>Ga0307412_10002324_pt1 | contig 10524 bp, 12 predicted proteins | sample DK1Cmetagenome_3_FD_203823 | JGI IMG/M metagenome (GOLD analysis project Ga0307412, IMG submission 203823) | Maize rhizosphere microbial communities from greenhouse at UC Davis, California, United States - DK15-C-1 | ecosystem: Host-associated > Plants > Roots > Rhizosphere > Soil | place: USA...
AACGAGGGCTTCTCATCCGCCCATTGGGCAATGTGATCTATCTCATGCCGCCATACTGCACGACCTCGAGCGATCTGGCTGCAACGTACGACGCGATCGACGAAGTGGCTTCTTTGGTTCTCAAGGAGGACATCCGGTGACAACGATATCATCTCGTTTGGCAGGCTTAGGCCATGCCGTTCCATCGAGGGTCGTCTTCAATGGTGAAATCGAGAAAAACCTCGGCCTGGAAGAGGGCTGGATAGAACGGCGAACTGGCATCCGTTCCCGTTATTGGGCTACTGATGGAGACACGTTGACGGGGTTAGCTGCGGCCGCCGCGAAAATGGCGCTGGAAGAGGCCGGGCTCGATCCAAGAGAAATCGCAATGACACTGCTTGCGACGTCAACTCCTGACCATCTACTTCCACCCTCCGCTCCACTTCTGGTCCATAAGCTTGGGCTGCCTCATTCCGGTGGGATCGACCTAGCCGGTGCATGCTCGGGTTTCCTTTATGCGCTCACTCTGGCCGACGGGTTTGTCCGCACCCAGGGGAAACCTGTTCTTGTCGTTGCAGCTAACATCCTCAGCCGTCGGATTAATCCGGCGGAACGAGCTAGCGCTGTGCTCTTTGCAGACGGCGCAGGTGCTGTCGTATTGAGGCCCAGCCACGACGGACGAAGCGGTATCCAAGGTGCCAGTCTGGCCACAGACGGGAGCGCATACGATTTAATCACGATCCCGGCGGGCGGCAGCAGCGCTCCATTCTCTACCGATACCTCGCCAGAGCAGTTCCTGATGACAATGAGGGACGGGCGTGAGGTCTTCAGCCGCGCGGTCGACCTAATGAGCAAAACGTCGCGGCAGGCAATGAGGGACGCAGATTTCGAGATGTCTTCTGTGCGACGATTCGTTCCGCACCAGGCAAACATCCGGTTATGCGACGCTGTCTGCCACAACTTGGGCCTCCCGGAGAGCGTGACCGTCAGGACAATCTCGGAGTTCGGAAATTCCTCCGCCGCTACCATTCCGCTGTCGCTTTCTGTTTCGCATCGAGAAAGACCGTTGATCAGCGGCGAGCGACTTTTGCTGACCGCCGCCGGAGCTGGATTAGCCGGAGGAGCTGTGGTGTTCGACGCCTGATTGAGTGGCGATGAAATTGAGTGGAAGTAGAGCGACGGACCGAGCTCACGGTGATCAATCGTCCGGATTGCGCCCGAGCACTTAGGGAGTGAATTAGGAAAGGCACTGAACGCGATGCACGATTATTTTCGAATCCCAGTACGAGTCGACGTGGTATCAGCGCAGGAGATCATCACCGCTTCCGAGAACGAGTTGGCGCATCTGCCGGGGTGGGTTCGTCAATGGTACGAGCAAGGCCGAATTGTGATTTCAGCCACTGGAGTCACGCTTCTTCAGGCCCAACAGTGTTTGAGAGCGGGACTGGCGGACTTCATAGTACGTGATCAGCATGGGTTCATCGCTGTTTACGATGCGCAGACATTCCAGCGTGATTTCAAGCCAGCTCAATCAGCCGAAGTGTTCAGCTTATATGCGGCTTAACGGCTGGAAGTACACATGGTCGACAGCGTCGTGAGATTCTTCGACGCCCAATGGCCAATAGCGACGGCGGGTACAGTGCAAACCGCCGTACGAGTATGAGTTTAATGACGGCACGTCGAAGCGATGCCGAGTGCGCGCTTGTGATCACTCTTCGGGTTTTGTGCTCGCAAGTCGGCGTTAAGGAGAGATATGCATGAGTGTAAGACAGCGGGTCGGCATAAAATTTAAAGATGAAATCGCCTTCATAAAAGGATGGAAGCGCGATCGTGCCGCCGTCGGAGCGATCACTCCGACCTCGGCGGTGACCGCCAGAAAGATGGCGAGCGTCGTAGAACCGAAGTCGGGGCTTCCCGTCCTTGAACTAGGTCCCGGGACCGGCGTCATCACGAAGGCGATATTGGAGCGGGGTCTCCAGCCTCAGGATCTGGTCTCGATCGAGTATTCTCCCGAGTTCTGTGAGCATCTTCGCGAACAATTCCCTGAGGTTGACGTCAGGTGCGGTGACGCCTTCGCACTGGATCAGGCTCTAGCAGAAAAGAGCAAAACGAAATTCGACTGCGTGATCTCGGCAATTCCACTTCTGCACCTTGCGCCCTTGAAGCGGCTATCGTTGGTGCTGGACCTTCTGGAGCGAGTTCCTGCGGGGAGGCCGATGGTTCAGATTACTTATGGCCTTCTGTCGCCTGTCGTAGCACTGCCACTTGGATATGAAATACGTCATCTGTCGTTTATGGTTCGCAATATCCCTCCCGCACAATTATGGATTTACCGGAAGACACGTTGATCGATAAGGCGGGCAGGTCGATGTCGTGTGCGGCGATTTCATCGGATGGACCCTTGGGGGTGCCAACGTTCCAGAAACAGGTCATCATCGACCTCCCTGGCGACGCAGCGACGATTTCAGCCGACGTCGCCGCGTGGCTGTAAAGCTAGAAAGAATGGAACCGCGATGCGAAATACATAGCAGGTCGCGGCTCCAATGAAGATGGAAGTCAATAACTGGTTCCCCACATCGGTGAAAAAGAGAAGGTTGGCCGTTCTCTCCGCGAAATCAGCGGAAGTAAGCCCAGCGTCACCCATCAATTTAACCCCGAAACTTCTTCGTTCGAATTCCGAATAGGTTACCCGTTCCGGTGCGAAAAAGATTGCCGCGAATTTTATGGCAGCTAGAGCCACCAACCCAGCTCCCATCGCAAGACCGACATACATTTTGAGAAACCAGCCAGTTATTGCTTTGGGGATCGCGCGCGGAGCGAATTCAAAAGTCAGAAGGCCGATCAAACTTGCAACGAGCCCTCCACCTGCTCCAGTCAGACCAGCAAACAGTGCCGCCAAGACAATTCTGATCAAGGGATGGCCAGTGTAGGTTCCAAACGGGTACCACGCCAGCGACGCAAGCGCCCCAGCGGACGCAAAACATCCCATCACCCAGGCATCGAGTTCATCCATCGCTTTAGATACCGTGCCGAAACGCCTATATATATTTGCACCGAACAGACACATCGCAAAAGCCAGAGCCCATCCTATCGCAACCGCATTCCACCAGATATCGAGAGGACGGCTGAGCACGGTTTCTTCACCAACGATTAACCTTCGCACTATGCCGCCACCCAAGGAGCCTGCCATGGCTATCAATAAGCTGCAAACCAGCCACCACAGGAACGCCCGGCTTACGCCCTGTCCCTCGGCCATAGCAGCGCCGAGATGCAAGGGCATGAACATGAACACGGAGATCGCTGCTGCATAGGAAATGCAAGCCAACGTTAGAGCCTTGTCCAAGCCATCCGGGAAGTTCAAATCCAAGCTGCCAGCGAGAAGAAGAGAAACCAGTAGCCATATCGACGTAGTTGCGACACTGAACCAAAGATGCCTTAGCCAAGGAAAAGCCATTATCGAAAACCCGAAAAATATCTGAGGCTTAATCTGTGGGCCGGTTGATTAAGGTCCGGCTTGCAACTTTCCTCGGCGATAACTATTATTAGCGTGAAAAGACACAACCCTGTTGGGTAGTCAAGGAAGTTTCGACATGGAAGTGTATGCTGGATTAGCGAAAGCTACGCTGAATCAGTTATCGCATGATGTGGACCGTAGCCGCTTTGCTAGGATCACCGCATATATCTGCGGTGGGCTCATTGGGGCGGCCTATGTAGAGATAGACTACGCGGTGGCAATGCAAGCACCGCACAGCGCTCTCGTTGCCCTTGCCATTGCTGGTTTGCTGTCTATCGCTGTCATGCTCCACATGCTTGGGCACGTCTCGCGAGATAGACATGAGATTATCGACGCGTGGTTCAAGGCAGCTCTTTTCATAATCGCTGGTGCCGCTGCTGCAACACTACTAAATGCTCTGCTTGTCGCGGCAAGTGTGGTTGGACTCGGGGTTCTTACAGCGGTAGTCACGCGTGCGAATTGGCTGTTCAGAGGTGGCCGCAACAAGTTTCGAACTGCGTCTGCCGGCGCCGGCCTTGGTCTGGCCGAGGCAGCTTTTCTGGCAGCTTATCTCCTTCAGCATGTGTGGCCCGGCTGAGGCCAAATTTTGTCACAACATTAATGCGAGGGCGAAGAGGTAGAGGGGGATCCTACGGAAGTAGCCTCCTTTATACTTGCCTCATTAGCTGTGCGGGCAGATGTCCTTCCAATTCATGCCCCAAGCGTTTTACATGGTAAAGCCAACTGCGATCCGAGGATACATCGGGGTCGATCTCCGTATGGCGTAGTATCGACCATGCGATATCAAGGACGTGTCCACGACGAGGCCCGTCGTCAAGCAAAGGTGAAAGCTGGAAGAGGTGATCCTTCAGCGCTTGCGCATCTTGTGCCAATTTCTCCAGCCCGATCATTCCAGACCTTTGGGTCTCAGCGTTATCAAGGTAATCCAATACGAGGTGGAGCGCCGCGACCCGGGATACTACACCGTCGTGGTGCTCGTCCAATCTCCATAATATGTCGGATTTCAAGCGATAAGCTGCCGCAGCTTTGAGTGAAATGACGCCGTAAGTCCTCTCTTTGCGGATTCGCAAGTAGGCTTCGATTGCCCGGTCGCACTCTCGAAGTGCGTCGTAGATACGGCCGCCACGAAAATCCATTTTGGCCTTTTCAAAAAGAACCTTCCCTTTCAGTTCAAGAAATGCCCGGTCGGCAAAAACGTGATCGGCGTCCCCAATGGCACGGACGGCGAGCTCTGCATATTCTTCCTCTTCATCTTGGCGGTCTATTTTGCCTGACATGACAGAGAGCTTGTGGAGGACCTCGGCGATCTCCGCTTGTGCGGGAAACGCAGCCCGACCCGAGCTTTCGTGCCTCAATAGCTCATGAGCCTCGGCGTATGCGGCGATTGCGTCAATTTCTTTGTTGGAACGAGAATAAAGGTCGCCGATAGCAACTTGAATGTCCGCTGTTGTCTGTACCCAGGTCTCGGCGAAAACCTCGCGAAAGCGTTCTACAATACGTAGCTGCGTATCGTGGATTCTCAATGCACTCGATGAGTAACCTGCCCTCCGCGCGATAACCGCAGATCGCCAAAGCAGATCCATAAGCAGGTGCAATTCATCAGACCGATGGAAGAATTGGTGGGTACTATCAATCGCCGCTATTTCTTGCAGCAGCCTTTGAATGCTCTCAGCCAGGAGCGCAAACGCCAGGACAAACGGTCGCACGCCGAGCCGGCGTTGGCGGCTTTCAGCATGGAGAGACAGTACTTTTTCGAGAAGGTCGACCTCAAACCCCAAGACATCCTGGAGTTCTTGGTGGGTGACTTCACCTTGCGGCTTCCCTCTCGTCACGGACGAGAGCTTGTCCTCAGTGACGTTCCAATCTCCTGCACCTTGCTTCAACTCAAGGCGAAGTTGATCGCGGTGCAGCTTGATTACGTCACCGTCCGTCAAGACGCCATAACGGGCACTCGGCGAGTTTCTAGCATCGGAGTAGCACAGAACAGGTACGGTCGCTTTCAGCTTCGAGAGCTGTCCCGAAAATAGCAACATGGGGCGGCCGCCCGCTATGCGCAGAAGCTCTAGGCCAGGCGAATAGACGTCGCCGTCGTATTTCGGGTAAGGGCCTTCGGCAATCAACGCGGCGGTGTCATGTCTAAGTTTCCCGCTTAGAAACGCCTCAAGGACGGCGATCTCGTTTGAAAACACCCTTACCCTGACCGTAACCACGTCAAAGTCCGCCGGGAGCCAAGCGGCCACCTCTCCAAGGTCGCCGGTTATTTGAAAAAAACCGGCAGCCTTCTCTCGCTTGTCTGCAGGTCGCAAAAGATTGTCGATCTGGTCCGCGGTGAGCGTGCCGTGGTAAAACTCGCGCGGGTCATAGCCGGCGATACTAGCTAGTTCAACCAGATCGTCGCTATTGCTCGTGAATAGCTCGGTAATGCGAGAGAGCCAATGTTCCGCCAACTACCACCCTCCCTCGATGCTGTTCACCCTAGCCAATGTGATTAGGGCAAAACTTTCCGACATCAAAGGACCGGGAAGGCCCTCGCTTAGGATACGCGTTCGAATGTAGGCTTCAGCGGCGATCAATCGCTTGGACGATCTCAGATTCGCCAGCGGAATTTTGCTCTTGTCCTTTAGCTCAATATCAAAAATGTCGAGATCTTCGCGCAAGCACGACAGCTCCAGCCGGACCGTTCCTCCAACTCTACGGTTTCCGTTCCCTTCGCCGTCTTTTAGCTTCATTAGCGGCGTGTCCGCTGCCGCCCACGGTTTGCCGACAAGCGTCGCCTCGCTAGCGGGTGAAAAGTGCCAACGATCGCTGCCGTTCACATCCAGCGAGTGACGCACCAAAATCGCATCGAATTTGCTGGTCAGAGTAGTCTCTTCCGAAAGCTCTGTCGCTGCCGCCCCACTTGCGGATAAGTTTGCCGAAGGCGCGAGGCCGGCTGGGCCGGCGGTGATAGCGATCCCGCCCGAAGTCTGAGCTTTCAACTTTCTTGAAGCTCGCACCTTCCTTACGCCAGCAGTACTTGCGTCGAAACGGGCTACTGTCGAGCGATCCACTAAGAGTGCTTCCGTCTCGGGCACCACAACCGTTAGAGTCGCTTTTCTGAGTCGCATTTTAAATCGGACCGGACAATCAACATCCTGGCCCAGGCGGGCCGTGGAAAATGTGATGTCCGCGTGAAGGCCGACCGAGTTCCTGCGCGTCGTGAACGGCATATGCCATGCTTCAAGGCTAACAAGTTCCGAAAAAATCTGGATGCGGTTGTTCAGCACGACCTAGTCCCTATCGTGAGTATATTTTATTCACTATCTCGAAAGTTGCCGCGTGGCCATAGGTGAGAGCGGCGCGCTGAGGTGGTCGGCAAAGCGGCTGTAAGGCAGATTGCGTCACGATTGCGCTTAGGTTTCTAACTCCGCCAATATCTGGTTGCTGGCATATTTCGTTAAACTTATGGTTATGCGGGACGGTGGGCATTGCGCCCAAGAGGACTGGTTTCTTGAGTTACCGATACGCGGCCTACGCTTCAGAATTTACGAGCTGTCGAAAGAATTTCCCGATGCTACCCTCTCGGGCAGCACGTTCCACTTCCCAACCGAATTTCCAAGCATCGAGACGTGCGTGCCATTCACTGACGCGAGCCTCGTCTTCAGGTCGACGGCGGTCAGCCCTCAGATAAGGGTTCTCATGCTCTCCGAGACCCAGAACACACGCGCGCGATCCAGCTTCCTGTATGTCGATGAGTTCGTTCAGCGTCATCCCGTATCCCCTTGACGCGTTTAATAGCGGGAAAACAGAGTTTTGCAATATAATGCTAAAGTTCGATCGAGACTTTAAGCATGCGTTCTCTGGCTAAAAGGACGACGATAGGAGTGGAAGCGAAATGGTCGGATTTGCTCTCAAACCGAAGATGTCGTCTTGCAACTTCGGTGATCAATAATGACCAAGAACAACGATTTTGGAGAAGCCGAGTAGTTTGCATCAAACGTGCTGCTGTTTCAGGGCAAAGCTCCGAAATCCGGTCTTCGATAGGCATGAACCATCGTTTGCAGCTCTTGAGGAGCGATGACTTCCACCTTGTCACCCCATTGATAGAGGTGCCAGGCCATCTCCAGCCATCCCGCCGCTCGAAAACGTACGATCAGGCTCCCGTCATCCAACAGCTCCAGAGACTGCGTGGGGTGAAACTGAAATTCCGCCGCTCGCGCGGCCGCTTCGGGAGCAAACCGCCAAACGACGTCTCCATACTGTGTCGGATCTTGATATACGCCGAACGACTGAGCCGCATATTCGGCCAGAGAAAATCCCTCGGCCATGGCGAAGCTTTCGTCCAGTGCTTCCGCGGCATGAATCCGATCGGTGCGGAAATTGAGCATCGTCTGCCCACGCGTCGGCTGGCGCGCGACGAGGTAGCTGCGGTGACCCAACAGCAGGCCGTGAGGCTCGATGATGCGGTCGGGGGAGCCGGGGTCGCCGTAGCGTAATCGCAGACGGAAGGGTCCTCGGAGCGCTTCGATGATCGCCTCGAGAACTGTTGGCTTGAGGTTCACGCGCGGCCCCGGCTTGGTGACCGATCCCATGGATGTCAGCACAGCTTCGGCATCGGCTTCCGTTCTCAGCGCGTCTCTCGGCGCAAGCTTGGACAGCAACCCCTCCCGCAAGTCGGAGAGAGCTTTGGCGTGACGGACCCGCCCTTCGCCATGAGCTGCGCGTCCGGCGATCTCCAGTGCCTCGATCGCCGTCTCTTCCCGCGGCTTTAGATGATCAAGCAGGGGATCGCTCACCCGCCATCGACGACACCTGTCGGGCCCGTCGTGCCAAACGACGCCGGTGAAAACAGTCTCGAGCGCCTCCGTCATGCGCTGGGCGGTGCGATGCGTTACTTCGAATTCCGCGCATATCTCCTGAAGGCTGATCCCGGCGCGGCGCGTCGATGCCAGACGAGCGAGCCGGACCAGGTCTTGCGCTTTGGAAAATGACATCGTCGCTCCTCTGTGGGTGACAGGAAATGTCACCCCTGCATATTACAACGCTACTCGCAGTCGGTCGAGGACGAGCCGAGGATGATCGTCATGGCTCAGAACGTCGGGAGTATGTAGCATGGCCAAAACTATCAGGATCGAGCGTCTTCTGCGATGCGACGATCACAGCGCGCCGATCGGTTTGCCGGCGAAAGGGGCAGGGATCATCTTGAGGAACTCCGACCTCCGCTTCTCTGCGCTCGCCGATGAACGTTTTTCGGAGCGGGCTTTTCGTCGCCCCAGTTCGTTGCTCGTTGTCATCGATCGCGTTCGCAACCGTCTCGAGAGAGAGTACATGATCCTCTGCCGTAAGGGGTTCCGACCATTTTGTCAGCGTATCATCTCATCCGCTGCACGGTTACTTCGTTCGCGGGCGTGGTGCTGGTGATAGTCGTCGTGGAGGAATCTTATTTGCCACCGTGTTGGTCATGCCGTAGCCACTAGAGGCGATGTTTGTGAGGTTGCGTTAGGACGAGGATCTGTTCCATGAGGTATGTCGAAGGCAGAATGCTACTTTCCGCATCGGACCTGATGCGCTTCATGGGCTGCGCCCACTCCATCACGCTCGACCTCCTGCACCTCAAAGGGGAGGGGCCGGAACCGCGCGAGGACACCGAAGATGCCGCGCTTCTGCAGAAACAGGGGGATGCGCACGAAGCCGCTCACCTCGCTCGGCTTGGAGCGGCAAGTCGTAATATCGTCGAGGTGAAAAGGGGAAGCCTGGCCTCGAATGTGAAGGCTACGGTGGATGCCATGTCGTCCGGCGTGGAAGTGGTCTATCAAGGAGCTCTTCTTTCGGGAAGCTGGGGAGGCTGGTCCGATTTCCTCGAGAGAGTCGATCGTCCGTCCCAGCTGGGAAGCTTCAGCTACGAGGTTGCCGATACCAAGCTCAAACGTCGTCCTCATCCCAAGCATGCTCTCCAACTGGTGCTCTATTCGGACCTTCTGGCCGTGGTCCAAGGCGTGGCCCCTGAATTCGCACATGTCGAGCTGGGCGACGGAACACGGGCCACCCTTCGGCTCGCAGATCTTTCGGCCTATGCTCGGATGGCTCGATCGCGTCTGGAGAGTTTCGTGGCAGACCCGATCCCGACCAGGCCCGAACCCTCGTCCGATTGCGGACTTTGCCGCTGGGCCGATCATTGCGCATCGGTCTAAACCGCAGAAGACAGCTTGTTCAATGTCGCCAATATCACGCGGGGACAAGTGAAGAAGCTCGAGGCTGAGGGCATCACCACCATGGCGCAACTTGCCGGAACTGCGGGCCCGATCCGCGGGATGTCTTCGATCACTTTTCAGAAGCTTACGGGCCAGGCGCGTCTTCAGCATGCCAGGAAAACTGGCGAACCGAGCTACGAGCTCCGGCCGAAGCTTCCGGGTAAAGGATTTGATCTCTTACCTGAGCCGCATCCGGGCGACCTCTTCTACGATATCGAGGGCGATCCCTACTACGAAGATGGCCTCGAATACCTCCACGGCGTCTGGTTCGATGGTGGCTTCCGGGCTTTCTGGGCGCATGACCATGTCGCAGAGGCCAAAGCGCTAGGTCATCTGCTCGAATTTTTCCGGGCAAGACTGGTGGCGTATCCAAATGCGCGCATCTACCACTACGCACCGTACGAGATCACGGCCCTTCGCCGTCTGACCGCCAAGTACGGGATCGGCGAGGCTTTCCTCGACCGATTGCTCAGAGAGCGGCGCTTTGTGGACCTCTACGCCGTCGTACGCAGTGGACTCCTGGCGTCGGAGCCGAATTATTCCATCAAGTCTCTTGAAGCGTTCTACGGGCTGAAGCGGGAAGGGGAAGTCAAGACGGCGGGCGGCTCGGTCGTCGCTTACGAAGCCTGGAGGGAAAACGGCGAGCAGACCATTCTCGACGAGATCGAAGAATACAACATGATTGACTGCCTCTCGACCGAGAAACTCCGCGATTGGCTGGTATCCGTCCGACCTCAGGGAGAATGGCCTCGATACACGGTCGATGCCACAGAAAAAGAGGAGACCGAAGACGAGGAAACT
>Ga0307412_10002326_pt1 | contig 10519 bp, 7 predicted proteins | sample DK1Cmetagenome_3_FD_203823 | JGI IMG/M metagenome (GOLD analysis project Ga0307412, IMG submission 203823) | Maize rhizosphere microbial communities from greenhouse at UC Davis, California, United States - DK15-C-1 | ecosystem: Host-associated > Plants > Roots > Rhizosphere > Soil | place: USA...
GCGGGATCTTCTCCGCCATCACGCGCGACCTCACGCCGCTGCGCGATCGCAAGGGCGAGGTCGGCGAGATCGTGGCGAGCGCGATGCGTCACGTGACGGCCGCGTCCGAGACCATGGCAGACCTCGCGCGGCTCGGCGCCTGCCCGGTGGGCGAGCTGCCGCGCCACGCAGACCTCGCCGAGGCGCTGCGCGACGTGGTGCGCGATGACATGGGCCGCGCCGCGCGTCACGACGTGCGCGTCACGCTGCACGCGCCGCAGAGCGCGTACGAGGTCGTTCCGATCGGCGCGCTCACGGTGCTCTTGCACGCGCTGCTCGATCACGCGATCAGCGCGTCGCCTCCGAACTCGGAGGTCGTCGTGACGCTCGACGAGAACGCGGGCGGAGGCTGGGCGATGACGTTCGACGACGCAGGCCCCCCGCTCTCGGAGGCTGCACGCGCAGGCGTTTTGAGCCGCGATTTCGAGGTCCTCGCAGCCGGTCGTCCCGCGGGCATCTCGCTCATCGCGGCGACGGCGGTCGCAGCTCACGCGCGCATCCCGCTCGAGATCCAAGACGCACCCACGGGTGGAGCGCGGGTGCGTCTGGTCGTACCGAAGCTCGTCGCAGGCTAGCGGCGTCGAACCCCGGGCCCGTCACCGCCCGCCGCGCCAACCAGCATCATCGCGCGCTGGAGGTCGGCGGGCGTCACCACGCCAACCACGTGCTCCTGGTTGTCGAGGACGATGACCGCGTCGGCGCCTCCGCTCGTGAGCGCGTCGAGCGTCGTCGCGGCGTCGTCTTGCGTGTGCACGCGCGGCATGTCCTTGCGCATGGCCGCGCCCACCGTGGTCGCCTCGTTGCCGATGCCCGGTCGCGCGAGGTCGTAGGCCGTCACCACGCCGACCACGTGCTCGTGCAGGTCGTAGTCGTCGTGCGGGAGCCCGTCGACGACGAGCGCGCCCACGAGGTTGTTGCGCAGAAGGCGCCGAGCCACCTCGCCCGCACGCTCGTCCACGCTCGCCTCGCCGAGCCGGTCGGTCATCACCTGCGTGACGGGCATCCCCTCGAGCACGTGACGCACCTCGATGCGGTTCCGCTCGCCCGCGGCGCCCATGTAGACGAACGCGGCGATGAACACGAGGATCACGTTGAACGTGACGAGCCCGTAAAGGCCGAAGCCCACGGCCATCACCTTGCCGACCGTGGAGGCCACGCGCGTCGCGCGCTCGGAGCCGAGCGGACCCGTGAGAAGCCCGCGCAGCACGCGCCCGCCGTCCATCGGGAAGGCGGGCAGGAGGTTGAAGACTCCGAGCACGCCGTTGACCATCGCGAGCACGAGCAGCGCGACGCGCACCTCGTCCGGGAAGGGGACGAGCGACAGGCCGTAACAGGCGAGCGCGATGCCGAAGCTCGACAAGGGCCCGGCGAAGGCCATCCACGCCTCGCGATCGGGGCGCACGTCCTTCTCCATGCGCGACACGCCGCCGAGCATCATCAGCGTGATCGATCGGACGCCCACGCCGTTCTGCAGCGCCACCGCGCAGTGCGCGAGCTCGTGCAGAAGGATCGACACGAAGAGGCCGACCGCGAGGATCGCTCCCCACGCGATCAGGGGCAGCCGGACCTCACCCAGATCGAGTCCGACCGCGCGCGCGATCGCCCGGAACTGCGCGGACGCGATGAACGCGGCGTACGGCAGGAACAGGAGCAGCGTGATGTGCAGCCTCACGGGGATCCCGCGAATGCGGAAGATCGTCCAGCCTCGTTCGAGCATGTGCCCCCTCCGGTGCCGACGGGTTGCGTTCGGCTGTGTCGTGCAAGGGTCAGCAACACGCGTGCCCGGTTCGCGTTGCGGGCCGGCTCGAGCAGGTCAGATCATGCGATCGGGCGTCGCGCTTTCCGGATCCGGGTGGATGTTCCAGCCGACACCTTCGGGCGTCGCGACGAAGCGAACGAGCCCCGCGCCTTCGAGCTCGTCACACAGCTCCTCCGCAGCGAGCTGCGACAAGCCCAAACGATGGCAGAGCGCGTCGCGGAGTAGCGTCTTTCCAGGCATGTAATCGGCGTCGACGAGCGCGCCGAACTCCTCGTACAGGGCCTCGGCAGCGCGAGCGGGGCCGATTACTAGGATTTCCGGTTCCTGTGCTCGCAGCATCTGTTACCCCCTCTGTTCCGATCCATGTGGCGTTGACGTCAGGTCCACAACCCCCGTTCGCCGCGCAGATGCTGGGCGAGGTCAGCGGTTCGTCGGGACAGACGTGCGGAGGGGGTGCTCGATGTGCAGGCCGAGGTCGACCCCCAGCCAGAAGCCTTCGACCGCGCCGCGGCGTCCGGACGCGTCCTCGAAGGCGGTGCTGCGCAGGATGGCGCCCGGGCTGAGCTGAAGGCTGGCCCAGGCGGGACCGAAGGCGCGAATCTCGAAGCCGAGCAAGCCGCCCGCGCGGCCCGAGAGCGCGTCGCGCGCGTCCATCACGCCGCCCGTCGCGCGCGCGTCGGGGAGGCGCAAGAAGGCGAGCGAGGCGTCGGCGCCAAGGACCAGACGCGCGGACCGATGCAACGGGACGCGGTAGTCGAGCGCGAGGCCGATCTCGAGCCAGCGCAGCGTGCCCGTGTCGGTGGGGCCGGCGAGCCAGCGGGCGAAGGCGCGCTCGCTCGCGCCGAGGGCACGGAAGCCGAGCGAGGCGCCTGCACCCCAGAGCGTTCCGCCGGACGAGGGGAGGAAGGCGAAGCTGGGCGCGGCCGACCAGACGATCGCGGGAGCGCGACGAGCGGCTAGGTCGAGCTCTTCGGGAGAGGGCACGCGAGGGGCGGGCGGGCGTCGTGGGCGCAGCGGGCGGGCCTGCGCGCGCACCAGCTCGCTCGCGGCGATGGCGGCGAGGCGCGCGGCGACGTCCGCGTTGAGTCCGCTCGTCGTGATGAAGCGCCGGCTCACGGGGCGCTCGGCGAGGCGGGCCTCGATGAGGACTTGTGACGGACTCGGCAGGTCGATCCAGACGTGCGCGACCTGATCGCCGAGAGGACCGCCGGACGAGGGCGCGAGGCTGCCCGTGTCGTCGAGCTCGATCTCGAGCAGGCGGCGCACGCGCGTCTCACCGAGCGCGTCGGCGGCGGCGCGCGAGATGGCGAGGCGGACCTCGACGAGGCGCTGGGGGGCGGGCGCGGCGCGCGGAGGAGCAGGCGCCGGCGGGGCCTCGGCGTGTGCGAGGGGGGCGACCGTGGTCACCAGAGCGACCGCGAGCGTGGCGGCAGCTCTGCGGAGGGCGACGTTACGGAGCGGCGGCGTCTCCGGCGTCGGGGGACGCTTCGGGCGGGGGCTCCTCGGCAGCGGGCTCCTCACCGGAGAGAATGCGGTCGACGTCCTCCTTGCACCGGCCATCGGGGTACTTGTTCACATACTCCCGGCTCATGCGCGACGCCTCATCCTTCCGACCTGCCCTGTGCTCGGCGCGGATCTGCTTGCAGAGGGCGTCCTCCGCGAGCACACCCTTGAGGCTCCTTGCCCGCTGGAAGTACTTCTGGGCCTGGTCGGCCTGGCCCATTTTCTCGTACATGCCGCCGAGGGTGAAGGCCGCGATCTCGGCGTACGGGTCGCTCGGGAAGCGCTCCACGAGCTGGGTCAAGGCCTTCAGCGCGGCCGCCGGATCGCCGCCGACCTTGGCGCGCGCGATGTCGCTGATGGCCGCGAGCTCGGCGGCGCTGCGGGCCGAGGTGATGGCGCCGTCGATGCCGCCCGGCTGCTGTCGGAGCAGATCGAGCGCCTGCGCCAGCTCGCCCGCGTTGTAGCGTGTGCGCCAGTCGGGCGCGGCGACGGTCACGCTCGGGGTCTCCGTCGGCAGGGGCAGGGGCAGGGGCAGGGGCGCGATGTTGCGCGGCAGGGCCGCGGTGGGGCGCGGCCTCGGATCACCGTCGTCGTCGGCGCGGGAGATCGGCGCATGCGAGCGCATGGGGATGGCCTCGAGGCGCTCGCCGCTCGAAAGCTCGCGCGAGCCTGCGGGCGAGAAGAGGCGCGCCGAGCCGCTCGCCACGCGCACGTCGATGTCCGATTCGTTTCGCCGGATGGACACGACGCTGCCGTCGCGGGCCTCGACGCGCGCGTCCTCGGCGATCATCGCGGCGCTGCGTCCAGCGCCGGTCGTGTCGAGCGAGGCCTCGCCGCGCACGAGGCGCAGGGTGATGGCGCCGGCATCGAGGTGGTCGATCTCGACGGTCGAGCCGGGCGCGAGGGTGAGCGTGCCGCCGCCGGGGAGGGGATAGACGCGCTGGCGCGTGCCGGCGGCGAGCACATCGGTGGGAGCGCTGCTCTCGGGCTGCACGGCGCGGATGGCCGTGGCGCTGCCGTCGTCGCTCGAGTGCGATCCGATCCAGACGCCGGCGGCGAAGGCCGAGATCGTGGCGGCGGCGAGGGCGACGAACAGGCTCGTCGCTCGGGAGTGCGAGCGCTCGCGTCCGGGCAGGTCGCGCTCGAGCCGGTCCCAGACGCGATCGATGCGCGCTTCGTCGGCGTGATCGCGCAGATCGCTCGGTCGGATGGGAGGGATGGCGCGGCGATTCATGTGGGCAAACCTTGGCTATCCGGCTCGTCCTTGCTGGCCGGATCGACGAAATGTTCGTCGAGGAAGCGCTGGGCACGCGCGATGCGCCGCTTGACGGTCGCGAGCGAGCAGCGGGTGAGGTTCGCGACCGCTTCGAGCTCGTGCCCCTCGATGGCGCGGAGCGTCCAGGCGATGCGGTCGTCTGCGGGCAGGGTGCCGAGCAGCGCGTAGATCTGCGCGAGCTGCGCGCGCACGTGAGGTGAGGCGTCGGGGCTCGTGAGCGCGTCGAGGTCGACCGGCTCGCTCGCGCGCCCGAGGCCGAGCAGGTTGAGCAGCTTGCCGCGGCGCATGCGCGAGCGGACGGCGTGGACGACGATGGCCCCGAGCCAGCCGCGGAAGGCGGATCGGTCCGTCAGGTCGCGCAGCCGCTCGAACGCGCGCAGGAAGGCGTCGTGAACGATGTCCTCCACGTCGCGCGGCGAGCCCTCGATGCGGGTCGCCAGGTTGATCGCGAAGGGGGCGTGTCTTCTATAGAGGAGCTCGAGCGCGCGGACGTCGCCCTCGGCGCCGAGGGCGACGAGCTGAGCATCGGGCAGGTTGGCGTAGACCTCGCGGTTTCGGCGCGCGGAGCGGACCGGCTCCTGAGCCTGGATCTCGGTCCGCTCCACGGGGACGGGCGTGGCTGCCACTTCCCCTTCAGGGGAACGGACGACCGGCTCCACCAGCCGGAGTCGCCCTCTCTGGATCCGCGGAGCCATGGACACGACCTTCCGTGAGACCTAGGACGCTCATGGTGGGCGTGGCGGCTCACGGAGGTCACGAGGATTTTTTCGTGAGCCGTTTGCACCAGCCCGAGCGTCATGAAGGGGTGCCGCAGGTCGACTGTCTGCGGGATCGAATCGAACTCTGTACGGAGGCTCACGTACCATGAAGAAGCTCGTTGCCCTCTTCGCCGTTTCCCTCTCGCTCTTCGCGGTCGCCTGCGGCGGCGGCGCGGAGGAGGCCAAGGCTCCCGAGGGTGGCTCGGCGGCTCCCGCTGGCGACACGGCGGCCCCCCCGGCCGGCGACACGACGACGCCGCCCGCCGGCGCGGCCCCCGCGGACCCGGCTGCTGCGCCGCCCGCTGCGCCGCCCGCCGCCGACGCGCCCAAGAAGTGAAACAACTTACACCGCGGCGCGCTTGTCTCACGACGAGCCGCCGCGGTGTTTTTTTTGTCTGCGTGAAGAAGTAGCGGCGTGGCGCCGTGGGGCGGTCTCGGCCACGATCGAAGCGTTCTCTTTGGCTTCGTTTGCACGGCAGGTGTCCCATGACGAGCTCGCCGTTTCAGCGGGAGCGCTCGGCGTCCCCGTCGGTTGTTTCGGAAGTCCGCAGTCAGGCGGGGTCGGGCTTTGCGGGGCGTGCGCGTGGTCGCACGCGGCTGCTCCCGGGCCTGGCGCTGCTCGGTGTGCTCGCCGCGCTGGCGGGCTTCGCGGGATGTGGCCGCACGAGCCCGCTCGACCTCGAAGGCAACCCGAGCTCGGGCGACGGCGCTTGCGGCGACGCGACGTGTGACCCCGAGGAGTCGTGCTCGAGCTGCGTGCAGGACTGCGGCCTGTGCGCGGGCTGCGGTGACGGCGCCTGCGCGGCGGGCGAGACGTGCTCGAACTGCGCGCTCGATTGCGGCGTCTGTCAGACGTGCGGCAACGGCGCTTGCGATGGGGGCGAGACGTGCTCGAGCTGCGCGCTCGACTGCGGCGCGTGCGCGGGCTGCGGCGACGGCGCGTGCGGCACCGGGGAGAGCTGCGCGAGCTGCTCCATCGACTGCGGCCTCTGCGGGACCTGCGGCAACGGCACGTGCGACGCGAGCGAGACGTGCGCCTCGTGCGCCTCCGACTGCGGCTCCTGCCTGAGCTGCGGCGATGGCTTCTGCAACGCTTCCGAGGACTGCCTCTCCTGCGCGCCCGACTGCGGCGCGTGCGCGAGCTGCGGCGACGGCGCCTGCAGCGCGGCCACCGAGACGTGCTTCACCTGCCCCGCCGACTGCGGCAAGTGCATGGGCTGCGGCGACGGCGTGTGCACGGGGACCGAGACGTGCGCCTCCTGCCAGCAAGACTGCGGCGTCTGCTCGGTGTGCCCGAACGGCAAGTGCGAGGCCTTCGAGACGTGCTCCATCTGCCCCGAGGACTGCGGCAAGTGCGAGACGAAGGGCTGCCTCGAGGTCGTCACCTGCGCCTTCGGCTGCATCGACCTGTCCAAGGAGCCGCCCCAGTTCAGCATCACCTGCGTGGCCAACTGCGTCTCACTCGGCTGCGCCGATGTGCAGTTCTTCGTGGACCAGGTCCTCACCTGCGCCGTCAGCGTGCTGCCGCAGTGCGGTGGTGATTTCGAATGCATCCAGGCCGAGTGCGGCGAGGAGCTGGCGGCCTGCATCGGCGCCACGTGCGATTGAGCCCCTGATCCGCCCTCGCCCGAGTCGAGCCAGGCCGCCTGGCTGGCCGCCGCCCCGGGTGTGCGCTCCCCGACGTGCGCTCGTGTGCAGCACGCTTGCTCGATCGGACGCGAGGGCGTGTAGCATCGATGCGTGGCCGAAAACGACGAGCGCCGCGACGATCCGGGCAACGACGGCACTGCCCCCACCAAGACGCGAAAGCCGATGCTCTCCGTCGACACAGGGTGGGAGGAGCCCGAAAAAGCGAAGCCGAACCCGCCCCCTGCGCCAACGCGCACGAGCCCAGGCACGACAGCGAGCCCAGGCAAGGTGGCGCCGGCAGTGGCTCCTGCGAACTTGCCGCGGCCCGCAGCAGCGCCTGCGCAGCGCCCGGCCGCAGCTTCGCCCCCGGGTTTGCCCGTGTCGCCCGCCGCCGCGCCGCCGGTGCCCGGAACGCCAGTGCCGTCCGCTGCCGCGCCGCCGCTGCCGCGCCCCATGCCGCCGCCGCTGCGCCGCCCCGCCACCGTCGCGCCGCCTGCCGCATCGCCCGCCGCGCAGCCGGCATCGCCTCCCGCCGCAAGCGCGGCCGCGCAACCCGAGCCGAAAGCCGCGCAGTCAGCGCCCGAGCCGGCGCCGAGCCCCGAGCCGACGACGCCCACGAGCGAGCTTGCACGGCGCGCCCAGCGGCTGTCGAGCACCGATCCCGTCGCCGCCGCGCGCGCGCTGGTCGAACGAGGCTTGCTCGAGGAGCGCACGTCGAACGATCGTGCCGCGGCGCGACACGCATACGCCGCAGCCCGCGCGCTCACGCGCCCGATCGGGCCCGCGCTCGCGCGCTTCCGGCGCCTGCTCGATCCGAGCGAGCGCGCCGAGGCGATCGGCGTCATCGACGACGAGCTCGCGGTCGCCGAGACCGACGCGGAGCGGGCCGATCTGCTCGCCGAACGCGCGCGATTCTCGGCCGCTCTCGGGCGCCTCCCCGATGCGCGCACCGCCTACGGCAAGAGCCTCGAGCTGGTGCCGCGTCACCCGCTCGCGCTGCGCGGGCTCGAGTCCGTCCTGCGCCGCGAGCTCGATCGAGGCGGCAAGAACAAGGAGCTCGCCGAGGCGCTCGCCGACCACCTCGAGATCATGGCGCAAGCCGTCGCCCCCGAGCCGGGCAGCCGCGATGGAGACGCGCGCCTCGCGGCCTGGTTGCACGTCGAGCGCGCGAGCGTCCTCGATGAGGCCCTCGGCGAGCCCGAGCTCGCCGCCTCCGCCCTCGATCGCGCGGTCGCGTTCGAGCCCGTGCCCGGCCCGGTGCGCAGCGCGCTCACGCGGCATCACATCCGGCACGACGATCCGCGCACGCTCTGCGCTTCTCTGTCTGTCGAGGCCGAGCACGAGGTCGACGACGACCGCGCCTCGCGCCTGCTCTACACGGCCGCGCGCATCCACGCCGAGCGGCTGCGCGAGCCGACCGAGGCCATCGCCCTGCTCCAGCGAGCCTCTGCGCGCGCGCCCTCGGGCATGCCCACCTCGCGGCGCATCCTCGCCGATCTGGCGCGCCTGCTCGAGCAGGAGGGCGCGCTCGAGCAAGCGGCCATCGTGCGCAAGCGCGAGCTCGCGACGCTGTCGGGTCCCGAGGCGATCGCGCACGCGCACGTGCGCCTCTCGGAGATCTACGACGCGCTCGGTCAGGCCGAGGAGGCCGCCGGTCACGCCGAGCAGGCCTTGCTGCACGATCCTTCCGACGAGTCGACGCGCGAGCGCCTCGACCGCGCCTTGCAGCGCCTCGGCCGGCACGAGCGGCGCGTCGAGGTCTGGGCCGCCGAGGGCAACGCGGAGCGCCCCATCGACGTGCGCGTGGCCGCGCTCATGCGCGCCGCCGACATCGCGGGGAGGCACCTGCGCAAGAACGACGACGCCATCGCTTTTTTGAAGGCCGCCTGGGTCGTGAGGCCCGGCGACGACGCGGTCTTCGACGCCCTCTCCGCCCTGCTCGCGCCTCCCGCGCGCGATGTGGACACCGACGGGCGCGGCGTGCGTGCGCGCATCGATCTGTACGTTCAGACGGCGGGGGCGGCGCGCGAGCCTGCGCGCAAGGTGGCGCTGCTCGAGAAGCTCGCCGGCATCTGGGAGGACGAGCTCGGTCAGCCCGAGCGCGCGGCGGAGGTGCTCGAGCAGATCCTCGCGATCGAGCCGAAGCGCCGCACCGCGATCCTCGCCATGCAGCGTAACGCGCAGAGGGCCGGCGACTACCGGCGCCTCGCGGGCGCGCTCGTGGCCGAGGCCGATCTGACCGACGACGCGGCCCTGCGGCGCAGGCTCCTCCTGCGCGCCGCGGACGTGACCGGCGAGCGCATGGGCGATCGCGATCGCGCGCTCGAGCTGGTCGATCGGGCGCTGGCGATCGACGCCATGGACCCCGACGCGCTGCGCGCGCGCTTCCGCCTGCTCGTGCGCGCGGGGCGCTACGAGGACGCGAAGGCGGCGCTGATGGGTCTCATCAGCCGCGACCGGGCGAATTCGTTCGGGCTCTGGATCGAGGTCGCGCGGTTCGACGAGCAGCGCCTCAAGCGGCCCGCGGACGCGGTGCGCGCGTACGAGGAGGCGGCGCGGCTGCGACCTCAGCACCCGATGCCCGCGGCCGAGATTGCGCGTCTTCTGCGTGCCACCGGCGATCATCGCAGGCTCACCGCCTCGCTGCTCAAGCTCGCGGAGACCGCGCCCGGGCCGGCGCAGCGCGCGCACTTCCTGTTCCAGGCCGCTGAAGTGCAGGAGCTGCTGCTCGGCGAGGACCAGGCCGCGCTCCAGACCCTCGTCCAGGCAGACGCGCTCTCGACCGAGGGCGCCTTCGATCCGGCCGTGCTCGAGTCGATGGAGCGGATCCTCGTGCGGCGCCGCGACAACGACAAGCTCGTCGAGCTGTACGCGGGCTGGCTCGCGCGGCACCCGCCTGCGGCCGTCGACTACAGCCTGCGCATCGCGTTCGCAGAGGTGCTCTGCCACGAAGATCGGCGCGAGGCGGCGTCGCTGCTCGAGTCACTCGTCGGGGTCGTTCCGAACCACGTCCCCGCGCTTCGCATGCTCGAGCACCTGCACCGCAGCGCGAACGCCGCCGCGCTCGCGGACGCGCTGAGCGGACAGGCCGCATCCACCAGCTCGGTCGTCGCCCGCACTGGCGCGCTCGAGCAGCTCGTCTCGCTCGAGGAGCGCATGTCGAGCGACGCGCTGCTCGAGGCGCTCGGCCGCGTCGTCAACGAGCGGCCCGAGAACGGCGGCGCGCACGACGCGATCATCCGCATCGCAGGCCGGCTGGTGCAGGAGGGGGCCGCGGCCGGCACCACGAACCCCGCCGTCTCGGCGCTCTTGCTCGCGTCGATCAAGGCAAAGAAGGAGCTGACGCGCGAGCCCATCGCGCGCGCCTTCTACCAGATCGAGGAGGCCATGCTGATCGAGGCGCGCTGCGCGGGCGAGGCCCAGCTCATGCGCGCCTCGCTCACCGGATACCGGGACGCGCTCGCGCTCTGGCCCGACAGCATGCTCGCTGCGCGCGGACTCGATCGGCTCTCGGATGCGATCGGCGACTGGGGCTCGCTCATCACCGCGCAGCGG
>Ga0307412_10002330_pt1 | contig 10512 bp, 14 predicted proteins | sample DK1Cmetagenome_3_FD_203823 | JGI IMG/M metagenome (GOLD analysis project Ga0307412, IMG submission 203823) | Maize rhizosphere microbial communities from greenhouse at UC Davis, California, United States - DK15-C-1 | ecosystem: Host-associated > Plants > Roots > Rhizosphere > Soil | place: USA...
ATGGTGGGCGGTGGAGGTTTCGAACCTCCGACCCCAGCAGTGTGAATGCCAGTTCAAGGCACGCAGACATGGCGCTTCAGAGGGGAGACGGTGCCTCAGACGGGCAGAAACCGGTACTCGCGAGCCGCTTTTTGCACAGAAATTGCACCGGCCCACCGGCCTCCCCCTGGCGCGGGCTGCGCGTCGGTATATCTGAAGTGAGGATTGAGATGACCAAGACCCACAAACCCATTCTCTGCCTCGATTTCGACGGAGTTATCCACAGCTATGACAGCCGCTGGCAAGGCGCGGACGTGATCCCTGACGCGCCAGTGGAAGGGGCTATCGCCTTCATGCTGGGAGCCCTGCACCGCTTCGATGTGGTGATCTTCAGCAGCCGCAGCAACCAGCCTGGAGGGCTCAAGGCCATGCAGCGCTGGCTGAAGGAGCACGCTGGCGCCTGCTGGTGGGAGTCTCCTGCCGGCCCCGGGCTGGAAGACGTGCGGTTCGTGACCGAGAAGCCTCCGGCGCTGGTCACAATCGATGACCGCGCAATCACCTTCACCGGGGCGTGGCCCTCTCTTGAGAGCATCGCAGCGTTCAAGCCATGGAACAAGCCGTGACCGTCCGAGCAGCCGCTGCAATGGCTGGCTAACCCTCCCCTCCCACGATAGGATAGACCCATGCGAGTTGTTCTCTACACCGAAGACCTTGAGCCCATCACGGTTCTTGATTTGCCATCATCTGCAATGCAGCGCCTCACCGATGGCGGGCGTTGGCGCGTTGCCGTGTTTCAGCCCTTCCGGCTGTCGTCCATCCCGACGCGCCAGACCCCAGTGAAGGAGGAAATGAAAATCGTGGAAATCTGGGCCGAAAAGTTCGTGCGAAAAGGCCGCGAGCAGTTCTTTTTGTTCACCCGCGATGAGGTCGCTGCGCTCATGCTCAGGAGCACGCTACTTCCGGGTCAGCATAAGGACGTGCAGGCGCGGGAACGAGAGCAGTACATGCAAGGCTTCTTGCGCGGGCTCACCGCAGTGCTAGGAGATTGACCCCATGGACCAACTAGACGACCTGATCGAGAGCCAGCGCCAGCGCTACAGCCCGCCCGATACCACGCGCCTCACCCAAGCCCAGCGGGAGCAACTCGCTCCGTACCTGCCGAAGAAGTTCGACAACACGAAGCCGCACCAGCCGGAAGAGATTCTGACGCGGTAGGTCAGCGCGGCCAGAGCGAATAGTTCGCCTTTGGAACTGGCTGGCCGGCAAGCGCCGCCTCGCGGCATTCCCGGTACGTGTTGCCTTGCTCTACGACCTTCGACAGCAGCGCCCCCATGGAGTCATCGCTTAGGGGCGTCGGTGCTGGGCAGGCTGCCACTACCAGCGGGCTCGGCCGGCCGTCCGGTGATGGCTTGGTTGGCAAGCTGCATCCCAGCAGCAGGAACGCGGCACTCAGTGTAGATGCGATCAGTGCGGATTTCATGCTGCACCTTCTGAACGATGGTGTTGTTGATGGGTTTGTTCTTAGCGATGGCCTCGGCGGCGCCCTGTTGCGCGGCATCGAAGGTGGCTTTTCGGATCTGGTCGTCGCTGGCCTGCTTGGCGATGATTCGATCCTCGCCTACACCCATGCCGAACCAGCCGGCGCTACCAACTGAGGCGACCCAGAACAGGACGGCGCCGAGGATGAGATAGGGGTTCATGTACAAATTCCCCGGAAAAGTAGACACGTCGTGCGGACGTGTATACGTTTCGCACATTCAGAGGCGCTGTGGCCCTGCATGCCGCAGTAGGTGCACCACTTCATGGCGAGCCCGTCAGGAACATCATGCGTTCCGAGATCCGGCGCTTCGTGAGTCCGGCCATCACGCGGCCACCAGCCTTGTTCCAGCGCAGGAACTCGTCTGCGGCGCCGTCATAGTCGCGGGCGTTCAGCTTCTTGAGCAGGGTCGAGGCGATGAATGCCCCTGCACCCACGTTGAAGACGAACGACACGAGCGCGTCGAACTGGCCCTGTGAGAGCGGGGCCACCACGCGGGCATTCACGGCCTTCTCGGCGTCTTCCAGGTCCGAACGCAGGAACTCGTCCACCTGGTCCATGGTGATCATGTCACCGCGCTTCACGCCTGCCGTGTGCCCGACGCCGATAGTCCAGACGCCCACGCCATCGTCATAGGCCTTGAGGCGCACGCCCTCGTAGTCCTTGATGGCGTCGATACCGGCTTGAGAGGTGTTCATTTCGTCAAGCTCTCTTGCTTCACCGGGCGAAGCAGCACGATGGCGATCAGGCAGGCCAGCCGGATCAGGGACTTGTGGCCGGCGTCGATCAACGGTACGCCGTCGATGTTCTCAGCAAGGATCTGCAGGATGTCCGGCACGAAGATGCCGGCAGCTGCGAGTTGCACGGTCCACGACCGCCAGAGCTTTTTCCAGTTTTCAACAAGCGTCATTTCGCTGCACTCCGCTTCTCAGCTTCGAGGTTTTCGATCCGAAATTTCAGAATGGCAATCTCGCCAGCCAACGTCATGGCCTGGTTGTTGCCTGCGTTGATGGAGATCTTCATGTCCTTCAGCTGGTCCTTCATGTCCCTCAGCGTCTCTCCTTGGCTTCCGATTTGGAAAATGAGGCCGATTGCGAAGGCAGCGAAGACGCCGATAACGCCTAGGATCCATGAGAGGGGGAGCTTCCATTCCACAAGCGTGCGCGCTTTCAGCAGATCGCCGGGCTGGGTGTCTTGGTTCATCAGGTGTATTCCTCGATGATCACGATGCCGGCGCCGCCGACGCCGCCGTTTGTGTCGCCGGTCGAAATGTTGTTCGCACTGCCGCCCCCGCCTGCGCCTGGAGCCATGCCGTCCCCGCCGAGCCCGGCCGCAGTATTGGCCCCACCTCCACCCCCCAGCGGAGACGGCGCGCCCTGCCCGGAGATCGGAGAAAAGCTGGCAAAAATCAACCCACAAGGACCGGGCTGCCCTCGATTCGCGATGATCAGCGTTCCAGTCGTCGTTGGAGATGCGCCGGGGTCGCCCTGACCCGCAATTGCGTTGTCCGTGGTGGTGGCAGTCGCAGTTCCGCCGCCGCCGCCGCCAGGAGCGATAAGGAGAGTGCCGCCGAACGTGGTTGTTCCACCCGGGCCTCCAGCAGCACCCAGAGGCGACACACCGCCTGCGCCGATGACGATGGCTACCCCTGAAAACCCGGAGGTGAACCGAGCAACTCCCATCGAGCCCGATGCGCCGCCTGATGCGGTGGACCAACTGGTTCCGCTGGTGGCGAATGCACCGCCGCCAGAGCCGCCGCCTCCCACCGCGGTAACCTTGACCGAATTCGTTCCGGCAGTCGGGGTGTAAGTCGTGTTCGCCGTGAACCTCCGCACATTCAGGAGTAGCCCCGATACGCTGGAGTCCTGCACCGAGATGAGCCCGTAAGAGACTTGCGACAGTCCCGCGTCGAGAACGCCCGAGGTGTTCGACAGCGTGACGGTCGTGTTCGGTGCGACGTAGGCGCTGGAGATGATCGTGCCGTAGGCAAATCCGGCCGTGTTCTGGGTCTTGACTCGCCGCTTCGGCTGAAAGGTGCCGGTCTGGTCGCCGGGGACCGAGAAAGAACTTGCACTGACGTAGGTGGGGGCGGCTTGGTAGGCGATCCACTGATCCACGGAAAGCGTGGTGTCATTGATGCCGCGGATGTTGTCCAGCTGCGTGCCGCTGCGTTGCACCACGCCTGAAGCGTTCTTGACGACGAACTTGTACGCGGCGCCACCAGTGAGCCAGACGGCGCCCTGTTCATTGACGCCCAACGTGTTCAGAACAATTGGCCAGGAATTCGGCACCGCGCCGGCCTGATCGCTGGTCGTGGAGGCTGGCGTGCTGGAACCGGCTAGGTAGACTTCGACAAAGCCGCCCGTGAGCGGGTCCCCGTTATCGTCGAGTTGCTGTCCGTTGATGATGGGCGCTAGAAACTGCGGCATGCGTGCTCCTGAAAACAAAAAGGCCACCCGAAGGTGGCCAGTGGCTAAAATCTGCCGGTGGAATTCACCGACTACTTGATATGGAAGTTCATCGCCATCCTTGTGGCGGTCGCCGTATTCGAGTTCTGGAAGGGCCTCACCGGGAGGAAATAGCCGGCACGGCCTTGTACGGCAGAGCGCTGTTCTGGAAGGCGCGTAGCAGCGAGTTCCCACCTGGTTCTGCCAGCATCGCGGCGGCCTCTTGCGGGTTCAGAAGAGCATTGCCAAGCCGCTCTTGAATCTGCTTGTTGGCAGCACCGTAAGGCAGTTGCAGCAAGCGTCCCAGCGTCGAACTGGCTGCCGTAGACCCGCCAATCGATCGCCCAAGCGCGCTCTCCAGCAATTGGTTTTGCGCGAAGTTCTGGAATGAATCCGACCGACCCGCCTTGCCAACATTGGCGGCGATCTGGTTTGCGTTCAGGTCTGCTTGGATGTTCCGCAGGATCTGCAACTGCTGCGGGCTCAGGTCTTTCACGAGGTCTGAGCCTTGATTCTTCAGCAGGTTGTTCAGCTTGGCCGCGGAGAGAATGGCGCTCCCCTGAGAGTCAACCGTGCCCGTCTGCACTGATTTCAGAATCTCATCGAGTTTCTCCATCTGGCGGATTGGGACGCTCTGGTCGGCGTACGACTGTAGGTAGCCGCGCCACGTTGGCCGCGCCGCTCCTGCCCCACTGGTGGCGCCACCAGACAGCGCAGGGCCGACTTGCCCGCCTTGCCGGGTCGCCAACGAACTTCCCACCGGTGCGCCAACTTCGGTAGACGCCACGAACGGGACAACCTCGCGCGAGGCACTGAGGGGCGCACCAGCCACCGGGCCCGGGGCAACTCTACGGCTGGCTTGGTCGATTGCGTCATCGATCAAGTTCTTCACGCCCGCCAACTGCCCCGCCGCGTGGCGGATATTGCCGGCCTCTCCTTGGAGCTTGCCGCCGAGAACATCGTTGATGTCCTTGCGGATGGCGTACAGCGCCCGGGCGTTGATGGCCCCATCTTGAGAGAACTGGGCGATCCGATTGCGGAACTGGGTCAGCGCCTGCTGTGCGAGTTGGCCGGCGTTGTTTGGATTCGCCAGTTGCCGATCGATGTCCTGGAGGATGCTCGCCGATGGGACTTGTCCGGCAGCATCAAGAACCGCCTCGCGCATTGGCCCCGTCGAAGCGTCCCGCGCCGCCTTGGCGATGCCGATCTTGCCCGTATTGCCCGCGACACTTTCCAGCAATGCCGTGCGCGACTGGTTTTGTGCCGTTTGCCGCGCCGCCATCTCTGCCGCGAACGAAGGGCTCGCGCCTTCCATTGAGCGAGTGACGGCCGCAATCCCTGCATCGCCGCTGGCGGTGGCCGCCGTAGGTGCGGAGCCTGGGACGATCTGCTGGGTCTGCTGCAATGCCGCCCGGGCAGCAGCGGGGTCGGTCGCGAATTCGCGCAGGACATTGCCAGCGATTTTTTGCTGGCCACCGGAAGTAAAGGGGCGCACCAGGGCACCCGCCGCATTCGCCACAGCGCCAACCGCGCGCGTCGCTGGCGGAAGCGCGGCGCCAACCACCGCCCCCGTAGTGGCGGAAGCCGGGTCAATAAGCCCTGCGCCAGCGTACCCCGCGCCACCGCCCCCGAACATACGGAGAAGCATGTTGCCCGCCGCCGGCGCGAACCCTTGAGCGACTGGGGCGCCAGTCGTAGCGCCACTAGTGGCAAGAGCCGTGCCAAGGCGGTTCATCAGTGTGCCAGCCGGACCCATTGCCTTCAGCGGCGCCCCAAGAGCATTGCCGACGCCAGCGGTGCCCGCGACCTCGGCCGCCAGCTTGCCGCCGCCATAGGCAAAGGATTTCGTGTCAGCACCAGCGGCTTCCATGGCGGAGTCGATGGAAGCACGGCGCTGCGTGTTTTCCTCTGACGACTCGAAAGGGCGAATCAGCGTAGAGCCGATGGACCCCGCGCCGCGCACCAAGCCGGCCGCTTCGTCGCGCGAGAAGCGCCCGCCCGTAGCTAGGTCGGCAACGACTTGGCCAGGGCCCAAAACGCCGCCGACGCCGCGGAGGATCTTCGTGCCAATGCCGGGCTCGGAGGTTGCGCGCGCTGCCGGCGTGGCCGCGGCCTGCTCTGCTTCAACAATAGGGTCGTTGTCCCATGGGTTGCCAGCCTTAGCCCCGGCGATCTTCGCTGCTGCGGCTACCTTCGTCGGGTAGCGCGGGTCTTCGGCGTAGCCCTTGAGACCTGCTGTGAATTTTGCCGCGTCGGCACCAGCGTTCACCGCCCCCGGGTATTTGCGCTGGATCAAGCTCGCGTAGTCGTCGGCAAAAGCCTCGGGGCTTTCGTACGCGCGGTATTTGTCCCGGCTCCCGGTCATGTTGTCGGTTGCACCAACGCCGCCGCCAGCGAAGTCTTTGATGTTGCCAAGGTTGTGCGTGCCGGGGATGATGGACTTGCCCCATCCTGTTTCCAGCCCGAGTTGCCCGAGCACGACTCCTTTATCCACGCCAATGGCCTTGGAGATGCGCTCGGCGACGGGCCCGTAGACCTTGGCGAACTCTTCGGGCGACGAGGTTTTCCCGCCGACGACAGGATCATTGTCCCAAGGGTTTGCCATTACGGCTTCCTCCGCGTCTTGCCGTCAGGCGTGGTGTACGTCGCACCAGAGGGAACCTTGGCGTAGTCTTCCGCGTTCGCCACCGTGAGCCCTGCGGTCTTGAATTTCGGCACACCTACCGAACGAGTCGCGCTGATCTCCTGCGCCTTGGGGGCGCCGGGCCCGGCTCGGACCTTGAGCGATTCGATGTACAGCGGGATCGCCGCCATCTTCTGCTTGGTCGTTTCGATGTCCTCGCCCCACTGCGGGGTGAGTTCTTCGATCTTCTGCTTGGCTTCATCCTTGTTCACGCCAGCACCAGTCGCGGCCCGGAGCAGCGATTCACTGAGGGACGACGCGCCTTGAACGAACTTCTGCCGGTCTGGGGTGCGCAGCCAATTGCCCACGGCGCCGCCAACAAGAGGTACGCCAGCGATTGCATCCGCGACCCCTGGTTTTGCAGCGCTTGTAGGATCGCCGTTGCGGTCGAAGCCCGCCGCCTGCATGTTCTTGAATGCGTTCTCGGCCTGCACGAGCCAGCCAGTAGCTTTGCCCTGGTCTTCGGTCAGCTTCACGCCAGTGCCTTGAGCTTCGCGCTTCAGCCTGTTCTCTTCGACCCTCGTGGCGTTGAGATCACGCGAGCGTGCATCAGCCATGTCTTGCCCGCGAGTGGCTACAGCGGTGGACGCGGCGTTGTTCTCGCGCGAAGTCTGGGCGCTCAACAGGGAGTTGGCGTTCGGAGTGGTGTATTCCATCTCCTTCCACTTCTGCGCGACCTGATCCTTGGCGGACATTGCCTGCTGCTGGAACTGCTGCACTACGTTTGGATCGTACTGCGGCGGCGCGTTGGGCGTGGGGATGCCCATGGCCTGCAGTTGCTGGCGCCCCGCGTCGTAGGACGCCTGATCGCGGACGGTGCCGAGCACTTGTCCGACGATCTCGTATTGCTTGAGCGCGGTTTCGTACTTCGCCTTCTCAGCATCGCGCGCGGCCTTTTGCTGCTCGACCTGGAACTTCTGCGCTTCCTGCGCCGGCTTGACGAGACCGGCTTTGTAGTAGGCGCCGGACAGATCACCAGGCGCGGTGCTGCGGGCGATGTCTCGCATGGCTTGGTCGTCCTGCACGCCTTGGCGAAGTTGCGAGAGCTTCATGCTCCCGAGTTCGCGCTGCATCTGCTTGTCTTGGATTTCTGTCGGCGAGAGCAACGGCGTCACGCCGCGGCCAGCCTGAAGGATGATCGAAGGATCGAGTGCCATTACGCGGTCCATCCTTTCTGCGTGTTCATGTTGGCGATGGAGTCGCCACCACCGACATAGCCGGTGTAGCCGCTGTACCCGCCCCCTTGGCTGGAAAGCAAGTTGTTCCACCCCGCGGCGCTGCTGAGGTTGTTGCTGGAGTTGAAGCTGTTGGCCGCGCTGTTGATGCCGGACTGCAGCGCGTTGCTGCCGGCGATGCTTGCAGCGGCCTGCACATTGCCCGCCCCCATGATGTTGTTGCCGATGGCGTTCGCCGTCTGCTGATTGTTCGTGCCAACCTGCGCGGCCGAGTTCTGCCCCATCGTGGACTGACCGGTAAGGAAGTTGTAGATGGTGTTCCGGTCTTGGTTGTACGAACTTCTGTTCGTGTTCCACGTGCCCAGGTTGCGGCTGTACGCATCGTTGAACTTCGTCCCGGCATAGTCCTGATTGAAGCGGTTCAGTTCCTTCATGGCCGCGCCCGAGAGGAAATTGCCGCGGGAGGCTTGGCCTCGTTCAATGCCCTGCGTGCCTTGGTTCAGGCCGAATTGATAGCCGGGGTCCGACGCAAGATCCTTGCCGGTGAAGCTGAATTCTTCGCCATTGCGGTAAGCGCGCAGCAAAGAACCATAGTTCGGATCGCTTTCCGCCGCACGGTTCTGCGCATCCTGCTCTTCGTAGTACTTCCCAATGGCGGCGTTCAGGCCCTCTTCGTCAACCACCCCCGCGGGCCCGCTCTGCTGCGGGGCGCCACCAGACAGGGTGAGCTCATCCATGCCAGGATTCTTCCGATCTGGAGAAGACCAAAGGGGCGACATATCCGTGTTCGCGCCCTGCGTGTTCTGCTGCTGGAAGTAGTCGTGCGCACCTTGCGCGCCCAGCGCAGCGACAGCCTCCATACCGTTGCGGTACAGCGGCCCAGCGTTCGGCGCGGTGGATTGCCGCGTGTACTGGCTCAGGAGTTGCTGTCGAACCTGGTCACGAGTCAATCCGGTAGAAAGGCCCGAGGACGTGCGCCCGCTGGTGCCGACGCCGCCGAGGCCAAGGTATTGATTCAGGCGAGATTGCGCCGCGCCACCCGCTTGCACCCACGGCTGAAGTGCCGTTTGCATCTGCGCCGACGCAAGCATCTGCGCCTGTGTTGCCTGCTCCGACGACGCGGCTGCGGTGTTGGCCGCGCCCTTGGCGCCACTGGCCGAGATCGCTGCCCCGCCTACCGCGGCAACCGCTCCAATTGCTGCAACCATCTCAGCCTCCGATCATTTTTACAAAGAGACGTTCTGTCTCGGTCCACCCCATGTGCTCAAAGAGCGGGCCCGCATCAAGCGAGAGCTTTGTGCCCGTGAACATCTTCTGGACGCCCCGAGCCTTCAATGTCTGCTCCACGAATTGAAAAAGCCGCAACGGTGTGCGGCCTGTTCTGTGTGCTGGAGCGATGTAGTAGATGTCCGTGAACGCTGACAAACTTCGCCGGTAGTGCAAGTGAGGCCGGACCACACTGAAGTGGTAGCCGACGATCTCGCCTTCTTTCCTAGCCACCACGATGTGCAGCATCCCGCTGTTTGCGAAGGTGGCGTATGTGTCGAAATCCGGATCGAGTTGGATCGCGTCCTTGTTGACGGCGACCTCCTGCCAGTGATCCGGCCAAAGGTGGGACATCTCGTCCTTGACGGCAAACCAGTCTTCGACGGCGAAGGTGATCATGCTCAGACCCTGATGTCGATGACCACGTGAATGCGCTCCACGGGGCTGTTGTTGATGACCTCGTGCTGCGGGCGGTCGTCTTCGGGACCGCCCTTGCCGTTGTCGAACCACCATGCCTCGCCGGGAGCCATGAAGACCTGTTCATCGCCAGCGGAGAAAACAACTCCGGGCGCGCTCTGCAGGCAGATGTGGTGCCGGTGCCAGTAATTGGCATGCTCCAGCGTGTCGGCGTGCTTGTAGATGCGCCCGCCAGGCTGGATGCGATTGATCATCACGCGGCCAAGACGTGTGCCGCGGACATAGGCGAACAGGTTCATCACCATATCCCGCGCTTCGGGGAGCTTGTCGAAGATCGGTTGATCCACGCACTCATGCTGATCGACGGTGCGCAAGTACTCCGCCTTTTCTTCCTCCGTCTTTGGCACAGGCCGCGGCGGGAAACGGAGGATGATGCTGTCCGTCTCGCCGAACGGGCCCTGAGGGAAGGTCCGCAGATACGTGTCTTCGTGCCACCACCCAGGGTTGCGCGCGATCTTCGCCAACAGCGGGCCGGTATTCACGCCGGTTGCAAGGCGATGGAAGTTCTTCATGCGGGGTTTCCTGCGGCGTCGTGCCAAACAATGGGGTTGATCGCGTGCAGCCAGATCGGCGTGCCCAGATCCTCGTCGTAGTAAAAGCGCCCGACCCACAGCAGCCTGTCGGGGCGCTGGGCGGTAGGGCCGCTCTGCTGAAGCGTGATCACCGCTCCGTGCGTGCGGGTCAGCCACTGGGCCCATGCAGGCGTCCAGTTGCCCGAAGCGTCGAAGGGTGCGCCTTTGGGGAGGTCGTAGGCGCTCATCGCGTGAACTCGCCCCAAGCGCCGATGAAGATGGTCTTGACCGGATCAGTGACGCGGAATCTGAAAAGCCAGTCTCGAGCACGGCCCATGCGCAGGAACGAGGCCCGCGCGTTGTATTGGCCGATTTGCCCGAACGAGTCCCAAACTTCATCGCTCCACGTGTGGCCGCCGTCCTTGCTGTACTGCAT
>Ga0307412_10002331_pt1 | contig 10511 bp, 7 predicted proteins | sample DK1Cmetagenome_3_FD_203823 | JGI IMG/M metagenome (GOLD analysis project Ga0307412, IMG submission 203823) | Maize rhizosphere microbial communities from greenhouse at UC Davis, California, United States - DK15-C-1 | ecosystem: Host-associated > Plants > Roots > Rhizosphere > Soil | place: USA...
ACAGCGGCACCGAGGTCACGATCGATGGCGTCACCTACGACGTCTACAGCTCGGGGACTGCCATCCTGCAGGTCGAACAAAACGTCCAGGTGCTCGGCTGATCGAAGACGTGCGGGAGGACCAAGCGTCCTCCCGCACCGCCCGCACTCAAGGAGCATCATTCTCGTGTCTTCGAGCCAATCTCGGCCCTCTATCGTTTGTGCGGTCAGGCGTCTTGCTCCGCCTGCCGTGCTGGCGGCTCTTGTCACGCTCCAGACAAGCGCCGCGGTCGCCGGCGATCCGACAACCCCCGTTGGGTCGCCGGCGGCACACGCCTCGCCCGGCGGCGCTTCGTACCCTTCTCCCAGCACCGCGGCGACAGCGGGCGAGCGCGAGCCCGAGGTCATGGGGCCTCATCTCGATGAGATGTTTCCGCCGTCGCCCCGATCGCCCGTTACCGGCAGGCTTTCGGCAATGGCAGGCAGCGTAGCGGCGGCGCTGGTGCATTCCTCCGAAGTGCGCAGCGCGCGAGCCGACGTAGCGCAGGCAGGCGCCTCGGTGCGTATCGCGGGTGGAGGCTACTACCCGACCCTGACCGGAAGTACCGGCACCGGCGGGATCGACAGCTATGAAGCCGAGATGCGGCTGACCCAGACGCTCTATGACTGGGGACGTACGGCCGAACAGGTTCGGGGTGCCCGGGCGGGCCGTACGGAAGCGGAAATGATGCTGTGGGCGGCGCGCGAGAACACCGCCTTCGAAGCAGCCGAGGCATTTATCGGCCTGCACCGAATGCGCGAACTCGAGCTCGCGGCTCTCGACAATGTCGAGGCTCACGAGCGCATTGCCGAACTGGCGCGAATTCGCACCGAAGGCGGCGTGGGCGATGCAACCGAGATCGGACTGGCAAGCGTGCGCCTCGGCGAAGCGCGATCGGCGCTCGAGGATGCCCGCGGAAACGTGCGGATCGCAAGCAACCTCTACATCACGCGGATGGGCGCCGAACCGCCGGCCGTGCTCGAGCCGGTGCCCGAACTCACCATGGTGTTCGACGGGCAGGAAATGTTCGAGACTGCGCTTGACGCGGCCCCGACGGTGCAGATCGCATATGCCCAGGAGAAGCAGGCGCTAAGCCGCGCCCGGTCCGAAAAGAAAGGCCTGTTCCCGCGGCTCGAGGCGGTCGCCTATGTGCGCAGTTTCGATGAAATGGAGACCCAGGATACCGGGGTCGGATTGCGCTTCACCGCGCCTACTTTCAACGGCTTCACCAACTTCGACCGGATCGAGGCAGCCAACCTTCAGGCCGAAAGCGCGCGCTGGCAGGCCGAAACCGCACGGCGCGACGTGCGGCTGCGGGTGAGGGACCTTATCGAACGAACGCCGACGCTCGAGCGGCAGCTGGAAATCCTCAGGACGCAGCACACCGAAGCGCTACGTCTGCGCGACCTTTATGAAATTCAGTTCAAGCTGGGACGGCGCTCACTTGTCGATTTCCTGAACGTGCAGGCCGACATTTACCGAATTGCCCGCACCATTGCCGACACGCGCCACACGATCTTCAATCTTCAATATGCCGCGGCACAGGGGCTCGGCAGGCTCGAAGCCATGGTCCTCGCGGTCGGGGAGCCGGGCTCGTGATCCAGCCGCGCGGCCCGGACATGAACGCAAGTGCGCTCATGGCGGTGCTCCACCGGCACCCCGGAACCGTGGCAGGCGACCCGCTGCTCAATAGATTGCTACTATTGTGCCGCCTGATCGACTGCCCGGTTCCAGGCGGCGAGCACACTGCGACGCTACCGATGCTGGATGGGCAGCTGGCCGTCGACCTCCTGATACAGGCCGCACGGCGAGCCGACTTCGATTCTCGTGCAACGCGGCACCTCAAGAAAGCGTCAACTGGAAGAACGGCTTCGGGCGGCAATTCGAGCCCTGCACTGGCGTCGAACGAGACGACTTTAGCGGACCCGCACTTGCCGGCGGCTTGCGCCCCGCCGCACCTGCAAGGGCGCACGGCCGCAGACGGCCGATCGCGGGAATCCCGCAATCGTCCGAGAGACAGCGATGACGCCGGTCGGCCGGCGCGACCTCATCGGGACAGGGGGGCAAGATGAGTATATTGGCAAGGATTCAGCATCTCTTCACGGGGGGCGGCTCGCTCGGCATCGTCGCGCCCATAACACCCGCGCCGAATGCCTTGACTGGCGGCGAACGCGCCGGGGCTTGCACACGCGAGGAACTCGAAGCGCTGCTCGACTCGCGAGCGGCCGCGCTCGGCCTCACAACTGACTGGCGCGACTCGGCCCAAGAACTGCTGCACCTGCTCGGTCTTGACGACAGTCTTGCACGGCGCTGGCAGCTTGCCGAAACACTCGGTTACGAAGGCAATTTCGCCGAGATCACCCACCTCAATCGGTGGTTGCACTGCGCGCTTCTGGAGGTGCTCGCCGAGCACGGCGGAAGGCTGCCCGAGTCTTTGCGGCCGGTCGATCCGGCGGGGCAACAGTGATGACCTCGCCGTCCGCTCGTTCGGCGCCTCCATTGGGAGGTTCTCCCGATCGACCGCTTCCCTCGTTCACCGTCGGCCCGCGCAAGGAGGTTCGGCTGGGTTCGTCGTCGCCGGGCGAGCCGTGGCTCGAGGTGAGCAAGTGAAATCGCTGTCCGTATCGATCGCGGCCGCCGTCGTTCGGTCCGGCCTCCCCGATCTCCTGTCCAAAAGCCGCCAGCACTGAGGCGCACGAGGATTAGCAAATGTTCCGCAAACCAGATCCCACACTGCCGTCCACGCCTTCACGCAGCGCGACACAAGGCGCTGCATTCTCGGTCATCGGCGCGGACGTTGTGATTACCGGCAACATTCGCTCGAGCGCGGTGCTCCACCTTGAAGGGCAGGTTGTGGGCGACATCGAGTGTGCTGAGCTGATTCAAGGGGAAACCGGGAAAATAGAAGGCGCTATACGTGCCGAGATCGTGCGGCTCGCTGGCCGCTCTGAGGGGGTGGTCGAGACCCGCGCTCTCTTTGTAGAGTCGACCGGCCGAATGACCGGCGAGATTACTTACGAGACGCTTGCGATCGCGGAAGGCGGAGAGCTCCAAGGCCAACTCGCCAGCAGGGGCGCAGCGGCGGAGCACGTCATCGATGCGGAGGCTGCGGCCGATGACGCTGAGGCAGCGGCCGACGACGATCAGGACGTCTTGAAGCTTGAGGACGCGGCAGTGCTCGAGGACGAGCAGAACGCCGCGGCACTTGAGGACACGCAGGAAACCGGATCATGAGCCCGGCGCGCAGGTTCGAGGCGCTGGTCGCGGCCGAGCGCTACAGCGACGCGCTCGAGATCGCGCACCGCTATCTGCGACATCTCCCAACGAGCCCCGGGGCTCTGGGCGATGCAGGCCATTGCTATCTGAAGCTCGAGCAATGGGAAGATGCGCGTGCCTATGCCCTTAAGGCCTACGCCATCGCTCCGAATAACTTTCGGACGCTCGACACGCTCGCTCATGCCTGCGGGGCGATGCAGCGATGGGACGAAGTCCGGCGCTATGGCCGCCTGGCGCTCGAGCTTCGCGACCACAGGTTCGGCGCTATTCCGCCGCGTCTTGCGCCTTGGCGGATTTCGCCTTTCGCATCGCGCAACATCATCGCATTTTCGCTTTTCGGGGACGACCCCAGGTATTGCGAGCCGGCCGTACTCAACGCGCTCGAGAAGCCGCGTCTTTATCCCGGCTGGACCTGCCGCTTTTACGTTGACGACAGCGTTCCCCAGACAGTGCGGACGCGCCTTGCAGCCGCAGGTGCCGAGCTGGTCAAGGTCGATGCCCGGATCGCACGCTGGCCCGGGCCCATGTGGCGCCTGGCCGCCTACGATGACCCCACGGTTGCGCGCGTGCTGTTTCGCGGTGCCGATTCCGTGATCTCGCAGAGGGAGGCAAATGCGGTTGCCGAGTGGACCGCAAGCGACTGCTCCTTCCATGTCATCCGCGACTCCGCAACACACACCGAGTTGATCGGCGGTGGATTGTGGGGCGCGCGTGCCGGCGCGCTGCCGTCGGTCGCGGACATGATCGACGCATTTCTTGCGCGGCCGGTCGAATCGATCCGTTTCGCTGAGCAGCGTTTCCTGCGCGAGATGATCTGGCCCTATGTGCGCCGCAGCCTTCTGCAACACGATTCGCGCTTCGGCTTCGGTGCCCATCGACCGTTTCCAGACGGGCCGGCAATGGACGACTTTCATGTCGGGTGCGCCGAGAGCGCGGCAGCGTTCACGGCCAGCTATCCCGCACCAGACGGAACGCGCGTCGAATGGTGCGTGCTGCGCGGCAGGGAAAGCGACGCGCAACTCGTCTGCGCCTGGCCGGGCTCTGTGTACCGCGGACAAGTCCTAGCGCACATCCCGCAGCGCTATCGCCGCGCGATCGAGCGCAGCGATTGGAGCATGCGCATCATACCTCGTGACATGCACGGCAGCGAACCCGGCCCCAACCCCAACTCATAAGAGAAGACGCGATGATGCAATTAATGATACGAACGCTTGCACCCGGTGATGCCGGGCCGCGTGTCACGAGTCTCCAGGGCGCGGCACCTGCTATGGAGGTGGCGGGTCTGAGCGAAGTGGCGCTCATGTTCGGGCCCGACGTGCTCGCGCGCTGTGAGCGCATCGGCGACGACTTGGTGCTTGTACTGGACTCCGGGCAGCGCGTGACCTTGGGCGGGTTCTTTGCCGATGCCGACGCACGCCCGCAGCTCCAGCTCGCCGACGCCGATGGCGAGTCAGCTATTCTCGATTTTGCGGACGATACTCCCGGCGCGCTTCAGCCGCTGCTCTCCGATTCGCCTGCCAACGCGGCTCCGGCGCTTGGGGGCCAACCGGCAGCGCCGACGGGTACGGTCCCGACGAGTGCCCAGACGCCCCTGGCACAAGCCGAGGACGGCGAGGGCGGCGGCTCGCTCCCGATGCTCCTCTACGGCGGGCTCGCGGTTGCGGGTCAAGCGGCTTTCTTTGCGGCCGGAAGCATCAAGGGCGGCGGCCCCAAGATCACGCTCGAAACGCCGATCACCGACGACGGGATCGTCAATGCGGAAGAAGACGGGGCGTTGACGCTGTCCGGAACCGTCAAAGGGGTCGATGCGGGGCGCACCGTCACCGTCACCTTCGTGGACAGCGCCGGCAAGGCCGCGACGGCTCAGGGCAGTGTGCGCGGCGACGGCACCTGGCTGGTGACCGACGCGAACGTTGCCGGCCTGAAGGACGGTGAGGTCAGCATCAGCGTCGAAGTCGTCGATGAGGATGGCGACAGCGCTATCGCCACCGGTACGCTCACCCTCGACAGCGATCCCGACAATCTCCCCTCGGTCACGATTACCATGCCGATCGCCGGCGACGGCAAGGTCAACGACAGCGAGGATAACGATCTCACCATCGCCGGGACGAGCAAGAACGTCGAGCAAGGCCAGACACTGACCGTCACCTTCACCGACGCCAACGGCGAGACCGTGACCGCCACCACAACAGTGGATGCCGATGGCGACTGGAGCGTCGCCGGCGTCGACATTTCGGAGCTCATGGACGGCACGGTCACTATCAAGGCCGAGGCCGAAGATACGTCGGGGAACCCCGCTTCGGCGAGCAAGTCGGTCACACTTGACAGCGACCCCGACGATCTGCCGACACTCTCGATTACAACTCCGATCACTGCCGACAATGTCGTAACTGATAGCGAGGACAACACGCTTGTTGTCGCGGGCACGAGCACCAACGTCGAGCGAGGGCAAGCGGTCACGCTGGTATTCTCGGATGGAGACAGCGAGACTGCCGATATCACAGTCATCGCTGCGGTCGGCACGGACGGCAGCTGGAGAACATCTTCGATCAACATCTCCGCGCTGGTCGACGGCACGGTGACCATCACGGCCAGCGTCATCGACGCCTCGGGAAATCCGGCGAGCGCCGAGACCAGCTTCACGCTCGACAGCGACCCGGCGGCTAGCCCCACCGCCGCAGCGGGGGTGCTCAGTGAGCCCGCTGGGATCCTGGGTGCGATCGTGTTCGACGATCCTGAAGCGGTACTGGATGACGCGATGTTCGATACATTCCGCGCCGCGGATGCAGGCACCCCCGCCAGCATGGCAGCGGGCGATGGCGAGCCGTTGATCTCGCACGCGGTCTTGCCGCCCCCGGATACATGGATCGATCCGCCGAGCCCGGTGCTCGGATGAGGGATGGGCCTATGGCGCTGGCCCGTAGGAAGAGTGTGAGCCGATTGGACGCCTCGAAAACGGCAAAAGGATCTAGCCCGATGACCAGAACCATTCTGCTCGTGCCCTCGCTTGCTGCCCTTGCTGCTGCAAGTGTGTCCGTCCGCGCGCAGGAGCTGCCCACGGCCATGGACGCTGGCGAGGTGATCATCGTCACGGGCACGCGAACCCAGGGGCGCACCGTCGCCGACAGTACGGTACCAATCGACGTGATCTCCTCCGACGCGCTGGAGCGCGGCGGCCATACCGAGACCAATCGGTTGCTGAACCAGCTGGTGCCCAGCTTCAATTTTCCCCAGCCATCGATCACCGACGGAACCGATACGGTGCGTCCGGCGACGTTGCGCGGCCTCAGTCCCGATCAGACGCTGGTTCTCATCAACGGCAAGCGCCGCCACACGACCGCGCTGCTCAACATCAACGGCTCGGTCGGGCGCGGCTCTGCCGCAGTCGACCTCAATCTCATTCCCGCGATCGCGCTCGAACGCGTCGAAGTCCTGCGCGATGGTGCGGCTGCGCAATACGGTTCGGATGCGATCGCCGGCGTCATCAACCTCCAGCTCAGCGATATTCGGGAGGGCGGGCGCTTCAGTGTCACTTACGGCCAATATGCCTCGCGAGTCGATGGCATCGAGCGAGTGACCGGCGTAGTGACCGATGCGGCCGGACAGCCGGTGCGCGCGGAAGACGGCACGCTCGCGCTTGCCACCACCGGCACGGATCGCAAGGCGAGCGACGGCGAGACGCTAACGGTTTCGGGTCTGGTCGGCTTGCCCCTCGGCGCGGACGGCCATCTCACCATCGCGGGCGAATACCAGGATCGCGCTCCCACCAACCGCACAGGGTACGATCCTCGCCTTCAGTACCCCCTGCTCCCCGACGGCAGTGCCGATCCGCGCGAGCTGACGTTCGACCGCTTGAGCCATCGCTATGGCGATGCCGCGACCAAGGACATCAAGACACTCGTCAATGCGGGCCTTCCCGTCGGCGAAACGCACGAACTCTACGCGTTCGGCACTTACAACTTCCGCGATGGCAACTCCGGCGCGTTCTACCGTCGGGCGGCCGATCCACGCAACGTGCCTGAAATTTATCCCGACGGCTTCCTGCCCAACATCAATACCGACCTGGAAGACGCCGCCTTGACCGCAGGGCTCAAGGGCGAGATCGGCGACGGTTGGCGCTACGACTTGTCGGCAGGCACTGCCCGAAACAGCTTCGACTTCTTCGTCACGAATACGCTCAATCGCTCCTTCGGACCGGCTTCCAAGCGCGCGTTCGATGCGGGAGGCCTGCGCTACACGCAGAGCATGGCCAATCTCGATATCGCACGGCCGATCTCGGTCGATTTCATCGACAGCCTGACTCTTGCCGGCGGGCTCGAATATCGCCGGGAAACCTTCCGCCTGCGCCCCGGGGAACTAGCCAGCTACGACGCTGGCACCTTCGGCGGCGCTTCGGGCGCGCAAGGCTTCCCCGGCATCGCACCTGTCATCGGCGGCCAGGCGACCGACCAGCTCAGAAGCCGCCATAATCTCTCAGCCTATCTCGAGCTCGACGCCGAGGTGAGCGATGCGCTCAGCGTCCAGATGGCGGGACGCTACGAGGACTACAGCGACTTCGGTTCCGATTGGAACGGCAAGCTCGCCGCACGCTTCGAGCCCATATACGGCATCGCGCTTCGCGGCGCGGTCGCGACGGGCTTTCGTGCACCCTCACTTCAGCAGCAATTCTATGCTTCCTCGGCGACCAACAACGTCGGCGGTGTCTTGCTTGAGACCGTCACATTGCCGGTCGACAACCCGATCGCGCTCGCGCTCGGCGCGACCCCGCTTCAAGCGGAGACCTCGCTGTCGTACTCGGCCGGCTTGGTGTTCGATGCCCTTGCCGGCCTTTCGGTCACGATCGATGCCTATCAGATCGATATCGACGACCGGATCGTGGTTACCGACAATGTCGTTGCAGACCGTTCGGCCGGGGCGGGAGATCCCGGCCGCACAATCGCCCAGATCCTCGACGGTGCGGGGTTTACCAGCACCAATGCCGCGCGCTTCTTCGTCAACGGCGTCGATACTCGTACAAAGGGCCTCGATGCGGTCGCCACGTACCGCTACGACATCGGCCGCGGCCAGCTCGCGGCAACCGCGGCGTTCAACTACAACGAGACCACGATTAAGCGCGTGCTCGCCGCGCCCGGTCCGCTGGCCGATATTTCCGGGCTAGTCCTGTTCGGGCGTCAGGAATCGCTGCGCCTGACAGACGGTCAGCCACGCACCAAGATCAACCTCGCACTCGATTATGAGCAGGACGGCATCGGCCTGACGCTTCGCGCCAATCGCTACGGCAAGGTGCTCGCCGCTGGCGCGGACGCGTTCACCGACGTGCGCCTCGAAGCCAAGTGGGTGGCTGATTTGGAACTGCGAGCCCGGCTCGCCGAGCGGCTCGATCTGGCGATCGGCGCCAACAACCTGTTCGATGTATATCCCACGGTGTCGCCCACGGGCTTCGGAGTCGATCCGGCCACCGGTGCTGAGCGAGCCTATCCTGCGACCAACTATGTCGCGCCTTGGTCCAACTTCTCGCCTTTCGGCTTCAATGGCCGCTTTCTCTACGCGCGCGTGGCGCTGGACTTCTAATGGGCAGGGGCGTGTATCATCGCAGGGCACGCCCCTGGCTTAGAACCACCGTCCGGGCACCTGAAGAAATGCTGCGTCCCCTCGCTGGGTGCGGGGGGAGCGGTGCGTGCTCGCTCGTCGGCCATTCCTGTTCAAGCAATCTCGTGAGGGCGGCTTCGAGAATGTGGCTCACGCCGCGAGTCAGTCATGGACAGTGAACACCCGCGGCGGGTGATTGCGAGCTTAGCAGGCCGTATCCGCCCCACCGGTCGGGTAATCACTGTTGCGAACGAACAAGAGGGGGTCGGCAAATCGCTGATCGCCTTCCACCTCGCGGTCGCGCTCGCGGCATCCGGCCACAAGGTGCTGGCGATCGATCTCGATCCACGACAGCAAACCCTGAGCCGAGCGCTTACGCTGCGCAGCGGGACTGCGCGGCGGTTGAAGGTGCAGCTTGCAGAACCGCGTGATCTGCTGCTGCGGTACAACAGCGGCGTGATGCTCATGCAGGAGATCGCTCGGGCCGGCTGGGACTGCAACTATGTCGTGATCGATGCCCCAGGAGATGATTGCCGGATTGCTCGCCGTGCTATTGCCATCGCCGACCAACTCGTTTCTCCGGTAACGGCAAACTGCATCGACCGCTTCGTTCGACCCGGTCCGTCTGAGAGTGATCTCCTCGACCCGGATTGCTTTGCCGCAAAGGTCGGCGGCTTGCGTGCGGCCCGCGACGAAGCCGGAATGCCCTCCCTCGATTGGCTCGTGCTGCTCAACCGCAAGTGTCACGAGAAAAGGAGGCGGCCTGATAGCGAGCAGCAGCAGCAAAGGGCCGAGATCGCGCTGGGCCAGTTCGCTTCCACGGCCGGCTTTCGTCTCGGCGGGGGCTTGTTCGAACGCGCAACCTACCGCGAATTGCTGCCGCTCGGGCTCACGCAGATCGACCTCGAACACGTCCCCCAGTTTGCCCGCGTCAATCCACTTGCGACACGCGAGATTCGCCTCCTGGTCGAGGACCTCCAACGCATTCAACTGTAATGAGCGATGTCTCGACCGCTTCCCGGTATCAGGTAGCAGAGCGTGGCCGACTGTGCTCCCTCTGATGGGCTTCGAGTCCACGATGACGGGCAACTCGCCGCCGCATGAAAATGCGTCAAACGCAACCAACCAGATCGGGTAGTTGGCGCGGCAGCACGAAGCTGGGACTATTCGATAGTCAACTAGTTTGTCCGCTGGAGGCGCGAGTGAACATGACAGGGCAACCGTCAGGATGGCCACTCCGCCAGCGAAGTCTTTTCGGGCGAGAGTTCGAGACCGATTTTAAGAGCTTGCTCCTGTTGCGCCGGTTCAGAGGAATTCAAGCATCGCCCCAAGGAGCCGCGCCAGGTGCGAACGCCGTCGCCATGTGGCCCCGCTGGCCGACTGATGCAGAAGTTAAGTACTTCGGTGTTGGATCGGTAAATTATTCGGCAATATCCTGAGATATCGTCACAACAGTTAGATTTTGATTTGAAGAAATCCGCATTCGACTCTTCTATAAGCAGGATTCATCGTAGGTATGCAACAATTGGTACGCTAATAATTAGTGGATAATTTTTCGTAGACCATCCTCATGATTCGATCAATGAGTGGCTGCGTCATTACTTCTATACTACTACTTCGTTTATAAT
>Ga0307412_10002333_pt1 | contig 10511 bp, 13 predicted proteins | sample DK1Cmetagenome_3_FD_203823 | JGI IMG/M metagenome (GOLD analysis project Ga0307412, IMG submission 203823) | Maize rhizosphere microbial communities from greenhouse at UC Davis, California, United States - DK15-C-1 | ecosystem: Host-associated > Plants > Roots > Rhizosphere > Soil | place: USA...
TCAACTACGCCTGGGCAGCTTCCCGTCTGCGTGGCACCACTTCCAACCGAATTGCCGAAAGGGTGCCCCCCGCTCTGGTGTTTGACCGCTTTCGCTCGGCAGGCGTAACGGAATCAACCCGAAGCGGTCGTTTCAGCGATGAATCGTTGCGCATCCGCGACGTCCAGTTCGATCAGCCAGCAGTCTGGGTCAATCCGGGACTGGCTTTCGACCCATTTGCGCCAATCGAAGCCGTGCTCGCACGCCGGCGACGCGCCTTCGCTCCAGCGATAGGTGAAGTCGGCGCTCATTCGGCGCTCGAGGACCGCGCGTGGCTGGCCCCGCTCGGCGACCAGCATGCTGATGGTGCCGCGATCCGGATCGCCCTTGTGGAGGATGCTTGCAAAGCCGCCGTTGCCCTGCACGGCGCGAACCAGGCCGGCGACCTCCAATTTGGCGGGCAGCCGGCTGGTCACGCGGCGCGATAGCCTTTCAGACCGGACAAGGCGATGTGCGAGCGCAGGAATGTGCCCGTGCCGCGCGCGCATTCCTCGCCGCTGGAATCGACGATCCGGGCCTCGGCGACGAACACCCGCCTCCTGCCCGAGATCCAGCGGCCTTCCGCCGTCGCCTCGCCCTCCCGCATCGGCTTGGTGAAGTGCAGGTTGAAGGCGGTGGTCAGCAGGAAGCGATCGCTGACCAGCCCGTTGGCCGCATAGAAGGCGGCATCGTCGAGCACCTTGAAATAAAGCGTGCCGTGGGCCGCGCCGGCAGCATGGAAATGCTCTTCACCGACCGAGAAGCGGATGACCGACCGCCCCGCCTCTGGAAGGTGGAGCCGCGAGTCGAAGAGCCGGTTGACAGGTGCGGAAGCATAAAGCGACTCCAGCGCCCGCAAATGCGAATCGGCGCCCGTCGCCGCCGCGGCCTCAGGCGGCATCGCGCTCGTCGGCACCCATCAGCACTGCGGCAAAGGCATCACGGCTGCGCGCGCCGCGCAGTTTCTCGAGCGTCGGGCCGTGGCGGACGATTCGGCTGACGGCGGCGAGCGCCTTCAAATGCTCGGCGCCAGCTTCCGGCGGCGACAGCAGGAGGAAGACCAAATCGACGGCCTGGCCATCGATCGCTTTGTAGTCGATCGGCTCCGCGAGCCGCAGGACCAGCGCGTAGATCCGCTTCAGGCCTTCGAGCTTGCCGTGCGGGATTCCGACCCCGCTGCCGAACCCGGTCGACCCTAACCGCTCTCGCTCGGCGATGGTTTCCACGATCGCCTCGGGCGGATAGCCCAGGCGCGTGCCCGCCATGGTCCCAAGCAACTGCAGCAGCTTGCGCTTGTTGCCGCCAGGAACGCCGACGCGGATGGACTCGAAGTCGAGGAATTCGGCGAGCTGCATGGTTTTCGGGACTCTTCAAATACAGGCGGTACGGAACGGCCCCCCGGGCGCTGATTTAGGACGCGGCAGGCGCAATGTCATTCCGCGCGCGGTTCAACCCAGCCGATCGTGCCGTCATCTCGTCGATAGACCATGTTGAAGGCCCCGCTCTTCGAGTTGCGGAACATCAACGCATTGGTGTTGCGCAGGTCCAGCATCATCACTGCGTCCGAGACGCTGGCATCGGGAATGTCGACTCGCGTTTCGGCAATGATGGCCGGATGCTCAGCGGTCTCTTCAACCGCCGGCGGCGCAAACACCGTATAGCCGGCATTCTCGACATATTCCGGGGCGGCACCGCCATTGCCATTGCCGCGATGCTCGCGCAGCCGTTTCATATATTTGCTCAGCTGGCGTTCGATTTTGTCGGCTGCACCCTCGAACGCGACCCGCGCTTCGCCGGCGCGACCCGACGCCTTGAGCACCACGCCCTGCGGAACCGGGGCGACGATCTCACAGGTGAAATCGTCGTACGGCCCTTTGCCGAAGGTGACGTTGGCGGCGATCGCGCGGTCGAAATATTTGTCGGCGATTGCCTCGATCCGCTCGCTTACCCGCGCCTGCAAGGATTCGCTGGTTTCGACCTGGTGGCCCGCGACTCGAACCTGCACGATAGGATTTCCTTTCTGCGATCCAGGCGGGCGGCGAAAGACCGCCGTCCGCGTTACCCGTCAAGCCGGAGCGAGGAAGCGCTCCCACAAAGGACCGGTCAGCCTAGCTATAAAGCTGCGATGCCGCGTCCGTTCCTCTTCCGAGGCCTCGTGCGGGCGCGGCGGCCGCACGGTTCGTTCGATCTGCACGGTGCCCGCAACTTCAACGTCCGTCATTGATGCCTGGCCCAGCGACAGGCCGATCTGGCGGCCGCCGGTCAGCTCGACATAGACCTGGCAGAGCAGCTGGGCGTCCAGCAGGGCGCCATGCTTGACCCGCTGGCTGCGGTCGACTCCGAAGCGCGCGCACAAAGCATCGAGGCTGTGTTTGGCACCGGGATGCTTCGACCGGGCCAGGAGCAGAGTATCGATCATGCGGCTCATGCAAACAGGGTCGCGGGCGCAGCGCTGCAGCTCGTGATTGAGGAAGCCGAAGTCGAAGCTGGCATTGTGAGCGATAAGCGGCGCGTCGCCGATGAATTCCAGCAGCTCCTCCGCCTTGTCGGCAAAGCGCGGTTTGTCAGACAGGAAGATGTCCGACAGGCCATGCACCGCCTCGGCCTCGCTCGGCATTGGCCGCTCGGGATTGAAATAGGCGTGGAAGGTGCGGCCGGTCTCGACGCGGTTCATCAGCTCGATGCAGCCGATCTCGACCATGCGGTCGCCGCCCGCCGGATTGAGCCCGGTGGTCTCCGTGTCGAAAATGATTTCCCGCATGGCCTGCTTATCGCGCCGCGCCGAGGCCGAGGCAAGCGAGGATAGTACTGACCTGTGCCCGGGTCTCCTCAAGGCTGCCGCCGGTGTCGATGACGAAGTCGGCCTTTTCGCGTTTCTGCTCGTCGGGCAGCTGGCGGGCAAGAAGTCCCTCGAGCTTGCCCTCGGTCATGCCTTCGCGCGCCATGACCCGCCCGCGCTGAACGTCCGCCGGTGCCGAAACCACGATCACCTTGTCGAAAGCTTCCTCGCCGCGGGTTTCGAACAACAGGGGGATCTCGAACATCAGCGCCGGGGCGCCGCGATTATCATCGATGAAGCGCTCGCGCGCCCGGGCGACGGCGGGATGGACGATCATTTCCAACGCGGCCAGCTCGTCGCGGTCAGCGAGCACAAAAGCCGACAGCCGCTCGCGGTCGACGGCGCCATTGACTACCGTGCCGGGAAAGCGCTCGCCGATGTCCTCGACCAGGACGCCGCCAAAACCCTGCATCCGGCGCACCTCGGCGTCGGCATCGAACACCGGCACGCCGGCTTCCTGGAACATGGCCGCGACGGTCGACTTGCCCATGCCGATCGAACCGGTGAGGGCGATCTTCATAGCGAACGCAACGTGGCCATCAGCTGGCGATCCTGCTCGCGCGGGGCCTCATGGCCGAACAATAGCATGAAACTCGCCGCCGCCTGCTCGACCAGCATGGACAGGCCGTCGATCGTTGCCAGCCCGCGCCGCCGAGCAGCCCGAATCAGCGCCGTCTCGGCCGGTTCGGTCACCATGTCGACCACCCAGCCGTGGCTTGGCATGGCCGCGAGATCGATCGCCACCTGCGGAAATCCGGCCATGCCCAAGGGCGTCGCATTGATCAGGCCGTCGCTGTCGATCGGCATGTCGAATTCCCGCGGCTCTTCTTCCAGGCCGAACTCCACCGCCAGCTTGTAGGCCTCGCCGAGGTCGCGCGCCTGGATTTGGACTGCACCATGGCCGAGCATGCGCATCGCTACCAGGGCCGCGCGGGCGGCCCCGCCATTGCCAAGCAGCGTCACCGAGCTGCCGGGATTGTCCTGCAGGCGTGGGCCGAGCAGCTCGAGGATGGCGCCGACATCGGTATTGCCGGCCAGGATTTCGCCATCCTTGCGCAGCAGCAAATTGGCGGCACCGGCCGCCACGGCGCGGTCGCTGGCTTCGTCGGCCCGCATAATAGCGTCGAGCTTCAGCGGCATGGTGACGTTGCAGCCGCGCCAGCTGGCATCGGCGCGGCGGTCCTCGACATAGGCCGGCAGCTCGGCTCGCTCGACACGGGTGGCGCGATAATCGAAATCGAGCCCGAGTATCCCCAGCCAGTATTTGTGAATTTCCGGGGACCGGGAATGGGCAATCGGGTCGCCGATCACTTCGGCATAGCCCTGGGCTGACGTCATGAAGGCATGAGTCGGCGCTCGCGCAAGGCGCCGAGCAGCGGCAGCAAGGGCATGCCCAGAATGGTAAAATGGTCGCCTTCGACCTGGTCGAACAAGGTCACGCCGCGCCCTTCCATCCGGAAGACGCCGACGCAATAGGCGACCTGCGGCCATTCGGCGGCAAGGTAATCCTCGATGAACTTTTCGCTCAACGGCCGGACATGCAGCACCGCGTCGGAGATGTGGTTCCACTCCACCTCGCCCTTCCGGGCCAAAGCGACGGCGCTGACCAGGCGCATCGCCCGGCCCGAGAAGTACCGGAGATGCTCCGCCGCCTCGTGCCGGTTCGCCGGCTTGCGAAAGCGGCGGCCTTCCACAGAGACAATCGAATCCCCGCCAATCACCCAGGCTCCAGGATGCAGGTCGCTGATTTTCGCGGCTTTGGCTTCGGCCAGCGCCAGCGCCAGCTCGAAGTCCTGGCCTTCATGCGCGGCTTCGACTGCCGGCTCGTCGATCGCCGCTGGCACTATCCGATAGTCTAGCCCGGCCTGGTCGAGCAGGGCGCGGCGGATGGCGCTCGAGGAGGCGAGGATCAGCGTCATGCGATCAGAACAACCCTGTGGATAAGCCCGTGCACCGTCCTAGCGCGGAAGTGGGGATGCTCCAAACGCTCGTGCCGCTCCACCGATCGCTGCTCATCCTTCCGATTCCGCCCACAGTCAGAGGGAAACAAGGGGTATGGTGTGAATCATGGGAGTAGGGCACCGCGACTCGCCGGAATCCCGCGACTCACGCCTTCCGCCCTCTGTTGGCAAATTCACGGGCGGCGCTTAAATCCCGCAACTTCGCCGCCATCTACATCTCCATTTCTACTCTAAATATATAATCAGAAAGGAAGAGAGTGGCGCCCCTGGCCGAGACCGCCGAAGCCAATCCGGCTGGCAAATCCGTGCTCGCAGTCCTGTCCGGCGAGCGGCGCGATCCGACGCCGATCTGGATGATGCGCCAGGCCGGCCGTTATCTGCCGGAATATCGCGCCTTGCGTGCCGACAAGGGCGGGTTCCTCGACCTCGTCTACGACCCTGGGGCCGCGGCTGAGATCACATTGCAACCCCTGCGCCGCTTCCCACAGCTGGACGCCGCCATACTGTTTTCCGACATCCTCATCGTCCCGTTCGCGATCGGCCAGAATTTGAGCTTCGTCGCCGGCGAAGGCCCGCGGCTGACCCCGACCCTGCTCGATTGCCGGATCCGCGACCTTGAGCCGCACATGCAGCGCCTGGAGCCGATCTACGAGACGGTGCGCAGGGTGAAAGCGCAATTGTCGCCCGAGACGACTTTCCTGGGCTTCGCTGGCAGTCCATGGACAGTCGCCACCTACATGATCGCCGGGCAGGGCAGCCGCGAGCAGGCTGAATCGCGACGGCTGGCCTATTCGGACCCGGGCAAGCTGCACGCTATCCTCGACCTCATCGCCACCGTGACAGTCGAATATCTTTCGGGACAGATCGAGGCCGGGGTCGATGCGGTGCAATTGTTCGACAGTTGGTCCGGAAGCCTGGCGCCCGCGCAGTTCGAGCGATTCGTCATCGCCCGCACCGCCTGGATCGTCGAGCAGCTGAAGCAAAGGCATCCGCACGTGCCGGTGATCGGTTTTCCGCGCGGCGCCGGCGGCAAGCTCGGCGCCTATGCACACGAAACCGGCGTCGCCGCCATCGGGATCGACGAGACTACCGACCCGGCCTGGGCGAACCGCGAATTGCCCCGGGGCATGCCGGTCCAGGGCAATCTCGATCCGCTCGCCCTGATTTCGGGTGGCGCCCCATTGAAAGAGGCAGTCGGCCGCGTCCTTGACGCTTTTTCCGGCCGGCCCCACATATTCAACCTGGGCCACGGCATTCAGCAGGACACTCCGCTCGGCCATGTCGAGGAGCTGATGGCGCTGGTAAAGGGCGGGGCATGAACGACTTCACGGGTTTCCTGGGCGCGGCCTATCCCTGGGTGAAGGCGGCGCATGTCACCTTCGTCATTTTTTGGATGGCCGGCCTGTTCCTCCTGCCGCGCTTCTACGTCTATCACCATGCGACGACGCCCGGGTCGGCTGAGGACCGCGCCTGGATCGAGCGCGAGGACCGGGCGCGAACCATCATCCTCAATCCGGCGATGATCGTCGTCTGGCTGCTGGGGCTGATGCTGGCCGTCCATCTCGCCGCGTTCCGCGAAGGCTGGTTCATCGCCAAGTTCATCTTGGTGGTCGGTCTGAGCGGCTATCAGGGCTGGATCGCCGCCTATGGCAGGAAGCTCGCCCAGGGCATGCGGCCGCTTGAGAATCGGACGCTGAGGATCATGAACGAGATACCCGGCGTCGCCGCGGCTTTGATCGTCGTCCTCGTTATCGTCCGTCCGTTCTGAGCGGCGGGCGTTGACTCGGCCTTGCGCCAGACCTAACGCCAAATTCAATTCGCCCGCCGGCTCGCGATCCTTCCGCCGGCGTTCGGCTCCAGTATTTGCGGCGTCCTGCCGCGACTTTTTTTCCAACCGTAATTCCAAGCGAAAACACACATGCATTTGAAAGATTTAAAGCAAAAGACGCCCGCCGAGCTGGTCACCATGGCCGAGGAGCTGGGCGTCGAGGGCGCATCGACCATGCGCAAGCAGGACCTGATGTTCTCCATCCTCAAGGTCCGCGCCGAGAACGGCGCCGAGATCATGGGCATGGGCACCATCGAGGTGCTGAACGACGGCTTTGGGTTCCTGCGCAGCCCGGAAGCCAATTACCTCGCCGGGCCGGACGACATTTATGTCGCGCCAAGCCTGGTGCGGCGCTTCGGACTGCGCACCGGCGACACGATCGAAGGCGAGATCCGGGGGCCCAAGGAAGGCGAGCGCTATTTCGCGCTGACCCGCATCACCCAGATCAATTTCGACGACCCCGAAGCAGTCCGCCACCGTGTCAATTTCGACAATTTGACCCCGCTCTACCCCGATTCGAAGCTGACCCTCGACAGCAGCGATCCGACCCAGAAGGACAAATCGGCGCGGGTCATCGACATCGTCTCACCGCAGGGCAAGGGCCAGCGGGCGCTGATCGTCGCCCCGCCGCGCACCGGCAAGACCGTGCTGCTGCAGAACATCGCCCGGGCGATCACCGACAACCATCCAGAAGTCTTTCTCATCGTCCTGCTGATCGACGAGCGGCCCGAGGAAGTGACCGACATGCAGCGCTCGGTGAAGGGCGAGGTGATTTCCTCGACCTTCGATGAGCCTGCCTCGCGCCACGTCCAGGTAGCCGAAATGGTGATCGAGAAGGCCAAGCGCCTGGTCGAGCACAAGAAGGACGTCGTCATCCTGCTCGACTCCATCACCCGTCTGGGCCGCGCCTACAACACGGTGGTGCCGAGCTCGGGCAAGGTGCTGACCGGCGGCGTCGACGCCAATGCCTTGCAGCGGCCGAAGCGCTTCTTCGGCGCGGCCCGCAACATCGAGGAAGGCGGCTCGCTGTCGATCATCGCCACCGCCCTCATCGACACCGGATCGAAGATGGACGAGGTCATCTTCGAAGAGTTCAAGGGCACCGGCAATTCCGAGATCGTCCTCGACCGCAAGGTCAGCGACAAGCGCATCTTCCCATCGCTGGACGTCGGCAAGTCCGGCACCCGCAAGGAGGAGCTTTTGGTCGATCCGGGCACCCTTTCGAAGATGTGGGTGCTGCGCCGGATCCTGATGCAGATGGGCACGGTCGACGCCATGCAATTCCTGCTCGACAAGATGAAGGACGCCAAGTCCAACGAGGACTTCTTTGCCTCGATGAACCAGTAGGCGCCTTGCCCGTTACCTGACGCGACCAGCCACGGGGATTTCCGAAACGATGATCGACATGCTGCTAGGCGCTGCTGCCAACACGACTGCCGGCTTCGGCGGCCCGGTCGGCATCTGGAACGCGATCGTCCACGACTTCTCGAACATCACTGAACCGGCGGCGTTCACCGCCTTCTTGCAGGTGATCATGATCGACCTCGTGCTGGCGGGCGACAATGCCATCGTCGTCGGCGCGTTGGCCGCCGGCCTGCCGGCAGCGCAGCGCAAGAAGGTCATCCTGATCGGCGTGATGGCGGCGCTCGTGCTGCGCATCTTGTTCGCCTTGATCGTCACTCAACTGCTGCAGATCATCGGCCTGATCCTGATCGGCGGCCTGTTGCTGCTGTGGGTCGCATGGCGGATGTGGCGCGACCTTCACCACGAGGGCGAGAGCTGGGGGTCCGAGGAGATCGTCGGCGACGAGCATGCCGGCCTCAAGCCCGCCAAGAGCTTCGCCGGAGCCGCTTGGGGAGTCGCCATCGCCGACGTCTCGATGAGCCTCGACAACGTCCTCGCCGTCGCCGGGGCGGCTCGCGAGCATCCCGGCATCCTCATCGTCGGCCTGGTCTTCGCGGTGGCGATGATGGGCGTCGCCGCCAACATCATCGCCCGCTACATCGAGCGCTACAAATGGATCGCCTGGGTCGGGCTGCTGGTCATCGTCTATGTCGCCATCAAGATGATCTACGATGGCTGGGTCGACCCGCAGGTCGGCCTCGGCAAGCTGTTCGCCTGAGCCGATTTCACCTGGCCCGGCCGGCGCGCTAGGCTGCGCGGGTGACCGACACCATCTTCGCCTTGTCCAGCGGCCGCCCGCCGGCGGCGGTGGCCGTGATCCGCTCGAGCGGGCCGCGGGCCTTTGCCGCCTGCGAGGAGATCGCCGGCCGGCTGCCGACGCCGCGGCGGCCGACATTGATAGCATTGCGAACACCATCTGACGGCGCGGTGATCGACCGGGCTTTGGTCCTGCGGTTCGACGGGCCGGATTCGGCGACTGGCGAGAATGTGGTGGAATATCAGTGCCATGGCGGTAAAGCGGTGGTCGATGCAGTGCTCGCCGCCCTCGGCGGTATCGCTGGCATGCGAGTAGCCGAGCCAGGCGAGTTCACCCGCCGCGCGTTCGCCAACGGCCGCATTGATCTCACCGAAGCGGAAGGGCTCGCCGATCTGCTGGAGGCGGAAACCGAGAGCCAGCGACGAGCGGCGCTGCTGATGGCTGAAGGGGGGCTCCGGCGGCAGATCGAGCAGTGGCGCCAGCGGCTGGTCGAGCTGTCGGCGCGGGCCGAGGCGGCGATCGACTATGTCGGCGACGAGGACGAGACCAAAGCCGACGAGGCGGTCCTCGCGAGCGAAGCGCGGGCCTTGGCCAGCGAGTTCGCGAAATGGCTGGAGCGGCCGCGCGCCGAGCCGCTCAAGGACGGCGTCCGAGTAGTCGCCGCGGGTCCGCCGAATGCCGGGAAATCCAGCCTGGTCAATGCTTTGGCGCAGAGCGAAAGGGCGATTGTTACCGACATCGCCGGCACAACGCGGGACGTCATTGAGGTGCCGCTGGCGTTCGACGGCGTGCCGGTCCTGCTGGTCGATACCGCCGGGCTGCGCCACGGCGCTGACGCGGTCGAGTCGATCGGCGTTGGTCGGGCCGAGGCTCAGCTGCGGAAGGCCGATGTTTTGCTGTGGCTAGGTAGGCCTGGCGATGCGCCAACGGGCGGCCGAGTAATCCGCGTTCACGCCCAGGCCGACCGTCCGGAGCGCGGCGACGCGCCAGCAGGCTCGATCGGCGTTTCGGCGATGACTGGGGAGGGCCTGGGCGAATTGACCCGACGAATTCTCGCGGAGGCGGAGCAGATCCTGCCCGCCGAAGGCGCGGTTGCGCTCAACCGACGGCAGGCGGCGGAGATTGACGGGGCCAGGCAAGCGCTGGACCAGGGTGGGCCTGACCTCGTGACCCAAGCCGAGGCGCTGCGGCTGGCGCGCACTGCCTTCGACCGCCTCAGCGGCCGGGCGGGGGTTGAGGACATGCTCGACGCTTTGTTCGGGCGCTTCTGTCTGGGTAAGTGATTGAACCTGTTACAGTTCCGACGAGCGTTTCACGTGAAACGAAGATCATTCCAGCCGGTCATTCCGCTGAAAGCCGGTTTCGGCTAAGGCGCGGCGATGTTTGACGTCTTGGTCATTGGCGGCGGTCACGCCGGTTGCGAGGCAGCCGCTGCGGCGGCGCGCCGCGGCGCCCGCGTCGGGCTGGTCAGCTTCCGGGCCGAGGACATCGGCCAGATGAGCTGCAACCCATCGATTGGTGGGGTCGGCAAGGGCCATCTGGTGCGCGAGCTGGACGTGTTCGACGGCCTGATGGCCCGCGCCGCCGACCGCTCGGCCATTCATCGCCGCATGCTCAACCGCAGCAAGGGACCGGCGGTTTGGGGACCGCGCGTTCAGGCCGACCGCGCGCTGTATCGCCATGCGGTGTCGGATCTCCTCGCCG
>Ga0307412_10002335_pt1 | contig 10508 bp, 12 predicted proteins | sample DK1Cmetagenome_3_FD_203823 | JGI IMG/M metagenome (GOLD analysis project Ga0307412, IMG submission 203823) | Maize rhizosphere microbial communities from greenhouse at UC Davis, California, United States - DK15-C-1 | ecosystem: Host-associated > Plants > Roots > Rhizosphere > Soil | place: USA...
TGATGAAGGAGTCAGAAACCAAACTCGCGACCGTCTTCAAAAACTTGAAGTCCTTCTTTGAAGAAGCACAACGTCTCGAACAAGCAGAACTGACATCGATCGGCGCGGCATGGGTCAATCGCATCCGCGAATACGTCCTGCGTCGCTATGGCATCGTTCGCGATAAGGTTGTGATGAATAACAAAGATGAAATCTTTGTCTATTTGTTACGCGAAGAACTCACGCGTTCGTTGTTTGACGCAAAAAGCCCGTATCCAGTGGTCGGGGCCGTTGTGCCGCCAAAAGTTGCGGCATCCGTTCCAGCAGCAGTACCTCCGCCCCAACCACCGGCGGCGGCAATAGCAGCAGTACCACGTCCCGTCGTCGTTGCGAACGACGGTAAATCTGCGCCAAATGGTCCTCTTTATATGGTCGGCGCCGAAGCAGCTGATGTCGCTGCCGCTGCTCCTGCTGTCAACGACCAAAAGACCCGACGTGACGGTAGCGATGCGATCTTACTCGCACAAAGAGTAGCCGACCTGTTCAATACCTTTCCCAACCCATGGATTGAGCGTAAAGCAACGGACCGTGACAATCGCATCCTCATCTCGGAAGGCATCTCATTGCCGACGATGTGGCAACTCGATCCTGCGTTTGTGGAGTTGATTCGGTCCACGATCGGCAATCGGATTGTCGGCACGCACATCGATTTATGGGCGATAGCCGAACGCGCGTCGGCGATTGATGAATTCCTGAGCCTCGCGGATGTGTCCCTCGGTAGCCAACTGCTCGGCGTATCCGAGCTCGTGACACTACGCCAACGCATGCAAAGCGACGTGAAAAATATGCAACAAGCGCCAAACATGGCGTCATTGATCACGTTATCTGACTCCGATGTCGATGTCATCCGTACACTTCAAAATCAAAAGAACCGTGCTGTCGACGAAACCAAATCCCTTGCTGAAGAAGCCCGCGTGTTCAAATCTCGATTGACAGAATGCCAGAAAGAAACCGCCAAAGCGATGCTCCGGGCGAGCAAGTTCACGGACTTTGCGCGCAAGTGGCTTGTATCGAAAGCCAGCCAAGAATTGGGATTTCCTGCCGATCTCATCAACTCCGAGAACGATGATTACAAGACACTCACGACGTTTCTCGATAAGCTACCCGAACAATTGAAAGCGAACCAGAAACTTGCTGCCGACAGTAAGAAGGAAGCCGAGCGTGCTTCCAGAATGGCGGGTGGACGGCTCGGACCCGGTGGCCGTAGCGGCAATGACAAGCTCAGCTATGTGTATGAGGCGTTTTCAGATGTCTCGGGACGGCACATACGCAGTATTGGAGCACGACCGTCGAGTCCTGTCGATGTGTTCCGTATCTTTATGATGCTCGTCGTGGGCAAGATCGGGTTGAACCTCAATCGAGCGATCAATTCCGAATACGTCGACATCCTCGATGCCTATGTCAACAAGGAACAACTCAAACGCGACGACATCATCGCGCTTTTGACGGAAAAGAAGGGCAGCAAATCAGCAGAAGCATTGCTAGCATCGACATCGACATCCTCCGACACCAAAACATCACCACTCGGACGGATGACCATTGTCGAGGATACCGACACCACCCCAACAACGCATGATCCTGCACTGGAGGCCAAAGCCACGGATCTCATGGCGGCACTCGATCGCATGAGCAAGGTCGAGACGTTCGAACGCGCATTGCCCACCCTGCTACGGCCACCGGCATTCACGGCGTTCAAGTTCGCACTGACCATCATCAGCAAGATACCCGCCTTCCGTGGAGCACCCGTCGTCGCATTGATGAACTCCGAAACCGTACAGCTGGCGTTCTCGACCATTGTGGCGGAAGGTATGCGCAAGTCATTGATCGACAGTCCCGTGCGTGCCCCGATCACAGGTATCAAAGACGAGCGTGTCAATCTCGTCATCGACCACGAGAACGCCATCAATTACCTGAAGACCGTACGTCGTCTACCGTATCCATACAATCCGTATCAATCCGACGAAGACGATACCGTTCCCGAGTGGTTGCTCGAGTACTGGGATGATGGTCGATGATGGTGATGTCCGCCAATATATTTGTACTCGTAACTTGTGTGTCTGGATTTTTCGGGCCGGTAAGTCCCGGTCCTCATCAGATTCTCGTAACTTCAATTGGCGTTTGTTGCAAAGGCCGACTTTTCCAAGTCCCGCCCAGTCATTTCGCGAAATGCTGTCGTAAAGGCCGAGATTTTCGGACCCGGACACATATTTCTGTTGCAAAGGTCCAGATTTTCGGACCTGGACACGAATAGCTGTCGCAACGGTCCATGATATTTCGGACCCCCACTACGTCATCAATGAAGTGTGATGACGTCTATAACTCTCTCTTGTTGTCTGCTTCGTCCTGTATATAAACCTCGTATTCACCCCACTCACTTCATGTTGATGCGATGCACACAGATGGGCAACATCTTCTCCGAGGAGAAGTCATTGAAACAACTGATTCGAGAGCAAAATCGACACCTCGAACGCTCGATCATGGGCATCAAAGATTCGCAGAGTGAGTTGGAGCGTCAAGAAAAGGTGTCGGTGGGAGAGATCCGCAAAGCCGCAGCTGCTGGACAGAAGGATCGATGCAAGATTCTCGCCGCAGCAGTGATTCGGTCACGCAAGACTCGAACACGCCTGCTGAACGTGCAGACCCAAATGGAGACCGTTCAACTGCAAACCATGACCGTGACATCTACCCAAGCATTGACCGAATCCATGCATCGCGTTACCGTGATCATGGCCACAGCAAATCGCTCAATGAAACTGCCCGTGTTGAACAAGATTATGGTGGAATTTCAAAAGCAGAGCATGCAGATGGATCTCAAACAGGAGATGGTGGGCGATGCGTTGGGTGATGTGATGGATGGACCCGATGACGAAAAGGAGTCAGGAGTGTTGGTCGATCAGATGTTGGATGAAATTGGCATCCATCTCAAACAGGGTCTCGTCGATGCTCCCTCGGGCGCGATTGTGGTTGCGAAACCCACCGCCGCTGCACCGCCTGTTACCATCCTCTCTGCAGTCGATCCTCCATTTGACAATGACACTGACCGCGCGCTCGAAGCTCGTCTTAACAATCTCAAGCGCAGCGACTAAATGCATCTGTTTTTTTCTTGATCGGTTGATAAAGCGAGGTGTTTTATGATTTGTAGCGACAACAACATCCAACAAACAACAACGCCAGACATACAGCAGAACACGCATAGAACCACGCGATCTTCCAATATTCCTCAATGTGCTTGGGTTCTGCGTACCGCGAATCGCAGTAAATCCCCGCGAGTATAACGCGAACACATGGATGTTCGTGCTCCGGTAGCCAGTCATAAACCGGAGGCACCGGTAAGAACACCATCTCAATCACTGGATGGCAGTAGAAGGTTGTAATGATGGCCATAACCGCGAGTGACCAATGAAAGCCGATTACCAAGGTTACGAATGCCATAACAACGGGAGTCGTGAGGAACAAACTGTTCATCACAAATAGAAACACCGCGAACTCGGCATCGTCTTTCCTGTCGCGGACGGATCGATCCAGATACCCAACGATCCGCTTGTAGATATTGGCGGGCCTGTTTTTGTTAGCGGACATCTGCAACTCGAGGATATCACGAAGCGATCAGTGACGGTGATGAATCGAGGGTTTCATAAACAACAGCAACAAAAAAAGAGTGTAGATGCGGTTTAACACGGACACAGTTCTTAGGAATTTCGCATGGCCCACACCGCGTCGCGAGTTTTGTACCAATAGATCATAGCATGATGAGCGAGAAAATGACTCAATGGATGTACTTCAATGAAGAGTTTGTCAAAATCGTTCGTTAAGTCGTCTTTGCTGTGGATTGCGTGATGACTTTGCCGTCGGCTTTGAGTTGATTCGCCTGAATCTCTTCAAGCTTCTTCTTTGCATGGGCCAAATACATGTCTTTTTTCGGAGTCCACTCAAAAATAGGTTGCAGCATAGGTCCTCCCCATCCACCCCGCACAACGTCGAGTACACCCGACGGCATGGCTCCCTTTTGACCACCACGATACCAATCGTCCCATTCTTTCAGGTCTTTGGCTTCGCGGGCAAATATCTCTTTTGCCTCTTTCATGCGCGGCAGATCGTCAGGTGTAGGTTTGTGACACACCCAGCGCTTTCGGTAGCGCAGCCAAACATGTTCTTCCTTCACCAGATTCGAACGAAGCGCTTGTGCCATTGGAAGGTTCGTGTCATGGTCGCTACCACCATTGAAGGCAACTTCCTCGTCATTGGTTTGTTGGATCGGATCGAGAAACGTCAAGATCGGTTCTTTTGTCCATCCACACGTGTTACAGATCACGTTCGGCGATGCAATCGGCGTAGGGTCTTTCAATACTTCGGTACGCAGCTTCTGTTCGAGTTCACGGAGCGTGATCTTGGCGGCATCCACTTCCGTTTCACCCGCCACGAAATCATCAAACCAACTCGGTTCAAACTCCCCGCTGTGTACGACGATCTTGATCGGCTTTGCCGTGTCGGCACCCGCCTTTTGAGATTTGCAATGTGTTGTACCCATCTGAAGATCAAATGGTGTGAAGTGAGAGTACGGAATCGTGATCGGTGGTTTAACACAAAACGAAACGAAGCGTAGTTATTTTTGCTTTGGTTTGGCCGACATAGCAGCAAACACAATGCAGTTTATGATAGAGTCGGCCGACATTAGCTGTTTCTCGCGTATGACGTCCAGTACGTCATCCGAATCAAAACAGTCTTTGCAACTTGACGGTATTGACTCGTAGCCAAACTTGCTCTGCAGCACCCGACTTGCCGCGCATGCACTAGCATTGCCACAGAATTCACATATGCTCATAGAATTACAATACCGCACCCAATGATCCTCGCACATGCCGACGCCGACATCAGCGGGTTGCGTGCAATCAGGGATGTTACATATGCTCGCGTCTTTTGACACTGATGTCACCGCATCGGCAGAGGCCTTCCGCTTCTTATGAACCGCGGCTTTGGAGTCGTGCTTCCCATCGGCATTCTTTGCTGACATCTGCAACATGGAAGGATTAGTGTGATATGAACCGCGAGTGTTTTCTAAAGGATAGGTTCAGTCGTCAAAAGACAAACGACAATAAACAGACGTTATTCTTCGCGTACCCAATTACCAGTATCATCCTCTACAAACGTTGTGCCGGTCACCGGGTCATCAATCCAACTGCGTAGCGGAGATTCAGAGGACACCTTTTCTTCGCGAGGAACCACTGCAGTGCACTGGATTGTAAACGTTCCGGTCAGTTGAGGTACGAGCTGACCGGGGAGCATCTCACACGATGCCGTATAGCTCGCGTTTGATAACAATACAACTCCCTGGGGACGATTCGACGTCAACTCGTTAAACAGAACACGCCAGTTGTCACTGTCGAGTTTCATATGATGTTTCGATGACACAGCTTGAATGGACCGCACTTGGTTCTGTAGTGCGACGTGCTTTGGTTCGGTTAACACGATGCTGTAAAACCGAAGAGGCGCTTCGACGCAACGCTCTTGGTCAAGTCGACGACGGTGTTTCCGACTTCGATTCGGCATTCTGAATCACCAAAACAAGCAAATATGATATTAGAGTTACGGGTAATCGAGTAGTCGCGTAATGAAGAGATAACCAAAGTCTAATAAAGACAGTGCCTATTTGTCGTAAAGAGCACACATCATTTCACAGTGACTGGAGCAAAAGTTACCGCCAAATGCAGCCAACGCAGGTGCGCCTCCGAAGTGGCAGCGTATGCACTTCTTCTTTTTCGCGTCGAGCTCCTTTTGTTTTGTCTGTTGCTGAATGCACTTCTCGCAGAACTCGACACCGCACATCACGGAGTTGAGACATTGATAGCTTTCACACAAGTGGCCGCACCCCATGTGTTTGCCACATTTGCATGCCCATCCTACAATTATGGTGCGCGGTGTCCAGTTGGCATCGTACTTGACGATGGTGAGCGGCTTCACTGGATCACACTTGTGTTTCGAGTCCTTAGTATCGTGCAACTCGTGACCCTCGAGTGCGTCGATTCGCTTCTTTAGCACTTCGACCTCCATTTGTAGCGTCTCCAAAGCCTTCGCCATTGTCTGTACCAACAAAGACGATTGTGAGACCGTCGTTAAAGGATATGTTCAATCGTAAAGACTAACTACAACGAAACACAAGGATAATGTCGATCAATGCGTCGCCGGCGTATAACAGGCGCCGCAAACCAACTTGATGCAGCTCTTCGAGGCGCATGCATGCGACGCGGTATTGTCCATCGATCGGCGACAGCGTTCACATCGCACGGTCTCGACAAACACCGGTGTTTGATACGCGGTCGCTTCCAGCTGACATACATGCGTGGAGAACATCGAACCCATCTGAGTACATATGGTGGGTGTGAGTGTGCGTGCGAATGAATGAATGAATGAGTGGTTTTACGCGCGAAAGTATTTGCTCGTTGTTTGGATTACCTTATGTTTCGGGTATCTGTAAAACGATGACCGCCAATATATTTACACTCGTAACTTGTGACTTGGGATTTTTCGGGCCGGTAAATCCCTGTCTCTGTGAGATTGTCGTAACTTCAATTGGCGTTTGTTGCAAAGGCCGACTTTTCCAAGTCACGCCCAGTCAAAACGCATATTTCTGTTGCAAAGGCCGAGATTTTCGGACCCGGACACGAATAGCTGTCGTAAAGGTCCACTGGATTTTTGGACCCACTACGTCATCAATTTATTGTAAAAAAGTTGAAGTGTAAGGATGACGTATGCAATAGACCAGCGTTAGGATGTCTTCGTCGCAATACCCAGCACTTCGGATCGATAGACATCGTCCGATAAAGCCTTTACAACAATGGGTTTATCGTCAGCGTCGAATGAATTCACTGGGTTTCCGTTCTGAATTCGAACACCCAATGGGAACGTCGAAGACCACAGAAACGCTGTTTTGCAACTCAGCATTGCCTTTGCGGATTGCTCTTCTGTCAGCGTCGTAGCTTGATGTTTGTTATTCGCAGACATCGCGTCCTAAAACACACGATAAACGGTGAAGTCATATATCGGAAAGGCAGTGTGCTATCGACCAACAAAAAAAGAACAGAAAAGGACAATTCACAATTTGTTCGCGCGCAGAGTCACGCGTCGTATGATAGCCACCTTTCGTGTTATGATCTACCCAATTTTCAAACGGCGCGGGTTGGTGTCAACGATCTTCATGAGAGACATTCCGATATCCAACACGAAACTGTGGAGTTTCGCGGTATATGACTCCCATGGAATGGCTTCAACGAACGCTCGATATCGGCGCGCAGTTGTTAGGCGCGGTATGATTTTGGCGCGGATAGCATCTTCCATCGGTTCCATCATTGCTATCGCGGCGATCATGTCGCACGCCTCGTTCTCGACTTGATCATCTCCGTCGTAGTCGCTTTCATCGGGTGCATTGTCTTTTGTCGTCGATTTGTCATCACTTTTCTTCACGTCGTTCGACGTAGACGAGACGTTGGATTGTTGAGATGAAACGACTGTTGTGGCAGTCTCGGAGGTCGCATCTTTTGTAACGCCATTGGTCTGAACGAGTTCTTTCAGAATCTTGCACACTTCCGCCTCCGCTTCCGTTTTTTTGGAGTCGGTTTTGATTGACATTGCCATCTGTAACACCAGAAGTTGACAAATATACACAAAGACACCAGAGTTGTTGGTTTTTGACTGCAGTCCAAAGGGGTGTAGACATATTCCGCAAGTCTGAAAAGAAATCCGAAGTGTCGGCCAATGTCCGCTGCAACGGTTTCTCACAGTGAGGATGCAACAAAAGCAACCATCGCAGCGATTGCCGCAGCGGTGGAAGGTACCGCATCGACCCCGGACACAAAAACAAAAGATCCAACTGTAAAACCCGCCGTTGTCGTAAGCAAACCAATACCAACATTGGCACCGCCGCCAAAGGAAACCGATGACGACAAAGTTGCAACAACCGCCAAACCCGAAGTTCAACGCATGTGCATGATGTGCAGAAAGCCACTCGTCGGTCCGCTCATCACCTATCCCTGCAAATGCAAAACCCCATGTGTGGTACATGCCGACTGTGCTCCATGTCCAATGGATATGGCGAAAATGGTCCAGCTTCAAGTGCAACGCAAAGCAAAGGCACTCGCATCCGAATTGGCATCGCGCCACATTTACGAACAAAAACAAGAAGAACTCAATCGAAAGCAACGGGACCGCGCTCGTGAACACAACGCCGGTATCACGGCAGAGGCATTGTTCAATTTCCGTCAAGCGCCACTGTCCGAAAATGATGTGACAACGCATTTTCAGAAACAACCGACGTTACCGGCACCGATTCATCCCGTCACGCCGGCTGGTAACATGATACTGGCTCCGAAAGTACCAGCATCACGGCGCTAAGCAGCAGGAGAAGCGTGCGCAGGTCCAAACCGGAAATCGTCTTGTGCAGCAGGATGATCGTCGTCCATCGTGGCCACATCCAACAAATCTTCATCCGCGACAGTCGGCGCGGCAATGGGACGCGTTCCCTTTTGGAACACATTGGTGATGAACTTGAACGCTCCATCTCTGCCTTTGACTTGAACCATTTCGCTTGTGATGTGGGCGGAGGGGATGTAAATAAACTTCTTTTGTTGTCCACTCAACATGATCGGCAGCAGCATGGCACACTCTTGCATGATCACACACAGATCGTCGACTTGACCTCCCGCTTTACCGGTATAGCTGAAGGGGACATGTGAGTCTTGTGAGTAATGACTTTTTGCCGTTTCGGGACGAGAGATTCGTTTGTAATTGGCCATTTGTTGGGTCAGCGTGAGGATCGGGTTCTCCATGTTTGTACACAGGGGAGAGTGGACGCGTAGTTTGTGACCATCCAGTAGTTTTTTGGTGTAGATGGCCATCTGTTCCTTCTTCGCTGGCGTAAGCCAAAACCCTGCCCTGTTGTGCGTCGTTGCATCGTCGGACACTGCATGCAGGACCACCCCGCGATTCTCTCCCCACGCTCGAATGTTCGTATACATGGCTGCCGCACGAGATGACCCACCGCAATTGGACTCGACGAAGAAGATGATTTGAGATTGTCGTCCAATGTGTTTCTGTTTGATGAGCCGATCGAGGAAGGATACGATTTGTGCTTCTTCTTCTATCGAGTCTGTATGTTTTCATAGTTCACGATGAGATTGTTAGTTGGTTCTGGATTTCGGCAACATACAAAACAACAAAACTTACTCGACTGAGAGAAGGTCTCTAACCCCATAATCTACACATACAGAAAACGCCATGTCAGTCAAAGACGAAAAGATGTCACCCGTTAAGTCCACACGAGGAAGGGGTCGCGGCAGTGGTGGGTATGCACGGCCATCCAAGACACGAGCGGTGACGGCCAAGTCCACGGCGACGGCAGTAACGCCACCTGCGGCGCCATTGCCAAAGGTCGATTTGTACGCCACCGGTACTGACGAAGAACGCGAACAGTACTTGACCGACATGACGGAGTACAACGAGTACAAAGAGGAGGCATATCGTATCTCACGGCAATTGGACAGTCAACCCAATTACTACGATCAACACGGCGATTACTTCGAACAACTGTTCTTTGGCAACAGCACGTCCTTTATTGCCAATGAACTGAAATCAATCGCATCGGAGTTTGCCACACGATACGGTTCCGATCCAGACGGCTGTGGTGTCAGCGGAGAAGATGTGGAATCGATACGACAACAGATTCTGAGTCTCATCCCGATCATCCCCATCGCGCGCGACCAAGCACGGTTTCAAATCCTCGCGTACTTGAACCAACTTCCCGCCTTCTATGCGTCCATCGCCAACGATCGTACCGATAAAGTCCGATTCGCGGTGTTTACGCAATGGCTGGCGGTCTACATGCCCAAATTCCTCACCGCTGCCGTCGATACAACCACCAACACACCCATCTTCGAAGACATCCATGACTTTGTGTATCACGCCATGATGTGTTACATGGAGTGTCACGACACTGGCGGCAAGATCCGTCAATACTACGAACCCTCTTCCATGTCTCTTTAAGTAAACGTCATCATGTTTCTTTCCTTAAACGTCATCACACTTGCTGGTCCGAAATTAAGGCAATAAACCACAGGAACATTGAACGGAGTCTGTAATTCCGGACGTTAACCGGTGGAATTGAGGGTCCGAAATTCACTGGACCGTTGCGACAACCATTCGTGTCCCGGCCTGGAAATTTCGGCCTTTACGACAGCTGTTCGTGTCCTTGGTCCGAAATATGGGCCTTTACGACAGCGTTTCGCGAAATGACTGGGCGGGACTTGGAAAAGTCGGCCTTTGCAACAAACGCCAATTGAAGTTACGACAATCTCATGGAGACCGGGATTTACCGGCCCGAAAAATCCCAACACATAAGTTACGAGTGTAACTCTGTTGACTGATACCTATACACATACAGAGAGATAGAGATATGACTTACCACATGATTACGAGCGACG
>Ga0307412_10002337_pt1 | contig 10507 bp, 11 predicted proteins | sample DK1Cmetagenome_3_FD_203823 | JGI IMG/M metagenome (GOLD analysis project Ga0307412, IMG submission 203823) | Maize rhizosphere microbial communities from greenhouse at UC Davis, California, United States - DK15-C-1 | ecosystem: Host-associated > Plants > Roots > Rhizosphere > Soil | place: USA...
TGCCACCTTCCCATCGAGGCGAACTGGAAAACCAAGAGCCACCATTATGGCGGCGAGGAAACCCGCAACTTCGCGACCTACAACCCGCAGGTGGCGCGCGAGGACATGTTCCAGTTGGGCCGCCACATGACCACCAAGGGCAATCAGATCGCGCCCGTGCGCTCCACCTCCGCGCTGGTCCTCTCCTCGACCAACATCAACCGCGAGCGCATCTATATCCAGCAGCCGCCGATCAGCGGCATCGGCTTTTCCAGCCAGGCCTTCGCGCCGCACTTCCCGCATACGGTGCGCAAGACCGAAACCAAGCAGTGCACCGATTGCCACCTCTCGGCCGACAACGACAATAATGCCATCATGGCGCAGTTGCTTTTGCTCGGCACGAACAGTGTGAACTTTGTAGGGTTGCACGCCTGGACAGGCCTGGAAAACGGCTTCGAAGCCGTGCGCGTCACCGAATGGGACGAACCGCAGGCGGTGATCGGCTCCTACCTTCAGAAATATGCCTATCCCGATTACTGGAAGCTGCACATCGACCAGAACAAGCGCGAACTGAAAAACTGGGTGCGCGGCAAGACCTTCGACAAGAAGCTGTCGGGCGAAACCCAGGCGCTGGAGGAATTCGCCAACATCACCCAGGGCACCAAGGGCCGGGTCGGCTGCCTGCAATTGCGCGGCGAATATATGTTCGTGGCCGAAGGCAAAGGCGGCTTCCGCGTCTATGACGTCGCCGCGATCGGCAACAAGGGCTTTTCCGAACGGATCGTCTCTGCCCCCTTCTCCGCGCTTGGCCATGACACGCGCGTCGAGACGAAGAACGCCACCTGCATGGCGCTCGCCACCAACCAGCCGATCAATCCGCTGCGCAACACGCCGGAACTGCGCGAGATCAACCAGGAGCAGCCCTTCCACCCCATCTACAATTACGCCGTCATCACCGACAGCGAGGAAGGCCTGATCCTGGTGGACATCAACACCATGGCCGACGGCGAATTCCGCAACAATTTCCTGAAGCGCGCCGTCACGTGGAATGAAGGCGGGGTGCTGAACGGCGCGCGGCATATCACGCTGGCCGGGCATTATGCCTATATCACGGCGGACAAGGGCTTGGTGGTGATCGACCTCGACAATCCGCTGAAACCGCGCCTTGCCGCCGTCCGCCCGCTTGTGGATGCCCGCGCCTCGGCCCTCCAGTTCCGCTATCTCTGGGTCACTGCCAGCAACGGTGTGAACTTGTTCGACGTAACGAAGCTGGCCGATCCCGTCGCCGTCCCGTCAGCCACCGTCCCGCTCGCCAATGCCCAGCGCCTCTATGTCGCGCGGACTTATGCCTATGTCGCGGGCAAGCAGGATGGCCTCGTCATCCTCAACGTCGCCAATCCAGAAGCGCCCAAAATCTACGCCAGGGAAACATTCGGCGGCCGCATGAACGATGTCGAGGATGTGATCGTCGCCAGCACCAACGCCTCCATGTTCGCCTATGTCGCCGACGGACGGAACGGTCTCAAGGTCGTCCAGCTCACCAGCCCGGACAGCCAGCCCAATTTCTACGGCTTCTCCCCCGCCCCCAAGCCCGAGCTGATCGCCTGGGCAAAGACGCCCAGCCCGGCCTTGTCGCTCTCAAAAGGCCTCGACCGCGACCGCGGGGTCGATGAGACCGGCGGGCAGATGGCGGTATTCGGCCGCCTGGGCTCGCGCCCCTTCACCCGGCCGGAAATGGAGAAGCTGTTCCTCAATTCACGCGGCATCCCGTACAAGGTCCGGGACGCGGTGGACATGAGCGCCTGGCGGCCGCCGATGCTGCTGCGGTAACAGCCGGTGCGCATTGCAATTTCCTTGCAATGTGGAACAGATATCACCGACTATAGCCCCAGTGCCTATAAATGGAGTTCGACATGATCATCTATGGTACCAGCCTGTCCTTCTTCGTCCGCAAGGTACTGGCTTATGCGGCCGAGCGCGGGATTGAGGTGGAAACGCGTATCGTCAACCCCCGCGTCCCGGACCCCGAATTCGCCGAGGCATCTCCACTTCGCAAGATACCGGCGATGCGCGACGGCAACTATTGCCTGTCCGATTCCAGCGCCATCATTCACTATCTGGAAGCAAAATATCCGGAAGGCGCGCTGATCCCGGCGGAACCGGAAGCGCGGGGGCGGACCATCTGGTTCGAAGAGTTCGCGGATACGGTACTATCCCCATGCTGCGCAAAAATGTTTTTCAACCGCATTGTGGCACCCCGGTTCATGGGTCAGGATGGCGACCTTGCCGCTGCCGACCTGGCCGAACAGACGGAATTGCCGCCGATGCTCGCCTATCTTGAAAGCATTGTACCTGAACAAGGTTTTCTGGTGGGAAGCGAGCTGACGCTGGCGGACCTTGCCGTGGCGTCGCCCTTCGTCAACTTCATCCATCTGGGGGTCGCAATTGACGCGAACCGCTACCCCCGGCTGACCTCCTATATCGGACGGATGCTGGCCCGGCCGAGCTTTGCACCATTTGTCGAAAGCGAGTCGCAATTTCTGCGCAAGTTCGCCTGAACGAAGGGCGGCAGCGTCAGGGCGTTTCCCACTCCACCCGGTCATCCTCCGCGATCCCGAGTGCCGCCGCCCGGCCGCCCGCAATTTCCAGTACGGCGCTGTTCAACTGGCCGGACGATACGGGCTGGAGCGAATAGGGTTCGGTGTTGGCGGCGATGTGGGCGATCGTTCCGTCCGGCCGGATGAAGATCATGTCGAGCGGAATGACTGTGTTCTTCATCCAGAAGCTGGCCACCTGCGGCGGATCGAAGGGGAAGAGCATCCCGCCTTTGGGGGGCAGTTCCTTGCGGAACATGAGACCCTTTGACTGCTCCTCGGGCGTGCGGGCGATCTCCACATCGAAGCGATGAAGCTTGCCGCCCGAGCGGATGGTGAGGGCGACGGTCCGCGCCTCCTGCCCAGCGCGGATCGGGTTATTGGCCGCAGGCTCGCCCGCACTGCAGGCGGCAAGGGCGACGGACAGGCTGAGAAGCAGCAGGCGCATGGCGGATGTATGTCGGTCAGCAGCGATGGGCTGTCAACGGTAACAGCGCTGGAATCCGACGCACAAAAAAGGGCGGCCCCGCAAGAGCCGCCCTTCTATATTTCCACTCCGTAACGGAGCGAAAAATTACTTCAGCTCGACGGTCGCGCCGGCTTCTTCGAGCTGCTTCTTCAGCTTCTCGGCTTCTTCCTTGTTCACGCCTTCCTTGACGGCCTTCGGAGCGCCTTCGACCAGCGCCTTGGCTTCGGTCAGGCCGAGCTGCGTGATGGCGCGGACTTCCTTGATGACGTTGATCTTCTTGCCGCCGTCGCCGGTCAGGATGACGTCGAATTCGGTCTGCTCTTCAGCGGCCGGAGCGGCTGCAGCAGCGGCCGGGCCAGCAACGGCGACGGCAGCGGCGGCGGAAACGCCCCACTTTTCTTCAAGAGCCTTGGACAGTTCAGCGGCTTCCAGAACGGTCAGTTCGGAAAGCTGGTCTACGAGAGCGTTAATGTCTGCCATGTTACTAATCTCCATTTCGGGGCGTTCGGCCCCATCTGTTTCAACAAAATCGAAAAATCAGGCTGCGTCTTTGGTTGCGTAAGCATTGAAGACCCGCGCAAGTTGTCCAGCCGGCGCCTGGACGACCTGAACCACCTTGGTTGCGGGCGCCTGTATGAGGCCCACAATCTTGGCGCGCAGTTCGTCGAGCGACGGCAGCGATGCCAGCGCCTTCACGCCTTCGACGTCAAGCAGGGTTTCACCCATCGCACCGCCGACAATTTCAAACTTGTCATTGGTCTTGGCGAATTCGACGGCGACCTTTGCGGCCGCTACCGGATCCGGCGATGTGGCGAGCGCTGTCGGACCAGTCAGCAAGTTGCCGAGCTGTTCGTAAGCGGTGCCCGTGACGGCGATCTTGGCGAGACGGTTCTTCGTAACCTTGTAGCTGGCGCCTGCATCACGCATTTTCGACCGCAGATCCGTAGACTGAGCCACGGTGAGGCCCAGGTTGCGTGTGACCACAACAACCCCGATCTCCGCGAACGTGTCGTGAAGCGCAGATACCAGCTCGGCTTTTTGAGCACGATCCATGCCATTCTCCACTCTTGCGCGGACGGACCATCCGCCCGCGCGGTTAAGCAACAGGGTGGCTGAAAACCGGCCCTGCCGCCATTGTCCGAGGGGAATGTCGCCTGGCCTTCGATCCGTTAAAGGCCCGTCCTCCTATGAGGACAAACCAAGGACCTTGGGCAGACCCGGTGCGCCGCTTGTGGCAGCGAACCGGTGAAAAACTTTCCCCGTCTTGGCAGGAGATTAAGAGGGACAGATTTCCCTCACCTGCTGTCTCGGACGGTATCAACGGGGGCTGGAGCCCCCGCCAATCTCTACTTCGTCATTCCGGCGAAGGCCGGAATCTCCCTCCCTCTGGCATGACCAGAATTTGGGAGACCCCGGCTTTCGCCGGAGTGACGCTTATTGAGGAAGAGCGCACAGGCCCACCCCCAACCCCTCCCGCAAGCGGGAGGGGAGATTCCTTTTACGCCACCGACAATGCGGCGACGTCGATCTTCACGCCTGGGCCCATCGAGCTGGAAAGCGCGACCTTGCGGACGTACTTGCCCTTGGAACCCGACGGCTTCGCCTTGACGATCGCGTCAACGAAGGCTTCGAAATTCTTCTTGAGGTCATCCTGGCTGAAGCTGATCTTGCCCAGCCCCGCATGAATGATGCCGGCTTTTTCGACGCGGAATTCGATCTGGCCGCCCTTGGCTGCCTTGACCGCTTCCGTGACATTGGGGGTGACGGTGCCGAGCTTCGGGTTCGGCATCAGGCCCTTGGGACCCAGAACCTTGCCCAGACGGCCAACGAGGCCCATCATGTCGGGCGTCGCGATGACGCGGTCGAAATCGATGGTGCCGCCCTGAATGGTTTCCAGCAGGTCTTCGGCGCCGACGATGTCAGCGCCAGCGGCGGTGGCTTCGGCGGCCTTTTCATTGCGGGCGAACACGGCGACGCGAACCGTCTTGCCGGTGCCGGCGGGCAGAGTCACGACGCCGCGAACCATCTGGTCGGCGTGGCGGGGATCAACGCCCAGGTTGATCGCGACTTCCAGCGTCTCGTCGAACTTGGCGGTCGCATGGGTCTTCACCAGCGCGATGGCTTCGTCAACCGCGTGCAGCTTTTCGCGATCGATCGCGGTGGCCAGGGCCTTTGCCTTTTTCGTCAGCTTTGCCATGTCCTTAGCCCTCCACAACCTGCAGGCCCATGGCCCGCGCCGAACCTTCGATGATGCGGGTCGCCGCCTCGATGTCGTTGGCGTTCAGATCCTTCATCTTCACCTCGGCGATTTCGGCGAGCTGCGAACGCTTGATCTGTCCGGCGGACACCTTGCCCGGCTCCTTCGAACCCGACTTCAGCTTCGCCGCCTTCTTGATGAGGAAGGTCGCGGGCGGGGTCTTGGTCACGAAGGAGAAGCTGCGGTCAGCATAGACGGTGATGATCGTCGGGATCGGCATCGCCTTTTCCAGGTCGCCGGTCGCCGCGTTGAACGCCTTGCAAAATTCCATGATGTTGACGCCGCGCTGACCCAGAGCAGGGCCGATCGGCGGCGACGGATTGGCGGCGCCCGCGGGCACCTGGAGCTTGATATAGCCCGTGATTTTCTTAGCCATTGTTACTCACTCTATAGTCGGGGCAGCCGCGCCGGAGCGCTTCGCCCTGTTTCAAGTTTAGCGGTCCAGACGGCAATCCGAAGATTGCCTCCCGCAATATTTTCCGGTTTCGACACCGGAAATTCCTTCAATCCATCACCCTGAACCTGTTTCAGGGTGACGAAAACCTCTGTTCAACCCAGCGACACGAGATCCCAGCCTTCGCCGGGATGACGGCCTGCCGGGGCCGTCACTTCGCCAGTTCCACCTGCTCGAAATCGAGCTCGACCGGCGTTGCGCGGCCGAAGATGGAGACCGACACCTTGACCCGGTTCTTTTCGAAATCCAGCTCCTCGACCACGCCGTTGAAGCTGGCGAAAGGACCGTCCAGAACCTTGACCTGGTCGCCAATCTCGTAATTGACGTTGATCTTGTGCTTGGGCGAAGCGGCGGCTTCTTCCTTGGTGTTGAGGATGCGCGCGGCCTCCGCCTCGGAAATCGGCTGCGGCTTACCGGAAGCGCCCAGGAAGCCCGTCACCTTCGGCGTGTTCTTGATCAGGTGATAGACATCGTCGTTGAGGTTCAGCTTCGCGAGCACATAGCCCGGAAAGAATTTCCGCTCCGACTGGATCTTCTTGCCGCGGCGGACCTCGGTCACGGTCTCGGTGGGCACTTCGACGGATTCGACGAGCTGTTCCAGGCCCATGCGCGTGGCTTCCGCCATGATCGCGTCACGCACCTTGTTCTCGAAGCCTGAATAGGCGTGGATGATGTACCAGCGCGACATGTCTACCGTCTAAACTCCAATCCGAAAGCCCTGCCCTTAGCGGGCAAGTCCCAGCAGCAATTGAACAATCCACCCGAACAGCGAATCAATTCCAAAGAAGAACAGGCCCAGCATGGTGGTCATGATCACCACCATGATGGTGGTCACCACCGTTTCCCGACTCGTCGGCCATACGATCTTGCTCGCTTCGGCGCGGACTTGGCGGACGAACTCGCCGGGAGATGCTTTGGCCACCTGATCTCAACCCGTTCAAAATAATACAAAAAAACACCGAAACCAAAAGCCGCAGCCGGTCTTGCAACCGGAGCGGCTATGACCTCGTTCAAATTTCCTTGCGGCCCTTACCCCCAAAGGGGTGCGGTTGCAAGTTTTTGGCAGGAGTGGAGGGACTCGAACCCCCGGCATTCGGTTTTGGAGACCGACGCTCTACCAGCTGAGCTACACTCCTATAGCGCCAAGGGGGCCGCTATTAGCTTGGCCGGGCGGCTGGCGCAAGCAGATTGCCGCGCTGGCTTAACCGGAACGGCGCGCGGCAAGATCGAGCTTGTTCGCCACCAGTTCCGCGATGGCCAGTGAGGCGGTCAGCCCCGGCGATTCTATGCCGAAAAGATTGACCAGGCCCGGCAGACCATGGTCGCCCGGTCCGGAAATCATGAAATCCGCCGCCGCCTCCCCCGGACCGCTCAGCTTCGGACGTATCCCGGCATAGCCCGGCGCAAGGCGATCCGGATCGATATCGGGCCAGATCAGCCGCGCGGCGGCCAGGAAGCCGGCGTGCCGCGCCGGATCGACTGTATAGTCGATGTCCCCGATCCACTCCACATCCGGGCCAAAACGGGCCATGCCGGCCATGTCGAGCGTCAGGTGCGTCCCCAGCCCGCCGGGCACGGGCACCGGGTAAATGAGGTGCTGGAACGGCGCCCGCCCCGAACAGGTGAAATAGACGCCGCGCGCGTAACGCACGTCCGGCACATCTCCCGCCGCCAGCCCTTCGGTTTCGCGCGCCAGCAGATGGGCCGTCAATCCGGCGGCATTCACGACGATGGGAGCCGTCACGACCGGCCCCGATCCGCTTTCGATGTGAATGCCCCAGCCCTCCTCGCAGCGGGACAGGCGGGTGATGCGCGTGTGCCGGGCGAATTGCGCACCCGCATCCTCCGCATCTGCCAGCAACGCCCGCATATAGGCGTGGGAATCGATGATGCCGGTCGAAGGCGAGAGCAACGCCTCCTGACAGTCGAGCATTGGCTCCAGCGAGCGGGCGTCGCTGGCGCTGAGCCGTCGCAGGTCCGTGACGCCCGCCCCCTCCGCCGCCGTCTGAATGGCGTTCAGCGCGGGCGCCTGATCTTTCGATGCCGTGAAGATCAGCTTTCCGCATTGGCGATGGGGAATATCGCGGGCGGCGCAATAATCATAGAGCAGCGCCTTTCCCCGGACGCAGAGCGTCGCCTTCAGCGAGCCGGGCGGGTAATAGATGCCGGCATGAATGACCTCGCTGTTGCGAGCGCTCGTCCAGGTGCCGAAGTCGCTTTCCCCATCGGCAATGACGATCTCCAGCCCGGCCTGCGCCAGCCTGCGGGCGATGGCCAGGCCCACGACCCCGGCCCCCACCACCACCGCATCAATTTGCGCCATGCGGCCCCAATGGCACCATAACCCGATTCCCTAGTCCAGAATATCCAATATGCGCGAGGCAAGAACTAGCATATCCTAGAAATCTGAAAAGTAACCGGATGGATAACCGGGCGTACCCAAAAGAAAGGTACGTTGAGTAAAGGGGCTCAGTGGGGTTACCGCAACTTCCGCTGCTTGCAGGATAAGGGAACGTCCATGTCAACTATCTGTGCCGTGGTATTGACCTACAACCGCAAGGATCTTCTCGATTCTTGCCTGGAAGCGATCACGTCGCAAACCCATCCATGCGACCGGATAGTCGTCATCGACAATGCGAGCACGGACGAAACCTTCCAGATGCTGGCGAAAAAGTGGGGGAGCCGGGTGGAAGTCTATTCCCTGCCCCGCAATATCGGCGCGTCCGGCGGCTTCAACATGGGCATGCGGATCGCCTATCGCACCGGCGCGGACCTGATCTGGGTGATGGACGACGATGTCATAGCCGAACCCCAGGCGCTGGAGCGGTTGCTCGCCGCCGACAGCGTACTGGAAAGCCGGGGCATCCGCGCGCCCTTCGTCATATCCACCGCCCGGACGCCGCGCGGACATGTGACCAACGTGCCCGACGTCGATACCAGCCGCAATTCACTGTCCTACAAGGCATGGCCGGAACTGCTGGAACATAAGATGGTGCCAGTGCGGCGCGCTACCTTCGTTTCCATCCTGCTGCCGCGCCGGACCCTGGCGCTCCATGGGCTACCGATCGCGTCCATGTTCATCTGGGGCGAAGATACAGAGTACACGTTGCGCGTCACGGCGACGCAGCCCGGTTATATCGTCGGCGACAGCCGCTGCCTCCATGTGCGGCAGATGGACGGAAATCCCGATATTCGGACGGAGCATAATCCGGTGCGGATCGGATGGCATTATCACTATATCCGCAACTCGGTGTACACGATCCGCAAATATGCGCCGAACCGCACCTGGGCGCGGCACATGCTGCACAAGGCGCGGCAGGCGCTGGCGCTGTGCCTGGAGGGCGAAATGGAAAAGGCGTGGATTGTCACCCGTGGGGTGATCCACGGCTTCACCTTCAAGCCAGCGGTGGAGGCCGCCGATGCTCCTTTCGACGATGAGGGCGTCAAAACCGTCGCCTGGTCCAGCGGTCCGTCCGTCACGCCGGTGGATACTGCATCCCATATCCGTTGATCCGATCCCCCTCGGCATGCCGCGCCGTAACGGCATTCCACCGCAAGCCTGCGTAGGGCCGTTCAAGCCTATCCCGTAGGCAAACAAGAGGAAAAAGCGCGTGCGCGGCATGGTGCTGCAGGCGCAGGCAAAGCTGCTCGGCGCGCCTGATATTGCAATATCGCCCAGCTTCTAGATTCTGTACGCAACGCCGCCGATTCGCCGAGCCGCTTGGTGAAACGCGGCTGCCGGACAGGAGGCAGGCATGTCCATTCCTGGCGAGGATGTGTGGAACGGCGAAGGCGGACAGCTGTGGCTGACTCATATTGACCGTTTCGAAGGCATGGTCGCTCCTGTTGGAGAAGCGCTGATCGCTAAAGCGAACTTTCGGCCGGGTGAAATGGTCGTGGACGTGGGATGCGGCGGCGGCATCAACAGTCTGGAAATAGCACGACTTGTCGCCCCGAGCGGTAGGGTAATGGGCATCGACATTGCCCTTATGCTGATCCAGAAGGCAGAGGAGCGCGCCTGGGAGGCCGGGCTGGGTAATGTCGAGTTCTACTGCGCGGACGCCGAAAACGCCAAGCTGCCCATGACGGGTTTCGACCGCCTGTTCGCCCGTTTCGGCGTCACCTTCTTCCACGACACGACCGCCGCCTTTGCCCATATGCGAAGCTGGCTGAAGCCGGGGGCGTCTATCATCTTTTCGGCTTGGGCGCCGGTGGAGGATAATCCCTGGTTTGGAGAGATTGGTCGCATTCTCGGCCAATATATGAGCCTGCCGCCGCACGCGCCGGACGATCCCGGCCCCTTCAGGCTGGCGGATCCCGCTCAAACCAGGGCGATACTGGAACGGGCGGGCTTCGCCGATGTCACGATCGATCTCTGGAAAGGCGAACAGCCGCTCGGCGGACAGGGGAGCGATCCGGAAAGCGCCGCAGCGTTCCTCATGATGGCGATGCCGGGCCATCGCAACGCGACGGGGACAATGGATGAGGTCCAGAGGCAAGAATTGAAGGAAGAGCTGATCGCTATACTGACCCCCCATTATCGGGACGGATCGGTCTGGATAAAGGGCGCGGCGTGGTTTGTAACCGCGCGAAACCCGGCCTGACGCAGCGCCCCGCACGGGGGCGGCATCGTTCAAGCCAGCAGTTCGACGTCCCAATACAGCCAGTCGTGCCAGCTATCATGCAGATAATTGGGTGGAAAGGCCCGTCCATGTTCCTGCAATTGCCAATTGGTCGGACGGATCGGCGCAACC
>Ga0307412_10002338_pt1 | contig 10503 bp, 11 predicted proteins | sample DK1Cmetagenome_3_FD_203823 | JGI IMG/M metagenome (GOLD analysis project Ga0307412, IMG submission 203823) | Maize rhizosphere microbial communities from greenhouse at UC Davis, California, United States - DK15-C-1 | ecosystem: Host-associated > Plants > Roots > Rhizosphere > Soil | place: USA...
CGGCAAGCGCTGGATCGACAAGGAACGCACCCGCCTCATCGAGGCAGTTGAGGACGCGAAGAGGAAGGAAGCCAGGCCATGACCGCCGCGCGGGCCCTGGACCCCGCCATCCGGGTGCAGGGCATCCAGAAGTCGTTCAAGGACCTGCAGGTGCTGCGCGGTGTTGGTTTCGAGGTGGACGCCGGGAGCATCTTCGCACTCCTCGGCTCCAACGGCGCCGGCAAGACCACGCTGGTGCGGATCCTTGCCACGCTGCTCAGGCCCGACGCCGGCACCGCCTCGGTCAACGGGTTCGACGTCGGCGCGGAGCCGGCCGGGGTGCGCGGCTCCATCAGCCTGACCGGCCAGTTTGCCGCGGTGGACGAGGTGCTCACCGGGCGGGAGAACCTGGTGCTGGTGGCCAGGCTGCGGCACGTGGAAGACCCCGGCGCGGTGGCTGACAGCCTGCTGGCCCGCTTCGACCTTGCGGAGGCCGGGGACCGCAGGGCGGCCACGTACTCCGGCGGCATGCGGCGCCGGCTGGACATTGCCATGAGCCTGATCGGCGATCCGCCGGTCATCTTCCTCGACGAACCCACCACCGGGCTGGACCCGCAGGCGCGGATCGAGGTGTGGCAAACCGTCCGCCAGCTCGCCGGCGGGGGCACCACGGTGCTCCTCACCACCCAGTACCTGGACGAGGCGGAACAGCTGGCGGACCGGATCGCCATCCTGCACCAGGGCACCATCATCCAAAACGGCAGCCTGGCCGAACTCAAGCAGCTCCTCCCGCCCGCGAAGGTGGAGTACGTGGAGAAGCAGCCCTCCCTTGAGGACGTCTTCCTCGCCCTCGTCGGTGACACGCGAAAGGAACCACGATGAGCACCCACGTCCTTGCCGACACCGGCGTCCTGACCGGCCGCTCGCTGCGCCACATCCTGCGCAGCCCGGACACGATCATCACGACGGCGGTCACCCCCATCGCGCTGATGCTGCTGTTCGTGTACGTATTCGGCGGCGCAATCAGCACCGGTTCCCCGGACGCGTACGTCAACTACATGCTTCCGGGCATCCTGCTCATCACCATCGCCTCGGGGGTGGCGTACACCGCGTACCGGCTCTTCCTGGACCTGCAGGGCGGGATCTTCGAACGGTTCCAGTCCATGCCGATCGCGCGCTCCAGCGTCCTGTGGGCGCACGTGCTGACCTCGCTGGCGGCCAACCTGGCCTCCGTGGCGGTCGTCGTCGCCGTCGCCCTGGCCATGGGGTTCCGCACCGGAGCCTCCCCCGCCGCCTGGCTCGCCGTCGCCGGGATCCTGGTGCTGTTCACCCTGGCGCTGACCTGGATCGCGGTGCTGGCCGGACTCTCGGCCAAGACCGTGGACGGCGCCAGCGCGTTCAGCTACCCGCTGATCTTCCTGCCGTTCATCAGCTCCGCATTCGTGCCCACGGACTCGATGCCCGGCCCGGTGGCCTGGTTCGCCGAGAACCAGCCGGTCACGTCCATCGTGGACACCATCAGGGCCCTGTTCGCCCAGGAGCCTGCCGGCACCGGGATCTGGATTGCCCTGGCCTGGCTCGCCGGCATCCTGGTGGCCGGCTATGCCTTCGCAATCGCCGCCTACCGGCGCAAGGCCGCCTGACACGGGGGCGCCCGCGGTGCCCCTTGCTGGCATTGCCGGGGCAGGACTTCGGACTCTATCTTCCAGCCCGGACGGGGCCAAGAATCAGGATAGGGATGGAGAAGAAAGGCACCGGCCATGATGTGGGGCTACGGACAAGGCATGGGATGGATGTGGCTGTGGAGCCTCCTTCTGCTCATCGGAATCGCGCTCCTTATGTGGCTGGTGGTGCTGGTCTCCACCGGTGGAGTCCGCAGCCGCCAGGGACAGGGCGGACAGGACGGCCGGTACTTCCCCACCGGGCGGGACACTGCACGCCAAATCCTGGACGAGCGCTTCGCCAGGGGTGAACTGACTGCGGACGAGTACCGCGAACGGCTCAGGATACTCAACGAAGGCCGCTAATGCGTCCCCTCAGCCGCCGGCAGGCGCTGCTCCTGGGCGGGCTGGGCGTTGCGGGCACTGCCGCCGGCGGCGCGGGCCTGGCCTGGACTTTGGCAGGCAGGGATGCACCGGCTCCCGGAAGCAGCCCGGTCCAACCGAACCAGGAGTCCAGCTCGGCCGGGCAGCTGCAGGTTGAGCTGGAAGCCGCTCCCGCGCTGGTGCAGCTGGCCGGCCGGCAGGTTTCAGCACTGGCCTACAACGGAAGCGTACCCGGGCCCACACTGCGCCTACGGGCAGGCGACACGTTGAAAATCAGGCTCGTCAACAACCTGGACCAGGTCACCAACCTGCACCTGCACGGCCTCCACGTCTCACCCGAAGGCAACGCGGACAACGTCTTCGTCCCGGTGGAACCCGGCAGCGCCTTCGACTACGAATACCGGCTCCCCGCGGACCATCCGCCGGGCGTGTACTGGTACCACCCGCACCACCACGGCACCGTGGCGGACCAGCTCTTCGCCGGCCTCTGCGGGGCAATCATTGTCGAGGACCCCGTACCCGTCGAAGCAAGCGCTGAACGCATCCTGGTGGTAACGGACACCGCCGTGGATTCCGCCGGCACCATCAGCGCGGTGTCGCCCATGGAACGGATGATGGGCCGCGAGGGAGGACTGGTCCTGGTCAACGGCCAAAGCAATCCGCAGTTCACGGCCCGCCCCGGACAACGGGAAAGGTGGCGGCTCGTCAACGCCTGCGTGGCCCGCTATCTCCGGCTGCGGCTGGACGGGCAGCAGCTGCAGCTCCTGGGCATCGACTTTGGCGGGCCGCAGGATCCGGAGGCAGTGGAAGAGTTGCTGCTGGCACCCGGAAACCGGGCCGACCTCCTGGTGACCGCACAGCCCGGCAACGCCGTCCTGCGCGCCTACCGGTACAACCGGGGCAGCATGCCCGGCATGATGGGTCCCGGGTTCGGCCAGCGCGCTCCGCAGGAGGTGCCGGAGAGCATCGCCCTCGCCACGCTCCAGGTGTCCGGGGAACCGGCTGCTCCGCCGGCCGCCGCCGTCGCGCCGCAGGGGCTCGGTGACCTGCGGCAATCCGTGGTGGCCGCCCACCGGCAGCTCACCATGGCCATGGGCATGGGGATGGGCATGGGCGGCGGCATGGGGGGTTTCACCATCAACGGCAGGGAGTTCGATGCAGCCAGGACAGACACGGTGGTCACTGCCGGGAGCGTGGAGGAATGGACCATCGTCAACGCAAGCCCCATGGACCACCCCTTCCACCTCCACGTCTGGCCCATGCAGGTCATTGAGGAGGGCGGGCGCCCGGCCGCCACACCCCGCTGGCGGGACGTGGTCAACGTTCCCGCCAACGGGCGCGTGAAGGTCAGGGTGGCTTTCGAGGATTTCCGCGGCCGCTCCGTGTACCACTGCCACATCCTTGACCACGAGGACCTCGGCATGATGGGCGTGATCGACGTACGCTAGGCCGGCCAGAACCCGGTCGCCAGGCCGGTCAGAACCCGGTGGGCTCGGTTTCCAGTTCGGGCTCGCTTGGCCGGTGTTCGTGATGGAGTGGGCGCAGCGCGGTTGTTTTTGGGAACCAGATGAGTGCGTCGTACCTCTGTCCCATGACGGTGGGGACGTAGTTTCCCCGCTCCCGTTGCGGGTTGTACACCACCCCGATGGCCCGGTGCCCCCGCCAGTTGGACAGCCAGGGCCCGGACCGGCGGGAACCGAAGACCAGCGTTGCCGGCCCTCCCAGCGCTTGGTTGAGGAGCTCCTCGTGGCTGCCGTGCACCGCCTCCGGCACGTCCATGGCCTGCTCCGGCGAACCCCAGGCCCGTGCCGCCGTGACAGTCCCCGCGAACGAGGAGAATCCGATCAGGACAGAAGAACCCGGATGCCGCTCACGCATCAGCTGGCCGATGTTGACCATGCCGTCGTCGGCCATATCGGTGGCCCGGGCATCGCCAACATGGGTATTGTGCGCCCAGACCAGCCCCTTGGAGTCAGGTCCGTGGTGGCTGGTGAGCCGGTCGATGGTGTCGCTCATGTGGTAGTCGCGGATGTTCCAGGACTGGCGGTCGCCGCGGACCATCGTCCGGTAGTAGCGTTCAGCATTGGCGGCCACGACGGCGTTCTGTACGGCGTCGAATGCAGAGGGATCTTCATGCAACCGCCCCAGGGTCCGCCGGTGCACCTCCGCGAGGAGCGCCACCACGTCCGCCTCACAGGACTGCGGCACCAGGCGGTTGCTCCAGGCGTACCGCTGCGGGTCCTCGCGGAAGGGCATGAAGCATTCCCAGGCCCGCAGTGCCGCGGGCAGCGAGTCGGCGGCGTTCGCGTCCAGCCAGTTGAAGATTTCCCGGAGGGAATCCCACAGGGAGTAGACATCGAGCCCGTAGAAGCCCGTGCGCCGGTGCACGGGCAGGTTGAGGTTCCATCCGCGGAGCCAGGTGAGGAAGCCAGCCACCTCGTGGTTGGCCCACATCCAGGTGGGCCAGCGCTCGAAGCCTGCCAGCAACTGGCGGGCGTCGAGTTCCTGGTCCGCTTCCCCGCGGACCCAGCGGTTGATGCGCCAGCAGTCCGGCCAGTCGCCCTCCACCCCGATCCAGGTGAACCCGTGTTCCTCGATGAGCCTGCGGCTGAGCAGGGCCCGCCAGCGGTAGTACTCGCGGGTGCCGTGGGACGCTTCGCCGAGGCACACGAACCGGGCGGACGCGGACAGGCTGACCAGCCCGTCCAAATCGCCGATGCCAGTCAACGGCCGCGCCAGGGCTTGGATTTCCGCCAGCTCCGGTCCCCTGCCTGAATCCTCGTGGACGGCGTTCATCGCTGCACCTCCCGCGCAACATTCGTTTCCCGTGACGGGAGCAGGTACTGGCTGAACCAACCGGCAGCCAGCTCGGCCGCCCTGGCCAGTGTTCCGGGCTCCTCGAAAAGATGCGTCGCCCCCGGAACGATCTCCAACCGGGTGGTGGCCCGCATCAGGGACTGGGCCTCGCGGTTGAGGGCAAGCACCTGGGGATCGGCTCCGCCGACAATCAGCAGGGTGGGGGCCCGCACGGCGGCGAGCCGTGCGCCGGCAAGGTCGGGACGCCCGCCCCTGGACACCACTGCCGCTATGTTGGCGTCCAGTTCGGCGGCTGCCCAGAGCGCCGCGCCGGCTCCCGTGCTCGCCCCGAAGTAGCCGATCCGGCCGCGCCAGCCGTCCTGCCGTGATTCCACCCAGCGGGTGGCTGACCCCAGCCGGCGTGCCAGCAGGGCAATATCGAACACATTGCTCCGGTCCACTTCCTCGGCCGGGGTGAGCAGGTCAATCAGCAGCGTGCCTAGCCCGGCATCATGGAGGACTGACGCCACGAACCGGTTGCGCGGACTGTGCCTGCTGCTTCCGCTGCCGTGGGCGAAAATGACCATGCCTTCACACCCGGGAGGCCGGTACAGGTTGCCGGGCAGCCGCACTGCCCCGGCCGGGATCTCCACCTCTTCCTCCGCCCCTTCACCCTGCGTAATGCCCTCCTGGGCGGCGGTTTCGCGGATCAGCCGCAGCCGGCGTTCGGCGTCGTTGAGCAGCCGGACCACTTCGTCGTCCTCCGTGGCCGAGAAATCGTAGTAGTAGTAGCCCACCGCCTGGAAGTTCCGCGGCGTGGCCAGGCAGACGACGTCGTCCGCCTCCTTCAGCGACGGGATGGCACGCGCCGGGGCCACGGGGACGGCCAGGACCACCCGGGCCGCCCCGAGCTGCCGGGCAATGTGGCACGCAACCCGGGCGGTGGAGCCGGTGGCGATGCCGTCGTCCACCACCACGGCGGTGCGGCCGCGCAGGTCCGTCGGCGGGCGTCCCTGCCGGTAGCGGGCCGTGCGGTCCTCCAGCACCTGGCGTTCATTCTTTTCGACGGCGGCCAGGTCCTCTTCCGTGACGCGGGCCAGGGAGAGGACACGTTCATCCAAAACCCGGGCACCGCCCTCGCCGATGGCGCCCATGGCCACTTCCGGCTGGAACGGAACGCCCAGTTTCCGGACCATAATCACATCCAGCGGGGCGTCGAGGGCTTTGGCCACCTCGAACGCCACCGGAACTCCGCCGCGGGGCAGGCCCAGCACCACAACGTCCCGGCCCCGCAGGCCGGCCAGCCGCTGCCCAAGCCGCCGGCCGGCGTCGGCCCTGTCCAGGAACTCGAACATCGCATTGTCCTCTCAGGGGGTCTCTTCCCCGTGCAGGGGCACCGTCTCCGGAGTCCACCACATGCGGAGGACAAAATGGGCGTCGGCAGTGCTTTTGGCAATCATCACCCCGGCGTCCCCGGCAAGTTTCACGCCGAATTCGATCTCCACCTGCTCAGGGGTGAGTTCCGCCATGGCCTCCAGCGCGGCATGGGCGGCAGGGCGGACACTGGCGAGCGCATCTTCAAGGCGCCGGCCCACATCCAGGATTCCCTGTTCGTTGCGGGCCGGGTGGTCCACGCCGTAGCTGTTGTCGTCAGCCTCAACGAGGATGGTCCCGGACCCCACTTCATACCGCAGCACTTCAGTCATGGCGGATTACCTTCCTGCTAGTGGGACATGCGCATGTTGTGATGGACCTCAATGCTGGGCCGGATGGCAACTGCCGTGACCACCAGGGCCACAGCCCCTGCGATCCATGACGTCCAGGCTGCCCCCGTTGCGGAGGTGTAGGATCCCAGCCACGGCGAGAGGACCAGGATGGCGGCCAGGGCGGCCTGCACATATTCCATGGCCGGGGTTCCGGGCATGGCCAGGTTGATGATGCCGCTGACCGCCAGGAGCGCGCCAAGCACGAGCATCAGGGTGGTGGACATGCCTTCCTGCCGGGTGAACAGGACCGCGGCGGCGGTGAAGAGTCCGGCGGCCACGGCCACGTAGTCCTGCCACCGATACCACTTTTTCACTGATTTTCCTTTCTGTTCGGGACGGGGAAAGCCTGATGCTGTCCCGGTCCCGCGGGCGGCTGGGCCCGCAATTCCAGTCAACTCCTGGGCAGCGCCGCCATCTAGGGCAGAAAGACCCGAAGTCCCTCGCCCGCACCCGTTCCGCCGCAGGGTTTCCTAGCCGCCGCCCGCCGCGATGCCCACCGTGCAGTTGGCGGCGTCTTCCACCACGTCCTCGAGGTCGCCGGTGCGGTGCAGCACCTCCAACTGCCGGACGGCGCCGGTGCCCACATGCAGCAGGTTGTCCGTCAGCTCCTCCACGCGCTGCAGGTCCCCGATGTCCTCCAGGGCGGGGCGGATATGGTTCAGCAGGGAATTGACGACGGCGAGCGCCGGCCCCGGCCTGCTGGTCACCGGATCCAGGAGTTCCCCGCGCAGTCCCCAGCGGCTGGCCTTCCATCCCGCCAGCCGCAGCAGCGCCGTCGGCATCGGGACGGGCTCGACGCCGTCCCGCCACTCCCGAGCGGCCGTTTCCACCAGCCCGCGGGCGATCCCGGCGAGCAGCACAGTATTCTCCGGCCGCAGGCAGACATCGGCGAGCCGGACCTCCACCGTGGGGTAGTGCCGCGAGAGCCGGGCGTCGAAGTAGATCATCCCCTCGTCCATCGCGACGCCGGTGGCCACCATGTCGTGCACCAGCTGGTAGTAGGCGTCCGGTGTCCCCAGGATTTCCAGCGGCCCGGCGGACGGCCAGCGGTTCCACACCTGCGACCGGTAGCTGGCGTAGCCGGTGTCCTCCCCGTGCCAGAACGGCGAGTTGGCACTGAGCGCGGTCAGCACCGGCAGCCAGTTCCGGATCCGGTCCAGGACCGCCACGCCCTCCTCCGGCGATTCGATTGCAACGTGGATGTGGCAGCCGCAGGTGAGCTGTTCCCGCGCTGTCAGCCCGTACTCCTCCGTCATGGCCGCGAAGCGCCGCAGCTTCACCGGATGCGGGTCGCAGGGCAGCGGGGACGTTCCCAGTGCGGCTACCCGCACCCCCACGTCCTCCCCCGCCTGGTGCGCAATGGCCCGCCCGGCCACGATGTCCGCCTCAAGCGCGGCCATGGTGGAATGCGGCGGCGTGACCACTTCGATCATTTCCTGCTGGAATTCGGCTGTGAGCACCGGGCCGGCACTGGACTCGAACGGCCGGACGTACAGGTCCAGGAGCGCCCCCGCCATCGGCACGGCATCGCCGCTGCCCGGGTCCACCAGGAGGAGTTCCTCCTCGATGCCGAAGGTCCTGACGTTCCCAGCGCTGCCTGTACCCGCGCCGCCGGTGCCGTCACTCGGGAAGGTGTCCATCGCCGTCGTCCTTTGCTCGTTGCATCCTTGCAAGCTCGTCCCAGAAGCAGGCCAGCGTCACGGCGCCGTTCTCGAGGACGTCCAGGCAGGCGCTTTCGTCGCTGTCATGCCAGTGGTCCTCCACAAGCCCGGTGCCGAAGAACAGCACCGGAGCGCGGAGCACGCGGGCCAGAAGCTCCGCCGGTCCGCCGCCCGCGTTGCCCATCCGGCCGACCGCGCCGGCACGGAAGCCCCGCGCCATGGCCCGTTCCAGCGCGGAAACGGCCGGGTGGTCCGGGGTGCGGTACGGCTCCTGGGCCGTGTCCAGGTCCACCGTCAGCCGGTGGTGGAAGGCGCCGCTAATGGTGGCATCCACCCACTGCCGCAGCAGGTCCGCCACCTTCTCCACCCGCTGGCCCGGGACAGTGCGGAACGTCAGGTCAGCGGCGGCAACAGCCGGCACCGCGCCGCGGGAGACTTCGCCAGGATCGCCGGCCACGAGGGCCGTGACCTCGACGGCGGGCCGCAGCCACAGCCGCTCCAGCACCGTGTATCCCTCCTCACCGGTGATGGCCCCGGTTTCAGACCGCGTGAGCCAGTCCTGGTCGCTGTAGGGAAGGTCCGCGATGGCCTGCCGCAGGTCCCCGGGGAGCGGCTCGACATCGTCGTAGAACCCCGGGATGGCGATCCGGCCGTCCTCGCCATGCAGCCGGGCCAGGAGCCGGCTCAGTTCAAACACCGGGTTGGGGGCATTGCCGGAAACGGCGCCGCTGTGGACGTCGCGCTCCGGGCCGAACACTTCCAGGTCCGCCTTGAGGACCCCGCGCAGGCCAACGCACAGGGCCGGGTGGTCTTCGCGCCACAGCTGGGTATCGGAGAAAAGGACGACGTCGGCCCGGAGCCTTTCCGCCTGCTCCTCCAGGAGCGCGGCCAGGTGGGGGGAGCTTGCCTCCTCCTCGCCCTCGACGAGGAACTTCAGGTTGACGGCGGGCGTCGGGCCCGCCTCGGGGGACGTGGAGTGGGAGGGCGTTCCGGTTTTGGCCGCCGTAAGTGAGCGGGCGTTGGGGTTCTGACCGCCGGAAGTGGGAGAGCGTTGGTGGAGGTGGGCGCGGATCCCCTCGAGGTGGGCCAGGACCTGGCCCTTGGCGTCCGAACTGCCCCGGCCGTACAGCCTGCCCTCGCGCACCACCGGCTGGAACGGAGCCGTCTGGTTCCAGTTCTCCTGCTTGACGGCGCGGACGTCGTGATGGCTGTAGACCAGGACGGTGGGCGCACCAGGGGCAGAGCACCACTCCGCGTACACCGCGTGCGACTCCCCCGTTGGCTGCACCTCGACAACAGGGAAGCCGATGTCCCGGAACGCGGCGGCCAGCCAGTTGGCCGAGCGGAGCAAGTCCTTCACGTGCCCGGGTTCCCCCACTATTCCCGGGACCTGCACCCACTCGGCCAACTGACGCTTCAGGTCCCCCCTGCGGGAGCGGGCATAGGCGTGCAGGTCCGGGCCGCCATCGTCCGTTGGGGCAGCGGCGGCGGGGCTGTCCTGCCTCTCCATGCCGGCTCCTCAGGTCAGGTGCGCGGCTGGGCCGGATTGGTGGGGACCCCCTGCGACGGCGGGTTGACCGGCGGACCGGGCACCGACGTGGGCTGCGGTGCGGCCGGGGCTCCGGTGGCAGCTTCCAGGGTGCTGGGTACCTGCGGCCCGCCCGGCTCCGCGCCGCCCTGCAGGTCCTTGTGTGCAGGGACGCTGTGTTCAGGGACGCTGTGCCCGGGGACTTTGTGCTCGGGAATACGTTTCATCTGCTCTTCTCCCTATCTCCTCGTTTACCCGTATGCGGCCCGACTGCCGGCCGCGGGCGGCGGACGGAAATGCTGACGGACTCTGCTTGCCGCCGAAGAGAACAACATAATAAGCACCCTTATCAATGGCCGGAAAGGGTCAGCCGCCCCCTGTTTCCGCGGCAGGAGGCCCGGCGCGGGCCGGATGCGTCCGGAAGGGGAATTAGCGAACACTATTGGGTCTTTTTGATTGGTTCTGACGGGTTTACGGTGGTCCCACGAGGGCTGCCTATCCGGGGCGGCCGGCCAAGGAGGACTTTCCATGACAACGCACGTCGCGGACTGCAGCGTAACGAACTGTTCCTTTAACGACCACACCAACTGCAACGCGGCCGCCATCACCGTGGGCGGCGCCGAAAACCACGCACACTGCGCCACGTTCATTGAAACCGGACAGCATGGCGGCCTGCCCAAGGTCCTGGCCGACGTCGGAGCCTGCCAGCGCAGCGAATGCGTCCACAA
>Ga0307412_10002339_pt1 | contig 10501 bp, 2 predicted proteins | sample DK1Cmetagenome_3_FD_203823 | JGI IMG/M metagenome (GOLD analysis project Ga0307412, IMG submission 203823) | Maize rhizosphere microbial communities from greenhouse at UC Davis, California, United States - DK15-C-1 | ecosystem: Host-associated > Plants > Roots > Rhizosphere > Soil | place: USA...
CGACCCGGGAGAACGCACTTGCCAGACCGTAGGTATTCTTTTGAACGCAATGTCGTGACAGCGACACGAAGAGGTACTCGTCACCAAGCCCCATCAGACTGCGTGCATGGGACCTGGGTATCGTTTGTTGACGTTGAGCCAGCACACCGTTGGGAATGGTGACAACCGAGTCCGGATCGCAGTGATCGTCTATTGCCAGATACTGCTGCCGGACCATTTCGCTTACGCACACTAGACCCGTAAGCAACTCGCGTCGACTCGCAACCTCGGAAGGGGCGGCATTAAATTGATTATGCATGCCGTGGAGCGTTTCTATGGTCGGAACCGAACATTCCGACGCCGCTTCAAGCACCCAGTCGGGTGCACCGTGAACGCTGATTACATCGGGCCGCCATTTGCGGATCCAAGTCGCGCAGTTTCCTCTATCGAGATCAACGACTTCGACTCCCTCCGCACTGAGAACCCGCCCGAGCCGCCCCAGCGCGCTCGAACTATTAGTCGGTGTATGCAGAACTGCGACGCGGAGACCAAATTGCGGTAGACCCCTCGCCAGGAACGCGACGACCTCGTCCATTCCGCCAGCATCCAGTGACTCGGTCGCGAGCAGGCATCTAATCTCGGTTTCGCCCCTGACTCGCCGTTTCGGATCCATTCCAGTCTCGCTGGCTACGTTGTAGGTCGGCGCGGGCCATACCACAGAAGGCGCGTCGGATCCGGGTACGAGTGGTCGAGACCAGTCCTCGACGGAGGTGACGTCAACCGTTACAGCACGACTCAGTATTCCCCGCAAACGGCGTTTGACGAGGGTCGGAACTAGAGCGGAATTGCGCTGCGCGAGCAAGAAAACCTGGGCCATCATCGCATGCCAGCGCGCCTGCCAAAGCTGAGTGCTCATGGGGGTTCTCCTAATGCTCGGACGGCGTCGGGAGTCGGCTTGAGTTGTCGCGTTCCCAGCCGCCACCGCCGTGGCGCGAACCGAATCGGCCAAGCACAGCGAAGCAAGAATAGACCGCCGCATCAACAGCGGACCCAGGCCCCCGCACAGATCGGGCCAGCTCCCTCACCGTACGGCCGGTACGTGATCCGGCGACGTCGCGCAGCTCTGAATTTCCGCGGTATACCCTCTTGAGGATGGCCAGCAGTGACCTGGCGGAGCGTGGGGTCCTCACAATGACCGGAAGGCAGTCAAGTGTTGCCTTTTCGCCGTCGCCGAACAGACGATCAATGAAGCAATCGTCAGCAGTCACTGCGGGAAACTCTCCCAACCGGTCGTGACCTTTTTGGCTGAGGCCATAGACTCCAGCGCCCCACATCGATTCCGTCGCCTGCGGCAAACGGTTTCTCGCCCGGTAGTAGGCGCGAACCAGCCATGACGCACCCACCGTGTCGTATCTGAACGCCGGACGCGCACAAAGGATCCTTTCGTCGCTGGCAAGCCGCTCCAAAGTTGCACAAAGCGCTTCGACCGGGAGTTCAATATCAGCATCGAGGTACACCCTCGGCCAACGGGAGGCTGCGCGGTCGGCGGCGTTTAGGGCAGCAATCTTGGATGCCTCGGTAACCTCAATCACCTGAACGTCTCGAAATCGGCGCGCCCGCGACTCCGTCCCGTCACTGCAGCCGTTGCACGCAACTATGACCTCTACAGATCCGCTGGACACGGGTTCTGCCAGTGCCTTCAGTGTCCGCTCGATCACCGCCGCCTCATTGTGGGCAGGAATGATCACTGAACCACTGGGGATGCCCTCATGATGTCCCTTCGCACGCCCATAATGAATCGCCCGGGGGAGCCGCTCCCAGTTCTTCTCCCGGCTCACCGCGGAGAGCACCTCGGTACGCCGGGGGAGGGACGAACGTAGGAACGCCGAAAGGACGACGGCGGCACGGAAGGCCAGCGCGTAGCCGGCAGGGTGAAACTTGCGAATGTATCTGATCCGATTGGTTGCCATCAGGGCATCCAGTGCAGGGGATGTTCCGGAACCACCTCGGCAGTGCATCATCCGGGCCCGTGGCTCGAACCACACCTCGGCGCCCGCTCCACGGACGCGATGAAGGAAGTCGGTTTCTTCTGAGTACAGGAAATAGCCTTCTTCCCAGTCACCGACCAACTCGTTAATGTCAGGTCTGATCAGCAGGGCTGCTCCCGTTGCCCAGTCAATCTTGTGGGCATGAAGGTAGCTTTCTGGATCAAAATCCATTTCGGACAGCCAGCCCGGGCGCCCCGGAACCTTGCTTCCCAGCAGCGCATCTCCGATCGCCCGGGATACGCTTGGCTCCCGGCGCAGCGAAGGGTAGAGGGTACCGTCGTCGTCGAGCAGCAACGGCACCACCACAGCCGCCCGGGACAACGCCATCCTGTTCCGCAGCGCCCGAATCGAGCCAGGCACCACCCGCATGTCTGGGTTGAGCACCAGGTAGCCGTCGGTAGATCCCGCCTTCGCGACGGCCGCATTGATTGCTGCGGCGTAACCCAGGTTTCCCCCTGTCGGGAAGGCAAAAACGTCAGTCTGGTCTTTCAGCGTCAACAGAGTGGACGGCGACGGCGAATTGTCTGCGACGATGACCTTGATGGATTGGTCCAAGGTCTCCGGTCTCAGGCTTTCGAGGAGGATCGGGATGTCTGATTCACTGTTGTAGGTGACCACCAGTACGGCTATATCTGTGTGTTGATCCCTCGGCGAGAATCCTTGCACGCGAACCGCGGTGGGTGCCGCTGGGGGCGGCTCAGTGCCGCCCGGAATAAGGCGACCAGCGCGACCGTCCGCCGTGCTGTCCGAGCGGCCTGGGCCGCTGCACCGCCGGAGTTTGATGTAAGCTTCCGGCCCATCCACCAGGTATCTGTTCGCAAGTCGTCGTGGTTCCAGGGCGAGCCGCCACGCCCATTCCAAACCAAGGTTACGAACGGGAGTAGGAGCCCTCTGCACTCGACCGGCCAGGAAATCAACGACGGCACCAAAGGCCAGCATCACCTTTGCCCCCGTCAGGTGTCCGAACTCGGAAATCCAGAGTTCCTGCCGTGGCTTTCCGAGGCAAACCACCAGAATGTCAGTACCTGATGCGGAGATCTCGGCCGCAAGGGTCAAAGAGGCTTGAGGATCCGCAAGCGAACTCCGCTCCGGAGCCCACCACCCCGCCACCGCCAGATCGCGATGCGCCGAGACGAACCTGCTCCTGATGAGAGCATGCGTATCCGTTGATCCCCCCAGAAAACCGACCCTCAGCCCCGCCGCCTCGGCAGCATCAAGTATCGGCCAAATCAGATCGCTCCCAGCGAGCCGGGGCCAAGGACGATGCGTGATTCTCTCCGCCTGTGATACCAGCGGCGCCCCGTCGAGGAGGGTGAGCCACTCCACGGCCGCCTGGCGCTCCAGTGTGTCTGCCCAACGGTTTCCCTGGCCGAAATGTTTGACGTGGTCAAGATTGGCTGATGCGACGGCCAACGGCAGCGGTCCTCCGTTTGCTGCCCGGTCAACAATGGAGTCCAGTGCCTCATCAAAGTCCAAAAGCCTGACCGGTGCGCCGCCGAGAGTTACCCACTCGCCTGCACTGCGCTGCGCAGCGAGCTCGGTTTCCCGAGTCAGTACAGGTCGTTGACGGGCGGGCCGGAGCAGGGCAGCCGGCTGCACCAAGCTTCTTAGAGAACCTGTCAGTGTCATGTGGCCTAACCTTTCGATGGAATGCCGGTCAAGGTGAAGACGGAACCCGGAGGAACTGCATATCGGACCGTCCCGTGCTCCATGACCGCCTTTTCGCCGGATTGCATATCCCGGACGGCATCCGTGATGTTGCTCGAAAACTCGAGCACTTGGGCCACGCCGGGGGCCTGAAGGACAGCATCGACGGGCTGGTCGGACGAGTTCTGACCGAACAGGGTGACCCGGCCTGAAGCCCTGTCATGGAAGGCCACCACGCGGACTGCTTCCTGATCGGATGACGCCGCCAAACGCACCGAATTCCGGGGCGTATGCCTGATCAGTTGCTGGAGGATGAAATACGTCTTACGTGGGCTGTAAGTCCCAGTCCCGGAGTCGTACGCCAGCAATCCCCAATAGCCCATGCTTTCGTGATGCTCGTAGTAGCCGTCCCAGGCGTCGTATTGCTGCAGGCCCGATGCTCCTTGTTCCAGGAGATCGATCGCATGTTCGGCAGTTGCGGCTGCGGAAGTCCAGTCCGTGGGGTTAGGTGATCCGGAATCGCAGCCGGGGCAAGGTCCAGAGAATTCAGTGACCCAGAAATCAAGCCCGGTGTTCGTTGCCCGCTGCAAGGCATCGTTAGTTCCAACCGCTTCGCCGTCGTATGTGTGGATGCCGAAGTGGGCCAGGCGTGACATCACCAGGGGGTCGCTGGCCAACGCCGGAAGATACTCCTCAACCGCCTTGGGCGCAGAGGCAGTATCTGGTCCCACAAGGCGGATGTCAGAAAGACCCAGCCCGTCCAGTCGAACAACAAGTTTGTGGAGCAGTCTCACGTATTGCTCAGGACCCACTTGCGGTCCCTCAATGCCATTCCAGTCTGTCTCGTTCATGGGTCCGAGCAGGTTGAAGTCAAGTCCCCGGACGGTTCGACCGTAGGCCACCATGGACGCAATCATGCGCACCCAGTGGTCTTCGCGGGATTCATCGATCCGGTTGCCGCCCATCCAATCAGGGACGCCACCCATGACATTGACCATGACCTGTTGACCAGGCTTGGAGTTGATGTACTCGACGGTTTCCCACAGGTCCGCCATCTTGCCGTTCTCGTAGATGGATGAGTAGCGGCCCAAGTCGATAATGTCCGTGCTGTCAGGATTCTCCTCGGTTTCCCAGTCAGCTTTGTCGATGATCACGCGCCAGGTAACCTCGCCCAACTCCGCAATCTTGTCGATGGCGGGCCGCAGTTCACCGTCATTCCAGCTGTGAACGTTGGCGTTGACTCCGAGGCCCGAAATCACCTGGAACCCACCACGCTCACTCATTGCGACCGTGGCAGGATCCGAGGCGACCTGGGAGGAATCCGATGAGGCAGGTTGCGGGGAAACGCCCCCCTTGCCCGCAGCGGAACATCCTGCGACGAACACCATCACGCATCCCAGCAGGGCTGCGCTGAACCTTTCCAGCCGACTCATTCGATGTCCCGTCCGGTTCTCATCCGGTCACGAACGATTGAAAACGACGTCGACCCAGTAATTGGTGCTTCGGAAACTGTCCGTCGGGAAGCCTGATGTGCCATAGCGGTAGACGCCATTGGCTCCGTCCACACCACTGGCGAGACCATGAAGTGGAGCGCTGTCCGCGGAATTGTTGAAGTAGTCCCTGGTGGATGAATAGAACCCGACAGGCGCGTAGTAGGAAACGATGTAAGTGGTGTTGGCTGAGATGGGTACCGGCGTCGAGAACATAGCCTGCTGCCAGCCAGAGCCTGTCTCACCCGCGAATGTAACGGTCGCGAGTAGAGTCCCTGTTGACGACCAGAGGTGTCCGACGTGTGTCCCCGTGTTTGAACTGCCCTTGAAGAACCGGACGCCAGTCACTGTGCCGCTAACGTCCGAGCGGAACTTCATTCCCAGTTCAGTAGCTTTTCGATCGTTGGTGTTCGCTGTTGCGGGGACAGCATTCGGACCAAAGACGCTGCATGGGCATGCCGAGGGGGCTGCTTTCGTCGTGAAACTCCACGAAAAGGGAGAGTTCATTGCCGCCCCGGCAGCATTGGTAGCGCCACTAACGGTTGCCGTGTACGTGGTACTGAAGGCTAGTGCTGCGGCCGGGGAGAATGTCGATGTATTGGTCTGCGAGTTGTACGCCGTCGATCCCGCCACAGCAGTTCCTGCTTGGTCCTTGAGGCTGAATATCACCGACGATGCAGTGACTGCCTGGTTGAACGTAGCCGTGGGCTTCACGGTCTCTGATACGGCTGTTGCGCTGTTTGCTGGTGAAACGGCCGTGACAGCCGGTGCTGCTCCTGCCGAGCTGGCATTGAACACAACGTCCACCCAATAGTTGGTGTTGTTGTAACTCTCGGTGGGGAAGGCCGTTGCACCATAACGAAAGACGCCGTTGGGTCCATCGGTTCCAGTCGCCAAGCCATGCAATGGCGCCCGGTCAGCAGACGACGAGAAGTATCCGCCGCTGGATGAATAGAAACCGTCAGGTGCGAAGTACGACACAACGTACGTGGTGTTTGCGGCAATCGGAACCGGCGACGAGAACAGAGCCTGCTGCCATCCTGTTGCCGTCTCTCCGGCGAAGGTGACCGAAGCCAGGAGCGTTCCTGTGGATGACCACAGGTGACCGGTGTGCGTCCCTGTGTTGAGGTTGCCTTTGTAGAAACGGACACCCGCAACTGTCCCGGCTGTGTCCGCGCGGAACTTCATGCCCAGCTCCACGGCATTTTCATCGTCGGTAGAGACCGTTGCTGGCACGGAATCCGGGCTGAACACCGTGCACGGGCAGGCGGCGGGGACTGCCGCCGTCGTAAACGTCCAAGAGAATGGAGAGCTCATGCTCTGCCCGGTGGAATTTGTAGCTCCGCTGACAGTTGCCGTATAGGTCGTGCTGTAGCTGAGCGCGGTACCCGGTGTAAAGGTGACGGTTGTTGTTGCGGCGTCATAGGCGACGGTCCCCGCAACTGCCGCGTTGGCTGCGTCCTTCATGGTGAAGACTACGGAGGACGCAGTCACCGCCTGGTTAAACGTTGCAGTCGGCTTGACGACAACGGCCACGTTATTGGCGCTATTTGCGGGAGTGACAGATGAGACAGCCGGCAGGATTGCCGCTGCCGTCGTAGTGAACGCCCAAGTATAAGGCGAGCCCATCGTCTGCCCCGTGGAATTGGTGGCACCGCTGACCGCTGCCGTGTACGTGGTGTTGTACGACAGCGAGGCAGTGGGCGTGAATGTGGCCGTGTTCGTGGCGGCGTCGTACGCCGTGGAACCGGCAACATTCGCGTTGGCACCGTCTTTGAGGGTGAACACCACGGAGGAAGCAGTTACGGCCTGGTTGAAGGCTGCAGTGGGCTTCACTCCGACGGCTACTCCAGTTGAATTGTTCGCCGGCGCCACGGTCGTCACACTAGGTGGCGCGCTGATCGGCGTTGTGCTGAAAACAACGTCCACCCAGTAGTTGGTGTCGTTGTAACTGTCAGTGGGGAAGCCGGATGCACCGTATCGGTAAACACCGTTTGGCCCATCCGTGCCACTGGCAAGTCCGTGGAGGGGCGCCTTGTCTGATGCCGATCCGAAGAAGTAACTGTTCGCCGAGTAGTTTCCGTTGGTCGCGTGATAGGACACCACATAGGTTGTGTTGGCTGTGATGTTCACAGGACTGGAGAAGTTGGCCTGCTGCCACCCTGATCCGGTTTCGCCCGTAAACGTGACCGACGCAAGGAGTGTTCCAGTGCGGGACCATAGATGTCCCGTATGCGTGCCTGTGTTGGAGGTGCCCTTATAGAAACGAACTCCAGTGACCGTCCCCGCCACGTCCGACCGGAACTTCATGCCCACTTCGACAGAATTGTTGTCGTTAACCGCGGTTATGGCAGGAGTTGAGTTAGGAGCGAAGACACTGCATGGGCATGTGGCCGGACCTGCCAGTGTGCTGAATGTCCACGCAAAAGGCGGAGCCATCGTCTGTCCGGAACTATTGGTCGCCCCGCTGACTGTCGCCGTGTACGTCGTGTCGTGGGACAGGGCTGAACTAGGCGTGAAAGTCGCCGTGTTGGAACCTGCGTCGTAGGACACTGAGCCCGGAACGTCCGCATTCAGTGGGTTCTTCAGCGTGAAGGTCACAGATGATCCGCTCACTTGCTGGTTGAACGTTGCCGTTGGTCTTACGTCCAGGGGGACACCGGAAGCATTGTTCGGCGGTGATACAGCGGAGACTGCCGGTGCGGCCGGAGCGGCCACGGTAGTAAACGTCCAGGAATACGGAGCGCTCATTGTCTGCCCGGTGGAATTGGTGGCACCGCTGACGGTGGCCGTGTATGTCGTTCCGTACTCGAGTGCACTCGCCGGTGTGAAAGTAGACGTGTTTGTTGTTGCATCGTGTGCCACCGAACCACTCACGGACGCGCCAGCCGCGGACTTCAGTGCGAAGACCACAGAGCTGCCGGTTACCGCCTGATTGAAAGTCACAGACGGCTTGACGTTTAGGGCGACACCCGACGCATTATCCGACGGGGATACAGACGACACCGCAGGAACCAACGTTCCTGAGGGGGAGAACGACACATCCACCCAGTAGTATTCCGCGTCATAAAGCTGGTCCGGAAAGCTGGATGTAGACGTATACCGATAGAAACCGTTGGGGGCTTCAGGCGTACTTCGCGTGAAGTGCAGAGGCGCGCTGTCGAGTAGGTTCCGGCCTCCGGACGGGGACGGGTTGTTGTAGAAATAACCCACGTCCTGCGAATAGTGCCCGGCTGGGGCAAAGTAGGAAACGACGTATCGTGTGTTTGCTGTAATGGCGAGTGGGGGTGACAAGGTTGCCGTTTGCCAGCCAGTCGACGTCTCTCCGGTGAAAGTGGCGCTGGCGAGTCGCTGACCCGATTCACTCCAAATGCTGCCCACGTGGGTTCCGGTGTTTTTTGCGGATTTGAAGAATCGCACCGAGCTAATGGTCCCCGGCACATCTGAATAGAATTTGGCCCCTACTTCGATTGATCCGGGGTCACCCTCATCCACGAGGGCAGGTGCACTGTTCGCTCCTATCATGGAGCAAGGGCAGGGAACACTCACGACGACGTTTGGAGAACCGGCCTCGAGGTTACCGCTGTCATCCACCGCTCTGGACCTGAGCACCGATGTCGGACTCCCGTGTGCGTTCCACGTATAGGTCCAGCTTGAAGTTCCATTCGCGCGGCGCCAGGTCTGGCCGCCGTCGGTAGTCACTTCCACGCCGGCCACCACGCCCCCTGAGTCCACAGCAGTTCCGGAGACTGTGACCATCGTTCCATCAGCAACTGAGGCCCCCGACAGAGGCGAGGTGACAGTAGAAGTCGGGGCCGTTGTGTCCGTTGACGCTTGCGCGGCAGCGAGGCCCGAAATCAGCGTTGTCGGCTGGGTCCCCATGTCCGCGAAGAGATTGACCGTGGCCTGTTGCATATTGCGGTCCACAGGTTTGCCTGTGGTGTAGCCGTCGAGGCCCCACGACCATTGGACCGTCCCGGAGCCGAACACCAAGGCGCCACTGTTCGCCTTGTACATCGTGAGATTGTGGGTTGCTGGCTGACCGGTCAATACGTGCGAGCCATAGTCCGTGAAAATCTCAGCGGAAGTATTGGTTGTCTGAGACAAACGGAAAGTGCCAGGCGGGCGGAAGCCGTTATCTGCATCGATGTCCCATTCGTAGCCAAGCGTTCCGGATCCGGCACCCAATGTCACTGACGCGCCGTTTGCCATGCCAGGGATTGACGTTCCCCTCCACAGCCGGAGTTGCTTGAACGCTGAAGGGACTTGAATGTCCGTAGTCCCAGAGTTCACCATGAAGAACTGGCCCGTGACTGAATTTTCGGGATTACCCCCACCCCTTGACGTGCCGTAGCGCGGGTCCCTCCAGGTGCCGGTCCAGGACACAGGATCCGTAGGAGCGTTGAAGTGAGTGTCCTTGTACGAAACCAGCGTCCGGCCAGCTGTATTGGTGCCGTCAGCACTCGGCTCCCACCGCGTCTTCCAGAACATTTCGTTCCCGCTGAAGAAGGCAAGATGCACGCCGGCATCCCGAGCCGCCTCTACATTCGAGCGTTGCTCCCCGGACCAGTACTCGTCATGGCCGACTGACAGGAACGACTTGTGGTTCAAGAGGAGGGGTGCCTTGGTGGCCACGTCCAAACCGCTCATGTAGCTGACGTCGTAGCCGTTAGCCTCCATGAAGCGGATCATTGGATACTCGGCGTACATCAGCCAGCTGCGGCCTGCATCGTCCAGTGCCGAATTGAAAGGCCTGTTATAGGACACCTTGAAGGCGGCTTTATAGGCGAGTGGGTTACCGGCCGGGCATGCGACCGTGCAGCTGTAGAGGCTGTTTCCACCGTAGGTGTTGTACGCCTGCCAGGTTGTGTCCGACGTCTGGAACAACATATCGGAGTGGGCCGCATCATCGCGGACAACGAAGGGAATGACGCTCGCCCCGCCGTTGTCGGTGCGGACGAGCCGCGCCAGGTAGACCCCGGATACTGCTGACGCCGGCACCGGCCAGGATGCCGAGACAGCCCAGTTGCCGCAGTCGATGAGGCCGCTGGCAGAGAACGTGGCACAGTTCGGCTGGGACTGAGGCAGCGGTACCGAGGGAAGAATGTTTGCAGCGACTTTGCGCGCGCCGACTCCTTGGTAGTAGCCCAGCCGGTAGATGTCGATCCGGTATGCAGAGGCAGTTGTCTTGACTTTGAAAGTCACCGTCTGGCCAACATTGACGCTCATCGACGTCGCGTAACCCTGGATGGTGGTGTTGCCTGCCCCGGTAACCTGCCACTCGGAGGGCGGACTGCCTGGCAAGGTATTTTCGCACGCGACCTTGCTGACCACCGG
>Ga0307412_10002340_pt1 | contig 10496 bp, 8 predicted proteins | sample DK1Cmetagenome_3_FD_203823 | JGI IMG/M metagenome (GOLD analysis project Ga0307412, IMG submission 203823) | Maize rhizosphere microbial communities from greenhouse at UC Davis, California, United States - DK15-C-1 | ecosystem: Host-associated > Plants > Roots > Rhizosphere > Soil | place: USA...
AACCCGTCCAGGGCACGCAATTGTCGTCGCTGCTGGTGTTCCGCCTGGGCCGTGAATGGCTGGGGCTGCCCACCCGGGCGCTGGACGAAGTGGCCGGCAGGCGCCCCGTGCTGACGCTGCCGCATCGCCGCGATCCCGCCGTGCTGGGGGTGACCAACGTGCGCGGCACGCTGACCGTCTGTGTTTCGCTGGCGCGCCTGTTGGGCCTTGACGCCGCGGTGGCGGACACGCGCGAACGGGCCGCCGCCCGCATGCTGATTTTCGGCGGCGCCGGCCGCGCGCTGGTGCTGCCGGTGGATGAAGTGGAAGGCATCCATGCCGTTGACCTCGAGGCGCTGGAGCCACTGCCGGCAACCGTGGAGGGCGCAACCTTGAAGTATTCGCGCGGCGTGGCCCGCTGCGGTAGCCGCAGCGTCGGCGTATTGGACGAAAGTCTCCTGATGCAAGCTCTGGAACGGAGTCTGGCGTGAATCCGGATGAGATGCGCGACGCGTCGCTGCTAGAGCTATTCCAGCTCGAAACCCGCACGCAGGTGCAGGTGCTGAACAACGGTTTGCTTGCGCTGGAGCACGACCCGACATCGGCGGCTCATCTGGAAGCCTGCATGCGCGCGGCGCATTCGCTGAAGGGGGCGGCCCGCATCGTGGACCTGCACCCGGCGGTGCGCATCGCGCATGCCATGGAAGACTGCCTGGTGGCCGCCCAGGAAGGGCGCTTGCGCTTGCAGGCGACCGACATCGATGCCCTGTTGTCGGGTACGGACCTGCTACAGCGCGTAGCCACGCCGGGCGTCGAACTGGGTAGCGAGATCGACGAACTGGTCGTCCGCCTGAGCAGCGCGCCCAACGCGCCGCCCGTCGTGGCGCCGCGTCCACCGCGACCGTCTGATTTCCTGCCACCGATTCACCGGCCCGACGATCCACCGGCTGTGCCGTCCACGCCGCAGCCTGCCGCGGTCACGTCCGCCATGCCGTTGCAGACGATGGTGCGCCGCAGTTCGGACCAGGGCATATCCGAGGGCGAGCGCGTCTTGCGGGTGACTGCGGACACGTTGAATAAGCTGTTGGGCCTGTCCAGCGAAACCCTGGTGGAGTCGCACTGGATTGGCCCCTTCGGCGCGTCGATGCTGCGTCTGCGGCGCATGCAGTCGGGCGCGGCGCAAGCGCTTGACGGGGTGCGCGCGGCGTTGGCCGGCCAACAGGTAGACGCGCGCGTCCAGGCCGCGCTGGACGACGCCCAACGCATTGTCGCGGAGTGCCAGCAAGAGCTTGTGCAGCGCACGAACGAGGTCGATGAATTTGGATGGCGCATGAGCCATCTGGCGAAACGCTTGTACGACACGGCCCTGGCTTGCCGCATGCGGCCTTTCGGCGACGGGCTGGCCGGCATGGCTCGCATGGTCCGGGACCTGGGCCGTTCGCTGGGCAAGCAGGTGCGGCTGGAAATCGAAGGCGACGCGACGCAGGTGGACCGGGACATCCTGGAAAAACTGGATGCGCCCCTGATGCATCTGCTGCGCAACGCCGTGGACCACGGCATTGAAATGCCGATGGACCGCATGGATGCCGGCAAGTCGCCGGAAGGTTTGATCAAGCTGTCGGCGCGCCACGCGGCCGGCATGCTGCTGATAGAACTGAGTGATGACGGGGCGGGCATTTCGCTGGACCGCCTGCGCGTCGAAGTCGTGCAGCGCAAGCTGACGAACGCCGAAACCGCGGCCCGGCTGAGCGAGGCCGAACTGCTGGAGTTCCTGTTCCTGTCAGGCTTCAGCACGCGCGGCGAAGTCACCGAAATCTCGGGCCGCGGCGTGGGCCTGGACGTGGTGCAAACCATGGTGAGGCAGCTGCGCGGCGCCGTGCGCATCCATCAGACGTCCGGGCAGGGCACGCGTTTCGTGCTGGAAATGCCTTTGTCGCTGTCGGTGGTGCGCAGTTTGCTGGTGGAGGTGCAGGGCGATATCTACGCGTTTCCGCTTGCCTATGTCAGCCATGCCTTGCAGGTTCGCTCGGAAGACATCGAGCAACTGGAAGGCCACCAGCATTTCCGTTTCATGGACCGGCAGATCGGCCTGGTGTCGGCGCGCCAGATTCTGCGCGCCGGCGAGCCGGCGCCGTCGGCGGAATCGGTGGCCGTCGTGGTCGTGGGTGACCACGACAAGCTTTACGGTATCACCGTGGACCGCTACGTCGGCGAGCGCACCCTGGTGGTGCAGCCGCTGGACTCGCGCCTGGGCAAGGTGCAGGATGTGATGGCCGGCGCCCTGATGGACGACGGTACGCCGCTATTGATCCTGGACGTTGAAGACATGCTGATGTCGGTCCAGAAGCTGATCGAAGGCGGACGCCTGACGCGGGTGGACGGTGGGGGGGCGGTCATTGAGGCGCGCCGCCGCAAGCGTGTGTTGGTGGTGGACGATTCCCTGACGGTGCGCGAGCTGGAACGAAAACTGCTGCTGAACCGCGGGTTCGAGGTGGCGGTGGCGGTGGACGGCATGGATGGCTGGAACATGCTGCGCGGCGAAGATTTCGACCTGGTCGTGACTGACGTCGACATGCCTCGCATGGACGGCATCGAACTGGTTTCCCGGATCAAGGCGGACCCCAGATTGCAAAGCCTGCCGGTGATGGTGGTGTCGTACAAGGACCGTGAAGAAGACCGGCGGCGCGGCCTGGATGCCGGCGCCGACTACTACCTGGCCAAGGGCAGCTTCCATGACGATGCGCTGCTTGATGCCGTCGAAGACTTGATCGGAAAGGCACTCACGTGAGAATCGGGATCGTCAACGACCTTCAAATGGCGGTCGAGATCATGCGGCGCGCGATTGCGCTGGAGCCGGGGCTGGAAATCGCCTGGGTGGCATCCGACGGCGAACAGGCCGTGGCCCTGTGCGCCCGCGATCGGCCCGACGTGGTGCTGATGGATTTGATCATGCCCGTCATGGACGGGGTCGAGGCCACGCGCCGCATCATGGCGGAGTCCCCGTGCGCCATCGTAGTCGTGACGGCCGATGTGGCCCGGCATACGGCGCGCGTATTCGACGCGATGGGTCATGGCGCGCTGGACGCGGTGGATACGCCGGTGGTGGGCGATGCGGACATGCGCACCGCTGCGGCGCCGCTGTTGCGCAAGATCCGCAATATCGGCTGGTTGATCGGCCGCTACGGCAATCGTCCGGCGCTGACCCCCGTGGATACGCTGACGCCCCGGCCCACCTCGCAGCGTTTGCTGGTGATTGGCGCCTCGGCGGGCGGCCCGGCGACGCTTGCGCAATTGCTGCGCGACCTGCCGCTGGATTTCCCTGCCGGGATCGTGCTGGTGCAGCATGTGGACGCCTCGTTCGCGGCGGGGATGGCGGATTGGCTGAATGATCAGGTACTGTTGCCGGTGCGGCTGGTGCGCGAAGGCGAACGGCCGCTGCCCGGGCAGATACTGCTGGCGGGCACGGATGACCATCTGCATTTGCTGGCTGATGGCACGCTGCGCTACACCGAAGATCCGAAGGAAAGCCTGTACCGGCCGTCCATCGACGTGTTTTTTCACAGCGTGGCGCAACATTGGCGCGGTACTGCGGTGGGCGTGTTGCTGACCGGCATGGGGCAGGATGGGGCGCGCGGCTTGAAGGCCATGCGCGAACGCGGATGCCTCACCATTGCGCAAGACCAGGCCACCAGCGCCGTGTACGGCATGCCCAAAGCGGCCGCCGCCATGCAGGCGGCCGTGGAAATCAGACCATTGAATCAGATCGCTCCCCGCTTGGTCCAGGCGTTTGCCTGAGCGGGCCGACATTGGCAGACATCAAGGATCACTATGCACCCTCCCATTGACAGCTCGGCTTCCGCGGACCTGAATGCGCATGCGGCCATGGTGCTGCTCGTTGACGATCAGGTGATGGTCGGCGAAGCGATCAGGCGAGCGCTGGCGACGGAGGGCAATATTGACTTTCACTATTGCTCAGACCCCTACAAGGCGCTTACGGTGGCGATCCAGACGCGGCCCACCGTCATCCTGCAAGATCTGGTGCTGCCGGGCGTGGACGGCTTGAGCCTGGTGCAGGAGTACCGCGCCCACCCCGTCACGCGCGACATCCCGATCATCGTGCTGTCCACCAAGGAAGATCCGGCGATCAAGAGCGCGGCCTTCGCGGCGGGCGCCAATGACTATCTGGTGAAGCTGCCCGATTCCATCGAACTGGTGGCGCGCATTCGCTACCACTCGCGGTCGTATCTGGCGCTGGTGCAGCGTGACGAGGCTTATCAGGCCTTGCGCCAGAGCCAGCAGCAGTTGCTGGAAAGCAATATGGAATTGCGCCGCCTGACAAACTCCGACGGTTTGACCGGCCTGGGCAACCGCCGCTATTTCGACGAATACCTCAACGCGGAATGGCAGCGCGCGCGCCGCGACGGCCGTGAGATCAGCATGTTGATGATCGACGTGGACCACTTCAAGTCCTACAACGATACCTACGGCCACATCGCGGGCGACGAAGCACTCAAGCGTGTGGCCAACACCATTTTCGCCAGCTGCGACCGGTCTACCGACCTGGCGGCGCGATTCGGCGGGGAGGAGTTCGCACTGGTGCTGCCGGGCACGCCGGCCGGCAGCGCAAGGCTGGCCGCCGAGAAGCTGCGCCGCGCCGTCGAAGCCATGCAGATTCCGCAGAAGGACGCGGGCTCGGGGTCTTGGCTGACGGTCAGCATTGGCACGGCCACGGCCGTGCCGGCGGGGGAGCAGCCCTGCACCGACCTGATCCTGGTGGCCGACCGGGGGCTGTACCAGGCCAAGCGCCAGGGGCGCAATCGTGTCGTGCCGGGCCAGATGCCGTCCGCGACGGAGTAGGCCGGCGGCCGGCAGTGGGCCGGCAGGGGCGGCCTCCCGGTGCGCCGCCTGACCTGTTGCCACGCTTGGCGCCAAACCCGCGAGATCTACAGATGCAGTTTGGTCGACGACTTGACTTCATGCATCGACAGCGTGCTTAGCAGTTCCTTCACGCCGGGCAGCGTCCGCAGGCGGTTGCGCACGAACTCGGAATAGGCATCGAAGTCGCGCGCCACGATGTGCAGCAGGTAGTCGTGCTGGCCGGTCGTGTTATGGCAGGCCAGCACTTCAGGCATGGCGGCAACAGAGGCCTCGAATGCGTGGCACAGTTTTTCCGTGTGGTTTTCCAGCGAAATGCTGACGAACGCCACCACCCCCATCCCCAGCGCGCGACGGTCAAGAATGGCCTGATATCCGCGAATGACGCCCGACGTTTCCAGCCGCTTCAGCCGTTTCCAACAAGGCGATGCCGACAGCGAGACGCGCTCGGCCAGTTCCGCATTGCTGACGCGGCCATCTTCTTGAAGGATTTTCATGATTTTCCAATCGATCGCGTCAAGTTGATGTAACAAAGCAGTGTCTTTCATGGATAGGTTATAGCGGGAAATAATATTTCCCATTATCGCAGTCCTGTGATTGAAATGAAAAGAATATTGGCCCGGCCTGCGCCCATACTCCAAGACATCCCGCGGTGGCCGGCGCTATCGTCTTCGAATGCGAAACGCGCCTGCCCGGTCGGCCGGTACTCCAGAGCAAGAGGCACCCCATGACCTATTCGACCTATCACAAGAAAGAATTTTTCGGCCGTCCCCTTCATGCCGAGACGCAGATGATGTCGTATGGCTACGACCCCTTCCTGTCGGAAGGGGCGGTCAAGCCGCCCGTGTTCCTGACGTCCACCTTCGCGTTCCGCTCGGCCGAGGACGGCGCGGCGTTTTTCGATCTGGTATCCGGGCGCAAACCGTTGCCGCAGGGCGAATCGGCCGGGCTGGTGTACAGCAGGTTCAACCATCCCAACCTGGAAATCGTGGAAGACCGGCTGGCCTTGCTGGACGGATCCGAGGACGCCGCGGTGACCTCAAGCGGCATGGCCGCGATCAGCGCGGTGCTGATGGCTTTTCTGCGCCCCGGCGATCAACTGGTGCAGTCGCTACCGTTGTATGGCGGCACCGAGACGTTGATCGCGAAGATCTTTCCGGAATGGGGCATTGGGTCGCAGCCGATCCACGACGGCTTGTCGCCCAAGCACATGCGCGCCGCGCTGGAAGCCGCCGCGGCCAAGGGGCCGGTACGTGTGTTCTATGTCGAGACGCCCGCCAACCCCACCAACACCCTGATCGACTTCGAGGCCATGAAGAACGAGCTGGACGCGTTTGAAACGCGGCATGGCTACCGGCCGATCTCGGTGTGCGACAACACGCTGCTGGGCCCCATCTTTCAGAAGCCCGCCGAGCACGGCGTGGACCTTTGCGTCTATTCGCTGACGAAGTACGTGGGCGGTCATAGCGACCTGGTCGCGGGCGCCGTGACGGGCACCAAGGTACTGATCAAGAAGGTGCGCGCGATCCGCAGCGCGTTCGGCTCGCAACTGGATCCGCATTCGTGCTGGATGATCACGCGGTCGATGGAGACCTTGGTGCTGCGCATGAAGCAGGCAGCGCGCACGGCCACCAAGGTGGCGCAGTGGCTGGCGGGCAACCCGTATGAAAAAGTGCGCATCTTTCACCCGGAGGTGATGGCGGACCGTGCGTATCAAGAGGTCTACAAGCGTCAATGCACGGGGCCGGGCTCGACGTTCGCGTTCGTGCTGGATGGCGGGCGCGAGCGCGCTTTCCGCTTTATCAATGCGCTGCACCTGTTCAAATCGGCGGTCAGCCTGGGCGGCACCGAATCGCTGGTCTGCCATCCGGCGTCGACCACCCATTCGGGCGTGCCGGCGGCCGAGCGCGACGCGGCAGGCGTGTCGGAAGGGCTGATTCGCGTCTCGATCGGGCTGGAGCACGAAGAAGACCTGATCGCCGACATGGACAACGCCTTCCGCAAGCGCTGACCCGCCGGTACGCTACGCGGCTTGCGCGGGCCGGCGCGTGCGGTTCAGCAGCACGAAGGCGGCGGTCGCCAGCAGCATCACCGTGGCGGTCGCGATCACCGCCGCGTAGCCGGTATCGAAGGCCGACTTGGCGACTTGCGTCAGCGTGACCGCCAGATCCGCCGGCAGGCCCTCTGCCACCATCAGGGCATCGTCCAGGCTATCGCGCACCGTCGCGGCCTGGGTGACGCCTGCCGGCACGTCCAGCGCCTGCGCATAGACGCCGGTCAGGATCGACCCCATCAACGTCACGCCTAGCGCGCCGCCCAGTTCGTATGAGACCTCTTCGATCGAGGCCGCCATGCCCGCGCGTTCCGGTGTGGCGCTTTGCATGATGGAACTGGACGCGGCCGTCATGGTGGCGCCAATGCCCAGACCCAGCACGGTCAGGCTGGCCATTTGCGCCGCGAACGAGCCGTCATAGCTCAACAGGTAGCCGCCCATGCCGGCGCCCGAGACGGTCAGCGCCAGGGTCATCAGGCGGGGGCCACGCACGTAGGCGAGCAGCCAGCCGGCCAGCGGACCCGCCACGAATGCGGCCAAGGGCAGGGGCAGGATGTAGAGCGCGGCCTGGATCGGCGACATGCCCAGCACCAGTTGCAGGCGTTGGCTGAACACCAGTTCCATGCCGAACAAGGCGGCGCCGGCGAACAGCGCGGCGGCGACGCCCGAGCTGAATGTGGCGTTGCGGAAAATGGCGAAGTCGATCAGTGGGTACGGGCGGCGGCGCTGGCGGCGCACGAACACGGTCAGCATGACGATGCCTGCCGCGCACGCCACGCCGGCGTGCAGCCAGGACGTTTCGGCCTTGCCCAGTTCTTTCAGCGCATAGGCGCACAGGATCAGTCCGGCCATGATTTGCAGTGAACCCGCCAGGTCCCAGGGGCGCGCGGCGTCGGGCCGGCTGGCGGGGATGCAACGCCAGGCCAGCGGCAGCGCCAGCAGCACAATGGGCACGTTGATCAGAAACACCGACCCCCACCAGAAATGCTCCAGCAGCACGCCGCCCACGACGGGGCCCAGCGCCGCGCCGCCCGAGGCGACCGAGGCCCAGATGCCAATGGCGACGGCGCGTTCGCGTTCGTTGGCGAAGGTCAGGCGGATGATGGACAGCGTGGCCGGCATCATCATGGCGGCGCCCACCGCCAGCAGCACGCGCGCCGCGATCAACGCGGCGGCGGCGGGCGAGTAGGCGGCGGCCAGCGAGGCCACGCCGAACACGGCCAGGCCCATCATGAACAGGCGCTTGTGTCCCAGGCGGTCGCCCAGCGTGCCCATGCCCAGCAGCAACCCGGACACGACCAGCGCGTAGACATTCACGATCCACAATTTGGCCGACGCGCCGACACCCAGGTCATGCGTGAGCCGCGGCAAGGCGGTGTACAGCACCGTCATGTCCACCACGATCAACAGCAAGGCGATGGACACGATGGCCAGCACCAGCCAACGGCGGGGATGGGCCGTGGCGACAGCGTTCGAATGCATCCGCTGCATGGTTCTACTCCTGTGAGGCAACTGAAAACGGGGGCCGCCAGGTGGCTGCGCCGATTTTCGAGGTAGGCATTATCCATCTGCATATTCGCCAGAAAAAGTTTGATTCCATCTATAAAATTGATGGAAACAAGGAGACGCCATGCATTGGACCCTGGATCAACTCCGCCACTTTGTAGCTGCAGCCGACGCCGGCTCGTTTTCGGCCGCGGCGCGCGCGCTGGGCCGCGCGCAGTCCGCCGTCAGTACGTCGCTCGGTTTGCTGGAAGCGGACCTGGGCGTGGAACTGTTCGACCGGTCGCGCCGCAACGCCGCGCTGACCCCCGTGGGCGAAGTGATGCTGCAAGAGGCCCGCGAACTGTTGCGCCAGGCGGGCGGCCTGGATCAGCGCGCGCTGTCGTTCGCCGCGGGCCAGGACGCGCGCCTGTCCATCGCGCTGGACGAGGCCTTGCCGTCCCAGGTGCTGGGCGCGCTGGTGCTTGAGCTGGCGGCGCGCTTTCCGGCACTGGAGCTGACGCAGTTGAATGGCACGGCGACCGAAGTGGCCGACTACGTGCTGCAGGGCCGCGCCAGCATCGCTTTCCACTTTGACCGCGGCGACCCGGGCAGCGCCTTTGCGCATCGCTATCTGGGCAATGTGGAGCAGGCCGTTTTCGTGGCGTCGGGGCATCCGCTGGCGGCGCTGGCCGAGGTGACGCGCAGCGATCTGGCGCGCTACCGGCAATTGGTCATGCAGATGGAAGGGGTGGACGACGTGGTATTGAGCCCGGCGGTGTGGCGCACCGACAGCTTCTACAGCATCGCGGGCATGGTGGCGGACGGCCTGGGTTGGGCGATCTTGCCCTTGAACATCGCGGAATACGAGAGCTTTCGCACGACGTTGGCGCGCGTGCCCTGCACCGGCCTGTCGCTGCCGATGCTGTCGGTGCGGACGCTATGGCTGCAAGGCGCGTCGCTAAGTACGACGCAAACGTGGCTGCAGCAGCGCATGGGCCAACTGCTGGGGGAACCGGGCGCGGCTAGCTGAGCAGGGCGGTGACGAGGTCGCTGCCGGCCTGGCCCTCGTCCGTGAAGTTCAGCGCCGTCTGGACGTGTTCCAGGTGCTCGTCCATCAGCGCGCAGGCGCGTTCGGTGTCGCCCGCGCGGGCGGCCTCGATGAAGGCATGGTGCTCTTGCGACGAGCAACTGGCGTCGTGCGAGCTTTGATACAGCACCGTGATCACGGCGCTGCGCGCGGACAGTTCGCGCAGCATGCCTGTCAACACGGAATTGCCGACGGTTTCCGCCAGCAGGATATGGAAATGGCCCAGCAGATGATTGCGCTTTTGCACATCTCCGCTTTCCAGGGCGCGGCGTTCTTCGGCCAGGTGGGCGTCGATGCGGCGGTAGTCGGCGGCGGTGGCGGTGGCCACGAATTGCCTGGCCAAGGCGGCTTCAAGGATGCGGCGCACGGCGTAGACCTCGCGGGCCTCGTTGGCGTCCGGCTTGCTGACGAAGGCGCCCTTGTCGGGCACGATATTGATCAGCTTGTCTTTGGACAGCATCAGCAGCGCCGCGCGGATCTTGGTGCGGCTGACCTTGTAGACCCGTGCCAGAGCTTCTTCGCGCAGCCGGGTGCCGGGCGGAAGCTTGTGCGCCACGATGGCGGCGGCTACTTCGCGGGCGATATCGTCGGCGCTGGGATCTAGCTGAACTTCCTGGGTCATAGGGCGCGGCAGCGGCTGCCGGGGGGAAAACGATCGGGCCCCCAGTCTATCAAAAAGCCGAACAGGAACGGCAGACATTTTTTGAATACAAAAATGCCATACCATCCTGCACGCTGCCGGTCACGACGCCAGGCCGCGCGGAGGGCGGCCGGGGCAGGCAGCCCCGGCCACGCCCCGCGCCTCAGTTCTTGGCCATGAGCCCCAGGTATTCGATCAGGTCCTTTTCCTTGATGTAGGTGGCCTGGGCCCAGTCTTTGTAGTCCTGGCTCTTGCGATAGGCGGGCTGCTGGTTCAGCTGTTTCATGACCTCGACGCTGGCGGGGTCGAACAGGGCCTTCTTGAACGCGTCGTGCAGCGTTTTCACCACCGCCGGGTCCATGCCCTTGGGACCTGCC
>Ga0307412_10002341_pt1 | contig 10494 bp, 7 predicted proteins | sample DK1Cmetagenome_3_FD_203823 | JGI IMG/M metagenome (GOLD analysis project Ga0307412, IMG submission 203823) | Maize rhizosphere microbial communities from greenhouse at UC Davis, California, United States - DK15-C-1 | ecosystem: Host-associated > Plants > Roots > Rhizosphere > Soil | place: USA...
GGCGACCGCAACCTGTTCTGCAGCTGCCCGCCGGTGGAGGCGTTCGCGTAGAACGTTCGCACCATTCGCGGGTTCGCAAGGTTCGCGCGGTTTCAGATCGCATCTCAGGACTCGGGAGCCCAGGGCGTGCGAGGCTGCCGGCCATGCGCTGGACACTCATGTCCGGCGGCGATCCGAACCAGACCAGGACGGAGTCATGCTCATCGCCGCACGGTTTCTTTTCGTACCGGTACCGTCGGTCAGCGGGCTGCACGCGACCGTCGCTCTGGCGTCGTATGCGAGCTACACCGACGAGCTCGATACGGCACGTCGTGTCCTCTATCAACAAGGATGGGAAGCGGGGGTTGCCTACGTCAAGAACGTGAGTCGTCGTGGTGCGCTACGCGCCGACTTTTGTCGACTGCGCATCAATGAGGGGCGCTCCTTCGAGCGCGTTGCGCCCCCGTTCACGGCTGGGTCGGATCCATCGGTATGCAGTATCACTTCGGCAGCGGCGCTCGTCCGTAGCGCGAACGCGCGACCCCGGCAACCCCGCCGCAACCCCCGAACCGCGCGAACCTTGCGAACCTGGCGAACCTGGCGAACCTCTAATCCGCCCACGCGCGCTTTCGAAATCCTTCCAGCAGCCGTTTCGTGATCGGCCCCGGGGCGCCGGTTCCGATCGTGCGATCGTCCACCTGCACGATCGGCACGGCTTCCTTCGTGGTGCTGGTCAGGAAGCATTCGTCGGCGCCGAACAGATCGTCGTCGTGCAACGCCTGCTCGCGAACGGTGACGCCGACGTCCTTGCCCACCTCGAAGATGAACTCGCGCGTGATGCCGGGGAGCAGCCCGGCGTCGAGCGGCGGCGTCAGCGCGGCGCCGTTCTTCACGATGAAGAAGTTCGACTGCGTGCACTCGGTCAGCTCGCCGCGGTAGTTGTGCATGATCGCCTCGGTCCCCCCGCGGCGGAGCGCCTCCTGCATGGCGAGCGCGTTGTTCAGGAGGTTGTTGCTCTTGATCATCGGGTTCACCGAGCCCGGGTGGTTGCGCAGGAACGGCGACAGGCACACCTTGACGCCCTTGTCGAACACCTCCGCCGGCGGATCCACGTTCGGCTTGACGATGATCACCATCGAGGGAGCCGGCGTCGCTTTCGGGTCGTAGGTCAGCTCGCCGATGCCGCGCGTGACGAGCACGCGGATGTAGGCCTCGGCCCGTCCGAGCTGCGCCGCGGCCATCGTGTCGCGGATCTGCGCGGAGAGGTCGTCGTCGCTGAACGGCAGGTCGAGGACGATCATCTGCGCCGAGCGGCGCAGCCGCCGCATGTGGCGGTCGTAGAGGAACGGCCGGCCGTTGTAGGTGCGGAGCGTCTCGTAGATCCCCTCGCCGTAGAGGAAGCCGTGATCGAAGATCGAGATGACGGCATCACGCTCGGGCGTGATGCGGCCGTTCACGTTGACCGTCGCTGCCATGGAAGAGGCAGCGTACCTTGTGTGGTACATTGAGCGCAACCGCCCGATGCGAATCCTCACCGCCGCGCAGATGCGCGAGGCCGACCGCTACACCATCGATGAAATCGGGATTCCGGCGCTCGTGCTGATGGAGAACGCGGGCCGCCAGGTGGTGGCGGCGATGGAAGCCGGCTACGAGGAGCGCCTCAACGGCCGCGTCGCCGTGCTGTGCGGCCGCGGCAACAACGGCGGCGACGGCTTCGTCGTGGCGCGCACGCTGATGCAGCGTGGCGTCGACTGCGCCGTGTTCGTCATCGGCGCCGTCTCCGACGTGCGCGGCGACGCGCGCACCAACCTCGACATCCTCGGCCGGCTTGGCGTCACCGTCGTCGAGATCAACGACGAGCAGACGTGGGAGCTGCACTTCTCCGAGATCTCGCAGTGCACGATCATCGTCGACGCGATCTTCGGCACCGGCCTGAAGCAGGCGCTCGGCGGGATGCTCGAAACGCTCGTCGCCGACATCAACGCGTCCGGCATTCCGATTGTGTCGATCGATCTGCCGAGCGGCCTCTCGGCCGACACGCCGCACCTCGTCGGCGACTGCATCGACGCGTCGATGACCGTGACGCTCGCGGCGCCGAAGCTGCCGCTGATCCTGCCGCCAGGTGAAGCGCACGCGGGCGACGTCGTCATCGCGGACATCGGCGTACCCACCGAGGTCATCGAGGGGCTGGACGGTCCGCAGATCGAGCTGCTCACGCGCGAGGACGTCCGCGCGCTGATGGAGCCGCGCGCCGCCGATTCGCACAAGGGAGACTTCGGCCGCGTGCTGGTGATTGCCGGATCGCGCGGCAAGACGGGCGCGGCGCACCTCGCGGGCATGGGCGCGCTGCGGGCCGGCGCCGGGCTCGTCACCATCGGCACCCCGGCCTCATGCCTGCCCATCGTCGCGTCGCTCGCGCCGGAGTTCATGACCGAGCCGCTCGACGAGAACGGCGCCGGGCAGCTCACCGCCGCCGCCGTGGAGCGCGTCAGCGAGTTCAGTCAGGACGTGATCGCCTGCGGCCCCGGCCTCGGCCGCGGCACGGACGTCGCGGAGTTCGTGCGCGCGCTGCTCGATCGCGCCGAGGCGCCGCTCGTGCTCGACGCGGATGCGTTGACGGTGCTCGCCGACGATCCCGGGCGCCTCACCGGCAGGGAAGAGCGCGATGTGATCATCACGCCGCATCCCGGCGAGATGGCGCGCCTCATCGGGAGCAGCTCCGATGAAGTGCAGGCGAATCGCATCGAGGTCGCCACTGATTTCGCCACCACGCACCACGTCTATGTCGTCCTGAAGGGGCATCGCACCGTCATCGCCACGCCGGAGGGTCGCGTCTTCATCAACCCGACGGGAAACGCGGGCATGGCCACCGGCGGCACCGGCGACGTGCTGACGGGCATGATTGCCGCGTTCCTCGCGCAGCTCCTCGACGCCGAAGCCGCCTGCCGCCTGGCCGTGTTCCTGCACGGCGTCGCCGGCGACCTCGCCGAGGCAAGCGAAGGCGAGGTGGCGATGATCGCGAGCGATCTCCTCGCGCACGTCGGCGAAGCCATCTGCGATCTCAGCCCGAAGCCGACGAGCACTCCTGAGTCGTGATCCGGGAGTCACGCTCGGAGGCGGAGACGATCACCATCGCGCGAGAGCTCGCGCAGACGCTCGGGGCCGGCGACGTCGTGCTGTTGTCAGGAAATCTGGGGGCGGGGAAGACAGCGTTCGTGCGCGGGCTCGCCCAAGGCCTTGGCATCAACCCCGACGAGGTCAGCAGCCCGACCTTCACAATCGTCCACGAATACCGCGGCGGCCGCCTCGCGCTCTACCACGCGGATCTCTACCGCCTGGAGCGCACCGCGACGGAAGACATCGGTCTGGAGGAGATGGGCGTCAAGGACGGCGTGCTCGCGATCGAATGGCCGGACCGCCTGACACATGCGCTTCCGTCCGCCGTCACCGTGAACCTCGAGATCAAGGCGGACGACACACGACAGATTTCGGTGAATTCTTGATTCTTGAATCTAGATTCTGGATTGCGGAGAGGCGCCGAAGGCGCGCCACATCGAGAATCAAGAATCATGAATCAAGAAGTGGTCATTCCATCCGGTAGTTCGGTGCTTCCTTCGTGATCTGCACGTCGTGGACGTGGCTCTCGCGTGCTCCGGCCGGCGTGATGCGAATCAGCTTGGCCTTGCGCTGCAGTTCGGGGATCGTGCCGCAGCCGGTGTAGCCCATCCCCGCGCGAAGGCCGCCGACCAGCTGATGAATCATCGCTGCCACGCTGCCCTTGTGCGCGACGCGGCCTTCGATCCCTTCGGGCACGAGCTTGTCGGTGCGGCGGCCGCCCTCGAGGTCGAACTCGTCCTGGAAGTAGCGGTCGCGGCTGCCGCGGCGCATCGCGCCGATCGAGCCCATGCCGCGGTACTCCTTGTAGCTGCGCCCCTGGAAGAGAATCAGCTCGCCGGGGCTCTCGTCGGTGCCGGCGAACAGGTTCCCGATCATCGTGCAGCTGGCGCCGACGGCAATCGCCTTGACGATGTCGCCGGAGTAGCGGATGCCGCCGTCGGCGATGATCGGCACGTTGTGCCGGCCGGCCGCCGCCGCACACTCCATGATCGAGCTGATCATCGGCACGCCGATGCCTGCGACGACGCGCGTGGTGCAGATCGATCCGGCGCCGATGCCCACCTTCACCGCGTCCACGCCGACGTTGATGAGCGCGTCGGTGGCTTCGGCGGTCGCGACGTTGCCGGCGACGAGATCGGTATTCGCGAACTCGCGCCGCAGCGTCGCCACCATGTCGATGACGCCCTGCGAGTGTCCGTGCGCCGTGTCGACGACGAGCACGTCGACGCCTGCGCCGACGAGTGCCCTCGCGCGCTCGAGCGAGTCCTTCGCCACGCCGACGGCCGCGGCGCAGCGCAGCCGCCCCAACGCGTCCTTGCATGCGTTGGGGTACTTGATCATTTTCTGGATGTCCTTGACGGTAATGAGGCCCTTCAGCCGGTAGTCCCGGTCGACGACGAGAAGCTTTTCGACCTTGTGGCGATGGAGGATTTCGCGCGCCTCATCGAGCGTCGTGCCCACCGGCACGGTGATGAGGTTCTCCTTCGTCATGATGTCGGAGATCGGCCGGTTGACGTTCACCTCGAAGCGCAGATCCCGGTTGGTGAGGATGCCGACGAGGCGTCCTTCCTTGCTGCCGTCCTCGGTGATGGGCACTCCCGAGATGCGGTAGTTCTTCATCAGGTCGAGCGCTTCGTAGATGCGGTTCGACGGCGAGAGGGTGATCGGGTTGACGATCATCCCGCTCTCCGACCGCTTCACGCGATCGACCTCCGCGGCCTGGTCCTCGATCGACAGGTTCTTGTGAATGACGCCGAGGCCGCCCTGCTGCGCCATGGCGATGGCGAGCCCGGATTCGGTGACCGTGTCCATCGCGGCGCTCACGAGCGGCACGTTCAGCCGGATGTTGCGCGTGAGCCGCGTCGTGACGTCGACTTGGGTCGGCAGCACCGTCGAGTGCTGCGGCACCAGCAGGACGTCGTCGAAAGTGAGGGCCGTCGCGATGCCCGCTTCGACCGGTGTGAGTGTCAGCGCCTCTCCCTTGATCACGCGGCTGCTCCGTGGCACTTCTTGTACTTCTTTCCGCTCCCGCAGGGACACGGATCGTTGCGGCCGACTTTCGGCCCTTCGTGCTTCACCGTCTTGATCACGTCGTCGCCGCCGGTGCGTGCGGGGGCGGGTGCCTGGCGCGCCGCCGCGGGAACCGCGGCTGCTGCGGAACGGCCCACACCCGCGAACGCGGGCGCCGCTTCCGCGGCCGGATTGTTCGTGATGAGCGGCGCCTGTCGGCGGGCAGGGCGGGGCGCCGGCGCGGCCGCGGCGCCTTCCTCGGTCAGCACCGGGCGCAGGTGGAAGAGATAGCGGACGATCTCTTCCTCGATACGCGCCTTCATGTCCTGGAAGAGCGCGAAGCTCTCCTTCTTGTACTCGACGAGCGGATCGCGCTGGCCGTAGCCGCGCAGGCCGATCCCTTCCTTGAGGTGATCGAGCGAGTAGAGGTGGTCCTTCCACTGCTGGTCGACGATCTGCAGCATGATGTCGCGTTCGACACGGCGCATGATCTCGTCGCCGACGAGCGCCTCGCGCTCGTTGTAGTCCTTCTTGAGCGCGGCCCACAGCTCGTCGCCGATCTCTTCGGTGCTCTTCTCCTCGAGGCGCATGGTGTTGACCTGCGCCGGGTCGACGCCGAACACCCGCACGATCTCGCGCTTGAGCGCCTCGATGTCCCAGTCCTCCTCCTCGAGCTCGCGTCCCGCGTAGCGGTCCACCAGGTCGTCGAGGATGTCCTCCGCGAGCGACAGCATGTACTCGCGGGTGTTGACCATCTCCTCTTCGGCGACGTGAACGCTCCCCTCGAGGATCTCGCGGCGCAGCGTGTAGACGCTCTCGCGCTGCTTGTTCATCACGTCGTCGTATTCGAGGAGGTGCTTGCGGACGGCGAAGTTCTGCGCCTCGACCTGCTTCTGCGCGCGTTCGATGGCGCGCGTCACCATGCCGTGCTCGATCGGGACGCCTTCTTCCATCCCCAGGCGCTGCATCAGGCCGGAAATGCGATCCGACCCGAAGATGCGCATCAGGTCGTCTTCGAGCGAGAGATAGAAGCGCGACGAGCCCGGGTCGCCCTGGCGGCCGGCGCGGCCGCGCAGCTGGTTGTCGATGCGGCGCGCCTCGTGGCGCTCGGTGCCGAGGATGTGGAGGCCGCCGAGGCGCACCACCTCGTCGTGCTCGGCGTCGGTCTGCCGCCTGAAGTGACTGAAGATGCGCTCCCAGTCGGGACGCGGCACGCGATAGAACGAGTCGAGGTGGAAGAAGTAGACGAACTCCTCGTCGTCGACGAACTTCTCCTCGCCCTTGGGCAGCTTTTCCGCGACCTCTTCGGCGAGCGTCTGCTGCCGCGCCATGTGCTCGGCGTTGCCGCCGAGCAGAATGTCGGTGCCGCGGCCGGCCATGTTCGTCGCGATGGTGACGTTGTTCTTCCGTCCCGCCTGCGCGACGATCTCGGCTTCCTGCGCGTGGTACTTCGCGTTCAGCACCACGTGCCTGATGCCGCGCTTGCGCAGCAGGCCTGACAGCCGCTCCGACTTCTCAATCGACACCGTGCCGACCAGCGTCGGCCGTCCTGACTCCTGCTTCTCGACGATGTCGTTCAGGATCGCCTCGAACTTCTCGCGCTCGGTGCGGTACACCAGGTCAGGCTCTTCGATGCGCGAGAGCGGCCGGTTGGTCGGGACGATGATGACTTCGAGCTTGTAGATCTTGTCGAACTCGGGCGCCTCGGTCTCGGCGGTGCCGGTCATCCCCGACAGCTTCTTGTACTTGCGGAAGTAGTTCTGGAAGGTGATGGTGGCGAGCGTCTGGTTCTCGCGCTCGATCTTGACCTTCTCCTTCGCCTCCACCGCCTGGTGAAGGCCGTCGCTCCAGCGGCGGCCGGGCATCAGGCGGCCGGTGAACTCGTCGACGATCACGACCTGGCCGTCCTTGATCATGTAGTCGACGTCGAGACGGAAGATCGTGTGCGCGCGCAGCCCCTGGTGCACGTGGTGCAGCAGCGGCATGTTCGCCGGATCGTAGAGTCCGCTCGATCCCGGAACCAGCCGGTGGGCGAGCAGCTTCTCGGCCGCCGCCATGCCGCTCTCGGTCAGCGTCACCGTCTTGTGTTTCTCGTCGACGATGAAGTCGCCGGTGGCTTCGAGTGCCTCGCGATCTTCGGCCTTGGTGTCGCCGCGCGTGACGGCGCCCGGTTTGAGCTTCGGGATGATGCGATCGACCTCGTAATAGAGGTCGGTCGATTCCTCCGCCGGGCCCGAGATGATGAGCGGCGTGCGCGCTTCGTCGATGAGGATGCTGTCGACTTCGTCGACGATCGCGAAGTGGTGCCCGCGCTGCACCATCGCCGACAGCTCGAACTTCATGTTGTCGCGGAGGTAGTCGAAGCCGAACTCGTTGTTGGTGCCGTAGGTGATGTCGGCGCCGTAGGCGACCTGCCGCTGCTGGTCGGTGAGTTCGTGCTGGATGACGCCCACGGTCATCCCGAGGAAGCGGTAGAGACGCCCCATCCACTCGGAGTCGCGGCGCGCGAGGTAGTCGTTCACCGTGACGACGTGCACACCCTTGCCTTCGAGGGCATTGAGGTAGGCCGGCAGCGTGGCGACGAGCGTCTTGCCTTCGCCCGTCTTCATCTCGGCAATCTTGCCGCTGTGCAGCACCATGCCGCCGATGAGCTGCACGTCGAAGTGCCGCATGTTCAGCACGCGGCGCCCCGCCTCGCGCACCACGGCAAACGCCTCCGGCAGCAGGTCGCCGAGCGCCTCGCCGTCGGCGACGCGCTTGCGAAATTCGACCGTCTTGCCGCGAAGCTGCTCGTCAGTCAGCGGCTGAATCGAGGACTCGAGCGCGTTGATGTCGGCCACGGCCGGACGGAGGCGCTTGAGCTCCCGTTCGTTCTGGGTTCCGATGACTTTCGTGAGTAATTGACCGAGCATGCTTCCAGGAGAGCGCGTTACCGCGGAGATATTCAGATGATTGTAACCCGAACCCTCGCGCGGACTTCGGCCCGCGAACGGAGAACTCGGCACTCGAACGTGGAACCGGAACCTGGAACCGGAACCTGGAACCGGAACCCGGAACTGGAACCCGGAACTGGAACCCGGAACTGGAACCCGGAACTGGAACCCGGAACTGGAACCCGGAACTGGAACCGGTTATTGCGCGCGTGGGCGCTGCGTGAGCAGCTGAAGCGGATTGAGGAGCTTGCCGTTGGCGAGCACCTCGTAGTGCAGGTGGTAGCCGGTGGCGCGGCCGGTCGCGCCAACCTTGGCGATGACGTCGCCGCGCTTGACGGTGTCGCCCTTCTTCACGTCGAACCCGAGCAGGTGACCGTAGCGCGTTTCGAGGCCGAAGCCGTGGTCGATGACGATCAGGTTCCCGTAAGCGCCCTGGTAGCCGACGTGCGTGATGCGGCCGGCGGCCGTCGCGAAGACGGGCTGACCTTTTTCGCCGGCGATATCGAGGCCGGCGTGGAAGTCTGGACCGCCGGTCACCGGGTCCTGGCGCGGACCCATGCCCGACGAGAGCCATCCAGTCGCGGGCCAGAGCGACGGCGTCGCATCGGCCAGCGCGTTCCGGCGCTCCACGCTCTGGCGCACGCTGTTCAGGCGCGATTCAATACCTTCGAGGAGCGTCCGCAGGAGCCCGAACGTGTCCTCGGGCGTCATCATCGAGGAGAGGGTCCGGCGGGCCGTCTTGACCACGTCCGGGCTGCCGCCCATCGCGCGGCTCTTGACCACCGCCGGCAGCTTGTCCATCGACTTCGCGACGCTCGGATCGAGCGCCGAACGCGCGCCGATGTCGCTGATGGCGGACTGGAGCGCCTCGGTCTGTTCGGCGAGGGCCTGCGTCGCGGCACGGTAGTTGGCGTTTTCGATTTCGAGGGTCTGATGCGATGCCTGGAGCGTGGAGACTTCGCTCTTGGCCTTCCACGCCGCGCCCATTCCGACCAGGACCGGCAGCGTCACGAGCACACCCGCGGCGATCGCCACCGGCCGAATGGAAATCGTCACGCGGCGAAGAACGCCTGACGTGCGGTCGGCGACGATGATGGTGTAGCGGCGGGAACGCATCAAGTGGTCAGTTTTGCTCGTGTTAGCCCGACCGGGGACGTCGAGCGGCAGTCAGGCTACCACAGGGTTTCGGCTGTTGGGAACCCTTTCGACAGGGCAGGCGAACATACAGCGAACCAGTGTCACAGGAAGGGACTGAACCGGTTCGAGCCGCGGCTCATCGCAGGCGCCACGACAGCGCAACCGAGCCGAGGATCCGATATGAATACTCGTAATGGTTCTCGACCCGGTGCAGGCGCGCGGATCCTTCGAGCCTCAGCCCGGCCACCGGCTGCGCTGCGCGCGTGAGTCCGAGCTCGGCGTAGTCCCGCACCTTCCGAAACCGCGCGCCGTTTCGCTGCAGCGCCCCGTAGTTCGGGTCGCCTTCTTCCTTGATGTAGTCGTCGCCGCGCCAGACGATGAGGTGCCCGCGCCAGCCGTCGTGCTCGAGCGCGGCCCGCGTGAAGACGCCGCCGCCGGACGTGGCGCGATCGAGCCGCTCCCGGTCGGGTACGTGCCGCGAAACCAGTCCGTACACCTCGAAGGACGGCCGCCATCCGGTGCGGCGCGCAGCGTGGAAGGCGAGTCCGGGCGCGATCGCCCAGCTGTCACCGACCGGGCCGTTCGCGTACAGCTGTCCGCCGTGGTGCACGATGTGCCCCTGGAAACCGAGATCGACGCCGCCGGCGATTCCGATGGCGCCAACGACCCCGGCGTCGAACACTTCACGTGCCGCCGCGGTGTTCAATCGCTGCCAATTGAGCCAGGTCTCGTGCGTAACCCGGTTTGTGTTGTAACGCCACTGCAGGCCGGCTTCATACGTGCGCGTCACCCCGAGAGTGTCGGACTGGATCGGCGGCAGCAGGCGATGCGGGCCGCCGCGATCGGGCCCGAACGCGGGCCGAGGCATGTCGAACGTGCCGAACGTGTAACGGGACGCGCCGGCGCGCACGTCCAGCGTCAGCACCGGCCGCACCACGTCGAACGCGTGGTTGGAGCCGTACCGACGATCGCCGAAGGCGCCGCCGGTCAGCGTAGCGCGATCGCCGAGATCGACCGAGACCATTACACGGGCGGCGTTGCCCAGCACCGTCTCTCCTTCGCGGAACGGATTGGAGAATTCGGTGTTGTCGCCGTAGAACAGCACGTCGGCCTGGAGGGTAACCGGCCGATCGTGCGCGGCAAGGTCCTGCGCCAGTACGGGGCGCGGCCACAGTCCCACGATCAGGAGCGCAATCGCCCGCGTGCGTAGCCCCGCTGTCATCATCGTCGCTGCCGCCGCGTGTGCCATGGCTTCGCTCGCGCACGCAGACGACCGGGTTGCCGCGCCGCCGCCTGCCTTCCTACGGCGGTTATCGGT
>Ga0307412_10002343_pt1 | contig 10491 bp, 5 predicted proteins | sample DK1Cmetagenome_3_FD_203823 | JGI IMG/M metagenome (GOLD analysis project Ga0307412, IMG submission 203823) | Maize rhizosphere microbial communities from greenhouse at UC Davis, California, United States - DK15-C-1 | ecosystem: Host-associated > Plants > Roots > Rhizosphere > Soil | place: USA...
CGAGGAATTCGAGGGCGTCCGTGCCAGGCCCCGGGTAACTGGCGTAGGTATCGATGATATCTATGCCATCACCGGGCGCATAACGATAAATGTCATTGCCCGTCTGTCCATACAATTCGTCGTTGCCCTTCCCGCCAACGAGAATGTCGGCACCGTCTCCTCCGGATATCTTGTCCCTTCCACCCAATCCTTCAAGCGTATCGTTGAACTTCAGGCCGAGAAGGATATCGTCGCCCTCCGTTCCCTTGGTCAACTGGATCGCCATGGCGATCGTGGACAGATAGGTACCATCGGCGAAGCGAACGCCGTCGACCATTTGGGCCGCATTCGTCGTGACGAAGAATCCGGTCAGGGTGATCGAGCCCGAATCACGAATGGTCAACACCATGTCGTTGTTCTTCCGCGACCAGGTGAGGTCGTCCAGGGTGATGCCTTCGTCGAAGTGGATTTCATCAACATCGGTAGCCGAGCCCGATTCGGTGATTTTGTCGTCGCCGTCACCGTTGCCATAGAGGTAGAGGTCACTGCCAGAGGAGCCCGACAGGGTGTCGCCATCGGCACCGCCGCGCAGGATGTCGTCGCCCTGACCACCGTCAAGGGTATCGTAGCCGGCCGCCCCCTCAAGCCAGTCGGATCCGCCGTTTCCGTAAAGGTAATCGGCCTTGGCGGACCCCACCATGTGCTCCGCAGCGGGGCCGCCGTTGATCACACCGCCACCATCCGTGGCGCGGACCGCTTCCTGCTCGATCATGTCCGGAGTGTACAGATATGCCACCCCATCGAACTCGAACAGCAGGCCCCGCTTTGCGTGCCCGGTCGAAGTGTCGAACATATTCAGTATGTTGATACTGCTCTGGACTGTGTCGGTAAAAGCGACCGTGACCGTACTTCCTGAGCGCCGCAAGTACATCTTCGTGACATCGAAACCCGACAATGCAATGACGTTGGTGCCCAGCACGTCGTTGATTGTGTCGTTCCCGCAATTGCGGGCGATCACGTATCGATCATTGCCGTCGCCACCGGTTAAGGTATCGCCGTTGATCCCGCCGACCAGGGTGTCGTTTCCTGCTCCCCCGTTCATGCTTCCTATGCCGGACCCAGCGACGAGGAGGTCGTCTCCATCACCCCCGTCCATCGAATTGACGCCGTTCTCGCCGTAGAGAATATCGTTTCCGGCCTCACCATAGAGGTGGTCGTTGCCGTCGCCTCCGTAGATGACATCGTTGCCGCCTCCCGCGTAAACCCGGTCGGCGCCGGCGCCTGCGTGAATCGTCTCGGCATAGTCGAACGCGTAGATCGTGTCGTCGACATCGCTTCCCATCGGGGTGTTCATGGCGACCTGATCGAGCGTCATGGAAACGCCGTCGTTGAAGCGCACCGTGAACGCGCCCTCGCGCATGCCATCGTAGATGTAGATCGAGTCCCTATCGCTGTATCTCAGGACGACGTCTTCGCTGTCTTGGTAGTTACGAACCAGACCTATGGACGGATCAGTGCTGGCGACATCGAGCACGATCGTGTTGGAGCCAGCGTCGTCGGTGATGCCTTCGAGGATGTACGTGCCATTCGTGTCGCGATAGCCCTGATCGACGGCATCGCCCACCTTGTACCTGTACTCGTCGTCGCCAAGGCTACCGTCGAGCGCGTCGATGCCGGTACCCCCAATGAGCACGTCGTTGCCGCCGCGCCCTCGAATGGAATCATTCCCGGCGCCGCCATCGAGTACGTCGTTACCCTGGGCAGACGCACTGACGATCGCATCGTCACCATCGATGTAATCGTTGCCATCGCCGCCCGAGACAAAGTCGTTTCCACCTTGGCCGAAGAGGATATCGTTGCCCTCGCCACCATCGAGCCGATCGTCGCCATGGACGCCTTCGGTGAGATTTTCACGATCGCCGAACAAGGTGTCGGCGCCGCTCCCGCCCGCCAGCTGGTCGTCACCGGAATCACCCACCAGCGTGTCGTCGCCGGCGCCGCCATCGAGGAGATCGTTGCCATGCGCACTGGCCGCTACAATCGTGACGACTGCGTCGCCTTCGAGAATGTCGTTACCGTCGCCACCGGCCAGCGTATCGGAGCCACCGCCGCCGACCAGGTGATCGGTGCCGGCTCCGCCGTCAAGCAAATCACTGCCCTGGTAGGTGTCGTTCAGTCCCGTCTGGGCGGCATCCCCCCAAAGGGTGTCATCGTCATCGCCGCCGGATAGCGAATCGTCACCACCACCGCCTTCCAGATAGTCGTTACCACGGCCACCGTCGAGAATGTCATCGCCGTGGAATGCCTGCGCGACATGCCCGAGGGCGTCGTCGCCATGCAGGACGTCTGCGCCGTCGCCGCCAAGAAGCGCGTCGTCGCCGCCTCCCCCGGACAGCGTATCATCGCCGTCGCCACCATCGAGGCTGTCGTTGCCATGATGCGCCTCGGCCAGGACCGACGGGTCGCCATCGCCCCAAAGCGTGTCCTTGCCACTCCCCCCTCTCAGCACATCGTTGCCGCCACCGCCTTCGATGTAGTCGTCATCATCGCCGCCGTCGATGTAGTCGTTTCCATGATTGACCGCTGCCAGCGAAGGGTCATCGCCCCAAAGCCTGTCCTTCCCGGACCCTCCATAGATGGTGTCGTCGCCGCCTTGCCCGAGGATCTGGTCGTCACCGGCGTCCCCGGAAAGCGTGTCGTCGCCGAATTCCCGGGCGGTCGAAGCGATCGTATACCCCACCGCATCGTAGCGATCCCCGTAAATCGTGTCGTTCCCGTCGCCCCCGCTGACGATGTCATCGTCGGCGCCACCGGAGAGTTGGTCGGCGCCATTCTCACCAAAAACGTTGTCGTTGCCCTCGCCGGAACGAACGACGTCATTGCCCTCGCCGGCGTAGATGACGTCATTGCCGCCGGCGGCGATGTTCGGGTCAAGGAACGTGAACGGATCGAACGGGCCCTGCGTTTTCGCCCACCAGTTAGCGGCGGTCACGTACCAGCCCGCGCCCATGGCGATCACGTCGGGATTGGACTGCAGGTTCGCGATCTCCGTATCGGTGAACTTTTGCCAGTTCATCGCGATTGCCGCGTCCATGATGAAATCGTCGCCGTCACCACCGCGGATAAGATCGTTGCCGGCACCGCCCAGGATCATGTCCGATCCCGTACCACCATCGAGGTCATCGTCCCCGTAGCCACCGTCGATGCCGTCGTTGCCGTCCATACCGGCAATCGCGTCGCGGCCACTGATCGGTGTGCTGGAATCATGGTCACCGTCCAGCCCAACGAGATCCGCGCCGTTCGTCAGCTGATGAGGGTTCTCCGCCGAGCCCGGCATGTTGTAATCCTGCAACTGGATCCCGAGCTGCCCGGCTGACCAGTTATGCACGACGATCCGCGCGCCGGTGGGCCGATAAACGAGCGTAAGTTCGCGAACGAGTGACGCCGTCGTTGGTTCACCGATGAGGACATTGAACAAGCCGTCGGCTGTCTGCCAGAAGAAGCCCTGGGATCCTGCTCGCGAAATCACGCCGTCAAGCGCATTGCCTAACCCGACCGGGATATCATTGAACGTGATGCTACCGATGCCATCGCTGTCGAGGATCGTATCGACGCTTGCATGCCCATCCACTCGGGCGAAATCGGCATCTGTGAATCGATAGGTGTCGTCACCGAGGCCGCCTTCGAGAAAGTCGCTACCCGTGCCACCTGTCATGAGGTCGGCACCCTCACCACCGACCAGATGATCGTCGCCCGCTTCGCCATCCAGCCTATCGTCGCCGCGTCCACCGTTGAGCCAGTCATTTTTCTGGGCGCCGAAGATCGTGTCGTTTCCATCCGCGCCGACGATCGAGTTGCGTGTGTCTGTAAATCCCGCGAGCTCATCGTTGTCGCTGCTGCCGAAGATCAGTCGATAGTCGAGTGTAGGAAGTAGCGTATTTCCGCTGTCGCCGACGATGCGCTTGAAGAATGCGGCATCGGACTCGAACTGGGTCCTGCCCAGGAGCTCGTTGATGCCGTCGCCGGCCGCGTCGCCAACTTGACCTGTCAGGTAAGCGCTGGCGGCCGCAGCTGCCACTATGACAAGACTCGGAAGGCCCAGCGAGACAGCAATGGCCGTAGTGAAACTCGCGGCGACGACAGCCATGGCATTGCCGACCACTATACCGACGAACGCACCTACGTCGTCGTCCCATATCGCTTGCTTGAACTTCACGATATCTGCGACATCGGCGGTTATGCCGACGAGGCCCTTGAGCTTCCCGGAACCACCGACGCCTTCCAGGCCGTTGTCCAGGGCGCTGTTCGCGCTCGTCAGGAACTCCCCGATCTTCTCAGCGGCCGGAGTGCTTGGGTCACGCAGGCTGTGAATCTGACTCGCAAACGACTGCTTCAGACTGGCGATGCCCTGATCCCAGGCGACGTTGCCAGCGAGACCGAACTGCTGGGAGATCATCTCGATGAAATCCATGTTCGCCTCAGCCGCCGACGCGAGCGCCTCGGCGACAATAGAGTCGGAGAAGTCGGAAAGCTCATCCATGCCGACTTTGGCGCTGGTCAAGGCGTGGAACGCGTTGTTCAGGCAGGCGCGTGTCAGCTCCGCCAACGCCTGGGCGATGAATTTCGGGTCGGTTTCGCTCACGTGCCTCGCTCCTTGCAGGTTGGAAAATCGACGATCGGGTGGTGAAGAACTCAATGGGCGGACCTTTTCATACGGCCGGCTGGTTGTAACGACATGATCTAAGCATTCAACTGTCCGTAGATTTATTGCTTTTTTTGTCAATGCGGAAAACCGGAAGTTGCATGATTTAATTATCTGACCTGGTAACGATTAGCCAGCCCCGTGGCGAATTCAGTGGCTGAAACTTCCCTCGTCCTTGCCAATTCGTTAAGTCGATCCAGCGCATTGTTGATATTCCGGGTAACGGCTGCCTGCAATTCGGCAAGCTGAAATCCAATTCCTTCACTACCGTAGCCAAGGGTCATGCCAATTCCTTTCTTCGATGGTTGGACTTCGTCAGTCAAGCTTCGGGTCTTTCAAAATCCTGTACGACAACTAATAGAAAAAGCCAATAGCAATAAGCTGCACGGCGATCATCAACCAGAAGATGATTGGCATATCCTGACCACTTGCTGCAAATTCAGATCCCGCCCTGGATATCTGTATCGCGCGCCCTTTCTTTATCTCCTGAAGTACCGGCACACGCAGCCCACTGGTTATAAGAGTCCACGGCAGGGCGCACACGGTAAGCACAACCACTTCAGGCGTTTCATCACCTCTTTGCCCAGGTTTCCTGAAAACTGGCGACGAACAGGGTCGCGCACACAATCAGAAAGGCGAGCTCTCCACCCGCGGACATCAGGAACGAACTTATCTGTGACATTTGCAATCCACCCGGGTGAACTGGCATGTAAAAAACCATCCTTTATCCCTACCCGTCCACTCGACGGTTACTGTTCACGCATCGATTCATTCAAATTGGTTCGCAGCGGGCTGAGTAGGTAGTCGATCACCCTTCGTTTTCCCGTCATGATCTCTGCGCTGAGCGCCATTCCGGGGGTGACCATCACTTTCACGCCCTCGATGTCAAGCGAAGACTGTCGAAGACGCACTCTGGCCGGAAAGATCAGGCCCAGCTTTTCGTCCTGCACGGCGTCGTGCGAAATTGAAGTGACAATGCCCTCCAGGTGGCCATACCGCGTATAGGGAAAACTGTCGATCTTCACCGTCACTTCCTGTCCAGGATGCACGAATCCGACATCGTTATTGAGCACCGTCGCCTCAACTTCCGGACTATCGCTGGCAGGTGTCACGGCCAACAAGGCCTGCGCTGGGGTAACGACTCCGCCGATCGTATGGATCGCAAGCTGCTGGACAGTGCCGTCCACCGGCGAACGCAATTGCATAAGCGCGTCGCGCTGCGAGGTTCGGGCCACATCTGGCGCCGACTGTGCAATTTGTTCCCGGGCTTGTCTTTCCTGATCGAGAAGCTGTCGACGGGTGTCCGTGATGGTCAGGGACAACTCTTCCCTGGCGCCGGCAATGGCCGACTGAAGTTCGACACGTCGATTGCGCTGCGAATCGAGGTCACGCTCGGCGTTGATCCGCTCCTGCTCTCGGATAAGATAGTCCTGGCGCGAGACAAACTCCTTTTCAAGCAGCTTCTTGTAATCCTTGACCCTCGCGCGCGAGATCTCGGCGTATTGGGTGAGCGGTGCAATCGACGCTTCGACGGTGTGGAGTTCGGCCTGCTTCTGTGCGAGTGCCGCTTCGAGACCTTGCCTCTTTGCCTGAAAAGTCGAGTATTCGCTACTTGCGAGGTGTTGGACGGTTTTCAGGCGCGATTCCGGAAGAGACTCATCCGCGCTCAATGTCGGCGGCTGCCCCGCATCGATGGCATGAACGACGGCAGCCGATCGCATGGCGGTCAGTTTTGCACTGATCAGCGCCTCACTCGCCTTGGCCGCATCGCTGGTGACTCCCACCACATCCAACTCGATCAGTAAGTCACCACGCTTCACTGCCTGGCCGTCCTGTACGAGAATTTTTCGCACTATAGAGGTCTCCATGGGCTGAATGACCTTGGTTCGATCGCCGCTTACGACCTTCCCTGGCGCAACCGCGACGATGTCGAGCTTTCCAATACAAGCCCAAAGCAGCCCCGTGGCGAAAAATGCCATGATGATCCACATGCTCCATCGCGGAACTGGCGAAGGCGGCGTGTCCACAAGTTCAAGATGAGCTGGCAGAAACGACAGTTCGTCCGGGTTGCGTGCCATCGGATCCATTGCACGGCGTTCAGACCAGGCCGCACGAAAGATTTCGTGATATCGCTTGAACATGTTGATGAAGGCATCGAAGCGACTGGTCATGGGGTCATCCCTGCTGCAAGCGATGAAGATGGCTGAAATGACCGTCTTTCAGGAGCAGCAATTCTTCCGGCGCTCCTGATTCCACGATGCGCCCCCTGTCGATCACCACGATACGATTGGCCCGCCGTACGGTGGAGAGGCGATGGGCGATGATCAACACCGTCCTGCCCTGGCAGATGGCCCGCATATTGTCCATGACGATCCGTTCGGACTCGTAATCGAGCGCACTGGTCGCTTCGTCGAAAATAAGAACGCGTGGATCCAGGACGAGTGCGCGGGCAATGGCGATACGCTGGCGTTGACCACCTGACAGGCTCGCACCGTATTCGCCCACCACCGTGTCATAACCCTGCGGAAGCTCCACGACGAAGTCGTGGGCACCGGCGAGCTGCGCAGCACGGATCACGCGCTCCATCGGCATTCCAGGGTCGGACAGGGCGATATTTTCGCGGACACTGCGGTTGAAGAGGAAATTTTCCTGCAGAACGACGCCAAGCTGACGGCGTAGCCATGCCGGGTCCGCGAGCGCGAGGTCATTGCCATCGACGAGCACGCGCCCGCGTTCTGGTACATAAAGCCGTTGCACCAGCTTGGTCAATGTGCTCTTGCCGGAACCGGATCGGCCGACGATACCGATGACTTCGCCGGGCTGTATGTCCAGGTTGATACCGGAAAGTACCTCTGCCGTATCGGGACGATAGCGAAAACCGATGTCCTCGAAGGTGACGCGACCCTCGATGGCTGGAAGCGCCATACGGCTGTTGTCCCCCGGCTCGGTCCGCGTGTTGAGGATGTCGCCCAGACGCTCCATCGAGATGCCGACCTGCTGGAAATCCTGCCAGAGTTGCGCCAACCGGACGATGGGAGTCGCCACTTGGCCGGCCAGCATGTTGAAGGCGATCAGCTGGCCCACGGAAAGTGATCCTTCAATTACCAACTGGGCACCCCAGTAAAGAATCGCAATGCTCACTACTTTTTGCAGAAGCTGCACGCCCTGCTGGCCAATGTTCGCTAATCGGGTCACCCGGAATCCCGCGGCAACGTAACCGGCGAGCTGGTTGTCCCAGGTGCGGGTCATACGTGGAGCCACGGCCATCGCCTTGACGGTACCAATGCCCGAGATGGTTTCCACCAGAAATGATTGGTTGTCGGCACTTCGGGCAAACTTTTCGTTGAGCCGGGCGCGTAGCGTGGGTGTAATCAATGCGGACCAGATCGCGTACAACGGCAACGAAACCACTACGATCAACGTCAGCCAACCGCTGTAAAAAAACATGACTGCAACGAAGACAAACGTGAAAAGAAGGTCCAACACCGATGTCAGCGTCTGGCCCGTCAGAAAGTTACGGATGTTTTCCAGCTCCCTCACTCGTGCCACAGTATCGCCGACACGGCGCGACTCGAAGTAAGCCAATGGCAACGCCAGAATATGGCGGAACAGCCTGGCACCAAGCTCTACGTCAATTCGGCTGGTGGTGTGCGCGAAGACAAATGTCCGCAGCCCAGTCAGGGTCACGTTGAACATCGTAATGGCGACCAAGCCGACGGTAATGACCGTGAGCGTGGTCATTGCATGGTGCACCAACACCTTGTCCATGACCACCTGAAAGAACAGCGGCGTAATCAGTGCGAATAGCTGAAGAATGAAAGAAACCAGTAACACCTCAAGCAGTAATTTACGGTACTTCACCACCGCGGGGATGAACCAGGTGAAGTCAAACCTGGCTAAACCGGAAACCATTGAAGCGCGTGAAGCCACTACGAGTACACGTTCCTCATATTGGGCCAGAAATGCTTCTTTGGACAAGATAATGGGACGCCCCAGCGCGAGGTCGTGCACAAGCACCTGATGCTCATCGGCCTTTGCCACGACGAACGCACTACCGTCGGACTTGAGTGCGAGCGCGGGTAACGATAATCGGTCGACGCGATCGGCTGGCTGGTGCACGATCTTCGCTTTCAGGCCCAAACGTCGCGCCGCGAGGAGCAGCGACGTTTCATCCATATGAGCGCTGCCATGCCCGGCCTCATGCCGCAATTGGTCGGCATCGGCCGGGATGCCGTGGAATTGGGCAAGAAGCACCAGACCCCGCAGGGGAAGATCGGCTTCTGCATGTCCTGCGGAAGGTGACGGTGGCGCGGCCACAGGGTCAGGCGCGCGAGAGGACTTATCGATCACTAATGCATCCATGCCAGCCCCAGGACCAGGTATTAGTCTTGTCCGAAACGCAGCAAAAGCTTGCTGACCGTCCGGACGTGCAGGTAAGAACAAATGTATCGAAAAATATTGCGATAATCGCTACTTGTTGCGGAGTCTGCCATCGTTAATCTTTATTTCGCAAGTGTCAATTTGCGACGTGAATCACGAGTTGGTCATATGTCGAAAAGAAAAAATCATTACGCGCCGAGGCTATTAAAGCGCGTCAAAATAATGACGGTAAGGAAATGTCATCCATCACGTCCGCCCCTGCAAAACTGAGCTTGCCCGGATTTGATGGACATCCACCCGCCGCCCAAGTCCGCCGAGAGCGGTAAGTTGGTCCGCCTCCGAGCAGAACTACGCGCAAGTCTTTGATCGAACGTACGATCGGAATCAACGCGACGTGGACGAAGTTGCACTGAAGTACACCCGACAAGGGCGGCCGAATTCTGTGTCGTTGCTGGCGGCTCGGCTACGATATGCACCTGTGCAAGGCATAAATCTGACCCTTCCAAGGACCGGCCATGACTTTGATGTCAACGCGATTTACGACAACCCCTCAGCTTTCTGATCGGGTCCGGCGCCTCGTTCGGGCACGCAGGAACTGCCTTACGGCCTGGGAACCGTCCCAGGTAATCTCCACGGTGTCGCCATCGTGGAGCATTCCGGAGGCATAGAGGGCTACTCGGCTTACTACGTCTATGCACCAGGCCAAGATGTCGCCGTTGCCGTGCTTGAGAACTCGGATGCGCCGACGGTCATCACCAGGTCGCTTGCGCGGCGTATCGCTGCGCTGGTACTCGACGTCCCCTACCGAACGTTCGAAAGTTTCATGCCGACGGCCAAGCGTTGTCGCGGATCGAGGCGAGGGTGCCATAGTTGCGCAACGCGATAACCAGCGTGATATGGGCGCGATGACCGATGATCTGACGGCCCATGTGAAGGAACGCGATACCACCGCGCGGCGGCGCCATTACCAAGGCCGCGGGGCCCCACGGACGTTCCCTGCTCAACCCGCATCGCCGCCCGCCGTTGCCCCGACCAACTCGCCGCCTCAACCGTCGATGTGGCAGCGATTGCGCGATTGGCTGCGCTAGCCCCAAAGGCCTTCCGACATGGACTTCACGCTAATTCCCTTTGCGCTGCGCCAACGCGACCTCGCGGTGGTGGGCATCGATGAGGTGCCCGCCGGCGGCGCCTGCGGGTGCATCTGCCCGTCGTGCGCATCGCGGCTCGTCGCCCGACACGGCGATCACCGCGTTTGGCATTTCGCGCATGAGGCACGCGCGGGCGTTCAGACGACGGATCGTACGTGCGAGTTCTCCTGGGCGGTCTCGGTGCGGCTGTGGCGCGACAGCTGCTGCCCACCTTAGCCGGGTTTCGCCTACCGCCGGCCGTCTTTCCGATCTTCACCGACGGCTTGCGACGGTGGGTCCCTG
>Ga0307412_10002344_pt1 | contig 10489 bp, 10 predicted proteins | sample DK1Cmetagenome_3_FD_203823 | JGI IMG/M metagenome (GOLD analysis project Ga0307412, IMG submission 203823) | Maize rhizosphere microbial communities from greenhouse at UC Davis, California, United States - DK15-C-1 | ecosystem: Host-associated > Plants > Roots > Rhizosphere > Soil | place: USA...
AGGATCGACGACCGGCGCCGGCAAATTCTCTTCAGCAAATAGTCGCGCGACTTCAGCGACAATCTCCGCAGTCGGCAGCATTCCGGTCTTGGCTGCCGCCACCGTTAGATCCTGAACAATTGGCAGCACCTGCGAACGTAACGTCGCCGCGGTCTGATGTTCAGCGCCAAAAACGCCGGTCGTGTTTTGAAACGTGATCGACGTCAGCGCCGCAGCCGGAAAACAACCAAACGCCGCGATCGTTTTAATGTCCGCAACAATCCCCGCGCCGCCTGACGGATCAAGACCAGCTATTGTCAGTACAACTGTCATCGCCTAAGTGTTCAAATAAACTAATCCCCGCGATACCGCTCGCGCCTGCATCAATGCACGCCGCGAGATTCTCGCGCGTGATGCCGCCAATCGCGAGTACCGGAAAGTCTCCGAGCGCCTTCGCTACCTCGCGCAGCTTATCCAATCCCTGCGGCTCACCAAACGCGCGTTTCGACTCGGTATCGAATATTGGACCGAACACCACAAAGTCCGCGCCCGTAGCCTGAGCCGCTTGCGCTTCAGCGAGCGAGTGAGTCGAAACTACAATCAGGAAATCCGGCCCGCAAATGTTCCGGACTACATCCGCCGGTAATGATCGCGACGTTAGATGCACTCCGTCTGCGCCCGCGGCGAGTGCGATGTCCACACGATCGTTCACAAGCAATCGCGTCCTGCTGCCGCGCGTAATCTCCACCGCACGCATAGTGAGATCGTAAAGCTCACGCGCAGGCAAAGACTTCTCTCGTATCTGAAACAGGGGAAGCTGTGCGGTTACGACGTTTTGAAGAAAGCGCAGGATGTCAGGAGTTTTCGCCCTGCCGCTCGTTATTGGATAGATGATCGGGCGTGGAAGTTGGAGCGGCATCAGATCGTCTTCCTGGGCTCGTCTGGTTTTGCAAAGCAGCGACGGTACGTTTGAAGTTGAAGATCTCCCAGAACGCGATTCCGAGATTCAAAAGTCCGACGCCACTCACAGCGCCTCGCACCCAACCCGACGCAACCACCGCCTGCAAACCATGTATACCCGTCTTGCGCGCAGCATATAACAGAAAATAGTTGTTGCCCCAATCGCTGATGCCCCACATCCCCTGCGGCCACCACGGCAACACAGTCAGAAACAGGCCGATTTCGAAACAAAGGATGATGTAGAAAATTACGCTTAATCTTGCCGACATAAGTCTATTGCGTCTATTGCCGATTGCCGATTGCTGATTACTTGATTACTTGATTACTGATTACTGATTACTGATTTCCAATCGGCAATCGGCAATCGGCAATTCTTCTTATTCCTGCTTCTGCCTCAGTTGGCTCAACTTCTGCGCGACTTCGCGATACGAAACGTCGACGCCGTAAACTTCCGTATAAAAGTCGCGCGCCTGTTTCAAATCACCCAACTCCTCGTACGCTGACGCCAACTCATAACGCAATGCCTGATACTCGTCTTCACTGTGCCCGGGCGCCTGCAATCCCTTCTTGAACCAAAGCACCGCGGCCTCGGGCATTCCCTTCTGAATGAAACAGTGACCCAGCATATTGCAACACTGAAGAAAACGAGAAGTGCCGTCGGCCGGCTTCACCAAACCCGCGGCGTTTTGAAACTCCTGGATGGCTTCATCCATGAGATCCATCTCTTTGTACGCGGTGCCCATGTTGTAATGAGTCTCGAAATCTTCGCGAACATCGTCGCCCTCTTCAGCGACGCGAAACTCTTCAAAGAGTTCCGCCAGGCCCGCGTCAATCCCGGCCGCCACCGGCTTGGCGGTCCCGACGTTGTTGCCATCATCATCCGCCACTGCCGCATACGCCGGCGTTTCTTCGACCGGTTCAATACTGCCAAACTCAAACACAGCAGCTTCCGCTGCGGGCGGTTGTTGATCCCTGCTGCTCGCGAGTCTTTCGCGACGCGACTGAATCTCTTCATTAGGGCCAAATTGCCGTTCGAGCATCTCGAGCGTGTCGATCGCGATGTCGGCGTAACCCTGGGCGATATAAAAATCGACGCTCTCGAGTTCCTGGCGCATTACGTTTTCGAGACGCGCTTCTTCTGCGGGACCTGTTTCGACAGCGACATCCGGAGTGTCGGTGGATGAGACGATGTTGAAGTCGACTTCCTGAAACTCTGTTGATGTTGGCACCGCGTCTTCGTTGAGGTCCGCAAACGACATCGCGGGATCGGAGAACGATGAACCCGGAGCCTCGTTCGTCTCAAACTCTTCAAACGTAACCGCCGCGGGTGGAGCAAGCTCCTCCTCGTCCTCTACTACTGCAAACGTTTCAAACTGCGGCACGTCGCTTTCCGGTTCCTGCGGCGCCGCAAAGTCTTCCGCAGTCTCTTCCTGCAAACCGCCGAGCAGATTCAAACGCTCGAGATATCGCTGTTCGTCCGGCGCCAATCGCACGAGTTGTGTCAACGCATAGCGTTCTTCGTCTACCAGCTCCGAAGCCTCCGCAGCTTCCGCCAGACGTTCGAGTGAAGAGCGCAACGCATCCATGTCGCGTTGCCACCAGTGAATGCGGACGAGCATTTTCAGAGCGGCGACGTGATCGGGATTGTGATGCAAAACCTGGTTGACGATTTCGAGCAGTTCGCGCTCTTCACGACCGGCAAGCATGCGCTCGATGATCGTCGAGAGAATGCGTATCGTTTCGTCTACTTCGCCTTGCTTCACATAAAGACGAGTGACCGGAAGGAACTGCGGATAATTCGAACTATCCTGCTTCATCAGCAGCGACGTTGCATGCTCGGCGCCTTTCGGATCTTCCGCTTCCAGATAGGCGCGCGCGAGCATCGAGACGAGTTCGTTGTCATCTTCGTTGGTTTCGACAACGCGCTCGAGAACTTCGGCTGCTTCGTCCGCAGTGCCGCGCGCGATGTGAGCTTCCAACATGCCGCGCAGCGCTTCTCGATCGTCGCGCACCAGTTGCAACGCTTTGTTATACGCGTCGAGCGCTTTGTCGTCCGACGCGATCTGATGCAGACGATTTGCTGCCTGAATGAACGCGGCCGCGGCTTCCCGGCGCATGTTCTCTTTCAGATATCCGTCAGCGAGTTTTAAGCGGACTTCGGTGTTGTTGGGATCGAGGTCGGCAATCTTGTGAAGAATCTCGAGCGTGCGCTTGTTGTCACCGGAACGTGTATAGGCATCGGCGACGACGAGATACTGTGCGCGTGCGTCATGCACCAGGCCTTCGGTGGCGTAGAGCTCGGCAAGTTTCAATGCGACGATCGGATCGCGCGTACGAAGACGCTCGATCTTTTTGTACATCGCGATTGCTTTAAGGTTGAATTCCTGGGCGCCGTAGTGTTGGGCGATGCGTTCGAAGCAGGAAACGGCCTCCTCTTTCTTGCCGGCGCGCACGTAAAGATCACCGAGCATATTCAAGGTAGTGAGATCGTCAGCGTCGTTATCGACGATCTGCCGATACTCCTTGATAGCTGAGTTGATCTTCCCCTGAGAGAGAAATTTCTCAGCGGCTTTAAGGACCTTAGCTTTTTCGAAGGCCATCAGGAAACTTGTATATTAAAACGGTTCGGCGGCGTTAATCGTAGCAGCGGGCAGCGGGGCGCGGTCTTAACTCCACTTTCCAACTTCCGGCAAAAACAGCCGCGAGATACGCTAACATGCGTAAATAAAGGGTGTCAACGCAAGCACTTCGGCACGATAACGATGCTCACAAACGATGAAAGTCCGCGCGGAAAAGTGGGGCAGCAGATTGCTCTAACGGGACTCGCAATCTACGTTTTGTTTGCGCCGCACTCCGTGGCTGCCAGCGCCATTGGAGTGGGGATCGCAGGACTCGGTTGGGTCGTCAAGAGCGTCAGAACGGGAAGCCTCGGCCTGACTCGTTCGCGTTTCGACCTGATTATCATTTTGTCACTGCTCTGGACGATTGCTTCCGCGCTGCTTTCGGAAGAACCGCGCATCAGTATCGCCAAGCTCCAGGCTTCGTGGTGCGTTTTTCTTTTCTACCTCACACGCGCGACGCTCAATCGCCGTACATCCTTCCTGCTCATAGGTTTGCTCATTGTTTCCGCCTCAGCAGGGGCGCTTTACAGTGCTTTCGATCTCGTGCGCGGGCGTGGTGTCGTTATTGAATCGATCGCGCCGGAGAGTCCCTTTCAGCAGGTCGGAGTGCAACCTGGCGACACGATCTGGCGTGTCGCGGGCCGGCGCGTGTATTCGGTTGAAGATATCGACAAACAACTACGTTCCGGGCAGGTTTCGGTTGGCATTATCTCCCGAGGTGAACAGATCGAGCGGCCTTTAACGATTAGTCAACCGGCATCTTCCGGCCTCACGGGTAATCAGCATAATCATCGCTTTCGCGCTTCGGGTTGGACGCGACATTACGAAACGTTTGCTGAGTTGATGCAGATGATCGCGCAACTCGGCTTGGGTCTCGCGCTCGCACATCTCAGGAATCATGGACCAAACAAGTACTTTCGAATCGCGATTCTCGCGGTGGCGATTCTGACGATGGGGATCATATTTACTGCCATGAGAACAGTCGTCGTGGCGTTTGTCATCGGCGCAAGTTTAATTGCGCTGAGATCGCTGCGTGGCACGCTCAAAGTAGCCGTCACTTTCGCGCTGTTCTTTGTGCTTGCGTTCGCGGCTGTCGTGGTGTGGCAAACACGAGATCGGAATGCTTTGTTGTTCGGTGATCCGAGCTCGTCGTTACGTACACAGGTAGCGCGCGTAGGCCTTTCGCGTATCGCGATTCACCCGTTTTTTGGTCACGGCATGGACGCGATGCAGCGACACTGGAACGAGTGGGGCTTTCCCGGTCGCGACATGCTTCACCTGCACTCGACGCCTTTGCAACTCGCGTTCGATCGCGGGTTGCCGATGCTCGCGCTATGGACATGGATGATGATCGCGTTCTGGTTGTTTATTGCGCGTGCTGAAAGACAGGCGGCTGATCTGAGTGACACTCACTCGTACGGCATTCTGCTCGGAACACTCGGCGCATTGACGGGATTTCTTGCGAGTTCTTTGGTGAATTACAACTATGGCGATGCCGAGGTCGCCATGATGTTCTGGTTTCTGATGGGGAGTGCCGTATCCACAGATTACACAGATTCATCGTCTGTGTAATCTGTGATCTGTGGGTTAACGAGGTTCCCCACCTTCGACGCGCAGGTTGTTCTGTACGGAGAACACGCCCGGCACCCGGTTAGCTGCGATGTACGCCAGGTTTCGATCGCCGCTGTGCGCAACAACACCTTCCAGCGTCACGTGCCCGCGGTCTACCACGATGTGCAACGACGGGTTCACACCCTGCAAATAGCGATAGAGCCCACCCATGCGCGCGATCGAGCGAAAGGTCGCCCGGCGAATGTCGTCGTCGAACGGCGAGAGCGGTAACACCTTGATGTTGTTTACGACACGCGTCACCCCCGCGATTTTCTTCACTCTACGTTCCGCGTCAGAACGGGTCGATGGTCTCACGACCTGCCCGTAGAGCGTGACATTGCCACCGTTGATGCTGTAAGCGAGGTTATCGAATACACCGTAATACGGCAGCATCACCAACTCGTGCCGAACCTTCTTTGCCAGTTGAGGATTGGTTACCCCTTGTACGCTTTGACCTAATGCCACTGCCGGCGCGACCGCCAGCAACAGCATTGCAAATATGCTGATTGTGAATTGCGAAATTCGTCTCTTCATGTTCTTCATACCTCTGTTCTATGCAGTTTGATAGACACCTGGCGGGCCACGTTGGTTACGAAAATGGCGATTCTTTGCTACGATTTCGACCCATGACACGACCACAGCCAGACGAAGCAGCTTCGTACTATTCGCAATACATCGACCTGGTAACCAGCGACGAGATCGTGCCTGCGATCAAGGAGCAGTTTGGCGAAACTGTCCGGTTTCTCGAGGGTATTTCGGAGGAGCAGAGCGCCAGGTCATACGCTCCGGGAAAGTGGACGATTCGCGAGGTTTTAAACCATGTGAACGACGGTGAGCGGCTGTTTCTGAGTAGAGCGTTCTGGTTCGCGCGGGGTTTTCAGGACGCGATGCCGAGTTTTGATCAGGATATTGCTGCCCGCTTCGCCAATGCGAATGAGAGGTCGTGGGCGAGTCTGGTCGAGGAATTTAAGACGGTCAGGGCGTCGACCATCTCGTTTTTCGAGCACATGCCGGACGAGGCGTGGTCGCGGAGCGGGGTCGCCAGTGACAACCCCGTCACGGTTCGGGCAATCGCGTACATCATCGCCGGACACGTCACACACCACGTTAACGTCCTGAAAAACAAGTATTTATCCACAAATTACACGCTCTAGCTTTTGTAATCTGTGTAATCTCTTGTTCAACAAGGATCTTGTCTTATTAACACTTTCGGGTGTACTCTAAAACCCTGCGGAGAGCTACTCACTCCGACTTCCACCGTCCGCAGGCCCCATCAATAAACCAGCATTGCAGGAGATCGCATGAAAAGGTGCCCCCAGTGTGAGTTCATTTACGAGGACGACCAAAGCCTCTGCGATATGGACGGCGTTCTGCTGGTTTTGGACGACCGAAATCTACCCAGTCTCCATGCGCTCGCGCCTGTTCCGAAGGTGCCGGTCAAAGCTCAAGCGAAGCGAAACCGGGCGGTACCGGCCTTTGCGACCCTGATTCTCGCACTCGTGCTGGGCATGGTCTATTACGTCTCGATACATCGCAGGGCCGCACAACATACCTACACACCATCAGCCGCGGCGGCCACAACGCCGGAGCCCGCGCCCGTTGTAAACCCAACACCGGAGCCACAGCCCTCGCCGGAACTGCAAGCTCCGGTACCTGAAGAACCAAAGCCGGCGCCAGCCAAACAACCGGAAGCTAAGCCTGGTAAAAAACAGCCCGTAAAAACGGCGCCGGCCACTGAAATCAAAACCGAGCCGAAGAAAGAAGACTCCAAGGTCGGCTCGATCCTCAAAAAGACCGGGCGCATCCTGAAGAAACCTTTCAAGTTTTAGGGTGCGAATCCCTTGAAAGTTTTGTCCCACAATGAAACGCTGCCCCCAATGTCTCTTCCTCTATCCTGATTCGGACGAACACTGCGACTTCGACAAAACTCCGCTCGAAGTCATCGATGACAGCGCGCTCGAAGCCGCAACTCGTCCGACCAAACGGCGCAGTCTGCCGATTGCGGCTGCGATTGGTCTACTTCTCGGTTTACTTGCGTTCGGGATCTATTTCGCCGTCAGTTACAAAACCAGAAAAGCTGCTGCTGCCACTGAACCAGCCACTCAGAGCGCGCCTGAAGTTTTGCCTTCTCCTGCGACAACTCCTTCGCCTTCGCCTGAAAGTTCACCGTCGCCTTCACCGTCACCTTCCCCATCGACCAAGTCTGCCGCGAACGTCGCAACCGCACACTCGCGCGCGTCAGTGGATCCGGTCTCGACAAGTGGACCAGGAATGGGAACCCGGCAGGGCGCCAAACCCGTAATAGTGCTGGTGAGTGGCGGAAAAATCGAAGCTGACGAAGCCTGGCGGACAAAAGATGGTGTATGGTACAGGCGCAACGGCATGGTTACGCTGTTGAAGGGCGCTCAAGTCAAAGCAATCATCACGCGATAACCTGGAGGCAAGTATGAGAGTAACGGGTTCTATCCTCGCTCTGGCTCTTGTTCTTGGTGTTGGCCTTTCCTGTCGACTCGCCGAACGGCTTGGAGGCGACAAGAATGCAGGTACAGTCAGCACGCTTTGGTCCGACGTGCCGCCATTCGAAGGTGCGACCAAGTCTGACATGGAGATTCCACTCGGCGCGCGTCTGGTTATTCGCGCGTTCTCGCAGGGCACGATCAATTTCATCTCTTTCCGCACCAGCAAGACCGCGCAGGAAGTCAAAGATTTCTACTCCAACGAGCGAATGAAAACAGCCGGCTGGACACCTCACAATAAGGGCTGTATAGGCGACACTGAAGACACAGAGAATCACGGCGGTGTTTGTCTGTTCATGAAGAAGGCTGGCGACAAAGACGAGATGCTCGCGATCGTGATCGCGCAGGACGAAAAATTACCCGACACGAACATCTTCTACGCCCGCATCGATACAACAAAGCAGAAGAACAAGTAAACTTATTAGCCTATACTTCTTAGCTGGAAGGAAGCTCTTTAGTTGGAACAAAGCTCTTTAGCTGGAACAAAGCTCTTTAGCTGGAACAAAGCTCTTTAGCTGGAACAAAGCTCTTTAGCTAGAACAAAGCTCTTTAGCTGGAACAAGTCAGGAAGAGGGGCTTGCCCCCGCTGCTGGACTAATTAACTAAGCAGCGGGGGAAAGCCCCTCTTCCTGACTTGTTCTATTCTGAGTTGTTCTATTCTGAGTTGTTCTATTCTGAGTTGTTCTATTCTGAGTTGTTCCCTTGACCGTTGCGTGATAGTCTCGCGTCCACCTTCCAAGCTCCAACAAAAGGGGACATTCGAGATGAAGATCACCGCGAGAATCCTTGTCACTCTAGCCCTCAGTCTTTTACTGATTCCAGCAACAAAAGCTGCGACTCTCGATCTGTCAGGTGAAATCAATGGCGCGCCTTATCGCATACGCGTACCGGACATCTGGAACGGAACGCTGCTCGTCTTCGCGCACGGTTATCGCGACAAAGCAGATCACCCCGGCGAGATCGACAACCGCAACGCCGACGTCGCTCCAAGCGCCGCACTCGAAGCGCCTTTGCTCGCTCAGGGTTTCGCCTTAGCCGGCACCGCATACAAAGACAACGGCTGGGCAATCGGTGACGCAATCCTGGACGTCAAAAACCTGACCGTCTTCTTCCGCGATAATGTCGCACGACCACAACGCACGATCATCGTCGCCGCTTCGCTGGGAACGTTCGTCGGCTACAAGAGCATGGAACAATTTGGCGGCATCTACGACGGCGCGCTCTGTTTGTGCACTGCCGGCGCAGGCGCGACACGTCTTTGGGACAGCGGTGTGCCGCTCTATCTCGCTTACGACGTCATCTTCGGAATCCCGCCTTCGTGGGGAACAGTCGGCGAAGTCAGAAACGACATCGACTTCGATACTGAAGTGCTCGCGAAGTTAGCACCCGAGCTCAGCAACATCGCAAACTTTCCGAAGTTTGAATTCATTCGACTCGTAGCAAAGAACCCCGGTCGCGGCATCACGCCACCACCGCCGCCTGCGTTCTTTCCCGGTTGGGCACTGACTGACTTCTTCTTCTTCACTGAGGCGCGCGCCGAGTTGCAACGACGTGCCGGTGGTCCGATCGTGCAAAACCTCGATCAGGAGTACACGCTGACTGCTGCCGAAAAAGCTTATCTCGCGGGAATCGGACTGCCTACGCCCGTAGTCGATGCATGGCTTGCGCAGATGAACGCGCGTCGAAACATCGAAGCAGAGCCGTCAGCACGTAACTACTTGCGCAACAACACCGATTTCAACGGCAAGATCCGTAATCCGATTCTCACTGTTCACACGATCATCGATCCGCTGCTGGTAGTTGCGAATGAGTCTGCATATGCAGAAACGAATGCTGCTGCCGGTAAACAGGATCTGCTGTTCCAAACTTTTACCACCGGAGTCGGGCACTGTAATTTGACCGGACCTCAGATTCTGACGTCCATCGGCGCGATCGATCTATGGGTACGCACCGGCGTCAGACCTTCGGCCGCTCAGTTTCCGGGCGCGCTCGGATTCAATCCGGCATTCGTGCCGCCGCCGTTTTAGGCCGAATACTGTAAGATAGTGCACGAACCCTCTCCTTAATGCGGGGCCATTTTGAAGGGATCGTGCGGTGAGTTCTTCCATTCCATTGACCAGCGCCGTTAGTTCCGGCAACGAAAGCGCTGTATCTGCACTACTGGCTAACGGCGCTGACGTTAATGAAACGAGCAGCGGCGGCCGAACTCCCTTAATCCTCGCGGTAATCTACGGTCACACAAACATTGTTCAGCGACTGGTTCAGGCCGGCGCCGATCCCCAACAGCGCGACGATCTCGGCCTGAATGCCATCGAGTGGGCGCAACGCAGAGGACTGAGAGAAGCACTCGACATTCTCACCAACACGCAGCGTGCTAGTACGTCACCACCTAAAAAGATAGTCATCAACTTCGAAGAGCCTGAGGAGATCGAGGAGCCTGCGGTCAAATCCTGCGCGCCCGAGCCTGAGGTTCGCGATTACGTGTCAGAAGACGAAAAAAGTCGCCGCTGGATCGCAGGGTTGAAGCAGAGACTGGATGAGCAGGAGTTGCGGCGTCTGAATCGGAATGAGTCTTTTACGGCAGTGAGAGCCGCTAAACCTCCGGAACCTGAGCCGGAGCCGGAAGAGCCGCAAATACCGGAGCCTGTCTCTGAGCCGCCGACGCCCAGGTATTCCACAAGAATACTGACGCCGGCGCCCCCATCAACGCCAACTGGAAACCGCAAACGATGTCCGAAGTGTAACGCGGTCTACAACGGCGATCTCGTGTCTTATTGCGCAGTCGATATGAGTCCGCTCATC
>Ga0307412_10002345_pt1 | contig 10488 bp, 8 predicted proteins | sample DK1Cmetagenome_3_FD_203823 | JGI IMG/M metagenome (GOLD analysis project Ga0307412, IMG submission 203823) | Maize rhizosphere microbial communities from greenhouse at UC Davis, California, United States - DK15-C-1 | ecosystem: Host-associated > Plants > Roots > Rhizosphere > Soil | place: USA...
CCGTGTGCGCAGGACAGCGCACACGAGCAAGGCGCGACCGAGCTTACATGGACGTACTTGCAGCGTCCCCCGCAACCGGGCCCACCCCGCCATCCCTCAGGAAACCCGCTTCTGCCGTTGCTTCGGCTGTTGCCGTTGCCTCTGCGGGTGCAGGGCGCAGCCCTGCCGAACACCCCTTACTTGACCGCAGTCACCTGTACGTCGATCACGCCGTCGCCGACCCGGGCCTGCAGTGCGTCACCCGGTTGTACCTGCTCGATCCGGCGCACCAGCGCGCCATCCTCTGCACGGGTCACGATGCTGTAGCCACGCGCGACGGTCGCCAGCGGACTGACCGCTTCCAGCGAGCGTGCAAGGCCACGCAGGCGCAGCGCATCACGCTGCATCAGGCGCTGCAGCGCCGCTTGTGGGCGCCCGCCCAACGCGGCAAGGCGACGTCGCAGCGCCTCCATCTGCCGCTGCGGATGATGGCCCCGCAACACTGCGGCAGCGTGGCGCAAACGGGCTGCGCGACGCTCCTGCTGCTGGTTGTGCGCCGCATGCAAGCGACGTCCGAGGTCCAACTGACGACGGCGTAGCAGATCCAGTCGTGCCTGCGGACTCTGTGCGTTCAAGCGCAGCAGGGCGCGATCAGCGCGCTGCATGGCCTGCTGCATGGCGTGGCGTTGCAGCTGCACCATGCGAGCCGCGTTGCGGCGCAGGCGCAGGGCCAGGTCGCGCTGATCGGGTACCAGCAGTTCCGCGGCCACCGATGGCGTAGGCGCGCGCAGGTCAGCAGCGAAATCGCTGAGACTGAAGTCGGTTTCGTGACCCACCGCCGAGACCACCGGCGTGCCGCTGGCGGCGATTGCGCGGGCCAGCGCTTCATCGTTGAACGCCCACAGGTCTTCCAGCGAGCCACCACCACGGGTCAGCAGGATCACGTCGTAGCGGCCGCTGGCATCGGCGGCCTGCAGCAGGCGGGTGATCTGCGCGGCAGCGGTTGCGCCCTGCACCAGGGTCGGCAGCAGATCCACTTCCAGCAACGGGAAGCGGCGGCCGAGCACGCTCAGCACATCGCGCACGGCGGCACCGGTGGGCGAGGTGATCACCGCCAGGCGCTGCACGTGGGCCGGCATCTGCCGCTTGCGGGCCGGGTCGAACAGTCCCTCGGCTTCCAGCCGCGCCTTCAGTTCCTCGAACGCGCGACGCAGTGCGCCTTCGCCGGCTTCCTCCATGTGGTCCAGCACCATCTGGTACTCGCCACGGGCGTCGTACAGGGTCACCTTGCCGCGCACCAGCACGCGCATGCCCTCGCGCGGAACGAACTTCAGGTACTGCGCCTTCATCCTGAACATCGCAGCGCGCAACTGTGCACGCGCGTCCTTCAGGGTGAAATACAGATGGCCGGACGCCGGCCGCGCCACGCTGCCCAGTTCGGCTTCCACCCAGATTGCCGGGAAGCTGCCTTCCAGCAGGTCGCGCGCCAGGGTGTTGAGCTGGCTGGGGGTGAAGACGTCGTTGTTGCGTGGCTGCATGGTGACGGCGTGGGGCAGATGGAGCAGGGGGCTCAGGATCGCACGTCAGCGCTGGCCGTGCTGGGCCAGTGCCCATTGCACGTGTTCGCGGACTACGGGTGAAGCAGCCTCGGCGCGTGTCTGCAGCGCCGACAGCGTCTCTTCCGTGGTTGGCGCATTGCCCAGTGCCACGGCGATGTTGCGCAGCCAGCGCTCATGGCCACTGCGGCGGATCGGGCTGCCTTCGGTACGGCACAGGAATTCAGCTTCGTCCCAGGCGAACAACTGGTCCAGGCGTGCGGTGTCCAGGTTGTTGCGGGCGCGGAAGTCAGCTTCGTCGGTGCGCTTGGCGAACTTGTTCCAGGGGCAGACCAGCTGGCAGTCGTCGCAGCCATAGATGCGGTTGCCGATCAGCGGCCGCATCTCCACTGGAATCGCACCGTCATGCTCGATGGTCAGGTAGGAGATGCAGCGGCGCGCATCCAGCCGCTGCGGGGCGGTGATGGCCTGGGTCGGGCAGACGTCGATGCAGCGCGTACAGGTGCCGCAGTGCGCGCTGGCCGGCGTGTCGATCGGCAGCGGCAGGTCGATGTAGATCTCGCCGATGAAGAACCACGAGCCGCCGTGGCGGTCGATCAGGCAGGTGTGCTTGCCGATCCAGCCCAGCCCCGCGTTGCGTGCCAGCGCGCGTTCCAGCACTGGCGCCGAATCGACGAAGACGCGGTAGCCCAGCGGCGCCACTTCATCGTTGATCTGCGTGGCCAGCTTCTGCAGGCGGTTGCGCATCAGCTTGTGGTAATCGCGGCCGAGCGCGTAGCGGGCGACGTAGGCGCGCCCCGGATCGGCCAGGGTCGCCCACGCTTCGGTGTCGTCCCTGTGGCTGTAGTCCATGCCCACCGAGATCACCCGCACGGTGCCGGGAAGCAGCTCTGCCGGGCGCGCGCGCAGGGTGCCGTGGCGTGCCATCCAGTCCATGGTGCCGTACAGGCCCTGGCCCAGCCAGTCGGCCAGGTGCGCCTCGTCCTCGCCCAGTTCGATGCCGGCGATACCACAGCGCTGGAAGCCATGCGCGCGCGCCAGATCGCGGATGCGCTGTACGGCCAGGGCCGGATCGAGGGGGGCAGGGACGGGGGACATGTGCACCAGTATAAAATCCCCGCATGGCCAACCTCGCCGATCTGTTCGATTCCCGTGCCGCACGCACACTCGATGCCCAGGCCTCCGCGCTGGCGGGCGATGGTGGCTGGGGCCTGATGGCCCAGGCGGGCCAGGCGGCCTGGCAGAGCCTGCTGCAGCACTGGCCGCAGGCGCGGCGGATCGGCGTGGTGGTTGGCAGCGGCAACAATGGCGGCGATGGCTATGTGCTGGCCTGTCATGCGCTGGAGGCCGGGCGGCAGGTGCAGCTGATCGCGCTGCCGGGCAGCCCACCTTCCACGGCGTTGGCGCAGCGCGCCGCAGCGGATTTCAGGTCCGCCGGCGGCACCGTCACTGATTTCAACGGCGAACTGGCCCAGGCCGATCTATGGGTCGATGCCCTGTTCGGCCTTGGCTTCTCCCGGGCACCAGAGGGCGCGGCACTGGCCTTGATCGAGGCGCTGAACGCGCAGCAGGCGCCGGTGTTGGCGTTGGACGTACCCAGCGGTGTCGACGCCGACCATGGCTGCGTGCCGGGCGCAGCCGTACGCGCGGCCCTGACAGTGCAGTTCATCGTCGCCCACCGCGGCCTGTACACCGGCGACGCACTGGAATACACCGGGCGCAGGCATCTGGCACCACTGACGCTGGCCGATGCGGCCTGGCAGGGTGTCGCCGCTGCTGCAGAGTGCTGGACGCAGTCGCGCCTGCCGGATCTGCTGCCGCCGCGCCGTGCCAACAGCCACAAGGGCGAATCCGGCCATGTGCTGTGCGTGGGCGGCAACCATGGCAGCGGCGGTGCCATCGCGATGGCCGCCGAAGCTGCGCTGCGCGCTGGCGCGGGCCTGCTGAGCATCGGCACCCGCCGCGACCATGTCGGCCCGCTGCTGGCGAGGTTGCCTGAAGCGATGACGCACGCGCTGGAAGATGGCTCAGCGCTGCCGGCGTTGCTGGCAAAAGCCAGGGTGGTGGCGATCGGCCCGGGCCTGGGCCAGGACGAATGGGCGCGCGCGCTGTATGCGCGTGTGCTGCAGTCAGGCCTGCCGCTGGTGATCGACGCCGATGCGCTGAACCTGCTGGCGCAGGATGCACATGCGCTGCCCGATGCGATCCTGACCCCGCACCCCGGCGAAGCCGCGCGCCTGCTGGAAACCACCACGGCGACAGTCCAGGCCGATCGCTATGCCAGCGCGCAGGCGCTGGCCGAGCGCTATCACGCAGTGGTGGTGCTGAAGGGGGCGGGCAGCATCGTCGCCGCGCCCGGCCACGCACCGCGACTGATTGCGGCCGGCAACCCGGGAATGGCGGTGGGTGGCATGGGCGACCTGTTGACCGGCATCATCGCCAGCCTGCGCGCGCAGGGCCTGCCTGCGTTCGATGCGGCGGCAGGCGGTGCGCTGCTGCATGCCCTGGCCGGCGATGTCGCCGCCGCCGACGGTGCCCGCGGCCTGCTTCCCACTGATCTGCTGGCGCCCCTGCGGCGGCTGGCCAACCCGGAATGTTCCCGATGACTGAATTCTTCCTTGCCGACAGCAACGCCACCGAACTGCTGGGGCAATGGCTGGCAGCTACCCGCCCGCCGCAGGCGCTGGTCGAGTTGCGCGGCGATCTTGGCGCCGGCAAATCGACCACGGCGCGCGCGCTGTTGCGGGCGCTGGGCGTGCAGGGGGCGATCCGCAGCCCCACCTATACCCTGGTCGAGCGCTATCCGTTGTCCAGTGGCGGCGAGGCCTGGCACATGGACCTGTATCGCATCGGCCAGGCCGGCGAGCTGGATTTCCTCGGGCTGGACGAGGGCAGTGCCGTGCTGTGGCTGGTCGAATGGCCAGAGCGCGGTGCCGGTGCGCTGCCGCCAACCGATCTGGTGGTCGCACTGGAGATTGAAGGTCAGGGGCGTCGCGTGCGTCTCACTGGCGTCAGCGACACGGGACGTGAATGGCTGCAGCGGCTTCCCGAAGGTGGCGACTTGCAGGCCCTTTCTGTCGGCTGACGAGAACAAACACCGGCAGGTTACGGATTATTAAGGAAAAAGGTGTTGCATTCCGTTCAGTGCGGTGATTGAATCCTGAGTCATGCGCCCGGGGAATCGACTCATTGCCATCTGTGCCGCCGTCGGACTTGGTCTGGCGAGCGTCAGTGCGTGGGCCGGTGAGGTCCGCCAGGTGCTGCTCAATACCGGTGCGACCGGAACCCGCGCGGAAATCGCCCTGGTCGGCAGTGGTGGCTACAAGACCCTGTCGCTGGCCGGTCCGAACCGGCTGGTGGTCGATTTCCCTGATTCCAGCGCGGTGCGCAACCTGAAGATGCCGTCGCCGCAGGGCGTGGTGACTGCGGTGCGCACCGGGCAGCCGGTGCCGGGCACTTTCCGTGTCGTATTCGACCTGGCCGAGACGGTTGCCCCCTTCCGCCCGCAGATGCAGCGCGAAGGCAATGAATCCAAGCTGGTGATCGAGTGGCCGGGCGATGGCCCGGCCGTGGCCGCCAGTCGCCCCGCGCCGACGCCTGCGCCGACGCAGCCGCCAGCGGCATCTTCGGCGAGTCCGGCTCCGGTCCCGGGCCCGACTCCGGCACAAACCGCGCAGTCCCGTGGTGATGCCGCGCGAGCCACTGCGCTGTTGACCGCGCAGGTCCAGCAGCAGGCCAGTGCCAGCGCTGCGGCACCCGCCGCGCCGACGCCGGCACCCAGCACCACCCCGGTGCAGATGGCGGCAGCAGGCACCACCGCCAGCAGCACCCCGACGTCGTCGCCGGCAGCCATCCTGGCTGGACAGGCCGCCACTGCAGTTGTGGCCACCCAGCCGAAGCCGGTGCCGACACCTGTTGCGCCGACCGAGTCGCCGCGTCCGACCATGCCCAGCGATGCCTCGCGCATCCGCATGCAGCCGGGCATGCGTCACCTGGTGGTGGCGATCGATCCGGGCCATGGCGGCCAGGATCCGGGCGCCATCGGCCCCACCGGCAAGCGCGAAAAGGATGTCACCCTGGCGGTGGCGCGTGAACTGGCTCGCCAGGTCAACGCCACGCCTGGCCTGAAAGCCTTCCTCACCCGCGACAGCGATGTGTTCATCCCGCTGCCGATGCGTGCGCAGAAGGCGCGTGCGAACAAGGCCGACATCTTCATTTCGATCCATGCCGACGCCGCCGAAAACCGCTCGGCCACCGGTTCGTCGGTGTATGTGCTGTCGACCAAGGGCGCGTCTTCGCAGCGTGCACGCTGGCTGGCGGACAAGGAAAACGCCGCCGATCTGGTCGGTGGCGTGCGCCTGCAGCAGACCGAAGGCACGCTGGCCAACGTTCTGCTGGACCTGGCCCAGAGCGGCTACATGAAATCCTCCGAGGACGCAGCCGGGCACGTGCTGGGCGGCCTGAAGCGTATCGGCAACAACCACAAGCCGAACATCGAGCGCGCCAACTTCGCCGTGCTGCGCACTTCGGACATGCCGGCGATGCTGGTGGAAACCGCGTTCATCTCCAACCCGGATGAAGAGCGCCGCCTGATCGACCCGGCCTACCAGCGCAAGGTCGCCGGTGCGGTGCTGGATGGCGTGCACACCTTCTTCAGCCGCCAACCGCCGCCGGGCACGTTGTACGCCGCGCGCGCGCAGGCCGAGATCGACGCTGCAAGCACCGTGGCGGGCGGCAGCAAGTAACCCGCTGGATCGCCCGCGTCCGCTGGAGCCAGGCCACGCCTGGCTGGCTGGCGCCGCGTACGCTGCATCTGACTCTACCTGGCGCCGCTCCGCTATCATCGTGGCATGACGTCTGCCTGCCTTGCCTGCCCATGAACGCGCCCGATCCGCGTCCGATCCGGCCGCTGCCGGAAATCCTGATCAACCAGATTGCCGCCGGTGAAGTGGTCGAACGACCCGCATCGGTGGTCAAGGAACTGGTTGAGAACGCGATCGATGCCGGCGCCAGCCGCGTCGATATCGAGCTGGAAGAAGGCGGTGTGCGCCTGATCCGCATCCGCGACAACGGCAGCGGCATTGCCGCAGAACAGTTGCCGCTGGCGGTTTCGCGGCACGCCACCAGCAAGATCGCCAACCTGGATGAGCTGGAAGCAGTGGCCACGCTGGGTTTCCGTGGCGAAGCGCTGCCGTCGATCGCCTCGGTCAGTCGTTTCACCCTGGCCTCGCGCCGTGCCCATGATGAGCACGGTTCGGCACTGCAGATCGAAGGCGGCAAGATCGGCGAGGTGACCCCGCGCGCGCATGCGCCCGGCACCACGGTGGAAGTGCGCGAGCTGTTCTACAACGTGCCGGCGCGGCGCAAGTTCCTGCGCGCCGAGCGCACCGAACTGGGGCATATCGAAGAGTGGCTGCGTTCGTTGGCGCTGGCCCGTCCCGATGTCGAGCTGCGCGTCTCGCACAACGGCAAGGCCTCGCGTCGCTACAAGCCGGGCGACCTGTATTCGGACGTGCGCCTGGCCGAGACCCTGGGCGAGGACTTCGCCAACCAGGCTGTGCGCGTGGACCACAGCAGTGCCGGCCTGCGCCTGCATGGCTGGATCGCGCAGCCGCATTATTCGCGCGCCAGCACCGACCAGCAGTACCTGTACGTCAACGGACGTTCGGTACGTGACCGCAGTGTCGCCCATGCAGTGAAGATGGCCTACGGCGACGTGCTGTACCACGGCCGCCAGCCAGCGTATGTGCTGTTCCTGGAGCTGGACCCGACGCGCGTTGATGTGAACGTGCATCCGGCCAAGCATGAGGTGCGCTTCCGCGATTCGCGGCTGGTGCATGACTTCGTCTACCGCACCCTGAAGGACGCACTGGCCGACACCCGTGCCGGCATGACCGCGCAGGAGATCGGTGCAGGCGCGGTGCATCCGGCCGAGGGCGCCAGCGCGTCTGCGATGCCGGGGGCCACGGCCTCCAGCTTCGGCTACGTGCGCGGTCCGGCACCGGGTGCGGGACAGGGCGGTGGTGGCTTTTCCGGCTGGCGCCCGCAGCAGCCGCTGGGCCTGCAGGTGGCCGACGCACCCGCCGCCTATGCTGCGTTGTATGCGTCGCCAGCGGGTGCCGAGCGCGGTGCGGCACTGCCGCCGATGCCGATGGAGAACGGATTGCCGGTCACCAGTGCCGACGCCGGCGTACCTCCGCTGGGCTACGCCATTGCCCAGCTGCATGGCGTCTACATCCTGGCCGAGAACGCCGAAGGCCTGATCGTGGTCGACATGCATGCGGCGCACGAACGCATCGGCTACGAGCGGTTGAAGAATGCGCACGATGGCATCGGCCTGCAGTCGCAGCCGTTGCTGGTGCCGATCACCCTGGCGGTGGGCGAGCGCGAGGCCGATACCGCCGAGGCGGAGGCCGATACGCTGGCTGCGCTCGGGTTCGAGATCACCCGTGCCGGACCGGGCGCGCTGCACGTGCGCAGCATCCCGGCGCTGCTGGCCCATGCCGAACCCGAAGGCCTGCTGCGCGATGTGCTGACCGACCTGCGCGAGCACGGCCAGAGCCGTCGCATCGCCACTGCGCGCGATGAGCTGCTGTCGACCATGGCCTGCCATGGCGCGGTGCGTGCGAACCGGCGCCTGACCGTGCCGGAAATGAACGCGCTGCTGCGCGACATGGAAATCACCGAGCGGTCCGGCCAGTGCAACCACGGCCGACCGACCTGGGCCCGTTTTTCGCTGGCGGAGATCGACCGCTGGTTCCTGCGCGGACGTTGAGGGGAGCACCGATGCGATTTTGCCGAATGGGCAGCCTGCTGGCGGCCCTGTTGTTGGTGGCCTGCAGCCCGGCACCCACGCCGGCACCGGCCGCCGTTGAGGATCCGGCCTTCGCCGCACAGCAACAGCAATGGCGGGTGCTGCGCTACCAGGACCTGACCCGGCCCGATGGCTGGACCGCGCTGGTCGGCTTGCACTGGTTGCAGAACCGATCGCACTTCGTCGGCAGCGGCGACACCAGCGGCATCCGCCTGGCGGTGGGGCCGGCCAAGCTGGGCCTGCTGCGCCGTGAAGGCGACCAGTGGTGGTTCACGCCGGAGTCCGGCACGGATGTCACCCTTGATGGACAGCCCGTGCGCGGGCGTGTGCGCATGGATACCGACAAGGATCCGCAGCCGACCCTGCTGGCCTTCGATGGTGGCAAGGGCCAGCTCAGCCTGATCCGTCGCGGCCCGCGCGATGCACTGCGGGTCAAGCATGCCGATGCACCGGCGCGCCGCGATTTCGCCGGCCTGCAGTACTGGCCCGGTGGCCCGCAATGGCAGGTGCAGGCGCGCTTCATCGCGCATCCGCCAGGCAAGACCCTGCCGATCGTGGACATCACCGGCCTGACCACCGAGATGCCCAACGCCGGTGCCGTGGAATTCGATCGCGACGGCCGCAGCTGGCGGCTGGAAGCGATCGGCGAACCGGGGCAGCCGCTGTTCCTGATTTTTGCCGACCGTACCAGTGGCCACGGCAGCTACCCTGCCGGCCGCTATCTGGATACCGATGCGCCCACGGCCGACGGCCACGTGACGATCGACTTCAACCACGCCCACAACCCACCGTGCGCGTTCACCGCCTATGCGACCTGTCCGTTGGCACCGCCGGAAAACCGCCTGGACCTGCGCGTGGAAGCGGGTGAAAAGACGTATCACCTGCCTGAAGGAGAGGGTTGAACATGTTGATGAAACTGTTGCTGCGCAGTGCCGTTTTTCTCGCTGCCTGCGCGGCCGGCCCGTTGGCCATCGCGCGCGATGCGCCGGCCGAAGCCACGGCCGGCAAGCCGCCGGTGCCGCTGCTGTGGAAGGTCACCGGGCAGGGAGATGCACGCCTGTACCTGCTGGGTTCCTTCCATCTGTTGAAGCCGCAGGACTATCCACTGTCGACCGAGGTCGAGCAGGCATTCGAAGCGTCGCAGCGTGTGCTGTTCGAAGTGACCCCTGAGGAACTGCAGTCGCCGCAGATGGCCAGCCAGATGGTGCAGGTGGCTACCCGCAAGGACGGCAGCGAACTCAAGCGTGACCTGGATGCGCCGACCTGGCAGAAGCTGCAGGCCTATGCGACGCAGAACAAATTGCCATTGGCGCAGTTGCAGGGCATGAAAGCGTGGTTCGTCGGCCTGACCATCACCGTCGGGCAGATGCAGAAACTGGGCCTGGACCCCGAGCTGGGGCTGGACCGGCACTTCATGCAGCGGGCGCAGAAGGCCGGCAAGAAGACCGCAGGCCTGGAAGACATGTCCAGCCAGATCAACCTGCTTGATGGCATGAGCGTGCAGGAGCAGCGGCAGATGCTGTCCGAGGCCCTGGACGAAGCGGGCAAGGGGGACGCCCAGGCGCAGATGCTGCATGAGGCCTGGCGCCGCGGCGACGATCGCCTGCTGTGGAGCCGGATGGGCGTGGAGATGCGCCAGAAGTATCCGCAGCTGTACCAGCGCATCAATACCGACCGCAACGATGCGTGGGTGCCCAAGCTGCTGCCGTACCTGCAGGCCGGGCAGGGCGGCACGCTGGTGGTGGTGGGCGGCCTGCACCTGCTGGGCAACGACGGCGTGGTCGAGAAGCTGCGGGCGAAGGGGTACAAGGTCGAGCGGGTCTGCAAGGGCTGCAGGAAGTAGAACCACGCCCCGCGTAGAGGCGTTCAAAACAGAACGGCGCGCTCATGGCGCGCCGTTTTCGTATCCGCCGGGGCGGGGGGCTCAGCGGCGGGTCTTGCCGCCGGTGCCGGTGCCGCCGGTCGGATCGTTCGGCTTGCCAGCCGTACCGGCGCCGGTGCCCGTTCCGGTGCCACCCGGGCGCGGGCCACCGAAACCGCTGCCCATGTTGCGCTGGAATTCCTGCCACAGTTCCAGGTTGCGCTCGGTCAGCTGGTTCATCATCGCCCACGGCGTCTGCCCCAGCAGGTTGCCCATCT
>Ga0307412_10002346_pt1 | contig 10485 bp, 14 predicted proteins | sample DK1Cmetagenome_3_FD_203823 | JGI IMG/M metagenome (GOLD analysis project Ga0307412, IMG submission 203823) | Maize rhizosphere microbial communities from greenhouse at UC Davis, California, United States - DK15-C-1 | ecosystem: Host-associated > Plants > Roots > Rhizosphere > Soil | place: USA...
GCCGTCATCCTGGGTGGAACCAGCCTCTTCGGCGGGTTCGGCTCCATCATCGGCACCCTCTTCGGCGCCCTGCTGATCGGCCTGATCAACAACGGACTGATCCTTGCCGGGCTCGACAGCAGCCAGCAGCAGGTGGTCCGCGGCGCAATCATCATCCTGGCCGTCGCCCTGGCCCGGAAGAAGTAGCACACATGCCACCCACCTCCTCTTCGGCTCCTGAAAGGCAGAAGCAATGAAACTCGGTTACTGTTCCATCACCTGGGGCGGCGTCGTCGGCCACCCGCAAGGCGTAACAAGCGTGAAGGACCTCTTCTACCTGACCCACGGGTCCATGCGGGACGCCGTCCAGGACATCGCCTCAGTCGGCTACCAGGGTGTTGAAATGTTCGACGGCAATCTCGCGGAATACGCGGAGAAGCCTGAAGAACTCAAAGAAATCCTGGGTACCGCCGGCGTAGAACTGACAAGCGTCTACACCGGGGCGAACTTCATCTACGCGGACATCCTTCCGGACGAGCTGCACCGGATCCACCGGGCTGCCGAACTGGCCGCAAACTTCGGGGCGGAACGGCTGGTGGTAGGAGGCGGAGCCCGCCGCGCGGCCGGCACCACCGAGGAAGACTACCGGCGGCTCGGCGAAGGGCTGGACAAGGTAACTGACATCGCAGAAAGCTTCGGGTTGTCGGCGAGCTACCACCCGCACCTGAGCACCATCGTCGAGAGCCCGGATGAACTGGACAAACTGATGCCGCTCACCCGGATCGGCTTCTGCCCGGACACCGCCCATCTTGCCGCGGGCGGGGCCGACCCGGCCGCAGTCATCCGGAAATACCCGGACCGTATCCGGCACGTCCACCTCAAGGATTTCCAGCAGGCTCCCTTCACTTTCCTCCCTCTGGGGCAGGGCGAGCTGGACTTCCCGGACATCATCGCTGCGATCCGGGAAAGCGGGTATGACAGCTGGCTCATGGTCGAACTCGACAACTACGACGGCGACCCCCGGGAAGCAGCCGCCATCAGCAAGAAGTACCTGGAAGAGCTCCTCTCCAACTAATTTTTCAACCGCAGGGCACTGCCATGGACGGCATTTGCCCTGCCTTCCGGAAGGAAAAGGATTCACATGCAGAACCTCAACGTCGGCCTCATCGGAGGCGGCTTCATGGGCAAGGCCCACTCGCTGGCCTACGCCGCCATGCCCATGTTCTTCTGGCCCGCACCGGCATTGCCGGTCCGAAAGGTCATCGCTGAAGCCAACGAGGACCTTGCTTCGGAAGCGGCCCGCCGCTTCGGCTTCGAAAAGTCCACCTCCGACTGGCGCAGCATCATCGACGATCCGGACATACACGTCGTCGACATTGCAACGCCCAACCACCTCCACGCCGAGATTGCCATTGCCGCCGCAGAGGCCGGCAAGCACATCATCTGCGAAAAGCCCCTGGCCCGTACGGGCGAAGAATCCAAGGCGATGTACGACGCGGTCAAGGACAAGAACCTCGTCCACATGGTGGCCTTCAACTACCGGAGGACCCCTGCTGTTGCGCTGGCAAAGAAATACATCGAGGAAGGCGCCATTGGCCGCATCCTCAGCTTCCGCGGGACCTACCTGCAGGACTGGAGCGCGGACCCCAACTCCCCGCTCTCCTGGCGCTTCCAGAAATCCATCGCAGGTTCCGGCGCCCTCGGCGACATCGCAACGCACGTCATCGATATGGCGCGCTACCTCGTGGGCGAGTTCAGCGCCGTCAATGCCGTCCTGTCCACCTGGATTCCCGAGCGGCCGCTGCAGTCCGGTGGCGCAGACGCGCTCGGCACTGTGCGTGGCGGAGAAGGGCCCCGCGGCCAGGTTGATGTGGATGACGAAGTGATGACCATGATCCGCTTCGCCAACGGTGCCGTGGGGTCCGTGGAAGCGACCCGCAACGCCTATGGCAGGAACAACTACATCACCTTCGAAATCCACGGAACCGAAGGCAGCATCGTGTTCAACTACGAGCGGCGTGACGAGCTGCAGGTTTGCTTCGCGTCCGACCCGGGTGACCGCCGGGGATTCCGCACTGTTTACACCGGACCCGCGCACCCCTACGGTGATGGGCTCTGGCCCATCCCTGCGCTCGGCATCGGATACGGCGAAACGAAGATCATCGAGGCCTACGACTTCTTCAAGGCCATTGCAGAAGGCGGCAGTGTCAGCCCGAGTTTTGCCGACGGATACCAGGTGGCCCTCATTGACGACGCAATCGTCGAGTCCGCTGCGAAGGAATCGTGGGTCGAGGTTCAGCAGATCAACAGTTGACCAGACGGGAGGGGCAGCCGTGCCGCCCCTCCCGTCCCGGCACAGGGACAGCGGAGGACGCACAAATTGCCAGATACAACTGCCATCCAAGAAGAAGCGCAAGTCTGGCTAATGCCAGTGTTTATCGCAAAACCAGGGCAAGAAGCGGAGCTTCAGGAAGCACTCGCCAGGCTGCAGTCAGCGAGCAGAAAAGACGCCGGATGCCTCGAATACACGGTCTTCGCTGACGGTCAGAGGCCGGGTACGTTCGTCCTCTTTGAAGGCTGGGCCCGGCACGAGGACCTTGCGGCCCACAACGAAGAAGACCATGTGAAGGAATTCGTGAAAAGGGTGCAGTCACTGCTGGCCGTACCGTTCTCCGTCACTCCCATCACGCCTCTTGCCTGACCGCGGCGAAGTCCCGGTGAGGGCGCCTTAGCCACATGCCTGTTACAGTCAGGCTCCATGACCGAACTTGGCCCCGACACTGCCCGCACGGTCGGCTTCCTCCACACGGCGGAGGTCCACGTGGCAACGTTCGAGGGCTTGGCCCGGGAGCTCATGCCCGCGGCCGCAACGGTCCACCGCGTGGATCCCGAAGCGCTGGAGGTTGCCCGGCAGGACGGGACCGCGGAGGGCGTTCGGGCCGTCGTGGCCGCCCACCTCGCGGCACTTCGCGGCGACGGGTGTGGAATAGTCCTCTGCACCTGTTCCACCCTTGGCAGGATCGCGGAGGAACTCGCGGGCGACGGCCTCAAAGTCATCCGGATCGACCGGCCGATGCTCCGCCGGGCCGTGACCCGCGGGCCGCGGATCGGAGTCCTGGTGGCACTCACCAGCACCGTCGAACCAACCACCCGCCTCCTCGCCGAGGAGGCCGCGGAAGCGGGCGCCAACATCACGGTCGAAGTCAGCGTTGTGGAAGGTGCGTGGGAGTCGTTCCTGGCGGGCGATGCGGAGGCCTATCACGCAAGCATCGCCAAGGCGGCGCGTGCGCTCGCAGGCCGTTGCGACGTCGTCGTCCTCGCCCAGGCCAGCATGGAACCTGCCGCCGCCCTCCTGGCCGGGCTCGAAACCCCGGTCCTCACGAGCCCCCGCTCCGCCGTCGAAGCGGTCGCCGCCGTCTTGCGGCCAGCCCCCAGTCTGTGAACCCGCGCTCGGCCTAACGCACGCGGATGTTCGACGGCTGGCCTGGGACGTCCAAGGGGTTCATTCCCACGGCCCGTGCCTGCAGCACGCACCACTTGCGCAGCTGCATGCCAAGCACCTTGGGGAGTGATCCGTGGTGCTGCTTCACTAGCGGTGCGCCAACTGCTCCGAACATGGAAACGCTGATGCCGGTGTCCCCGTGAAGATGCGGATCATTAAGCACCGACCGCCATGCCCGTTCGAGCGCCTTGGCCGCGGCGTCCTTGCTGCCGTTGACACCCTTGAAGGTCCTGTCGAGATGAGCCTGCATCCGCTGCTGCTCGGTCAGCCCGGGAGCTTGGGCCGTTGCCGCCGGCGGGGTTGCGGCTTTCGGTGCGGGTGCGGGTGCGGGTGCGGGAGCAGCGGGACGCTGGGCTTCGTGGTCATCTAATGGGGCGCCCGCGAGCATCAGGTCCGCAAGCTCCTCGTGCAGCGCGGCGATCTGGCGGTGGATGGCACTGATCCGTTGGGCCCGGCTCGCGTTCTCGCTCTGCTTCGACCCCCGGAGCTTGGCTTTCACATCAGCCGGAAGGCTGGTGCGGAACAGCGCACACAGTGCGGCTGCGAGGCCAAGCCGCGTTCCGCCGTCGGGCAGGATCAGCGGCGCGGGACTCGTGGCGGCCGAAAGGACAGCGGCCAGGTCCGGCAGGCTGCCGTAGACCCTGCCCCAGCGGATGCGCTCAATGACGGTCCGCTCGTCCACCTGCGGGGAGTACACGCTCTGCATGAGGCGCAACTGCACGGGGTCGAAGCCGGGGAAGTGCTCTGGAAGGATCGCGATCCGCAGGGCTGCCCGGACGGCGTCGAGCTGGCGCGATACCTGCTCCACAGGGTTGGCCACCATCAGCCCGCCCTCCAGCTCCCACCGCGCCCCCGTGTCCGCCGCAGCTACGACCCGCTGGGGGAAGCCTTTCCACTCGCTGACCATCAGCGTTCCGTGCCGGGCGTTGTAGAAGAACCAGTCCACCTCCGCCACCGGCCTGCCCGGCGCATCGACCCGGCAGTTACTGAACGCCCAGACGTCGTCGTCGAGCAGTTCGCTGAGCTTGGCCACATCGCGCGGGGAGGGGCGGTGGGCAGCTGAATTGGCGGAAGGAAAGTGCAGCAACGATGGCCTTCTGGGGAGCTCAGCCAGCCAAGGGACCCCCACGCCCAAAACCAGTCGCGCCTCGTGCGCTACGTCATCATCACCGGAGCGGCGGTCCGGCCGCAAGGCCTATCCGGCATGAGTCGTCCCGCATCCTGCCCTTGCGGGGAGGTCCGGCATGGGCGTCCAGCCCAAGTGCCATACTGAGCCATGGTTTCTTCCTTTGGCGGGAGCACTCCCGGCGTGATTGCGGTGGTCGGTGCTATGGGGCGGCAGGGGTCGTCCGTGACCCGGCACCTTCTCAAGGATGGATGGCAGGTGCGCGCCCTCACCAGGAACCCGTCCGGCGAAGCAGCCCAGGCGCTCCGCGCGCTCGGGGCCGAGGTACGGCAAGCGGACACCGAGGATCCTGCTTCGATCGTTGCTGCATTCACCGGCGCGCACGGCGTCTACAACGTCCAGAACCCGGAAAAGGGAGGGACCGACGCCGAGATCCGGCAGGGCGGCAATGTGGCCGAGGCTGCCGCGGAAACCGGGATCCGCCATGTGGTTCACGCATCGGCGGGCGTCAGCGAGCACGAGACGGGCGTGGGCTACTGGGACTCGAAGGTGGTTGTCGCCCAGCGTTTCCGGAACCTAGGGCTGCCGCTGACCGTGCTCCGGCCGATGGCCTTCATGGAGCTCATGACGGACAAGGGCTACTACCCGCAGGTCTCCACCTGGCACCTGATGCCCAAGCTGATGGGCCCGTCCACGACCATCGGGTGGCTGTGCCTGGAGGATCTCGGTGCCATCGCTGCCAGGGTGTTCGCTGATCCCGACCGGTGGATCGGTACCGAACTTGGACTGCTGTCTGATGTCCGGTCCATCGGGGAGTTGCGTTCGTTGTGGAAGGAACGGACCGGGCGCAATCCCCGTCGATTTCCGATGCCGGAATGGCTCTTCAAGCGGATTGTTGGGGACGAGCTCCTCACCATGTGGCGCTGGCTCGGCAGCGAGCAGTTCGACAGGAGCATGGAGGCAACCCGGGAGGTCCTCCCCGAAGCCATGACCGTGCGGCAGTGGCTGGCCCGGCAAAGCCTGTAGGAACACGGAGTTGGCCTCCTATTCCAATGCCCTTCGTGGAAGACTTCGCGTATGGGCATCGAGCAATGGTGGACAAGGCTGCAGCCATCCACGCGGGAATGGCTGATTGAGAACAACGGCGGCGTGGTGCCGGAAGACGTGGTGGCCGAGATCGCCCGCGCCGGGGGACCGGCCAGCACCGATCCGTGGTGGGCAGGCCAGGGCGGGGAACCGGGCCACTATTTCCCGGACGAAGCCATTGATTGGGTCGAAGCGATGGCGAATGATGAAAATCCTGCTTAAGAAGATGCTGCCCGCTGCAGCCCTGGGAGGTGGCCTTGAACGGAGTCTCTGGTCTGAGCGGACCGCACTGGCGCAGGGTCATGGCCGCGCTTGCCAGCCGGGAGGCGCGGACAGCGTACGCGCAGATTGTGCTGGGTGAAGACGTCCTTCCCGACGCGAAGGAACAGCGGCGCTCCAAGGCCACTGGGATGCTCCTGGAAGCCGGCCTGGTCGAGTGGTCCGGCGACAAGGGACTTGAGGCTTCTGACGCGGTCTTCCGGGATCTCCTGTCGCAGCACCCGAAGCGCCAGCCGAAGACCGGGGTGGACCGCTTCCTGCGGCTTGGCCGGATCGACCGGTACCCGGCCAGCCCGGCGGACCGGCGCCAGCTCCTCGCTTGGGTGGTGGGCCAGGCGATCAAGCCGGGGGAGGACCTCACCGAGCGGCAGGTCAACGAGCGGCTCCTGAACTACACCGACGACGTCGTCTTGTTGCGGAGGTATCTCGTCGACTTCGAGCTGCTGGAAAGGACGGCCTCCGGGTCCTCGTACCGGCGGGTGGCCGACGAGCCTGCCTGAACGCCGCATGCAAGAATGACGCCATGACCCACGAACAGCACCACTTCACCGCGCCGCAAGCCACCGCCGACCCCGGGTTTGAAGCCGCCTACCAGGCCGCGGAAAAGAGCCTGGCTGAAGGCGGTATTCCCATCGGCGCAGCGCTCGTCCGGGGCGGCATGATCGTGGCCAGCGGGCACAACGAACGGGTCCAAAACGCGGATCCGATCGCGCACGGGGAAATGTCCGCGCTCCGCGCCGCCGGCCGGCAGAAAAGCTACCCGGACACCACCCTCTACACCACCCTGGCCCCTTGGGCCATGTGCGCCGGCACCATCATCCAGTTCAAGATTCCCCGCGTGGTGGTGGGGGAGGCACGGACGTTCGACGGCGAACTTGAGCTTCTGCGGTCACGCGGGGTTGAGGTGGTGGTCCTGGATGATCAGCGGTGCGTGGACATGATGCACGCCTTCCAGTCCGCCCACCCTGAACTCTGGTCCGAGGACATCGCCGAGTAGGTCCGCGTGCGGTCAGCTGCGGCTCAGCATAAGTCATCCTTCACCCTGCGCGTCTCGCCGTTTGCTTCGACAAACACCGTGGTGGTGCGGCACGTCTCGCCATTCTCGGTGGTCGTGTATTGGCTGCCCAGCTTCGTCACGTTCCCGAGCTCGACATAGTGCTGTTTCCAGTCGAGCGAGTACTGGGTGCTCTCATCCGGGGAGTCCCACTGGTCACGGGAATTGGTTGTGTTGTAGTAGCCGCCATGGTGCCGCACTACGTGGCGGTACTCGTAGGTGGTTCCATCATCGAAGACGAATTCGTTGTGTTCCACGTGGGCTCCGGCACCGTCGTCGGTATGCGCTGCCAAGGCCGGGGAGGCAGTGAAGGTGAGGGCGACGCCTGCGCAGGAGGCGACAAACAAGCGCGAAATGCGGTTCATTGTGGGGGTCCTTTCGTTTTCTCGTCGGGCTCCCCAGCGCGCGGTGAGTGAAGCGTAGCGATCAGTGATCGCCCCGTCAATCACCTATTTGTTGCCTCGAGGAGGGCGGGCATACTGGCGTCAACCACTCCCGGGGAGTAGATTTCCCGTTGTCACCCACCGTCGGGGGAAGATGTGTCCGGCGGCGGAGGTCCGTACGCCAGGGCGCCCTTCGGGGCTTGTTATTGGGGAAACAGTGCCACGGAAGCTGTTCTGCGAATTCTCGCCACTGACGTACCGCATGTCGGTCCAGCGCATGATCCTCAACCGGCGGGTCCAGGATCTCCTTTCCACCGCCGTCTTCGCCCGCCAGCGGAATGAAGAACCCCTGCCTGCACTCGTGTACCGCCACAACTCCTTGATCCGGCGGAAGCTCGGCAATGTCGACCTGCACCTGCAGGAGAACAAGGCCGTTAGCCTCGGCATCGCGGCTCCCTGGTGAACTCGGTGGTGATCCGCCCGGGGGAGACCTTCTCCTTCTGGAAGCTCGTGGGCAGCTGTACGGAGGCCAAGGGATACCGGGAAGGCCTGGTCATCAACCACGGCCGCCCGGACTCGGGCATCGGGGGAGGGCTGTGCCAGTTCACCAACCTCCTGCACTGGATGGTCCTGCACAGTGAACTGACCGTCGTGGAACACCACCATCACGGCGACCTGGACCTGTTCCCGGACTTCAACCGCCAGATCCCGTTCGGCTCGGGGACCTCGATTATCTACAACTACCTGGACTACCGGGTCCGCAACGACACCGGCCAGGCCTACCAGTTCCTGGTGAGCACCACGGATGAACACTTGTGCGGCGAGCTCCGCGCCGAGCGGGTCCCGGACGTGAAGTTCCACATCCGGGAAGAAGACGCCTACTTTTACGAATCAGACGGAAAGGTCTACCGCCACAACAGGGTCATGCGCCTGACCAGGGACAAGAGCTCCGGGCTGGTGACCGCAAAGGAACTGGTCATCGAGAACAACGCTGTGGTCCTTTATGACCGGGCACTGATCACCTCCCCGATCCTTGACGTTCCACCCCTTTCCGTGGCCTAACCGCCTTCCGAAGTCTTCGGCGCCTGCTGCTGGCTGGTGGTCCACTTGGCGTGCTCCTGGGAGATCAGACCCTCGATCCGCTCTGCCAGCTGCCGGTGCCGGTCCGCGCCGAGGTAGGGTCCGGCCTTGGCCAGGTACAGGTAGCGCTCGTGCTTGAGCGCCTCCGCGGTGGAACGGTATGTGATCCAGCGCTCCTGGAACTGGTAGAGGTGCTGGGCGCCCTCCAGGACCACGATGACCGCGGCCAGCGCTCCGGTCGCCAGGGCCGGGCTGCCGATGCCGGCCACCACCGGCAGCGCCGCCGCGACCGCCAGTTCCAGGAGCTTCAGCCACTTGTAGCGCCGCTGGTTGTCCCCGCTCCTGCTGTCGTACCAGGTGATCTGGTCCTCCAGCCGGTCCCAGGTGGGATCCGCCGTGGCCGGCGGAGGGACGGCCTTGATCCGCCGCGCCCGCACGGGTCCACGCTCCCGGTGCTCCATCCGTATCCCCTTCGACCGACGCCGGCTATTCGGCCAGGACGAAGAACTCCTGCCACCTGTCAGGGCAGAAGCGTTCCCCGGCCAGCACATAGCAGGGCCAGATTGTCCACGAGCCGGCGCTGTCGATCAGGACCCGGCCCTGGGCGTTGACGGTTTCGCCGGGCTCAAGGACCTTTCCTTCGTTCATGTCCTCGGTATCCCGGTGTTCATCAGACGGGTCCCGCACCCCCACAAACGTGTACTCCAGCTCCAGCCGCTGGTCCGTGGTGTTGGTCAGGTCATAGCTCACCGTGACGGTGTCACCCACCCGGGGAGACTCAGGATCGCGCCGGCTTGCCGCCTGCAGCCCCGTCAGGCGCAGCCCGTCTTCGCTCGTCACCGGCGAGGAGTCGATTTCGATCCCGCCGCCCGCCCCGACCGGCGCCCCGCCGCCGGAGTTGGCATCCGGCGACGATCTCGGCTGCAGGTTCACCACGAGGAGGACCACTAGCAGGACCACGACGACGGCGGCCGCCCCGGCCAGGACCAGCGCCCGCCTGGGGAGGGGCCGGCGCTGCCTGTCCCCGGGCTGGGGTGCGGCCGGAACCGGCCTGGGCGTCTCACGGTCCGCCGCAGCGGCCGCGGCGCTTCCCGCCCCGGCGGCCATCCCGCCGTCGTCCTGGTTCCTCCGCACCTCCGCAAGGGTGGTGTCCAGGACCTTGAACAGCCGGCTGGTGTCGAACTCGAAGCGGGCCGGGCTGAACTCCAGGGCCTGCCGGCGCGTTAGCCGTGCCAGGCTCTCCGGCAGCTCGTCCGCCCGCGGCATCCTCGCCTTGTCCACCAGGATCGGGATCACCCGGACGTTGCGGGTGAGGGCGGCCTGGACCTCGAGGCGCACAAAGTCGTCAGGGTCGTCGAGCCGGCGCCGGCCGTGCTCATCGGCGGTGGTGAGCCACTCGTCGCCGATCAGCACCAGCACCACGTCGCAGGAACCGACGGCCCGGGTAATTGCCTCGACGAAGTCGTCGCCCAGCTGGATGGAATCGACGTCCTTGAAGACCTGCCCGCCGCCGTACCGGTCAGCCAGCCGGTCGTACAGCCAGCCGGCCGGGTACGCGGTCTCTTCCCGCCGGTAGCTGATGAAGATCCGGCCGGTCGCGTTCGGGGGAGAATCTGCCATTGCCCACGCCCTTTTGACCGAGCCAGACCCCCGACGGTATTACACCGCCGGGGGCGTTACTGGGGCGTTACCGCCGGGGTGGGGCGTCCCGCCGGCCCTGGCCGGGCTGTCAGCTGATGGCGGTCATGACGTTCCAGCCGTCGCCGACGCTGGTGCGCCAGCCGAAGAGGCCGTTGCCGGTGCCGGGGTAGGTCCAGAGGGTGCCGTTGGTGTCGCGTGCGACGAGGTCGGGTTTGCCGTCGCTGGTGAGGTCGCCGGCGGCGCTGATGGCGGTCATGACGTTCCAGCCGTCGCCGACTTTGATGCGCCAGCCGAAGAGGCCGTTGCCGGTGCCGGGGTAGGTCCAGAGGGTGCCGTTGGTGTCGCGTGCGACGAG
>Ga0307412_10002348_pt1 | contig 10479 bp, 11 predicted proteins | sample DK1Cmetagenome_3_FD_203823 | JGI IMG/M metagenome (GOLD analysis project Ga0307412, IMG submission 203823) | Maize rhizosphere microbial communities from greenhouse at UC Davis, California, United States - DK15-C-1 | ecosystem: Host-associated > Plants > Roots > Rhizosphere > Soil | place: USA...
AGGAAAAGCCAAGGCTTGTGTTGCACGGGGCCAGCCATGTCGCGGTAAGCAAGTCGCATGGCTATGCAATCGACGAGAAGCAGCGCGCGGTGACGTGGCTGCTGGGTTCGGCGCGCGTCGATCCACTGCTGGACGACGTGGCGCTGATCTCTGCCGGCGACAGCGGCCTGCTGGCGATCCGCTGCGATGGCAGCCTGTGGCAACGCCGGACCGGCGAAACCGCATGGAGCCGCAGCGCCGACGCCGCCGTCCACGCCTGGGTCGGGGATGGTGCCGACTACTACATCGCCTCCGGTGGTCGCCTTTACGCGCGTGGCCTCGCGCACCGCGGCCAATACGGCGACGGACGGCTGGCTGAGCAACCCGGCTGGACGGCAGTGGCCGAGCAGGCGAGCGAAGTGATCGGCCATACGGGCCATGCGCTGTATCGCCGCATGGACGGCGCGGTCCTGGGCACCGGTGGCAATCGCTTCGGACCGCTGGCCAGTCATGGCCTGGGGGACAAGGCCGATCGATGGGGCGTGATCTTCGAAGGCGCGGCGGCCATCGCAACCGGCAGCCGCCATTCGCTGGCCTTGCGGCCGGACGGCAGCCTGTATATCTGGGGCGGACCCGAAGGCGTTCAGCCGCGCCTGGCAATGGAGGACGTTGCGTACGTCGCGGCCGGACTGGAAGACACGATCGCGATCGACAGGCAAGGGCGCCTGTGGAACTGGCCCCTGGGCCAGCGCCCTTCCACGCCGTTGCAGTTGCAGTTGCCTGCGACGACCCGCTGAGCTTCTTCTGCCGAGAGTCGCCGCGTGCGGCTGGTCACAGCCTGATGCTCGCGCCCCTGACCGTCGACCCAAGAATGCCCACTTGCGCCTTGACCAGCTCTTCGAAGCGATCGACCGGTCCAGGCTTTCCGACAATGCCCAGTTCGAGCAGCTTGCTCGACACCTGCGGCATGACCAGGATCTCGTTGCAGGCGGCGTTGAGCCTGGCGACGATATCGGGCGGCAGGCCCGCCGGCGCGCTCAGGCCAAAGAAGTTCTCGAGCACCAGCTGCGGCTGACCCAGCTCGGCGACGGTCGGCGTTTCGGGGATGAGCGGCGACCGTGCGTTGCCCGTCACCGCCAGCGGAACCAACTGGCCGCTTCTGAAAAACGGCACGTACGCGGTAACGACGTCGATGGCGACCGGAATCACATTCGCGATCAGGTCCGTCGTCATCGGTGCACCGCCGCGGTAGGGCACATGAACCATGGGAATGCCTGTCGTCTTGCGGATCAACTCGCCATGGATGTGCCCGACCGAGCCGGGGCCTCCGGAGCCGAAGTTCAGCAGCCCTTCCTTGCGCGCACGGGCATCGAGCTGCGCATAGCTTGCAATGCCCGCTGGCTTGCTGGCCATGATCACCAGCGGTGCCGAGCCCAGGTAGGCGATGTGCGTGAAAGCCACAACGGGGTCGTAGGGTTGCTTTTCGAGCGCGAAGGGGCCCAGCGCGATGGGTGTCGTGTTCGACAGCATGAGCGTGTAGCCGTCGGCCGCCGCGGCCGCGACCTGTGCGCCGCCGATGGTGCCGCCTGCGCCCGGCCTGTTGTCGACCACGAAGGCCTGGCCGAGCTTCTTGCCGAGTTGCTCGGCCATGACGCGGGCGAGGATGTCGCTCGAGCCACCGGCCGGAAAGGTGACGACGATGCGAACCGGTTTATCGGGCCATTGGGCAAAGGCCGGCAGCGCGAGCGATGCGGCGCCGGCAGCCAGGGATTGAAGCGCGCGTCGGCGTGAGGGGGAAGCGATGGAAGACATGACCAGCCGACGCAAGAGCTATGCCCATGCAGGTGCCGGTCAACGTTCGCAATAGCGAGCGCGCGTCCTTCACGCTCGGCATGCAGCCCTACTGCGGCACCAGCCCCGCAGCCTTCACCAACTCCGCATGCACCCGGATCTCCTCCGCAATGACTTGCCCCAGCGGCTTGGCATCGTCCGGCGCTGGCTCCATCCCCACCTCCAGCAGTCGTGCCCGTGCATCGCCCCGCATCAGCAGTGCCTTCACGGACTTGTCCAGCCGCTCCAGGATCGGCCGCGGCGTCTTCGCCGGGGCCAGCAGGCCGATCCACGCCGACAGCACCACGCCTTCCACGCCGCCTTCGCGCAGCGTCGGAATCTCGGGCGCGGACACCGCGCGCTTCTCGCTCAGCACGCCGACCGCGTGCAGCTTGCCGCCTCGAATGTGCGGCAGCGCTTCCGGCAGCGGTGCGAACACCATGTCCACGACGCCGCCGATGAGGTCGGTGATGGCCGGCGCGCCGCCCTTGTAGGGGATGTGCAGCAGCCGCGTGCCGGTGCGGCTCTCGAACATGAGGCCCGCCAGGTGCTGCGGGCTGCCGTCGCCAGAGGACGCGTAGGTCAGCTTGCCCGGGTTGGCCTTCGCCGCGGCCAGCACGTCGGCAACGCTCGCGAAGCGCGCCTTGTCGCGCACCACCAGCACCATGGCCTGGTTGACCAGCTTGGTGACGGGCGCGAAGTCGGCCTCGGGGTTGTAGGGCAGCGTCTTGAAGATGCTCTTGTTGGTGGTGAGGAACGAGGCGGGCGACACCATGAGCGTGTAGCCGTCGGGCGCCGCACGCGCGACCAGCGGCGTGCCGATCTGGCCGGAGGCGCCGGCCTTGTTGTCGACCACGAAGGGCTGGCCCAGGTCGGCCGCAAGCTGCTGGCTCACCAGCCGCGCCACCATGTCCACGCTACCGCCGGCCGGCAGCGCGACGATGACTTTGACGGGGCGGTTGGGGTAGGCGTCCTGGGCCAGGGAGGGCGCGGACACAGTGAGGAATGCGACGGCGCCGAGCGCTGCGAGAAGGGAGCGGGTGATGGAAGGCATGGTCAAGGCGCGCTGCAGGTTCCGTGCCGACGCGTCCTCGGCGGTGGCTGCTTCTTGCCGCCATTGCACACATGCATAGACAATAGAGCCAGCTTTTTATCCGCTCGAATGAATAGATTCCAATGAACCAACTCCTGGCAATGCGGGCTTTCGTGCGAGTGGTGGACACAGGTTCCTTCAGCCGCACCGCGGATCAATTGGCGCTTCCGCGCTCGACGGTCAGCAAATTGATTACCGATCTCGAAAAGCATCTGAATATCAAATTGATGCAGCGGACCACGCGCGCGGTGACCCCCACATCGGACGGTCTCGAGTATTACGGGCACGCCGTGCGCTGGATCGCCGAAATGGATTCGGTCGAAAGCGCGGTGCGGGGTAAAAAGGTCAAGCCGAGCGGGCACCTGAGAATTGATGTGCCGACAGTATTCGCCAACAGCCTGCTTATTCCCGAATTGCCGGAATTCCATCGCGAATATCCAGAAATTACCGTCGCAGTCGGAATCAGCGACCGGTCATTGAATATCGTTGAGGAGGGCGTGGATTGCGTAATCCGTGCCGGCAGACTCGACGATATGGCAATGGTCGGGCGAAGGGTGACCGAACTTCAATATGTCACCTGCGCCGCGCCGGCTTATCTGGATCGCAAGGGAATTCCCTCTTCCCCAGACGATCTTGAATTGAATCACGCCGCCGCGTGTTATTTCTTTTCGACAGGAAAGCCGGAGCTTTTGATTTTTGAGCGCGGCGCCGAGCGATTTGAAATCGGCAATTGCGTCTTCTCGACCAACGAAGGCAATGGCCTGAAGGAAATGCTGCTGGCGGGCCTGGGCGTCGGACAGCATTTCAGGCGCATCGTCCAGCCTTATCTGGATTCGGGGGAATTGGTGGCGGTTCTGGAAGATTGGTCAAGGCCCGCCATGCCTTTTCATATTCTTTATCCGCCCAATCGGCACCAGAATGCCAGATTGAAGGCGTTTGCCGATTGGGTGGTTCAGAAGTTCGGAACTGATCTGCCCATCACGGAATAATTGCGGTCACGCGAATTTCAATATGCATATCGGGATGCGCGAGGGACGCGACATCCAATTCCGTCCAGATGGGCGCGTGGTCCGGCATGTATTGGCGATAAAGCTTGGCCATCGTTTCATTGACCTCCGGCGGAAATCCGCCGACATGGTATGAATTGACATGAACGACGTGCTCCCAGCCCGCACCGGCAGTTGCCAACGTCCGCTCGACATTCTTGAATGCCTGCGCAATTTCGTCTTCAAGCGATTTGGGGAATTGCAGATCGTCGCTCCAGCCGCCTTGGCCTGAAGTTTCCACGCGATTGCCGATCCTGACGGCTTGCGAGTAATGCAATCTGTCGAAGAATTGCTTTCCGTATCCGGGGGTGACGAAGAATTCGGGTTTGCTCATTTCAATCCTTTCGGTTGTCCAATGACCTGAATGGTATGGACTTGCGAGCTAAACCGACAGCCGCTATTCATGGCATGACTGTTCACACACATGGACAATTGCTCGCCCCGGCGCTGTCAGCCCCGGCAAGTTCTTACAACTTCCCCGTCCGTGAGCGCCATCCGCCGACGGTAAAGTCCCGGCACCCGGTTGCGGACGTTCCGCGACCTTTCCCTCGATTCCCCTCCCGCTTTCCGTTCCCCGCACCTCCATGTCCAACCTCATCGTGCACGGCGGCACGCCGCTTCGCGGCCGCATCACCCCCTCCGCCAACAAGAACGCCGTGCTGCCGGTGCTCTGCGCCACCTTGCTCACCAACGAGCCGCTGCGGTTGCTCGGCGTGCCCGACATCACCGACGTGCGCAAGATCCTGGACATCTTCCGCACCCTCGGCAGCGACGTGCAGATGGACCACGCGAGCGGCACGCTCGAACTGCACCACCGCGAAACCGCGTTCGACGCGGCGCTGCATCGCTTGCCCGAAGAGATGCGCTCGTCGATCATGCTGGTGCCGCCGCTGCTCGCGCGCTTCGGCGTGGCGCGGCTGGAAGACAACGTCAAGGGCTGCACGCTGGGCGTGCGCGAGATCGATCCGCATGTGGAAGTGTTTCAGCGCTTCGGCGGCCAGGTGGAGCGCACCGAAGGCTCGCTGCTCGTGCACAGCGACGGGCGCTTGACGCCCACCGACCACTGGCTCGACTACGCCTCGGTCACCACCACCGAGAACTTCGTGCTGTGCGCGGCCGCGGCCGATGGCACCTCGACGCTCACCAATGCCGCGTCGGAACCGCATGTGCAGGAGTTCTGCCGCTTCATGGCGATGATCGGCGTGCGCATCGAGGGCATCGGCACTTCGCGCGTGACGGTGCACGGCGGCGGCGCGCTCACCGGCGGCGAGTTCCGCTTCGACGAAGATTTCCACGAGATCACCACCTTTCTCGCGCTCGGCGCCATCACCGACGGCGACGTGATCGTGCGCAACAGCGCGCCGTCGAACTTTCCGCTGCTGGACCGCACCTTCGCGAAGTTCGGCGTGCGCATCGAGCATGCGGACGGCTGGTCGCGCGCCATCCGCACCGGGCCGCTGAAGGTGCAGACGCCGTTCACGAGCAACGTGCTCACCAAGGTGGAGGCGGCGCCGTGGCCTTACTTTCCCGTGGACCTGCTGCCGATCTTCATTGCACTGGGCGTGCGCGCGCAGGGCAACGCGATGTTCTGGAACAAGGTGTACGACGGCGCGCTGGGCTGGACCGGCGAGCTCTCGAAATTCGGCGCGCACGTCTTCTCGTCGGACCCTCACCGGCTCATCACCTTCGGCGGCAATCCGCTGACGCCGGCGGTGGTCGAAAGCCCGTACATCATCCGCGTGGCGATCGCGCTTTTCATGGTGGCGGCGAGCATCGAAGGGCGTTCGGAGATCCGCAACGCGACGCCGATCCGCCGCGCGCATCCGCGCTTCGTGGAGAACCTGCGCAGCCTGGGCGTGCAGGTGGAGTGGACGAGCGAGGAGTGAAGCTCGCGCTCAGGCTGCTGCTGGCCTACCTGGTGGCGAGCTTCGCGATGGCGGTGGTGTTGGCCGTCTTTTTTCCGTCGCATGCGCATGTGCCCGCGGTCGCGGTGCTGCTTGTTTTTCCGCTGCTTCCGCTGCTCGCGCTCAAGGACTTGCTGGTGGTGGGCGCCGCATGGAAGGGCGTGATGCCGCTGGCCGTTTTTGCCGTGCTGTTCGGCGGCATGGCGTGGCTGGCGTTGCGTGCCTGGGCACGCGACCGGTCGAGGGCAGCGGCACGCCCGTAGGCGGTCGGGGCCTCCGGATGCCGATCCCGTCCGTCAGAACGACGGCACCGGGTTGCGTCCTTCGGTGAGCACGTAGGCGCCCTTGCGCCAGGCATAGACCAGCGTGCTGTCGATGGTGGCCACGCGGCGGCTCTTGCCGCCGGCCATGCGCTCGCCCTTGAAGGCGATGCGCATCTCGCCCGGCGCGTCGTCGGTGCCGAGCGCGAAGGTTGGCGTGCCGCCGATGTCGAAGCACCCGCCGCTTGGCGGCAGTTCATCCGGCTTCCCGGCGTCGCGCACTTTCTCGCAGGACTCGTGAACGCCTGCGTTCGTTGCCGACAGCGGAATGCCCGATGCGAGCACGCGCACCTGGCCTGCTTCGAGCCCATACACCGACAGCCATTGCCCGCAGTAGCCCTGCCAGCAACTGCCGTGGGCGATGGTCAGTGCAAAGCGCTGGGGCGCGATGCGCTCGACCTTGGTGGTGCCCAGGTTGCCCATGAAGCCGAGGTAGTCGACGGCGTCGTTGCGGCTCGCGAGTTTCCAGCCGTCCGCGCCCTGCTCGAAGAAGTAGGCGCCGAGCCATGCGCCGTTCACGTGGCCGTTCATCGGCTGGCCTCGGTCGTCGAGCGGCACGGTCTCGGTCAGCATGACGGCGTGCGTATCGTCGAGCCGCACCACTTCGCGCGGCGACACATGCGCCTTTTGCTCGGCCTCGCTGCCGGGCACTGTATTGCCCTGGTTGGCTCTCTCGGGCAGCGAGACGGTGTCGGGCTGTCTGAGCGCGGCGCCGGGGCCTTGGGAGTCGGGAAATACCAGCGCCATGAGTTCGGCTCGCTTGAGCGTGGCCGATGCGGTGGGGCGAGGCACTGGTGGTGCTGCGGGGGCAACGGCCTCGGCGGTTGCCACGGCCACTGCGGCTTCGTCCGCCTGCGCGTCGGCGGTGACAACGGGGGCTTCTTTCTGCGGACAGCCGCCGAGCACGAAGAGCCCGGCAGTGGCGAGCGCGACAACGACGGCGCGCTGCAGCGGCTTCGACGGGCGGGGCAGGGGGAGGCTCGGGCTGGGCATGCGCGCGATTGTGCCAAGCCATGCCGCGATGACCCCGCGGCCAGAGCGCTCCGCGGCTTGGCGAGACAATCGCCGGCATTCGACACAGAAGGAGCATTCGAATGACGACGCTGCAGAAGATCCTGGGCACCGAACTCCCCCTCATCCAGGCGCCGATGGCCGGCATCCAGGTCAGCGCGATGGCCATTGCGGTGAGCAACGCGGGCGGGCTCGGCTCCCTGCCCTGCGCCATGCTGAGCCCCGAGGTGATGCGCAGCGAACTCGCGGCGATCCGTGCCGGCACCGACAAGCCCTGCAACGTCAACTTCTTCTGCCACACGCCGCCTGTGCCGAGCACCGAGCGCGAGGCCACCTGGCGCGCCGCGCTGGCGCCGTACTACGCGGAGCACGGCATCGATGCGGCGAGCATCCCGACCGGCCCGGGGCGCAATCCCTTCAGCGCCGACGTGGCCGACCTGCTGGCCGAGTTCAAGCCGCCGGTGGTGAGCTTTCATTTCGGGCTGCCGCCCGCCGAACTGCTCGCGCGGGTGCATGGCTGGGGCGCGAAGGTGCTGGCCTCTGCCACGACGGTCGAAGAGGCACTGTGGCTCGAAGCGCATGGCGCCGATGCGGTCATCGCGCAGGGGCTCGAGGCGGGCGGGCACCGCGGGCACTTTCTCTCGCATGACCTCACGAAGCAGCTGGGCACCTTCGCGCTGCTGCCGCAGCTGGTGCGCGCGCTGAAGGTGCCGGTGATCGCGGCCGGCGGCATCGCCGATGCGAATGGGGTGGCCGCGGCGATGGCGCTGGGCGCGGCGGGCGTGCAGGTCGGCACCGCCTACATGCTGACGCCCGAAGCCACGACGAGCGCGATCCACCGTGCGGCGCTCAAGAGCGAAGCGGCGCGCCACACCGCGCTCACCAATCTCTTCACCGGCCGGCCGGCGCGCGGCATCGTCAATCGCGTGATGCGCGAGCTGGGGCCCATCGGCGCGGCCGCACCCGAATTTCCGCTCGCCACCTCGGGCATCGCGCCGCTGCGCGCCAAGGCCGAGGCGAAGGGCAGCGGCGACTTCTCTCCGCTGTGGTCGGGGCAGAACGCCACGGGCTGCCGCGAGGTGCCGGCCGCCGAAGTGACGCGCGCGCTGGCCGAAGGTTTTCTTCACGCATCCCGCTGATCCATTGCATTCATGACCCAACTCCACCTGCCCCTCAAGTTTCTCGAACACAGCGCACAGGCCAACGTGCGCGAGCCCTGGCTGCTGGTGCTGATGCACGGCGTCGGCAGCAACGAGCAGGATCTGTTCGGCCTTGCGCGCCTGATGCCGCCGCAGTTCCATGTGCTGAGCCTGCGCGCGCCGTACGTGCTGTCGCCCGATGCCTATGCGTGGTTCGAGTTCGAGGTGCTGCCGAACGGCGAGCGCCGCATCGACGAAGAACAGGAGCGCGAGAGCCGCTTCCTGGTCGGCGAGATGATCGATTCGGCCGCGCAGCAACTGGGCGTGCCGCCCGAGCGCATCGTGGTGGGCGGCTTCAGCCAGGGCGGGATCATGGCGCTGTCGCTGCTGCTCACGCAGCCCGCGAAGCTGCGCGCCGCGATGGTGTGGCACAGCCGGCTGCTCGCGCAGGTGGCGCCGCACATCGCGCCCGCCGAGGCTTTCGAGGGCAAGGCGCTGTGGGTGAGCCACGGCAGCGCCGACAACGTGATTCCGCCGGCCGCCGCGGCGGCCACGCGCGAGCTGGCGCGCACGCTGCCGCTGGCGTTGTCGGGCTCGGACTTTCCGGGCGCGCACGAGATCCGGCCGGCCGAGCTGCAGGGCTCGATCGCGTGGCTGCAGTCGCTGAGCGCGCCGGCCAGCGCAGCCTGACCCGGGTTGTCACTGCGACGGCGGTTGCGTCACAAGGCGTTACGAGCTTGTGGCGTGATGCGGTGCCGATTGATGCAACATCGACCGGTCTCCTGCATCACACAGCCTTCAGCAAAAGGAAAGTGCCGCCATGACCGACAACGACTCCCCAGGCTCCAGGGACGACGCCCCCGACTTCAGGCCCCACCGCGAAACGCCGATCGGCATGATCGTCGCCATCGGCCTCGTGGTGCTGGTGGCCGCGTTCTTCGGCTGGCGCTGGTACCAGCAACAGCAGAAGCCGCCCGAGCCCACGCCGGTGGCCACCGCGCCGAACGACGGACCCGCGCCGGCCCCTGCGGCCACCGAGCCCACCGGCCCGCAGAACCCCATCGAAGCGCTCGCACCGCCCGATGCCGCCTTGCCGGGGCTCGCGGAATCCGATTCGCGTGTGATGAAGGCGCTGGCCGAACTCCTCGGGGGCAAGAACGCTTCCGACTACCTGCGCTCCGACGGCATCGTGCGGCGCTTCGTCGCCACGGTCGACAACCTCGCGCGCGAGCAGGCGCCCGCCAGCGCATGGCCGGTGCAGCCCACGGGGCAGCGCTTCATCACCGACGGGCCGCAGGGCGGCACGCAGACCATCGCGGCGAACAACGCGGCCCGCTACAACGGCATCGTGCTGCTCGCCGAAACGGTCGATCCGGCCAAGGCGGCGACGGTGTACGCCAAGCTCTATCCGCTGTTCCAGAAGGCGTACGAAGAGCTCGGTTTTCCAGGGCGCTATTTCAACGACAGGCTCATTGCGGTGATCGACCACCTCTTGCAGGCGCCCGAGCCCAGCGGCCCGGTGCAGGTGCGGCTGGTCGAGGTGAAGGGCGACGTGCCCTCGCAGCGCCCGTGGGTGCGCTACGAGTACGTCGATCCGAAGCTGGAGGCCATGTCCTCCGGCCAGAAGATCATGGTGCGCATGGGTCCGGAGAACGAACGCAAGGTGAAGGCGAGCCTGCGCGGCTTCCGCCAGCAGATCGCCACGGGCGAGTTGGCGAAGAAGAAGCAACCCTGAGGCAGGGCTCGAACCGAGGCCGCGCGCCATGTAGGCGCAGGCCGATTGCGATCGGCCGGGATGCCGCAGATGATGGCCCGACCTTCAAAAATTTCGAGGACACCGTATGAGCCTGCTGAGCGTCGACCTCTACCAGAGTGCCACCGATCCCGAGAAATTCCTGGCGTTGCCCACGGGCATCAACCCCGCCGAGCTGATGGGGCCGATGACCTTCGACCGCGACTATGCGCAGGTCAAGCGCTACCAGGAGGCCTTCGAATTCGATCCCTCCGGAACCTATGCCGGGGTCAACGCCGCCAAGATCGCCGCGGACATCCTCACGGTGAAGTGGGCGATGTACCGCCGCGAAGGCTGAGACGCTGAGACGGACAGGGCGCCGCAGCGCCCGCGCGTTCAGCCTCGCGCCGCTTCGGTTTCCTCGT
>Ga0307412_10002351_pt1 | contig 10476 bp, 8 predicted proteins | sample DK1Cmetagenome_3_FD_203823 | JGI IMG/M metagenome (GOLD analysis project Ga0307412, IMG submission 203823) | Maize rhizosphere microbial communities from greenhouse at UC Davis, California, United States - DK15-C-1 | ecosystem: Host-associated > Plants > Roots > Rhizosphere > Soil | place: USA...
TCCAGCAGCCCCACAGCGAGCGCGAGCGCCTGGTCAACGAGTACCACAACACCAACTATTCGGTGGTGGACATCGATTTGATCGAACGCATCTACGGGATTTTCTACCGCCAGAAAGTCTCGGGCATCGCCCGTCATGGGTTCCGCACCCTGACCACGGTGGAGAAGGCCACGGCGACGAAGGATGGTGTGGAGCTGGCGGTGCGCAACAACGCCACCGGCGAGTTGTCGGTGCGCCGTTACGACGCGGTGGTGCTCGCCACCGGTTACGAACGCCAGATGCACCGCACGTTGCTGGAGCCGTTGGCGCAGTACCTGGGGGATTTCGAGGTGGACCGCAACTACAAGCTGATCACCGACGAGCGCTGCAAGGCGGCGATCTACATGCAGGGCTTCTGCCAGGCCAGCCACGGCCTGAGCGACACCTTGCTGTCGATCCTGCCGGTGCGCGCCGATGAGATCGCCGGCTCGCTCTATGAGCATGGAAACCATCGCGGGCAGGCTCGTCCGGAGCGCGATTTGCGATTGGCCGCGGTGTAGAAGCTGACTGTAGGAGCTGCCGAGTGCAACGAGGCTGCGATCTTTCCCCTGACATTTACATCTCAAGCGAAAGATCAAGACCAAAAGATCGCAGGCTTCGCCAGCTCCTACAGAACAATCGCAAGCCCGCCAGGAAATTCTTCAGAAACTTCCTACACTCATCTCACGTTCCTTCTGGTTGTCCGGGATAGACGTGGACGGTTCACTGTTCCCTCGCATTGGCAGTTTGAACCGATCAGCCGGTCGCTGATGTAGCGTCCGGGCCGATTTCGCCAAGCGAAACCTGATCGAATGATGCTGTTCCTGCGCGTGGGCCTGGCGGCGATATGGCTGGGTCTTTCAAGTGTGGCGCCGCAGGTGGGCGCGGCACCCGAGTCGCTGCACGTGCTCGGGCGTTCTGCCGTGAGCGATTATTCGGTAACCCTGGACGAAGCTGACCGGACCTGGCTGCGGGGCAAGGGCACGTTGTGGCTAGGCGCCTCGGCGCCGGATTACCCGCCGTTCAGCATCACCGGCAATGGCAACGACTATGAAGGCCTGACGGCTGACTATGCCGACTTGCTCGGTCAGTTGTTGCAGATCGAGATACGGGTACGGCGGTACGCCTCCCGGGATGCATCGCTCCAGGCCCTGCGCAGCGGGGAAATCGATCTGCTCGGCACCGCCAACGGTTTCGAGGCCAGCGACCCCGCGTTGGCAATGTCCCGAGCGTATGCCGATGACGTGCCGACGCTGGTGGCCCGCGTCGACGACAGCGAGGAGCTACCCTCGGACCTTGCGGGCAAACGGCTGGCCATGCTCTATCACTACCTGCCACCGGACACGGTCGAAGCTTTTTATCCGGACGCCACGTTACAGCTGTTCCCCTCGACCTTGAGCGCCATCGGCGCCGTGGCATTCGGCCAGGCCGACGTTTATCTGGGGGATTCGATCAGCGCCCATTACCTGATCAGCAAGAACTACCTGAACAACGTCCAACTGGCGGATTTTTCCCGCATGGAAGTGCAGCCGTTCGCCTTCGCGGTCAGTCGCGACAACGGGCGCCTGTTGCGCATCGTCAATGCCGCGCTGCAGGCCATTCCCGCAGGCGAACGCATGGGCATCCTGCGGCGCTGGAGCGCTGGTGGGGCGAGCGTGCCAGGCCGACAGGCGCTGCATTTCAGTGTGAATGAACAGCGCTGGCTCGATACGCATCCACGTATCAACGTGGCCGTCAGCGAGAACTTCCTGCCGTTGACCTTCTTCGATGAGCAAGGCCAATTGCGCGGCATCGGCGCCGATGTGCTGGCCAGGATCGGCTTGCGCACCGGGCTGAAATTCGACATCCAGCGTGGCGACTCGGTGGACGACCTGATCGACCGAATCACCATTGGCAAGGCCGATGTCCTGGCAACCGCCATCCCCAGCGCCGAGCTTGAGGGCGGATTGCGCTTTACCCGCCCATACCTGACCAATCCTTTCGTGTTGGTGGTGCCGGCCAAAGCCACGGATGCCCTGACCGTGGACCGGATGGCCGGCAAGCGGCTGGCGCTGGTGCGTGGCAACGTGCTGCGCGACTACCTGTCGGAGCAGTTCCCCAGCGTGCAGTTGGTGCCGGCGCAAAACATGGCCGATGCCATGGCCATGGTTGCCGCGGGCAGGGCGGATGGCGCGATCAATTCATTGATCAGTGCCCGCTACATGATCTCTCGCCAATACCGCGACACGCTGCAAGTCACCAGCACTGTCGGCACGGAGCCCGCCCGCGTTGCCCTGGCGACGAGCCGCAACGCCACCGAGCTCCACTCGATCCTGGACAAGACGCTGCTGAGCATTTCTCCAGAGGAAATGGACGAGCTCACCAACCGCTGGCGCAGCGAAGTGGTGATCGACGACAGTTACTGGTTGCGCAATCGCGCCGCCATTGTCCAAGGGTTTGCCATCGCTGCGCTGCTCTTGCTGCTGGCATTGGGTTGGGCCATCTATCTGCGGCGGCTGTTGGAGCAGGTGCGCGAGGCCAAGGCCAGCGCCGACGACGCCAACCGGGCCAAGACCACTTTCCTCGCGACCATGAGCCATGAAATCCGCACGCCGATGAACGCGGTAATCGGCATGCTGGAACTGGCCCTGAAAAAAGCCGACCAGGGCGTCATGGACAGGCCGGCCATTGAAGTGGCTTGGGGTGCAGCCCGTGGCTTGCTGGACCTGATCGGTGACATCCTGGACATCGCTCGCATCGAATCCGGCAAGCTGTCCCTGGTGCCGGCGAGAGCCAACCTGCGGGAACTGATCGAGGCCGTGGCGCGGATATTCGATGGCCTGGCCCGGCAAAAACAGCTGCGCTTGGATCTGGATCTGGATGCAGCCAGCGACCAGGACGTGCTGATCGACCCGCTGCGCTTCAAGCAGATCCTCTCCAATGTGCTGAGCAACGCCATCAAGTTCACCGAACAAGGCCACGTGCGCCTGAGCCTGCGAGCAGAGCCGGGTGCGGAGGATAGGTGGCTCGTCATCCGTTTGCTGGTCGAAGACACCGGCCCGGGCATTTCAGAGCAAGACCAGCGGCGCCTGTTCAACCCGTTCACCCAGGTCGGCGACCACGCTCAGGGGGCTCGCGGTGGCTCCGGGCTGGGGTTGGTGATCAGCCGCACCTTGTGCGAAATGATGGGCGGCACCCTGGTGTTGACCAGCGTGCCGGGGCAGGGCACGCAGGTCGAGATCCGGCTGGCGTTGCCGTTGCTGGAAGCGTTGCCCCACGTGCCCGCCGCCGAGGCTGTGACCACGCCGGGCCAATTGCTGAAGATCCTCATCGTTGACGACCATCCGGCCAATCGCCTGCTGCTGTGCCAGCAGATAAGGTACCTGGGGCACCCGGTGCAACAGGCCGAAGATGGCCTCCAGGGACTACGGGCCTGGCGCGACGAGCATTTCGATGCGGTGATCACCGACTGCAACATGCCGCTGATGAGTGGTTATGAACTCACCCGCGCCATCCGTGCTGAAGAGCGAGCCTCAGGCTTGTCACCGACAGTGATCCTGGGATTCACGGCCAACGCCCAACCTGAGGAAAAGGCTCGCTGTATCGAAGCGGGCATGGATGATTGCCTGTTCAAGCCCATCAGCCTGCAGCAATTGAATGCGCGCCTGGTGTTGATCACACCCCATCGCGACTGCCCAGCGACCGCAGTCGATTTCGACTTGACCTACCTCGAACAGCTGGCCGGTGGCGACAGGCTGTCGATTCACAAGCTGTTGATGGAGCTGGTCGCCAGCAATGCCATGGACCAGGCGCGACTGCTGGATTTGTCCGCGCGTCACGATGTGCCCGGGTTGGCCGACCTGGCGCATCGGATCAAGGGCGGCGCGCGGATCATCCAGGCGGAGCCGCTGGTCATGGTGTGTGAAGCGCTGGAGAGCGCTTGTCGAGAAGGTGTAAACGCGGTGATCACCGAATCGGTAGAAGCGGTGTGCCGGGCGATGGAACACCTGACGAAACGACTGCACCTTCATATGGCGGACGAACCTGCTCCCGCCGGATCACCCAGCGAACCTCTTCAGGCTTCGCCCGACAAACGCCACACCAAGGCGCCCTGAGCCGCAAGTCGGGCGCGGCTTTTTCCTCACTCTTTTGGGAATTGTCCTACAGCGTCCTAGACAACCTTTCTCTAGCCTGTCGCAACTTAACGTTTCCGACCCGGTTCATCTCTGCCGCGTTGCCACTGGAATGCCTGCCATGCCGAACAAAGCACTACGAATCTTGATTGCCGACACGGAGCATTATCATCGGATGAAGCTTGAACGGCTGCTCAACCATCTAGGCTATTACGGCATCGCGCCGGTGAGCAGCCTGGAGGAGTTCCTGACGTTGGTGGAATACGGCAGCAAGCCTTTCGACCTGATCCTGGTCAATGCCGACCTCGCCAGGGGAGCAACGGATCTACCCGCAATCCTGCTCGATAACCTGCAGGTTCGTCATTCGATGATCTACAACGCCCAGCAGGCGCTGCTGGAATCTGCTCCCGTCGCGCGTCCGTCCGGCTTGCAGATGACCTCTGTGCAGTTGCCCGATTCGGTGGTGCTGGAACGCCTGATGACCTTCATTGACCCCGAGGCCAGCGAGTCGGTCCAGCCTTGGCCCTCTGCCTGCAGGCGAGGTTATGGAAGCTGATCGACCGTCAGTCGGCACTGTCAGATCTGACAGGTGGCGTGGCCTATCGCTTGTGTAACAGTCCGCTGCAGTTTGAGCATCGGCGTGGTTTGCATTCATCCGGGGAGCTGTCTTGAAGCATGTAATGATCGTGGATGATCACCCTGTCATACGTGGCGCCTTGCGGCTCGTGTGCCAGACCGAAGGATTTACCGATATCAGTGACGTCAGCGGCGTGACCGAAGCCAAGGTGCAGATCAAGGAGGTACGAGCCGACCTGGTGATCCTTGACCTGGTCATGAACGGTTTCGATGGCCTGGACCTGCTGGTCTGGATCCTGGCGGAATGTCCCGGGTGTGCTGTGCTGGTGTTCACTTCCCAGGATGCCCAGCATTTCTGCAACCGCTGTATCGCAGCCGGGGCCAGGGGATTCGTCACCAAGAAAAGCGACCTGAAGGAGTTGATCAAGGCGATTCATGCGTTGAAATCCGGCTACTCCTATTTCCCCCAGACGTCCGTCAGGCTGGACTTCCAACAGCGTGGCGAACAGCAGGCGCTGGAAAGTCTCTCCACCCGCGAGCTGTCCATCCTGCGGATGCTGTCGATGGGCATGCGCGGCAAGGACATCGCCGATGCGTTGTTCATCAGCCCGAAAACGGTCAGCACCTACAAGACCCGCCTGTTGGAAAAGCTCGGTCTCACCTCCCTGGTGGGGCTGTCGGAATTCGCCAAGCGAAATCATCTTTAAAAGGTAAAGCGAGCCTGTTGGCTGTTCTGTAAATAGAACGCTATGGCCGATTTTTGCAGTCTGGTGCATCAACGGTATGGGTTTTAAGCTGTGTCCATCGAGTCGCAACACCTGATGGGAGACGCAGTTTGAAAAACATCATCGGCCTTTATACCAGCCCGCGAGCTCACTGGGTCGGCGACGGCTTTCCGGTCCGCACGTTGTTTTCCTACGACAATCTGGGCAAGCACATCAGTCCGTTCCTGCTGCTGGACCACGCCGCGCCCAGTGAATTTTCCCCCACTTCGCAGCGACGCGGCGTCGGCCAACACCCTCATCGCGGTTTCGAGACCGTGACCATCGTCTATCAGGGCGAGTTGGAGCACCGGGACTCAACCGGCAGCGGCGGCATGATCGGCCCCGGCGATGTGCAGTGGATGACCGCCGCCTCCGGGATCATCCATGAGGAATTCCATTCCGAAGCCTTCGCCCGGCAAGGCGGGTTCATGGAAATGGTCCAGTTGTGGGTCAACCTGCCGGCGAAGGACAAAATGGCCCCGGCCGGCTACCAGACCCTGCTCAAGGGCGACATCCCCAACATCGCCTTGAAGGATGACGCCGGCAGCCTGCGGCTGATCGCCGGGCGTTTCGAGGGGCATCAAGGGCCGGCGAAGACCTTCACGCCGATCGAAGTCTGGGACATTCGCTTGAATGCTGGCAAGGACCTGACCCTCGATTTGCAAGAGGGCCATAACACGGCGCTGGTGGTGCTGCGAGGTACGGTCCAGGTCAATGGCCGCGAGCGGGTCGAAGCGGGGCAACTGGCCTTGTTCGATCGGGCCGGCAACCAGGTGAATCTGCAAGCCGATAACGATGCCGTGGTGTTGCTGCTCAGCGGCGAGCCCATCGACGAGCCGATTGTCGGTCATGGTCCGTTCGTGATGAACAGCGAGCAGGACATTCACCAGGCCTTCGAGGATTTTCATTCCGGGCGCTTTGGGCGGATGGGTGGCTGACGCGAAACCAATGAACTGCTCTTGGAATTCAAATGTGGGAGCGAGCTTGCTCGCGATAGCGGTCTGTCAGTTGATGTAGATGTGACTGACCTGACGCTTTCGCGAGCAAGCTCGCTCCCACAAGGTTTTGTGGGTGATCTCTACAGCCGCTTCATTCTGTGCCAATCTTCGCCAATCGCCCTCCTGGAGCTGTCCCCGATGTTCTCCCCGATCACCGACCACCCGCTGCTCAGTGCCCTGGCGTTGCTTGTGCTCGATTTGCTGGCGTGGCGGTTCGTCAGTGCCGAACGGATGTATTGGAAGATCGGCGGGCGGCTGGTGATTTTCATGTTGTTCAGCATGCTGCTGTTCAACGAAGGCCTCAATCCCATGCAGCCCGCGCAGTGGGTCGATGACGTGCCACGGCACCTGGCGGCGACCGGTTTGCAGATTGCCTGGTGGTTGTTCGCCGCGCGGACCCTGACGGTGATGATCGGCGCGGTCATGATGCAACGGGTTGGCCATACGGGGCGGTTGTTGCAGGACCTGCTGGGTGCGGTGATCTTCCTGGTCGCGGTCATCGCGGCATTGGCGTACGTGCTCGACCTGCCGGTCAAGGGCGTGCTGGCAACCTCCGGCGCGATGGCGATCATCGTCGGCCTGGCCTTGCAGAGCACCCTGAGCGACGTGTTTTCCGGGATCGTGCTCAACACCACCAAGCCCTACCAGGTCGATGACTGGATTTCCATCGACGGCACCGAAGGCCGGGTCACCGACATCGATTGGCGCGCCACGCGACTGCAGACCTCCCAGGGCAGCATGGCGGTCATCCCCAACTCGCTGGCGGCCAAAGCCAAGATCATCAACTTCAGCCGTCCCAGCGACATGCATGGCTTGTCCATCAGCATTCAGGTCAGCCCACATGCGCGACCGCAAAAGGTGATCGAAGCGCTGGAACGGGCGATGATCGGCTGTCGTGCATTGCTTGCCAGCCCGGCGCCCTGCGTCACGCTCAAGAGCACCAGCAGCGCGGGGGCTGAATATGAAATCAGCGGATTCGTGGCCTCGATGGGGCAGAAACGCGAGGTGCGCAATCAACTGTTCGACCTGGCCTTCCGGCACCTGCGCGCATCGGGCGTGAGCCTGCTGTCCACCAGCGAAAGCACTGCGGCCCTGGCGGTATCGCGGCCGCGGGCGTTGCTGGAAAGTTCGAGCATTTTTTCCACGTTGCGCCCGGAGGAGAAAGACACCTTCAGCCAGAACATGACCCTGCAGACGTTTCGCGCCGGCGAGGTGATCCTGGCGGCCGGGGAGGTCAGCGATCACCTGTTCATCATTGAGTCCGGCGTCGTCAGCGTGAGCCTCTTGCGTAACGGCCAGCCCCTCGAGGGCGGGCGCATGGGACCGGGTGAAGTGATCGGCGAAGCGGGGATCATTGCCGAGCAAGCGGCGTTGGCGAATTTCAACGCCAAAACGTTCTGCACCCTTTATCGCATCGAGAACAGCTACCTCAAGCCTTGTCTCGAGGCCCGCCGCGACATCGGCGACGCCATGAAAACCCTGCTGGACGTGCGTATCCACCTGGCCCAGAACCTGACCCGCGAATTGCCCAAGCCGGTCGCCAAGAAGCGCTTCCTGCAATGGTTGCGCAGTCGGGCGTAATTCCCCTTCGAAGCACGCTCTTCGCCTTTGTGGCGAGGGAGCTTGCTCCCGCTGGGCTGCGAAGCGGCCCCAAAAACCAGGCCCCTCGGTGTTTCTGTTAAACCATGCCAACCGGTTTACGACTGCTGCGCAGCCGAGCGGGAGCAAGCTCCCTCGCCACAATAGCTTGCGTCATTTACAGGGTAGGCCGCGGTCTCCATTGGCCACCCGAACTTCCCAACAATTGGCTATTTGTCCAGCGCCAGTGCAGGGCTAACGTAGCGCTACATCAATTGTTCAGGAGTTCACCATGCAACCGCGTATCGATTTCTATGCCGCTTCCCCTGAAGCCTACAAAGCCATGTTGGGCCTGGAGAACGCGGTCTCTAAATTGGGCCTGGAAAAGCCCCTGATCGAGCTGGTCAAGCTGCGTTCTTCGCAAATCAACGGCTGCGCGTTCTGTATTGACATGCACACCGCCGATGCGCGCAAGGACGGCGAGACCGAGCGGCGCCTGTACGCCGTGACCGCTTGGCGCGAGACGCCGTTTTTCACCGGTCGTGAACGCGCCGCGCTGGCCTGGACCGAAGCCCTGACGCGCTTGAGCGAGACCCATGCGCCCGACGCCGACTACGAATTGCTGAGCGAGCACTTCACGCCCAAGGAAATGGTCGACTTGACCGTGGCGATCAACGCCATCAACGGTTGGAATCGCTTGGCGGTGGGCTTCCGGAAAATGCCCGAGGCTTGAAATTCAGATAGATACCTGTGGGAGCGAGCCTGCTCGCGAAAGCGGCATAACAGTCGATGAACTACAAACTGTTGCACCGCCTTCGCGAGCAGGCTCGCTCCCACAATAGTCATCATCAGCCGCTCAGGCTCCAGTCATCCCGCGCCGGGAACTTCGCCCGTTTGATCTTCTTCTACCTACAACAGGCGGCGCCAGCCGTCTTTTGCAAAGGAGTCGATCATGCAAGTTCAAGTCAACAGCAACCATATCGAAGGCAGCGCCCGTCTGCAGGAGTGGGTCGGCAGTACGGTGGTGGACGCGTTGCAGCGTTTCGAAGACCAACTGGCCCGCATCGAAATCCACGTCAGCGATGAAAACGCCCAGAAGGGCGGCGCCGCCGACAAGCGCTGCCAGATCGAGGCGCGCATGCAAGGTCTTTCACCGATGTCGGTCAGCCACAAGGCCGAGAGCCTTGAACTGGCCGTGGAGGGCGCCGCTGAGAAGATGCTGCATGCGCTCGATCATCAGATCGGCAAGCTGAACCCCGCCGTCGAGCCGATGGGCCGCGTCACCGCACCCACCGATGAAGCGCCGCCCGAGATGGTGGACGCGATGCTGGAGGAAGATTTTCTCGAAAACCAAGAGGCTCGTGGCAAAGAATAAGGAGACGATCATGACCGCTCATCAACCCTTCAGCCGCCAGGTGCTGGCCGAGCTCCTGGCGTTCGACGAACAGCCGAGCCTTTCGTTGTACATGCCCACCCACCGGACATTCCCCGAGCGCAGCCAGGACCCGATTCGCTACAAGAACCTGGTGCGCGACCTGCAGACCCAATTGCAACAGCAGCACCCGGACCTCGATTGCGCGCCATTGCTCGAGCCCTTCCAGGCGCTGGTGGAGGACCAGGTTTTCTGGAACTCCAATCGTGACGGCATTGCCGTGTTTGGTGCCCGCGACTATTTCAAGGTGATCGCGGTAAATCACCGTCTGCCGGAGTGCGCCGTCGCCAACAGCCACCCGTATCTCAAGCCGTTGTTGCGACTGGTCCAATCCACCGAGCGCTATCAAGCCCTATGCCTGACCCGCAACGAAGTCTGGCTCTACGAAGGCTCTTCGCAGCAGTTGGAAAAAATCGAGCTGGCCGAACAGGTGCCACGCAACCAGAACGAGGCGCTCGGTGACGAGCTGACGCCAGGTGACCAGCAGGGCTTCCCCAACGGTTTCAGCCGCAGCGGCGAACGCGGCGATGCGATGATGCATGAGGCCGCGGGCGGCGGTAAGCAGGACGAAATCAACCTGGACCGCGAACGATTTTTCCGCGCCGTGGACAAGGCGATCCTGCAATACCATTCGCAACCTTCAGGCCTGCCGATGATCCTGGTCGCCTTGCCGGAAAACCAGGCGGTGTTCCGTGCCGTCAGCCATAACCCGAACGTGCTGGCGCAGGGCATCGAGGGCGATCCCTCGCGTCTGAGCGTGGAAGAGTTGCGCGTCCACTGCTCGAAACTCATGGCCCACAGCTATGCCGACCGGGTTGTCGACAGCCTCAATCGCTACGGTGTCGCGGTGGGGCAGGGACGGGCGCTGGACAACTTGGCAGGCATTGCCAAGGCTGCCTGGGAAAGCCGCGTGGCGCTGTTGCTGGTGGAGGCGGAGCGCCAGGTTCCCGGCCAGCTCGACCCGGACAAGGGCCGGTTGATCATCGACGAGACGGGCG
>Ga0307412_10002353_pt1 | contig 10476 bp, 10 predicted proteins | sample DK1Cmetagenome_3_FD_203823 | JGI IMG/M metagenome (GOLD analysis project Ga0307412, IMG submission 203823) | Maize rhizosphere microbial communities from greenhouse at UC Davis, California, United States - DK15-C-1 | ecosystem: Host-associated > Plants > Roots > Rhizosphere > Soil | place: USA...
TGAATGTCCTGATAGTCAGCTGGCTCGGTAAGCCCAGCGCATCATTGCCAGGCGCGCATCCGCGAGGCCCGATCAGGTGCCGTTGTGCTCCCATCGACCAGAGCCGCGTGGCTGATATTCTCTTTTCGGTCTGTCGGAACACCGGTTCAACATTGAAGTTCGCTCTGTTTAACTGGAGACTGAGGATGCGTGTCCGCTCATGGCTAACGAGCGTTGGAACCTGGACTGCAAGTCCATATGCGTTCGCGATCGTCTTTGTCTACGCAGCCCTATGGCTGCTCTTCAGTCGGGAAAGCCTCGAATGGCACAGCGTCGCCACCCTGGCGACATGGATAATGACGCTTTTCATCCAGCGAGCTGAACATCGCGACACCCAGGCGATCCATGCCAAGCTCGACGAGCTTCTCCACGCTCACGGAGAAGCGCGCAATGGGATCACGAAGCTTGACGAACAGGAGCCTGAACAGATTGAGGAGTTTCGAGAGCAACACACCTCGGCGGACTGACTGCGACAGGAGGTAAAGCGGCTCGAGCAAGCGTCCCGTTGTGACGGCCACCAGTTAGATCTCATCGCGCCTGCCACAAAGCTCGACCCTAGAACGAGAGAAGAAGCGCAAAGTGCTTCTGGAAATCATGTCTAGGAACATCCGTCAACATCAGAAAGGGCCGGTTTGATCGAGCGATGGATGACCGGCGCCTTGCGTGCGTGCCATTCAGTTGCGCTGGTCGCCTGCTAATCCGCCGAAACCGTACAAAGAAGTGGTCGCGCATGAATTAAGGAACTCCACCTGCTGCCCATACTTGAACGCGGAAGGAACAGCCATGGATGATGCGCGCGAAACATATCTCGAAATTCTTTCGGAGCTAGATGCCTGCAGCAGTCTGAGCGAGGTGGAGAACGACTGCAGATGGCTTGCTAGCTATCTGACGCATGAGGCGGTATTTTACCAGCTCTTCGGGGGCCGCCACGCACGTGTCCGTGCCGGCGAAGGAACGCGGTTCGATGCAGGTCTTGGCGTGCTCGACAGGCTGCCGCACAATAGCGCGATCTCGGCATTTGCCGACTTCGAGAAGAACCGAGAGATCATGTTCTACAACGGATACGGTATGTCGATCTCAGCGATCATCGGCGACCTTGCTGCAGGCACCGGGCCAATACCCGAAGTGACCTGCTTCGACATTGTCAAACGAATAGGCGATATCGATCCCGTCCGGTCTCAGACGCGATTGACGTTCGTAGGCTTTGAACACCATCAAAGCGGCCCTTCTGCCGCCCTACCCCACATCAAAGCCGTCGTTAACAGCCTCTCCTTTCACCGCATCTGGTGCCGGAACAGGTGTCAGCCGCTCAAGAGTTTCTGAGCTGACGGCCGGTCGCGTGGGCTAGCGGCTTCTTCGGGTCGCCGCGACATGAAGGCGAGCGCGTCTGCGGAGCGCTTTGTGATCGCATTGTTTCTGAAGGCAGTCTCGCTTTTCGAACTTGTCGGTGGCAGCCTCGAGGCACGATCTACCGTGGCGAGGTTGTCCTCCCGCACAGAGAATGGTCCGACAATGCCGCCGCCGCTCAACCGCAGATCATCTCGTTAGCCTAGACTTAACCGTCTCAAACGGCCATGATCGCTTGGTTGATGAGATCGCTAAACATCGCTCTACAATTCTCCACCATGCCGAGGTTCACGATTACAAAGACAGCGGTCATGCGGCAACGCGAGGCGGCCGTCCAGCGACATGCCTTGCTGCCACAGCCTAATCGGTTGGCTTGGTGAAGACTTTCGTACTGCGATAAAAGGATTCAGCGCTAACTTGTTGCGCACCTCTGCGGTCGAGCCGCCGCGGAACAAAGAAACGTCCATACCGTTTCTCAGGTGAGACGCTTTTGTCTCTAAGGAGAGTTCACATGGGTAGCACCAGCGATAAGATCTCGGGAAAGGCTAACGAGCTGGCCGGACAGGCCCGACAGGCTGTTGGCAAGGCAATCGATAACGAGGAAATGCAGGCTAAGGGCGTTGCGCAGGAAGCGAAGGGCGATGCCCAGCAGGCCAAGGGAAACGCCAAGGACGCCGTGAAGAACATCGTTGACCGAGCCTGATACCAGATCTAGTCATCAGAGGAGGCGCGCCGCGAGGGCGCGCCTCTGTTCATGTCTGGCAAGTTGCGGTCCAAGACAGAACGCGGAGATTGATAATGGAAGGGACGATCAGGTCCTCGTCGAAAAGCGACGCCCGGTGACCATCCCGCATCCGTAAAGAACGAATTCAGACGCTCCACATCTATCCCTCGACAACGCTCGAAGCGGCCTGTCGGCGTGCGCCGACTCCGCCCGCCTGTCAGCGATCGCCAGCATGGTAGGGGACATTTTCTCTAAAGTGTTCGAGGGTTGGATAGGAATGGATCTCTCATACGCCGTTCGTCATCCATGCGCCACAAGACGCGCCGCAGCAATGTCTGCTACCACAGAGAGGGCTAGGGAACTTGAATCTCTCGTCGGCCCAAAAAAGCCTATCGGCGCCTTGATACGACCGATTTCGACCCCGGACCAACCTGCAGTCTTCAGGCGTTGTTCGCGACGTCTATGAGTGCGAGTGCTGCCAAGGGCGCCAATATAAAATGCTTGGGATCGCAACGCCGCATGGAGGGCCTTGTCCTCCACCTCGAGGTCGTGGTGAAGCATGACAACTGCTGTCGCCGAGTCAATTATGTCAGCAATGTCCGCCGCCTCTTCGCATGAGATCACGTCATAGCCTGAAACTTTCGCGACCGAAGCCACGGCATTCGCCTCAAGGTTATTTCCTGAGACAACTACACGGGTGCGAGGGTGGTAGGCGATCATGAATGCTTCGTCTTCCCATCCGGACCTTGTGCCACCAGCTGCAGCTAGCAGCTGCTGGTCACTAGGACTATATCGCAGCGTTGCAGACCGTCTTTGCTGCACGCCATCGACCACAGATCTAAGTGGAGCAGCATTTCGAATGACGTGAACAGCAATGGTGATCCCACCACCGCAGGGAAGAACGATATCGAAAAATGGTGATCCCTCGCCATATTTTATCATACGGTCTCGACCTTCGGCGATTGCTGCCAGCGCTTCGGCCGCCACCGCAGCCTCAACGCATCCTCCGGAGACATAGCCGCAGAAGCTTCCGCTCGAAGACACGGCGACATGCGCGCCCAGTCTCCGAGCAGCACCGCCTCTAATTTCAACCAGGGTTGCGAGCGCGGCTCCGCCCTTCTCTGCCGCATCCGCGGCAAAAGAAAGGATGTCGGCCGGATCATCAGTCAGCACAGTCCTGACTGGCGACGGCTGGAACATCAGTCCATTCATCTAATACTCCTAAGAGACCTCTGGAAGGCCGCCGATTAGCTTGTCGAGCGTGATCGGGTAGTGCCTCACGCGGAGACCTGTTGCATTATAGATCGCATTTGCAATGGCCGCGGACACTCCACAGAGGCCGAGTTCACCCACGCCCTTAGCCTTCATCGGCGAAGACATAGGATCGGCCTCGTCCATGAAGATTACTTCCAGATGCGGGATGTCGGCATGAACCGGCACCTCATACCCTGCGAGGTCGTGATTGACGAAGAAGCCGCGACGCGCGTCGACGACCAGTTCTTCCGACAGTGCAGCGCCCGCTCCCATCGTCATCGCACCGATAACCTGGCTGCGAGCGGTAATTGGATTCAGTATTCGCCCCGCCGCGCAGACGGCGAGCATTCGACGGATGCGGGTCTCGCCGGTCGCGGCGTCGACGCCGACTTCAACGAAATGCGCTCCGAAAGTCGACTGCTGGTGCGTCTTCGTCAAATCGCCCCACTCCATCGTGTCCTCACCGACGAGACCCTCTTGGCCAGCGGCGTGCGCCAACGGAACAGAGCGGTTGCCGGACCGAACCCGACCGTTCTCAAATACAGCATCACCGGAATTGAAACCCAGCTTGCTTGCTACCGCCTCGCGGAGCTTGACGCACGCCGCATAGACGCCCGATGTCGATGAGTTTGCACCAAACTGACCGCCGGACCCCGCGGATACGGGAAATCGTGAGTCCCCAAGTTCCACGGCGACTTTGTCGACGCCGACGCCCATCATTTCGGCAGCAGTCTGAGCGATGATCGTGTAACTGCCCGTCCCAATGTCGGTCATGTCGGTCTTGACGGTGACGACCCCATCGCGGTCGAGCTTCACGAACGCGCCGGATGGCATCACCAGGTTGTTGCGAAACGCAGCGGCGACGCCCATGCCGACAAGCCAGTTTCCTTCCCGGCGCGAGGCCGTCTTAGGACGGCGGCTCCAGCCGAAGCGTTCCGCCCCTAATGTCAGACAGCCATTGAGATTGCGCTGCGAGAATGGACGTTCCGGCTTTTCGGGGTCCACCTGCGTGTCATTGAGGATGCGGAACTCAACTGGGTCGATTGCAACTTTCTCCGCAATCTCGTCGATCGCAATTTCCAGTGCCATCAGACCCGGAGCCTCACCAGGCGCGCGCATCGCATTTCCTTCTGGAAGATCGAGCGTCGCGAGTCGCATGGCAGTCATTCGGTTGGCACCGGCGTAGAGAAGCCGAGTTTGGTTGACCGCCGTTTCGGGACCGCCGCCCGGCAGATCGCCCGACCAGCTCTCGTGAGCGATTGCGGTGATCTTGCCGTCACGCTCGGCCCCAATACGGATCCTTTGAAGCGTTGCAGGACGGTGCGTCGTGTTATTTGTCATTAAAGGGCGCGGCAGCGCGACCTTTACGGGACGCCCCACGGCCTTTGAACCAAAAGCTGCAAGAACGGCGTCGGCGCGCAGGAACAGCTTCCCGCCAAATCCGCCACCAATGAACGGCGACATCAGGTGGACCTTCGCCTTGTCGACCCCGAGCGTTGTCGCCAAGTCGGTGCGCCACCAATCGATCATCTGGCTGGACGTCCATACCGTCACCTCGTCACCTTCCCATACAGCGATGGAGGCGTGTGGCTCCATCATCGAATGCGACTGGTCGGGGGTCGAGTAGGTCTCGTTCACCGTTACCGGCGCGGCCTCGAAGGCAGCGTCGAAATCCCCGAACGCGGTGTCCGGCTCCTGCGAGTCGTCCGGCTTCTCAGCGGAAGACATTGCCGCTCGAAGATCATAAACGCCCGGCTTTTCCTCGTAATCGACCTTGACCAGAGCCGCTGCGGCCCGAGCCTGCTCGAACGTGGTCGCGACGACCACCGCAAGCGCCTGGTGATAGTGCTGGATTTCGGCGCCGCCGAACAGCTTGGCGGTGTTGAACTTGCCTTTCTTGAGTTCGCCGACATCAAGCGTCGTCACGACGCCAAGGACGCCTTCGGCTCTCTTCGCTTCAGCCGCGTCGATGGTTTTAACTTTACCCTTGGCGATAGCCGAGCCGACGGGATAGCCGTAGACGTACGACGTGTTCTTATCGTGCCATTCGTAGGCGTACATCGCGCGACCGGTGGCCTTCAGCTCGCCGTCGATACGATGGATCGGCTTGCCCACTACCTTGAGCTGGTCGATCTGATTGGTCGTGGCTGGCTTCTCGAACTTCATGTTTTAACCCCTAGCTTCGGCAAGGACTGCGCCAAGTGTGCGCTCCACAAGGTCCACCTTGAAACGGTTCTGCTCTGTAGTATGAGCGTCAGCCATTAGGACCGCAGTCGCCGCCTTAGCTCCCTTCTTGAGCTCAGCGTCGGCATCGTCGACCCTCCATGGCTTATGTGCGACACCGCCTACTGCAAACCGGCCGGAGCCATCTGGTTGAATCACCGCACCAACGGAAACGAGCGCGAAGGCGTAGGAGGCGCGGTCCCTTACTTTCCTGTACACGTGCTTTCCGCCGATAGGTGGTGGCAGTAAAACTGCGGTGATGAACTCCCCGCGTTGCAGAATTGTCTCGATATGCGGCGTGTCGCCAGGCAGACGATGGAGCTCGGCGATTGGAATAGCGCGCTTGCTTCCGTCAGGCTTCATCGTCTCGACCACGGCGTCGAGTGCGCGCATCGCGATCGCCATGTCGCTGGGGTGCGTGGCGATGCAGGCGTCGCTCGTGCCGACGACGGCGTGCTGGCGCGAGAACCCGCCGATCGCCGAACAGCCGCTGCCGGGCTGACGCTTGTTGCAAGGCTGGTTGGGATCGTAAAAGTACGGACAGCGCGTCCGCTGCAAGAGGTTGCCGGCTGTGCTCGCCTTGTTGCGAAGCTGGCCCGATGCACCCGCCAAAATCGCGCGCGAGAGAAGGCCGTAGTCACGGCGCACCCTTTCGTCTGCCGCTAGGGCGGTGTTTGTGACGAGCGCGCCGATGCGAAGCCCACCTTCGGCGGTGGCTGCGATGCTGTTCAGATCGAGACCATTGACATCGATCAGGTGCGTGGGCCGCTCGATTTCGAGCTTCATGAGGTCGAGAAGGTTGGTACCCCCCGCGATGAACTTGGCGTCGGGATTGCCCGCCGCCGCCTTCACCGCCGCTTCCACCGTAATGGCTCGTTCGTAGGTGAAGGCCTTCATGCTTCGATCCCTCCAACTTCGGAAATGGCATCAAGTATGTTGGAATAGGCCCCGCATCGACAGATGTTCCCGCTCATACGCTCGCGCACTTCGGCAGCAGTCGCCTTTGGCCGCTCGGCCAGGTCGGCCGTGACATGACTTGGAATATTCGCCTTTATCTCCTCAAGCACTGCGACTGACGAACAGATTTGACCGGGCGTACAGTATCCGCACTGGAAGCCGTCGTGCTTGACAAAAGCGGCCTGCATTGGATGGAGGTTTCCAGGTTGCCCCAGTCCTTCGATTGTCGTGATCTCGTCCCCTTGATGCATGACAGCAAGCGTTAGGCAGGAATTGATCCGCTGTCCGTCAACGATAACGGTGCAGGCTCCACACTGGCCATGGTCGCATCCTTTCTTCGTACCGGTAAGATGCAGATGTTCACGTAAGGCGTCGAGAAGCGTCGTCCTGTTGTCCAGGTCGAGAGCCTGACGCTCGCCATTCACGGTAAGCGTGACAGCTGTCTTGAATTTCATATCGTCTCCCGCTGACTGGGCGGCCGCGCTGCCGGTCGAGGTCCTCGTGACTACGACTGCGGCGGCTGAAGAGATAAGAAGCTCCCGGCGGGAAAGTTCCAATATACGTTGATCGGGCATGTCCGCTCCCTTGCTTGACTTGGAGTGAGGTCAGGTCTTCCGGTGGTGGTGGCCACCCAACAACGTAGAGCCCACGCCCGCTATGAATAGATGGCTAATCTCGCATACACTCATCTACGCCGTTCATGAATGCGGTCTTGGTACCAGGCGAACAGGTGTGCAGTTACCCGCCGGTGACGCTCATATGGCGGCTGACGGCGGGGCGGTTGTGGGTGCGGTCGATGATGAAGTCGTGGCCCTTGGGCTTGCGGGAGATCGCCTCGTCAATCGCGGCGTAGAGCAATCCGTCGTCTTCGGTGGCGCGCACGGCGGAGCGCAGATCGGCGGCGTCGTTCTGGCCGAGGCACATGTAGAGCGTGCCGGTGCAGGTGAGGCGCACGCGGTTGCAGCTCTCGCAGAAATTATGGGTCATCGGGGTGATGAAGCCCATGCGGCCGCCGGTTTCCTCGACGGTGACGTAGCGGGCAGGGCCGCCCGTGCGGTAGCCGATTTCGCTCATGGTGAACTGCTTCTCGAGATCGGCGCGCAGCTTGGAGAGCGGCAGATAGCGATCGGTGCGGTCTTCCTCGATCTCGCCCATCGGCATGGTTTCGATGACGGTCAGATCCATGCCGCGACCATGGGCGAAGCGGATCATCTCGGGCATCTCGACGTCGTTGAAATCCTTGAGGACGACGGCGTTGAGCTTGATGTGCAAGCCGGCCTTCTGGGCGGCGTCGATGCCGTCCATGACCTTGTTGAAGTCGCCCCAGCGGGTGATCTCGCGGAATTTGTCGGGATTGAGGGTATCCAGCGATACGTTGATGCGGCGAACGCCGCAATCATAGAGCTCGTCGGCATAGCGCGCGAGCTGGGAGCCGTTGGTGGTCAGCGTCAGCTCGTCCAGGCCGGAGCCGATCTGTTGGCCGAGTTGGCGCACGAGATGCATGATGTTCTTGCGCACCAGCGGCTCGCCGCCGGTCAGTCTCAGCTTGCGAACGCCCTTGGCGATGAACGCGGAACAGAGCCTGTTCAGCTCCTCCAGCGTCAGAAGATCCTTCTTCGGCAGGAAGTTCATGTTCTCGGCCATGCAATAGGTGCAGCGAAAATCGCAGCGATCGGTCACCGAGACGCGCAGATAGGTTACGGCCCGCTGAAACGGGTCGATCATCGGTTTCGCATCGGCCACGAGCGGCGCGGCGTTGGCGATCGTTCCTACCTTGCTGTTCACAGTCCATCTCCTCTGTCGGCCGTTATAATCGCAAAAGATCCGCCCGCGACTTAAAGGTCACCAAGCGCCGCCTTAGCAACTGGGATACGCACCGGAGAAAACCAGTTTCGACATCGTCTTCTGCGCAAGCGCAACGAAGATGCGCCGCTCCTTTGCAGGCCGCTCGCAGAGGAGCATCACAAGTCGGTGTGGCGTAGCTTACCGTCAATCGCCCTTCTGATGGAACTGCGCCTCGCCTCCAGTGAATTAGTCAAGACGCTCATGCGAGGCCCTTCGCCCATTTGTCCGGCGCTGTTGGTGTCGACCGGGTCCGCGAGGCGCGGAGCAAGGATTTATCGCAAGGTGATTTCATAGGCTTTTGGTTAGAAGGCCTCCTGGCGAGATGGTAGCAAGTTGGCGGCCACGACTGCCGCCATCAGGACGGCGATAGATGTTGCGACTAGAGCAAATTTCATGAGATTTCCTCTATTCGTGTTAATAAAACGGACGGAGGTGGGCTTGGTTCCAGTTTCACATTCTGGAAGGCTGGACGCGAGGCTAACAATGTCGCGGCGGGCGCGTCTTGCGATGCCCTGTCGCCAGAGTGTTCGGCGTGCAAAATAAGAACCACTGCCCGCAGTGACGGCCGCGTCGATGAACTTGAGATTGACGTTCGCGCGGCAGCAAAACCTTTTCGATCTCAGCCGCCGGACTTCGTGAACGACAAGGCGAAGGGCTTCCTTCGTGAGCAGCCATTTACCGCTCCTTGTACGGGCCCTTGCTTAGCGAACATCCCTGGGCATTTCTTCGTCGAACCTGGTCTTGTCACGTTCTGGATCGTCGAGGAGAACAGCCTCTTCGGGATCTTCCGGAAGGGCTTCATCGGCCTCGATGTTCTCCTCGTCGTAGCTAGGAATTGCGGGCACCGAGCCCTCACTGGGAAGATCGTCTCCATCGGCTACCGGCGTTTCGTCGCTTCGTTCAGGCGACGGGATCGGTTCAAGGTCCATCTCCGGTGGACTTGGTTTCCAAGTTGGCGAGGGCATTGGTTCGTTGTTTGGGTTTTCTCTTGGATCGGTCAACGCTTCGGCTCCTTGTTTCCCCACGTCAACCTGCTTGCCAGCATAAGGTTCCGTGGTGCGCGGCGACGGTCGAAGAATGAAACGCATAGATTGACGCACCGCGCCAGGACGAGCGCACAGGTCGCCCCATCGACGGATAGGCAGGAAATGGACCCGAGTACGTCAAAGCTCGGATCAACGATGGAGGCGCCAAGAGGTGGTTCGGCCGTCCATGACTACATACCATTCTTGCAGGAGGGTTCAGCCCCCAGTCGATCGGAATATCGCCTAGCTCGTGATGCCCCCTTAGTGCCCTAATTTAGCTTTGAGCATCAGTCTGCTGGGCGGTCTGGCGGCAACAATTTTAGCGATCCAGCCTAAAGTCTGCAGTGATGCGACCTTAAGCGCCGCCGACGTTCCATACCTAAGACTGGCCATCAACTTTCGATGGCGAGCATGAAATGCCGTATCCGACGATTTCGAAGCCATTCGAATGTCATACATCGTGGTTTTGCAATCTGATTTGGCCCGACTTGCCTTCGCTCAGAGCCTGCTCACAGCCTCGACGACATCTCGAAACGCGATTGGTTTTTGGAGCCTAACTTTATCGGCGAGTTCGTCCGGGATCACATCCGGATCGTACCCGGTCAGAAAAACGAAGGGCGTCTCCTGCTTGACCAGCTTGTAAGCAATTTCAAATCTAGGGCCTCCACCGCCGAGATTGAGATCGAGCACAACGGCATCAGGCGTCTGCTCTTCCAGACGCTGCAGCGCCGCTTCTTCTGTTGGACAGGGGCCAAGAACCTCCGCGCCTGCGCCTCGCAGCGCCGTCGCCGTGTCGGAAGCGACGTAGTAGTCATCCTCCACCACGAGGATGACCTTTCCAGTGAGATCAGGCGCTCCAGTCATATCGGCACTCCCTCCATAGAGTCGGGTCGGTGCTGGGGCGTCGGTCTCGAGAATGCTCTCCGCGTCGCGAAGCGGAAACTCGATGTGGCACCGAGCGCCGCCCGGCTCGATGGTTGTCTTGCCTATCCCGCGTAATTCGTAGGGAATCTTCGCCTCGATCAACTCAGAGCCGAATCCGCGTCGTGTCGGTGGTGGGCG
>Ga0307412_10002357_pt1 | contig 10470 bp, 6 predicted proteins | sample DK1Cmetagenome_3_FD_203823 | JGI IMG/M metagenome (GOLD analysis project Ga0307412, IMG submission 203823) | Maize rhizosphere microbial communities from greenhouse at UC Davis, California, United States - DK15-C-1 | ecosystem: Host-associated > Plants > Roots > Rhizosphere > Soil | place: USA...
ACTCGTACATCCGCTGGTATAACGCAAAACGGATCAAGCTCTCGCTCGGCTTCCTCAGCCCCGTCGAATACCGGCAAAGTCTTGGAATCGCGGCATAACTCAGTCCAAGAAAATAGCCGCACCCCCAATTGTTGTAGAGACAAATCAGATCGGGTCGACAGTTCGAATAACGCGCGCCCGAAGTCAGTGTGGCGTCGACTGGATGCGCACGCTTTGAATGCCGCCCGATAGGAACATGCTCAAGGCTCGGTGGTCCACCGAGTACCCTGTGCAATAGTTCCGCTCCGGAAATGCAATGCACGTCAGCGAGTCGCACGGCGAGCAATTGACAATCGGCCCGAGAATCAGACAGCGGCTGGATTGCTCCATAAACCACTTCTTGGTATTCACATGTTTTGGATGTGTGGAGCCGTAGACACAGATCTGGGGTATATCCAGAATCGCGCCGAAATGCGCGGTCCATGAGTCGACACTCAGCAATGCCCGACCACGAGTCAGTATCTCGGCCCATTGTGATGGCATGAAGTTTTCCAAAACGGCGTGGTCGCACAGTTTCATCCGGCGATCCGCGGCGCCCCCAATCTGGACAACCTTCATGCCGGCTTTGTGAATCTCATCAACCAGTTCCGCCATGATATGGCTTGGAATCGACTTAAGGTCCCATCCTCCTAAAGGATGGACGAAAACCACATCATGACCGATGCGGTACATGATTTCTTCGGCACGCTGCCGCTGCTCCGCAGTAGCGCGCGGCCGGACATTCGGCAATCGAGTGTCTTTGGGAAGCCCGACCTCTTCCAGCATGTACTCGACCAGGTTCTGCCCGGTGTTGGACAAACCTCGTGTGGGATGGCAACGTTTCAGCGTCGGCGAGGCGTCCGCGCGTTGCGATACGTATTGATAGGACGCCAGCAATTGGGGGTACGTCTCCTCAGCCGACGCAATCGGCACTGGTACTGACTCGATAGCGAGGTCAGGACAAAATTCCTTGGCCCAGCCAACGAGGGGCTCCGCGATATGCAACCGTATCTTCTTGCCGCGTGCCGCTGCATACGCCGCGACTTGCACTGCAAGAATGACATCGCCGCGATGAAACGGGCAAACGAGCTCTATCCGATCGGGATCCTGTATCGCGCCCGCTCGCTTGTCGAGCAGCCAGCGCCAGTCGTGCAGGGCTTCCCACGGTGCGGCAGCATCCGTTCCTTGCGGACGCAGTGTGATGCCGACCGCAGCAGCTGTGCGACCGATGCGGGTGCCTTGCGCATTCATTCGCAACGCGGCATCCGCAACGGCGACATCCGTGATGAAGCGGGTATCGAGCAGATCCTGCGACTCGGGTGCAAGAAGCGAACGAGCCCCGCCGAAAATACCCTCCGCGAACGACGAGATTGTCTCGGTCAAAGGATGCTCCGAGAGACTATTGGAAAAGCCGCTGCGCGAATTGCTCAGTAGGTCGAAGTTGTTGGTGACAAGCAACGAGGCTCTGACCTGCTCAGTCATGGTCGCCGGATCCAATGTGCCTTGTCGCAAACCGCCGTCTTGGCCCGCCGTATGGGCAACCATGATTGCTGGATCCGGCTGGTCGAGCAAAGCCCTGATCAAATATTCGAAACATCGGTTCAGCGGCACGTTATGGCGCCCGGCGACCCACACGTAAGGTTGTTTCGTCGCGCCCCATCCTTGCTGGACCGCGTCCGCGAATCGCAGTTCCTGATACGAGTACGGTATGACAGTGAAGCGCGTCAGCGGCAAGCGCCGGCTCCAGGAGTCGACATGGTCCCGGATAGCCACGAGGCGAGGCTCCTCCGCCGTCGCATCGACGATGATCAGTTCGCCAAGTATGATCCGCTCCGTTTCCAGTTCCTCAACGAGCAACGCCACGTTTTGGAATGGCGCTTCGCCAACCACGATGACCGCGGAGTTTGCCGCTAGCTGCAGAATTGCCTCGCTTTTCGACGGACTGCGTCTGCCGAACTCAAGCTGCGCCTTGTGCAACGCCGCGGAAAGACGCTGCAGCCCGGCAGGATCGTGAAGAGGCGTCCGCACGAGCGCCGCCCTGAACCGATCAGCGAGACCGGGCGCCAGACGCCTAAGCAGGCGTTTCATTTGCCGTTTGCTATGTGCAGTGATCAAGATAAACCACCTACCCTTACGTGTTTTTCCAGCTCTTCGGCGCCCTTGGCGGGAAAGCCAATGAGTAATCCTCAGACGTCATTGTCAGGTTCGGGCTGTAGAACGGATCATGCGCGATCACATCACTCCAGCGCGACAGCATATACGCGCGCTCCTTGACGTCCCGTTCGATCTGCGCAGGAGTCAGGTTCTCGCCACGAGACACGGACTCGAGATGATAGAGCTCGGCGAACGGGGTGAAGACAATGTCATATCCTGCCGCTCGAATCTTTAGACAGAGGTCTACGTCGTTATAGCCGACCGTCAGGTTGAGCTCGTCGTAACCGTCCACCTGCTCGAAGACCGCCTTGCGAACCAACATGCAGGCTGCGGTAACCGCAGACACATTCTGCACGAGCATCGGACGACCGAAATACCCGATCGCATTGCGCGGAAAATGACGATGACCATGTGCGGCAACGCCGTACAGCCCCATGACGACTCCCGCATGTTGAATCGTCTCGTTCGCGTAGTAGAGCTTCGCGCCTGCCGCACCAACGTTGTGCTGAGCGACTTGCGTCACAAGCTCGATGAGCCAATCCGGGTGGATGACCTCAATATCGTTGTTTATGAAACCAAGAACGGTCCCGGTCGCAACCTCGGCCGCCCGATTGTTCAGGGCCGAAAAGTTAAACGCTCCGGAAATCCGCAACACTTTCACCCGCGCGTCCTTCTTGGCTGCGTCGAAGAAAGCGAGCGTAGCCGCATCCGAACTGTCGTTATCGACAATGATAATCTCGAGGTCCGGGTAAGCCGTTTCGTGCAATAGCCCGTTGATCGCCACCTCTAGTACGTCGAGACGGTCACGGGTCGGAACAATCAGCGAAACCCGCGGCAGCACGGACGGCGGTTGCCGCTTGATGCGCCACCAGCCCGGGAACTGGCGCAGAGGGAGCACTTCGGCGGTAGGCTCGACCTGGGCGAAATATTGGACTAGCGCCCGGCGAGCCGTATCGATAGACGCATCGGGATTGTCCGTTGAGAAGCTGGCCACCCCCGGGAAGATTCTCCAGTGATACAGCACGTGCGGTATGTGGCGAATGCGGCTCGCTTCCGTGTGCAGCAAAAAGCGCAACACGAAGTCGTAGTCCTGGCTACCCTCGAACCCGATGCGGAATCCGTTTATTTTCCGAACGATCGACGTCCGGTAGACGCCCATGTGCGCAACGAAGTTCTGGGAGTAAAAGAGCTCGCGATTCCAGTCGGTTTTGAAGTGCGGATCGTGGCGATTATCGTCTTCATCTACCTTGTCCTCATCGGTGTAGATCAGGTCCGCATCCGGATATCGATTGATCTCTTCCGCAACCATATGCAGGGCATGGGCTGGCAACGCATCGTCGTGGTCCATCAACGCTACGAAATCACCCGCCACGACCTCGAGGGCAGAGTTGCTGGCGGCTGAGATATGACCGTTCGTTTGCCGGAATACGACCTTGACCCGACTGTCTCTCCGGGCGTATTCCTCGAGTACCTGCCTCACCTCCGGATTCGTCGATGCGTCGTCGGCGATGCACAACTCCCAGCGTGTGTACGTTTGCGCGAGCACGCTTTCCAGCGCTTTACGCAGATACTTCGGGCGGGGATTGTAGACGGGCATCAGGACCGAAATGAGCGGCTTTACAGCCAGTGCCTCACCCAACACACTAAGCCGGGCAAGGTCATGCTCCGTCAGCGTGTCGTAGAGTTCGACCCAAGCGCGGTATTCGCCCTTGTCGTATTTGCTGGCCACGCCCCCTCGAACAATCTCCTTCGCAGTGCGCAAGTCGCCGCGGAGTGCGGCACGCAACAAAGTTCTCTGCTTCCCGGCGTTGAGAGCGCCATAGCCTTCGCGGATGAGCGCAAGCTTGCCGAGGTTGTGGACCGCGAGATGCTTGATCGCGAACCGCACGCCCTTTCGGTCCGTGGGATCGAATCTCAAGGTGCGCACGCCCGGCGGCAATACGATGAGTCTTTTCTCACGCCCTTTCACGTATCCCGAAAACGGATAGGAGAAGACTTGTGAGCCGTCCACACCAGCGAACGCATACAGAACAGGGCGCAATTTCTCTTCACTCGCCGTCATCTCCAGCGTAACGAGCGCCCACCCCGGATTGAGGCCACGCCAACCGGGTGAGACAGAGAATTGGGGATCGTCGCCCGTGCTGACGTAGCCGCCGTCGACCACCTCGACATCCTTCGCGTAGGTAAAGCCCGGCTGCCCGGGGGATCGAGCCATTCTGTACGGAATCAGCGCGATTTCGGCCGCTTTTCGCAACGACCTGGTAGCGACACGCAAAGGCGCCGTCACTCGCCAACTGAAAGACGTACGGTAAGCGTGGGTGGCAGCATTCAATTGCGCGACTGACGCGCCAAGTCGGCTGACTGAAGTCTGCAGCTCGTTATTTTCCGACTTCAGCTTCTCAAGCCTGGACCGACCCTCCAGCACCTCCCGACGAGCGGCGGCGAGCGACGCCTGACTTGCTTCAAGTTGCCGCCGCTGATCGGCCACCGACGCTTGTGCGCCACGCAACGCGTCCTCTTTTTCCAAAAGCAGATCTCTGGCATCTTCTTCCGCGCTGCGCACCTGCGCAAACATTCCTTCGAGGGAAGCATGCCCCTCGCGGAATTCGAGGACTTCATGGTTGCGCGCACCCAGTTCGCTGTTCAGTGCGACGTCGACGGCGGCTCCATCAACGGGTGCTTCGAACAGGCCTGACCTGAGCATCGGCAATTCGCAATCGGATGCCAGTGCAATCAAATACATCGGATCAACGAGGCCGGCACTGCGCTTCACCTCGCCCTGATGTTTCGTAAAGCTAACTAATTGCCCATCGTGTTCCGCGAAGAGTGCTGACCCGTATACGATCCGCTGGCCATAGATCGACACGTTCCCGAAGGACGCCTTCGTGAGCGACTCGAACTCCGCGCGCGTCAACTCCTTGATGTGGTAGGGGTTTGAAAATCGCGGAGTATCTGAATACACACGTTTATCGGGAGTCGACATGACGAGCAAGCCGCCGGGGCGTAGCACGCGTTTGATCTCCAATATCATCGTTTCGTGCTGGTCGTGATGCTCGATCGTTTCGAAGCTGACCACCACATCAACCGAGCCGTCAGCCAACGGAATCTTTGCCACGGAACCGACTCGATACTCTAGGTTCCGACGCTGATACTTTCGCTGCGCGTGCCGAACCGCTTCGTCGGATATGTCGACGCCAATCGTGGTCCGTGCTACTGTCGCGAGAATCGACGAGCCGTACCCTTCACCGCTCGCGATGTCGAGCACGTCTTTTTGCGCACACAAGTCGGCAGCGCACAAATAGCGGTGCAAATGCTCCAGCTCAATGGCGCCTTGTTGCTCAGGAACAAAACGTTCGCCGGTATATTCCATATATCGCTGTATTTAGGTGTTCGTTGCTAGTCAAACTGGCCAACGCGTGGTGGCGATGCTAGCGAGAAGAATTTGCCGCCGCTGATCGCCAGATTTGGATTGTGGAATACATCGCGGCTCAGTGCGTCGCCCCAACGATTCCGCATCCAGGCCGCCTCGTTCGAGAGACGCACCGCACGTTCCCCAGCAACGTCGTTGCCACGACTCGCCGACTCGTAGTGATATAAGTTTGCATACGGAACGTAGACGTTACGATAGCCCGCCGCGTGCAACTTCAGGCAGAAGTCGACGTCGTTGTAAGCGACCTTCAAATGCTCCGCGTCCAGCCCTCCCACCGCTTCAAACAGGGAACGCTTAACGACCAGGCACGCTGCGGAAACCGCCGAAACTTGGTGAGCCAGCATTGCCCGGCCGAAATAGCCGGCCTCCCCTCGACGCAACCTATGATGCATGTGCCCCGCGATTGCATCGCCTGCCAGAACCACTCCACCATGTTGCAGCGACTCAGTCGGATACCAGAGCGCTGCGCCCACCGCTCCGGCGCCCTGCTGTAGCGCGTAGCCACACAAGGTCGACAGCCATTCCGGATCGATGACCTCTATGTCGTTGTTTAACAGGCACAATAGCGTGCCGCGTGCACATGCCGCCGCACGGTTGTTGAGCGCCGAATAGTTAAACGGGGCATCATCGCGAATGACCGTCACATTTGACATGCCCGTGTATTGTGAAAGCAGCGCGACCGCCCGCGGGTCAGTCGATCCGTTGTCGACAATCAGGATCTCGAAGTTGCGATAGGTCGTTCGCGACTGCACGCTCTCGATGCATCTGGCAAGGAGACCCGGCTTGTCTCTGGTAGGAATGATGATCGAAACCAGAGGCTCCGGCTGCGACACCGCGAAAATAGCGCGCATCATCGACGCACGTTCGCGCAACGGCTCAACCGACGCCTGCCGGTTTGTTCTCGTGAGGTGTTCGCGCACTGCGCGCAACGATGCATCGCGGACGTACGGCTTCGCAGCGACATCTCGCGCGGTACTCTGCGGGCTCGAGCGCCAGTGATAGAGAATGTGCGGAATATGAACAATCTCGTCGCTTCGCACTCTCTCCGAGCAACGCAGGACCAGATCATGGTCCTGGCTCCCTTCAAATCCAAGCCGAAAACCGCCGACCTCGGCGAGCAATGCTGATTCAAACACGCCTAGGTGCGAAAACATGTTCTGCCCGAGCATAAGCACGGGATCCCAGTCGGACTTGAAGTACGGCTCGACGCGCTTTCCGTCCGGGGTCAGCTTGTCTTCGTCGCTGTACAACATGCGTGCACTCGGATACTTCTGAAGATAGAGTGCGACTATGTACAACGCCTGCTCTGGCAACAGGTCATCGTGATCGAGCAACGCGACGAATCGCCCGGTAACAATGGCCAACGCGCTATTACTTGCGGCACAGATATGACCATTGGTTGAGTTCCGCACAACCTTGATGCGGGCGTCAAGCTTCACATAGTCATCGAGCGTGGCGGCAACGTGGGCCTCAGTCGAAGCGTCGTCGCATAGGCACAACTCCCATTCTTGATAAATCTGCGCTCGTACCGATTCAATCATCTGCCGCAAGTAGATTTCCGGCGTGTTGAACACTGGTACAAGTACGGAAATCAATGGCCGGTCGGCGAGCGCGGCGGCCCGCGACCGCAGCGCGGTTCTCGCGCTTTCGTCGATAGTGTCGTACTGCCGGACCCAATCGCCGTAGTCGTCTGCGTCGACGGCACGGTGCAACAGGCTACGCACGCCACTTAGGCCCTCGCGGCGTATGACGTCGAGCAACCGGTGAACGACCGGCCGAACTCCACCGCGAAGTTGAACAGCGAGGCGAGCGCTGCGCCACAAACGAAGCGGCGATTGGAGCAGCGAGTTCGCGTGCATAGGCTCAGACCTGGGCTTCGTAAGCGGCGACGACCTCTTCCACTGGTCCAAAAGCGCGCACCCGCCCACCGTCCATCCATAGTGCCTTATTACAGACGCGGCGGATTTCGGAATTAGCGTGCATTGCGAGCACGACGATTTCAGCGCGGCTGTGTAGATCGGCCAAACGCTCCTCTGCTTTGTGCATGAACGACGCGTCGCCGACGCCCATGACTTCGTCCAGCAACAAAATCTCGGCGTCGACTGCCGTGGATACCGCGAACGCGAGGCGAACCCTCATGCCGCTCGAATACGTCCGCAGCGGCAGATCTAGGTAGTCGCCCAGTTCGCAGAACTCGGCGATGCCGCCGATCTTTTCCTTGACCTCTGCGTCTGTCATCCCAAGCAGCAAACCACGCAGACGAATGTTTTGCATGCCGGTGGAGTTATCGTCCATCCCGAGGCTGATGTCGAGCAGGGGCACGATCTTGCCCTCGCTCTCGACGGTGCCGTGCGTGGGGGAGTAGATACCAGCCATCGTGCGTAGCAACGTCGATTTGCCCGCCCCGTTACGACCGATCAAGCCAATGCGATCGCCACGTTCGAAGCGCAAGTCGACGTTATCCAGCGCGCGAACGACAATCACGCCGTCGGTATCTTCCGCAATCTTGTTGCGACGCCCCATACGAAGCACCTGCTTTTTCAGCGACCGACCCTGAACATCGTAGATAGGTAAATCGAGGGTCGCGCCTTTTAACTCAATGAAGGCCATAGTGTTATCTCTTATACCCAATAAGGAATGCGTTTGAGATAGCGACCCGTCGTTACGAGCGCCACAGCCCATCCAACAATCGCCATACCGATCGACACGGCCCACGTGAGCAGGCTAGGGAACTGCCCGGTGAGGGGCGCCCGCACGAGCTCAATCAGGTATGCAAGGGGATTGCACGCGACGATGAATGAAAAGCGCGTCAACGCATTCGGTCGATAGATGATCGGTGTCACATAGAATGCGATCTGAATCAATGCGGAGATGATCTGCGGCAAGTCCCGGAACCTCGCGGACAATAAACCGGCGATCATTGCGATCCACAGCGCATTCAGCAGGTACAGCAGCAGCGCGGGAACGAAGACCGGCAGCGCTTCCCAGTTCTTCACCCCGAAGACGAACAGAAGGACAATAACGATAATGAAATTGTGGGCAAGGATGACTAGGTTCCGCCAAACGACCTGGAAGATGTAGATCAGCTTCGGCGTTGCCGCCTGCCGGATATACGTGCCGCCATTGATGTAAGCGAGACTGCCTTCCTGCACAGTCTGTGCAAACATCGTCCACATCACCAGACTGATGGACAGGAACGGGAGGTAGTCACTCATCTTCTGTCCGAACAAGGTCCCGTAAACGATACCGATGGATGCGATCATCACACCCATACTGATCGTCAGCCAGAATGGGCCGACTCTTGAACGGGCATAGCGCTGCCGGATTTCCAGCCAGCCAAGCAAGGTCCAAAGCCTGTAGGCAACTACACTTTGTTTCAGGTCGTCAAATATGTGCTTGAACATTGGAACCTTTCGATTGTTTGCTTTGCATGTCTTTAGTAAGTGTCCGCATACGTGCTTGTGTGATCGCTACCGCTAGAATTTCTGCAGCGCTCCCATTCGACCTAACAAACCGTGCCAGATGCCGAGTGATGCCATCCGCAGGTGTTCCATCCGAGGCGCAAGCCAGAGCCCATATATCACGATGCGAACCGGCAATTTCAGCAGTTCGTTTGCCTTCCAGCTCCACGGCATATAGGGCCGTTTCACAAGCGCGATCGCATTGCGAAATAAATAGTAATGCCGAACCGGACTATGACTAGGATAGTTTCGGCCGAAAACGCGTATCGGACTATCTCCTAACTCGTGCGCCAGGCGCAGGAACGGCACGCCCAGAATCGAGTAGCGGGCCTTGCGCGCTCGCACGCACCATTCAACATCGACAAAGTCGATGAACAGCGAATCGTCCATGGGGCCGATATCGTCCCAAGCAGCCAGATTGAGACATGAACCGGATGTGATCAGGAAGTCGACATCGATCAGCTCCGTTCCAACCGGCGGAATGCGTTTGAGCGCCGGAAAACGAAAACGCACGAACGGCGCCGTGCCACCCAGACGCAAATCTTCATATGCAGGCCCGATCAACGCCACGCGGCCGCCACCGGACAACACACGCGCCAGCGCACGCGGCAGCTCGTTCAGCAGGCCCTCGGACGGTTCGCTGTCTTGATCGAAGAGAAGCGCCATAGCGTATCCGGCTTCGATCAAGCAGTTGACTCCCTGATTCAATGCCGTTGCAATGCCAAGGTTCGCGCCGTTCGAAACATAAACGATGCTCTCATCGAGTCCTAGATCGCGACCGCTGTGCGACTGTTCTGTGTTGTCGACGACAACACAGAGGCCAAATTTGGACAAGCGGTTCGCCCGTCTGATGCAGTGTTCATCAGGCCGATAGAAGACAACGACAATACCGGTTCGGTGTGAATTAGACACGTTCTTCAGTCAACGAGCGCACGTAACGATCGACACCTTCCTGCACGCTCAGGAACGGCGCGTCGTAGCCGGCCGCGCGCAGCTTCGACTGATCCGCCTGCGTGAAGCATTGATACTTGCCGCGCAACGCGTCGGGGAACGGAATGTATTCGATCAGCCCACGCTGCACCTGGTCGGCGAGCGACAGCGGTGGCTCGTTGTTCAGCGCGCGCAGGGTGTTGACCACCGTGCTCGCGATGTCGTTGAACGGCTGCGCGCGTCCGCTGCCCAGGTTGAAGATGCCCGACTTGTCCGGGTTGTCGAAGAAGAACAGGTTGACCTTGACCACGTCTTCCACGGAGACGAAATCGCGCGTCTGCTCGCCCGCAGCATAGCCGTTGTATTCGCCGAACAGCTTGACCTTGCCCTCGGCGCGGAACTGGTTGAAGTTGTGAAACGCTACCGACGCCATGCGCGCCTTATGCGTTTCGCGCGGACCGTAGACGTTGAAATAGC
>Ga0307412_10002358_pt1 | contig 10470 bp, 27 predicted proteins | sample DK1Cmetagenome_3_FD_203823 | JGI IMG/M metagenome (GOLD analysis project Ga0307412, IMG submission 203823) | Maize rhizosphere microbial communities from greenhouse at UC Davis, California, United States - DK15-C-1 | ecosystem: Host-associated > Plants > Roots > Rhizosphere > Soil | place: USA...
TCGTAGTGGTCAAACACCGCGGCGTTGCCGGGCTGGTTGTCTACCCTTGCCATGCGTACGCGGCTGGTCATGCGGGCGGCGTGGTACTCGGCGGCTAGTTCCGCGTCTGTGAATCGTTTACGCTTCATCGCTGATCTCCCATCCGGGTTCGTTGAGGTTGTGGCCGTGTTGTTGGAGGCGGTTGAGCATGTGGTGGTGGTCGTCGCGGTGGCTTGTTTGGTGGAAGATGAGGCCCCGGTACCGGATGACGTACACGGTCATGGTTGGTCCCTTACGAGCTTGTCTGCGTAGGAGATGGCTTCGGCGTGGGTGGGGAAGTCGCGGTGTCCGCCGCTGAACTCGACACGCCAGTATTGGGGTGTTTTGAGGACGGGGAAGCGCCTGTTGCCGCCTGCTGTGACGCCGTATGAGGGGGTGAACACTTGGGGCCGGTGCGGGTTGGTGCGCGGGCTCCCAACGAACGGTTTAGCACTCATGGTTCCTCCTGGTCGATGTGGTCGCGGTTGCCGGTGAGTAGCGCGGCGAAGTCGGCGAGGGTCATGGTGACCCATTGCTCGGCGGGGTTGGCGGTTCCATGGCGTTTGTGGACGATTACGCCGGCGAGTGCGTCGTCGTTGCCGCGTTCAATCTCGGTTTCGGTCGCCCAGGGTCCGAGGCTGGTTTTGGCGGTGTTTTTGCATTCGAGGACTACGCGCTGGCCGTGGATGCGGACTCCTCCAATGTCCCCGCGGTCCTTGGCCCCGTTTTTGACGCGCCTATCAATTCGGTCATCTACGACGACCGCTAAATAGTCGGCGGTGGTTCGCTCAAAAGTGGATCCGGCCTTCTTGGCGGATGCTCTGGTGCGGGTCACTTGGTACTTCCCTTGTTTGGGCCTGCTAATGCGAAGTCGGCTTGTGTCTCTGGCCGGTCCCTCATCTGCTTGATGATGTGGACGAATGCGCCGATGCCGTCGTGCTTCCAAACTTCGGACATGAGGACTACGGGCGCTTTGCAGTATCGACAGCGACCTTTCATGGCTTGAGCCGCCCGAGGTAGCGGAGCCGCCCGATCCATGTGAGGTGCGCTGTGTGGAATCCGTCGTCACTGCATCCTCGGCACTTGCGGGCGGAAAGTTTGATAAGTAGCCAGTTCATTTGCGGGTGCTCCTAGGGTGCGTATACGAAGGTGTTGGGTTGGGGGTTCATGAGAGTGCCGATGGTGGTGTTGCGGAAGGTGCCGCCGCTGATGACGCGGATGTCGTACAGGGTGCCGCCGTCGGTGGTGGTGGTTTTGGTGACGGTGCCGGCTTCGATGTAGTTGGCGTGGAAGAACGTCACGGGCCTGCCTATTGCGTGCAGTGGGTCGGGGAGTGGCTGGCCGGGTGTGTACGGGTTGCGGGGGTTGTTCACTTGCGTCCTTGTCTTGGCTTCTGCGGGGTTTGTTTTTGGTGTGCGCCCACGGGTGCCACATCAGCCCCACGGGGCGCTGTAGCCCCGCCTGTAACGTCTATGCGGGGTTGTTGACGGTCTTCGCGTTGCTGGGCGCGGCGGGTGGTATCCGCTAACCGGCGTGCTGTCCGGCGCTCCTGGTCAGCCTCGCGGGTCACGCGGGGTATCCTCCGCGCTCGATCCGGTCCCGCAGATACGAGTTGTGCCCGATGAAGTCCATATGCGCCGTACCGGTGATGCCGTGCCTGTTCTTCGCCACGATCATTTCGGCCTCATGCGGGGATTCCATGAGGTCTCGGTGCATGAGGATCACAACGTCGGCGTCCTGCTCAATAGCGCCGCTCGAGCGGAGGTCTGACAGTTGTGGGGTTTTCTGTTCCCGGCCTTCGTTCTTCCTCGAGAGCTGGGAGAGAGCGATCACGGGGACCTCGAGCGCTTGTGCCAGGAGTTTGAGTTTGCGGGTTGTTTCGGTGACTACTTCGTATTCGGACTTCCTCGAGTCGGGGTGTTCGATGAGGCCCAAGTAATCGACTACGACGGCGGTTAGTCCGTGTTTGCGTTTCACGGACCATGCGTGCCGGGCTACCTGCGCCATTGATGCGTCCCTCGAGGGGTCGATGAACAGGGGTAGGTGTTCCCAGCGTTCGCGGGCTTTCCCTACGCGTTCCCAGTCGGCGTTGGTGAGTTGCCGTTTGGTGATGCGGCCCATGTCGACTTTTGCTTCTTGGGAGACCATGCGTAACTCGAGTTCGGTGTTGGACATCTCGAGGGATGTGAACGCGACGGGCCCCCGGTTGCAGAGTGAGAGCGCGGCTTGGAACCCGGCAACTGTTTTGCCGACTGAGGGGCGGGCTCCTATGACGTAGAGCGCGCCGGGCCTCCATCCTTGGATGAAGTGGTTGACGTTCGTCCAGGGTGATTCGGTGTAAGTGACGGGGGAGTCGAGGGAGTCGAGGGTTGCGTCGATGGTTTCGGATACGGGCCGGGTGGTTGAGCCGAGCCCATCCGTTACGTTGCCCAACTTCTCGAGCGCTTCGGTGGCGAGCGTTTCGATGTCGCCGCCTTCCGCTGCCCGCTGGTTGAGGTTCGCGGTGACTTGCACGAACCGCCTGCGTGCCGCGTCCTGAGCGACGATGGCCGCGTGGTAGGTGACGGACGCCTCGGATACGTGGACCTCAGTGATGGTCCACACGAAGCCTGCAGGGACGGCGCGCCGGTCGGCCACGTCCAACCTCGAGATAGCGTCAGTCACCGTGAGCGGGTCTGAGGGTTTCCCGGATCCGACAACTTCCTGGATGGTCCGGTAAAGGACCTCGCCGGCGACTGTGGAGAAGTCCCGCGGCTCGAGGCTGATCTCATGCAGGCAACCGCCGTCCGACTCGAGCAATGCGGCGAGGACCGCTTTTTCTGCTGGTGTCACTGGATGGCCTTTCGGTTGTTGAGGAATGCCTCGAGCGGCTTATCCCCTGACTGATACGCCTCATACGCTTGCGGGGTGATCGTCCCGGTTCGGACTGCGCGGTGTAGTTCTTTCATGGCTGCGGACCAGTTGGCGCCCTCGAGCATCCGCGATTCGTCGGCGTAGTTGAGGTGGTAGCCGTTTTTGAACTCGTAAACGCGGGCTTCCTCTATGGCCCTGACGCGTTCCACGATGTGCGCTGGCATGATCCATGCCGAGTGCGTCCTGTAGTAGTCGGAGACGGCTTTGAGGGCGTCCTGTACGGTGTGCGGCTCGAGGACTTCCTGCCACGCGATGATCGTCGCGTCGTCCACGTTGCGGTTATCGAAAGCCTGGATCTTCGACAGGATGATGGCGGTCTCTGCAATGTTCATGTCATGCCCCTATCTCGAGAATGGTTTGGCCGGCGCTGTTGTTCAGCCGGTCCTGTAGTGCTTGGCCGCGGGCGAATGTGTCCCGCATCTTGTCGCTAGTGGTTTGCTTGCTCGAGCCGGACTTCGCGGGGAGTGGCCCGTCTGCCCAGCATTTGCCGTTGAGCCATGTCGCGGGCAGCTTCGTGAATTGCTTCTCGCGGTTCGGGTCATTCCGGTAGCGGATTGCGCCGGAGATTAGTGCCTCGAGCCCTGCTTCCTTGAGCGCTTTCGGGAATGCCTTCTCGGCGGCGCCTCTAGAATCCTTGCGGGGATATTCGGCGTACCAGAGGTCGAACTCGTTCGGCTTGCCGGACAAGTCTTCTAACTGTTCCCCTGTTCCCCTGTTCCCCTGTTCCCCTGTTCCAGCGACTGAATCCCGCCGAACACTCGGCGAAGACTCGTGGGATTCCGCCGAATTGCCAGAGTCCCCTTTATTGGCGGGGATTTCAGCGTCATCCGCTTCTTCAGGGCCGGGGTATTTGCCCTTTGATCGGCGGTCGAATTTCTGGTGCTTTTCCCAGCTTGGAATGGAGTAGTACTGACGTCCCGCAACGGTGTAGAAATTCACGCCGAACACTCGGCGGATTTCCTCGAGCATTCGGCGGAGATCCGCGACGTTGATTTCTTCCTCTAGCGGGAAGGCGAATCCTAGAAGTTCACGGGGGTTGGCAACACCGACGCCGCTATCATCTGCCCAGTTCCACATGGCGATATAGAGGAGACGGGCGTGCGGCGCGACGGTCTCGATACCTGGGGATGACCAGAACTCGGGCTTGATTGATCGAATCCGCGCCATTTACGTCGCCTTCCTTTGTGCCCTGTATTCGCGCATGTAGCCGGTGTAGGCTTCCCGGCATTTGGGGCATGGTTTGCCGCCCGACCGCTTGTGGCGCGTGTAGCCTGCATAGGTTCCGCACGCTCCGGGCTTGAACTCTTGTGTGGTGGTTTGCGGCCATCCGCCGCGGCGTTCGATGTAGTCGCGGGTGTAGGAGGACTGAGCGTCCTTGCATTCGCGGCAGGCGGGCACTCGGTATGTTTGGTGGGCCCGGTATCCGGCATAGGTTCCGCATTTGGAAGGGTCGAACGCGCCGGCTCGCTGGCGTTGCGGCTGGTAGTAATCCTCAACCTCGCGGACGGTGCCGCGGTACTGGTAGGCCATCGGTCCTCCTCACTTTTGTTTTTTGGCGGCGCGTCGTTCTTGTTGGTAGGCGCGGGCTGCGGCTTTGCAGGGTTCGCAGGGTGGCACGTTGTAGTAGTCGTGCCGGCGTCTCCCGGGCCAGGTGCCGCACTTCTCGGCGGTGAATTGCTTGGGTGGGCTCGGTGTGCGTTGGGAGCGTGAGTATGCGGCCATCGCGGCGGCGCAGTCCTTGCAGACTGGTTCGTTGTGGTACTTGTGCCGCCGGTAGCCGGGGTAGGTTCCGCATGGTGCGGGTGTGCGGCGGCTGGCGGGTTTGTCGCCGCGGTACTTGTATCCCATTGGTTTGCATCCTTATCGGCGTGGGCGTTTCGGGTTGCGGGTTCGGCGTGTCAGGTTGCGGATCGCTTCATCCGCAGTCGGATCGCGGTGTCGGCGGGTGTCGGACGTGCGCGGCTCAACTCGTGGCGTGTCCAGCCAATGACATCCACAGGTGCGCTGCTGGGCGCAAACACCGAAGCTCGTCCAGCAACAACCACGGGCACACGGGCTCATGCTGCGTGCTGCTTATCGAACGCGGCCAGCATGTCGCGGAGGGCTGCAGCGGCCTGCTGGGGCACTACGCCATTGCCAGCGGCCTTGACTTGATCTCCCCATGTGAGGCCTTCAACGCCTGTTATCCATCCCGGCGGGAGGCCCATCATCCAGGACTCAAACTCGGGGCTTAGGCGACGTTTTCCGTTTCGTCCAGAAGGCTCAGTTGGCCGGGGAGCTGGTCCGTGGATTCGTTCCCAGCGTCGGACGGCGGGTTCGTACTTGCCCCATCGAGTTCCTTCACTTGGCCCTTGAGTAGGAGTTCCTGCCCCCTCTTGCCGCCCCTGCGCTCGTGACCGCCCATCGCATCCGAGACTGACGGGGTTTGCAGGAGCGCTATCGAGGTTCGCAGGTCCAAGCCGCCGTCCCCGTGCTTCCCAGCCCCGTTCGTATCCGAGGCGGTAGGCGTCGGAAAATAGACTGAGATCGTCGGTAGGTTCGGTGACTTGCGGAGCCTGTCCGCTGGGTAGTCGTCCCGCTTCCAGTCCGAGGCCGCGGGCGTCGGGTAGAGCGGCGAGGAGAAAGACGCGAAACCTGTTGTGCGTTGCTCCCACGTCGGCAGCTCTGAGGCCACGCCATTCCGCATCGTACCCGAGGTCGGCCAAGTCTCCGAGAACACGTCCGAGGGCCCGAAGATAGGGGCTTCCGCTTTCTCCCAGACGTCCCTCTGACTGTTCCATTTCGCTAACGGCTCCTGCACTGAGGGCCCCCCTTACGTTTTCCCATACGACGTACTTTGGTTTGATGGTGGCGATACCTTCGCGCATGGATTCCCATAGGTTCGAGCGGGTCCCCTCATTCATGCCGCGGCGCTTACCAGCGAGGGATAAGTCTTGGCATGGGGATCCGCCGCTGATGATGTCTACGGGCTCGATGTTGGCCCAGTCGATCTGGGTGACGTCCCCGTAGTTGGGTACGTTCGGCCAATGGTGGGCCATGATCTTCGATGGGGCTGTCTCGAACTCGGCATACCAGGCGAGTTCGGCGCCGAAGACTTCCTCGACGGCCATTCCGAGGCCCCCGTATCCGGCGAACAGTTCACCAAGCTTCAGTGGGGTAGTCATGTGTTCCTTTCACGGCAGCGGCGCCCAACGTGAGGTGTTGGGCGCCGCTGTGGTGGTGGTTATCGGCAGTCGCGGCAGTCCCTGTGGTGACGGTCGCGTTGGGGGTGGATTGTGAATTGGATTCCGCAGCGTGCGCAGATCCGTTCGTGTGCTTTGAGTTCGGGCCGGTACGGTATGGACCGGGCCCGGAGAGTGACCTGCATATGGGTCAGAAGGCCGGTTCGTTGGTCGGCCCGTTGCCCCATGCGCCGGCGTTCGCGGGTTGGTTACCCCATCCACCCTGCGCCTGCTGTGCGGGCTGCTGCTGTCCGCCCTGCTGCTGTCCACGCGGCACGAATCCGACCGAGTCAGCCACGACGTCGAGCGATTCGCGCCGTTCTCCGTTGTGCTCGTACTCGCGGGTGGACATGCGCCCGGTGACGATGACCTTGCCCTTTCCGCCCTGCGCGGCGATCTGCGCGTCAATCGCCTCTGCCGTGTAACCGAACAGGGTGACGTTGAACCAGGTGGTGCCGCCGTCAACGTACTGGCCGGTCTGGTCCTTGACGCGGGCGGTTTCGGCTGCGGAGAAGGAAAGGCGCGGCTTCCCGTCGTTGCTGAACTTGAGGCCCTGGGACTTGCCGATATTGCCGGTGAAGGTTACTACTGCCATGTTTACTTTTCCTCTGCTATTGGTGTGAGTGTTTCGATCCACTGCTTAGCCGTGGTGGGTGTGATGTAGAGCAGGACGGGTGAGCCGTCCATTTGGAACTGTTGGCCGAGTAGCTGGCTGGGTGGTGTGGGTGTTGGTGTGAGGTGGCCGGCCTCAATCGACACGTAAACCCGCGTGGTCGTCATGCGGTCGGTTCCTGGTGGTCGTCTTCCCGTACTGCGGCGAGGATCTTCTGTGCGTCCTCGGCGCTGATCTTGTTCGGGTGTTCCCAAGCCGCGCCGATGACCTGCCCGGCTGTGGCGAGCATCTGCGGCCCGTCACCCTCATACCCGGCAGCGGTCAGTGCGTTCTTGATCGCCTGCCACTGCGCCACCCACGGCTCCGTGGCTGGTTCGGCGAGGACATCGACGTGATGCTGCTTGACCTTCTTCTGACTGATGCGCACCGGGATAGTGAACGCCTTGGGGATGTGCGACATGGCGACAACTTCCACGCCGCCGACCTGTTCGCCCGCGTAGACCACTTCCGGGTTATTGACGAGCTTCACGAGCCGCCCAACCCATGCGTCTGATTCGGTGCCCCATGCGTGAGCGATCACCCGCAGCATCCCTTTTGACGGTTTCCAGGGGCGCCCGCCCATACCTTCAAGGTCGACAATGACTGGCTTTACCGCGTCACCACGGCGCACGGCCTCGATGGTTGCGACGATGGGCGCGCCGGTCAGGTCTGAGGCGTTGAGTTGGTCCGATTTGGCGACTAGCGCCTTTGATATGTCCATCAGAAAGTGATCTCGATTTCTCCGAAGTGATCTATGCGTTCGGTGGCTGGTCTGCCTTTGATGGCGGCGGTGTAGGTGGTGAGCATGTCGTTTGCGGTTGCCTCGAATGCTGTGGCGGCTTCCTTGATGGCGTCGAACCACTTGGGGTCAGGTAGGACGCGCTTGACATAGAGGGGCATCCCGCCGCAGTAGGACACGTAGTCGAGCCATTCTCGCCCGGACACGAGCAGGCCACACTGGATCTGCGCCATATTCTCAGCGGGCACTTCGTCGGCGAGGATCGTTGCGAGCTGCTTCTTCTGCCGGCGCGACTTGATTTCGATCAGCCCGTCCTCCCCGACCAAACCGTCCGGTGAGTAGCCGATACGGAAGCCCCAGTCATCCCGGACCATGAAGCCAATCTCAGTGGCGGTCGCGTAGTGCTCGGAGTAGATGTCTCGGGCGTACGGCTCATCCAGTGTGCCGCGGAGCATGTCGGAGGTTTCCTGTATGGGCTCGACGTGGCCGGTGATGCGTTCGGCGACGAGTGTGGCGATGAGTCCGCGTGACGTGTCGTTGTTCGCGGGCTTGACCGTCTTGGCCGTGATGAGCAGTCCGACGACTGAAGCGGTGATGTGGCCGTGTCGTGCAGCCAACCATTCCGGCGTGCCTTGTTCAAGGTCTTCGTAAACGTGCAGGGCCATGCGTTGTTCCCCCTAGGGCAATAAAAAAGACCCTGTGCGGGTCTCTGTCGTTTGCGTGTGAGTTTTAGTTGTCTGTCGTTGGTGGTTTAGTCCCGGTTGTAGGTCGCGCATGTATGGCAGGTAACCCCGTCACGATGGTCATGCAGTGGCGGCTGATATTCGATGCCGTATTCGTTGGCGAGGGCGGCGTATACGGGTTCCAGTCGCTGGGCTTCCTGGAGCCGGGTGTCGCGTTCACTGTGTTCTTGCAGGTTGCACATCACTTCACCCTCTTCCGCGTGCCGTCCGTGAAGTGCATGTAGACGGCATCACCCTCAGTCGAGTGGTGGCTGACCTTCTTGCTCTTGGGTACGTCAAGCGCCCATGACGGGCATCCTGGTCCTACAGTCCCGTCAAAGCACTCCGGGGCGCGCAGTGTGGGCGAGGGCTCCGGCGCTGGAGCGGGGGCGCACCCTGCAAGGGCGAGCGCGGCAAGCGCGATTGCAATTTTCTTCATGAGTCATTCTCTCCATGCGTAGGGCATTCGGGGTCGGTGGGCTTCGTGCTGGTCGGGTCGTACCGTGCCGGCGGACAGGTGCAGTCGCAGTACCGGTTGGTTTTGCGGGCCCACCAGTCGGAGCCGCAACCGGGTTGAGTGTTGGGCATCATCGCCCTCCTTTGGGTTATGCGCTGATCCCGATTCGCCAGCGGTAGTCGGCGCGTTCCTCGGGGGTGAGTCGGTCCCACTTCTCGGGGGTGAGTCCGGCGCGGCTGATGATGATCGCCTCAGACACGGACAGGCGGGGCGTTTTCTCGGGGAGGTGGATGGGCGTGTGCTGCCGTCCGAAAAGCCACATGGCTTACTTCACTTCCAGGATGGTGCCGGCGGGGATTCTTAGGTCACCGAAGTCCCCGGCGACGGCGACACTGGTTGCGTCGATGGTGTAGAGGACGTCGTACCAGCCGTAACGGGTGCGGACCTCCTTGGCCGCGGCGAACTGTTCCGGCGTGTACGGTACGGCGGGTGTCGGGGTGGTGCGGGTAGCTGCGAACTGCTCGGGTGTCATGCTAATTCCTTGTCTTTTGCGAGGGTGCGGAGGGCGATCAGCAACGGCCGGAGAACATGCCAATTACCAGCGTCCTCCGGGATACCCTCAGCAAGCTCAAGGGCCTCAGTGATCGTTGGGTGGTGGCTCATTTGGTGGCCTCGTTCGGGTGGGTGATTTGGGCTAGGACGGCGGGGTCAACTAGCCGGAGCTTGGCGATAAGATGCGGAACAGTCGCGGGCAGCCCGTAGGTTTCCGTGGACGGGACAACTGTGTCCGCTGCCGTCGCGTTCATGCTGCGATCCGGGCTTCGGATACGCCGCGCTGGTAGCCTTCGAGGTCGGCGAGCATCTGGACTGCTACGGCCAACTGTTCGGCCTCGTCCTTGAGGCAGCGTGCGTGCCAGGATTCGGGCCGGTTCTTACGTGTGTTCATGATTCCCCCAGTAGTGGTTTAGTTGTCGTGCTGTGAATCGCGCCAGGCGTCGTATAAGGCGTCTGCGCGGTCGTCTTCTTCGTGTCGGTCGCACAAGTCGCCTTCTTGCTCAACCTCGACCTCGCAATAGGATGCAGGCTCGGGATCGTCGTACATGCGGCCAGCGAACGTCTGCGCGTGGCAGTAGATAAGCTCATTCATACGAGTCACATTCACGGCAACTACCCGGCTTGTGTGCGAGGTGCAGGTCCGTAATGCGGGCCTGAGCGAAGATGCGCGGACCAAAGAAACACAAAGCCACGAGGACAAGAAACGCGATCATGATTCCTTCTTCCTAGTCCAGACCCTCAGTGAGCCGTGGTTGCGGGACTTAGCCTGCGAGATGGCGGTGCTGATCGGTTCGATCAGTCCGCGCCGTTTTGCCTGCCCGAACGCGATACCGGGCCAGTTCGGATGAGCCGGTGCGCGCATCTCCCGGCGCAAGTCATCAGCGGTGAACTCGTGGCGAGTCAGTGACAGTCCGACAATGGTTGCGACCGCATCTTCCAGCCAGTCGTTATCTTCAAGTGCTGCGGCGATCATCGGTTCCCCTTCTTATATGCGTAGGCTCTGATGTCGCGTTCGATGCGGTCAGCGCGGGCCATTTCGACGGCGAGCTCGATCTCTTCCTGGGTGAGGACCACGTTGTTATAGATACGGAACCGGCGCGGCTTACCCTCAACCGGGGTTGTCTTCGTGCCCTGCCTGCAAGCGCGGGAAACCGTCGAGTCCCTCATAGGGTTTTTCCAAGGTGCGCGGTGTT
>Ga0307412_10002359_pt1 | contig 10470 bp, 7 predicted proteins | sample DK1Cmetagenome_3_FD_203823 | JGI IMG/M metagenome (GOLD analysis project Ga0307412, IMG submission 203823) | Maize rhizosphere microbial communities from greenhouse at UC Davis, California, United States - DK15-C-1 | ecosystem: Host-associated > Plants > Roots > Rhizosphere > Soil | place: USA...
CGCGATGTGCTCGGGGCCGATCCCGATCCCCGTGTCCTCGACCACGATGGACGTCCACGGCCCGCTCCCCGTCAGGTGGGCGTCGGCGTCGGGGCGCTCGCTCGTCGCCCAGCGCACCGTCACGCGCCCGCCCGGCGCCGTGAACTTGACGGCGTTCGAGAGGAGGTTGACGAGGATCTGCCGCACTCGGTGGTCGTCGCCGACGTACGAGACGCCGTCGGCGGCGCCGGTCACCGCCGGGCGGTCGGTGGCGGCGTGCGAGGCGTCCCGCGCCTTGTCCTCGCGCTCGAGCGAGAGCAGGACGCCGCGCTCGAGGGCCTGCGGGCGCACGAGCGCGAGCGCCGCGTCCGCCGCTTCGGCGGCCGAGGCGCGGTCGCGCCGGACGGTCATCTGCCCGGCCTCGACCTTCGCCAGGTCGAGCACCTCGTTGACGAGGCCGAGCAGGTGGGTGGTGCTGGCGCGGATGCGGCCGAGGTAGGCGCGCTGGTCCTCGCTGAGCGGCCCCGAGATCCCCAGCTCGAGCAGCTCGGCGTAGCCGAGGACGGCGTTGATCGGCGTGCGGATCTCGTGGCTCATGGTCGCCAGGAAGTCGCTCTTCGCCTGGTTCGCCTCCTCGGCGCGGGCCCGCGCCTCCTCGGCGTCGCGCCGCGCGCGCTCCGCCTCCTCGCGCGCCGCGTCGGCTTCGGCCTGGGCCCGCGTGCGCTCGGTGACGTCGAGCATCGCGCCGATCATGCGCACCGGGCGGCCGGCGTCGTCGCGCGCCACGTAGCCGCGGTCGAAGACGGCGCAGTACGACCCGTCGCCGCGGCGGAAGCGGTACTCGCTCGCCCAGTAGTGGCCGTCCCCGCCGCCGCCGATGACGTCGCGGACCGAGTCCACGACGCGCTGTCGGTCCTCGGGGTGGATGCGCTCATGCCACCAGGCCGGCGTCTGCGCGATCTCGTCGAGGCGCACGCGGAACAGACTGACGGCGTTCTCGTTCCAGCGCAGCGCGTCGGCGACGAGGTCCCAGTCCCAGACGACGTCGTTCGTCGCCTTCTGGACGAGGCGATAGCGCTCCTCGCTCTCGCGGATCGCGGCGTCGGCGTAGCGGCGCTGCTGGAGCCAGAGGTTCTCCTCGCGGTGCCGGTGCAGCTCGACGAAGGCGGCGACCTTTGCCCGCAGGATGTCCGGGTCCACCGGCTTGAAGAGGTAGTCCACGGCGCCCGACTCGTAGCCGAGCGTCGCCCGGCGGCGGTCGCGGTCGAGCGCGGTCAGGAAGATGATCGGCGTCGTGCGCGAGCGCTCGCGGGCCTTGATGAGACGCGCCGTCTCGATGCCGTCGGTGCCCGGCATCTGCACGTCGAGCAGGATGACGGCGAAGTCCTCGACGAGCACCTTGCGCAGCGCGTCCTCGCCCGAGACGGCGCGCACCGTCTCGAGGTCGAGCGGCTCGAGCAGCGCCTCGAGGGCGAGGAGGTTTTCGGGCCGGTCGTCCACGATGAGGACGCGCGCCGGCGGACTCGTGTAGCCCTCGCCCGACCCGGTGCCGGTCGCCGCCGCGCGAGCGCCGACCGGCGAGTCGCGGCCCAGTCGGCCTTCTAGCATCGGTGCGGGCTGGTGGGCACTCGTCGGCAACGGACTCGGGGTCGCGGGCGGGACGCCGGGCAGACGGCAGCGGCAGCGGCGGCGCGAACGGCTGGGGTGGGTCGCGGGCGAAGTGCTCCTGCAAGGAGCGGGCGCGCGACGTCCGCCGGCAGGCGGTGGCCGGCCGCCGTCGCCCGCGGCAACGGATGTGCAGTGATGGGGCGCCCACCACCGCACCACCACGACCCCACCACGGAGCCGACGATGGAGCACACCGACCACCCGGAGCCGGAGTCCCACGCCGCGACCCCCGCCGCCGCCGAGGCGGCCGCCCCGCCAGCACCGACCGACGCACCCGTGCCTCCGACCGCCCAGGGCGCGTCCGAGGTCGCCCCGCCGTCGGCCGCGCCGCCGGCGCGCGGCAAGACGAAGGGTGTCGCCGACATCGTCTTCCTCGTGGACGTCACCGGCTCGATGGCGCCGATCATCGACGCCCTGCGTCGGAACATCGAGGCGTTCGTGGACTCGCTGAGCCGCGGCGACGCGAACAACGCTTCGCCGGTAAAGGACTGGCGGGGGAGGGTCGTCGGCTTCCGCGACATCGAGACCTCCGAGTCGGAGGGGGTGCCGTGGTTCGTGGACAACCCGTTCGTGCGCGACGCGGTGGCGCTCAAGGCGCAGCTCGCCGCGCTGCGCGCCGAGGGAGGCGGCGACGAGCCGGAGTCACTGCTCGACGCGCTCTACAAGGTCGCGACGACGGAGGCGACGCCGAAGGGGGCGCAGAGCGAGGACCCCGGGAAGTGGCGCTACCGGAGCGAGGCGGCGCGCGTCGTCGTCCTCTTCACCGACGCCTCGTTCAAGGAGACGATGACGATCCCCGAGGCGAAGGGCGGCGCGCTGCAGGACGTGGCCAACGTCGTGATGGCCAACCGCATCATCCTCAGTCTGTTCGCGCCGAACTTCGAGGGCTACGACCGGCTCAGCCAGATCGACAAGTCGGAGTGGGAAGTGGTCGAGTACGAGGGGCTCAACCCGCAGGAGGCGCTGCAGAAGTTCACGGCCGACCCGGCGAACTTCCGCACGACGCTGAAGCAGCTCGCGGCGAGCGTCTCGAAGTCGGCGGAGACGGTGGCGCTGTAGAACGGCTCGCGGCCGTCGGCTCTCGGCTCTCGGCCAAGGCGGTAGCCGAGAGCCGAGAGCTACCTGTCTCACCCGTCCCGCGCCCCGCATCAATGGCCAAGAAGCTCAAGCTCGGCGATACCCTGCGCGGCTACCGCGTCACGAAGGTGTTCGGGCCCGGCGCGATGGCGATCTCGTACGCCGCGGAGGCGCCGGGCGGGACGAAGATCTTCCTCAAGCAGTACAAGTCGCCGGCGCCGACAGTCATCTGGTACCGGCCGTTCGTCGAGTACCAGCAGGAGCTCGCCAGCCGCGTGCGCAACGGGAAGGCGGCGCACTACGCCGTGCGACTCGTCGACGCGTTCGAGGAGCGGTGGGGCGGGCCCTGCTACTTCCAGGCGTACGAGTTCGTCGAGCGCGGCGGCGACCTGCAGCAGATCCTCGACGAGGAGCACGAGCTGCACCGGCGTACGGGCGCCGCGCCGGCGCGCGACCCGGCCGTCTGGGCGCGCCACGTCACGTGGGCCAAGGTGCTGCTGGCCGGCGTCGCGTCGCTGCACGAGTCGAAGATCGTGCACGCCGACCTCAAGCCGCCCAACGCGTACCTGATCCAGGACCCGTCGATCGGCTCCGGCTATCAGCTCAAGCTGATCGACATGGACTTCTCGCTCCTCGCCGACCGCCGCGCCCCCTGGCACGGCTACCAGGGCTACGTCGGCTCCGACAACTACCGCTCGCCCGAGCACATGACCAAGGGCGGCGTGCCCGGCACGGCGTCGGACGTCTTCACCTGCGGGCTGATCCTCCACGAGCTCCTCGCCGGCTCGCATCCGTACTGGCGCGACGACCAGGCGACCTACGCGGCGCTCGTCCGCGAGTACGCGGCGAAGCCGCCGCGGCTCGTCGGGACGATGCCCGCGCCGGCCGACAACGCCCAGGTGAGCGCCGCCTTGCATCGCTCCCTCTCGCCCAACGCGGCCGACCGGCCGACGGCCGCCGAGCTGCGTGCCGTACTGAGCGGACGCGGCCCGAAGAAGGAGGGCGCGGGGACGGCGGAACCGGCCGCCGCGCCGGCGAGCGGGGCGCCGCGCGGGGCGCCGCGCGGGGCGCCGCTCGCCGGCGACCGCGTGCGGCTCGTCGGCGAGGGCGGGCGCGCCCTCCAGGTCGCGATCCGCACCGAGGTCGGCAAGCAGCTCGCGCGGCAGTTCGGGAGCGACGCCGAGTTCTGGGACGCGCGGCAGTTCGTGCTCGAGCGCCTGCCCGACCGCCGCTGGCAGGTGGTGCCCGTGGCCGGCACGGCGAACGAGACGCTCGTCAACGGCGAGATCCTGGCCGCCCCGCGCCCGCTGCACGACGGCGACGTGATCGCCGTCGGCCGCAAGGCGAAGGGGATCGTCAAGCTGCCGCTCACGGTGCGTGCGCTCTGACCCCCCGCCGGCGGACGGCGCACCGTCGCCGCTCGCGGACGAGCACGAGGCGCCCGCCGACGTGCACGAGGCGCCCGCCGAGCCGCCGCCGCCCGGGCCCGTCCTACCGCCCGCAGTGCCGGAGATCGTCGAGGTCGAGCGTCTCGACTGGGACGCCGTGCTGCGCGCCGTGGACCCCGGCGCCGTGCGCGCCCGCATCCGCGCCACGGTCGAGTGCATGGAGGGGCTGCTCGACCGCGACGGCGGGCCGGGGCTGCTCTTCGACGCCGACCGCGACGGCGCGGCCGACCGCGCGATCCGCGTCCGTGCCCTCGAGATCGAGACGCCGCTCTGGTTCGTCGGCGACCTGCACGGCGACCTGCTGGCCCTCGAGGCGGCGCTCGCCTGCATCGAGGCGGCGCGCCCCGACGCGACGCCGGCGCCGCGCATCGTCTTCCTCGGCGACCTGTTCGACGACGCCGGCTACGGGCTCGAGGTGCTGCTCCGCGTCTTCGAGCTCGTCGCCGCGTCGCCGGAGCGCGTCTGCGTCGTCGCCGGCAACCATGACGAGGCGCTGCGCTACGACGGCGCGCGGTTCTCGGCCACCGTCTCGCCGTCGGACTTTTCCGAGTTCCTCGACGCGCACCTCGCCCACGAGTGGATCGTGCGCGCCGGCAAGCTCGCCGTGCGGCTGTTCGCGTCCGCGCCGCGCGCGTTGTTCTTCCCGGACGGGCTCCTCGCCGCCCACGGCGGCTTCCCCCTCCTCGACCTGCACCCGGCGCTCGCCGAGGGCGGCGACTGGAACGACCCGCACTGCCTGAGCGACTTCGTCTGGACGCGAGCCCACCCGAAGGCGCGGCGCAAGCTGCCGAACCGCGCCTCGCGCGGCAGTCAGTTCGGCCACCAGGACTTCGCCGACTTCTGCGCCCTCGCCGCCACGCTCGGCCGCCCGGTGACGCACATGGTGCGCGGCCACGACCACGTCGAGGAGCGGTGGGCCGTCTACCCGGCGTACGCCGCGCACCCGCTGCTCACGACCGTGGCCCTCTCGCGCCGCCTGCCGCGCGAGTCGTTCGGCCCCTACGTGCGCGTACCGACGATCGCCCGCTGGGTGCCGGGTGCGGTGCCGCAGGTCCACCGCCTCCACGTGCCGGCCAACGCGGTGCGGGCGGTCTTCCCCGAGGACGCTGCGGGCGACGACGCCGAGGGAGCCGGCGAGTGAGCGACCCGGTCCTCCGCTGCCCGAACTGCGGCACCACGCAGGCGACGCCGGGAGAGTGCGAGGCCTGCCACGAGGCCGAGGTCCGCTGGTTCTGCCCTAACCACACGCCCGGCCGCTGGCTCGACGGCCCCGTCTGCGCCGAGTGCGCGGCGCGTGCGGCCCGCGAGCGCGCGGCCCCGCGCGCGCCGCCGCCGCGTCGCGCGCCCTCGCCGCCCCCGTCGCCGCCCCCGTCGCGCTCGCGCACCCCCGCGACTCCACACGCCGGCGCGCCGCCGCCGCGCGGCCGCCGCGCCGCGTCACCCCCGCCGCCGCCGCCGCGCGCCCGCGACTACGTGGACGTGCCGACGCCCGAGTGGAGGCCGGCGCCCACCGAGCCGCCGCGGCGCGCGCCGCCCGTGGACCTCTCGCGCGTCCGCGCCCACGGGGCGACGCTCACCGGCTGCATCGGCCGGCTGCTCATGCTCGGCGTGCTCGTCGTCGTCCTCGTCGTCGTGCTCTTCCTCGGGCTGTTCAGCGGCGGCGGCCCGTTCCGCGACCTGGTGGTGGACGTCGGGCGGTCCACGGGGCTCGTCGGCGGCGTGCCGGCGCAGACTCTGCGCGGCATCGAGGCCTACCGCGCGGGCGACCTCGAGACCGCCGAGCGGGAGCTGGAGGAGGCGGCGCGCACGTACCGCCGCTCGGCGCTCGCCCTGCTCTATCTCGCGCGGATCCGGATGGACGCCGGCGATCTCGGTGGGGCGGGGCAGTACCTCGAGGACGCCGTCGGGCGGGAGCCGGAGAACGCGCTCGCCCACCGCGAGCTCGGTGCCTACCATCGCGCGCGCGCCCGCCGGCTCGCCGCGCAGCCGGGGCGCGAGCGGTTCGCGCGCGAGGAGCTCGCCCTCGCCGACCAGGAGTACCGGCAGGCGATCGCGCTCGACCCCGCCGACCGCACGGCGCGCGGCTACCACGCCTGCGTCCTCGCCGAGCTCGGAGAGACGGACGCGGCGGCCACGGCGCTCGCCGCGGCGGGGCCGGGGCCGTGGGACGAGTGCGCTGCCGCGGCACCGACGCGCTGACGCGGGGCGCACGGCGACGGGGCGGCGAGCACCTGGCTCGCCGCCCCGTCGCCGTGCCGCGGGAATAGATGCCGGCGCGGCGGCGTCTACCCCGGAGATGGCCGCGCGGGCGACGAAGCGCTCGCGAGGAGCGTCGCCTCGACGCGCTCGGCATTTCCAAGGAGGGCAGATGCGTAGCGGACGATACGTCGTTTCGGTGCTGTGGGTGGGGATCCTCGCCAGCGGCGGGTGCAGTGGCGGCGGCGGCGACGGCGGAACGGGACCCCAGAACAACCCCCCGCCGGGATCGCAGCAGCCATCGAACGAGGTGGCGGTGACGAACGACCAGTTCACGCCCTCGAACCTCACCGTGGCGAGCGGCACGACCGTCACGTGGCGCTGGCGCACCTGTGACGGCGACGGCTACGGCGGGCAGAATTGCGGCTCGCACACCGTGACCTTCGACCAGGCCACCGGGTCGGGGGTGCTCACCCAAGGCACCTACGCGCGCACCTTCTCGACGCCCGGCACCTTCCCGTACACCTGCCTGGTTCACAGTGGGATGTCGGGGCGCGTCGTCGTCCAGTAGCCCCGGACGCGGCCGTCTCCTCGGCTCGCGCCGGCGGCGGCGGCGCGCTCACTCCGCGCGCTGCCGCTCCAGCCGCCGCCAGTCGAGCAGGACGAGCGCCGTGCAGAGCGCGATCGTCACGGTGGACACGGCGCACCACGAGCAGAACGAGCGCAGGATCACGAACTCGGCCCACTTGAGCCGCGCCGTGAAGGCGAGCGCGGGGAAGATGAGCGCCATGAGGGCGAGCGTCGGCCAGCGCTCGTCCTCCCATCGCGGCAGCGTGCCGAGCACGGCGACGACGACGATCGCCGCGTAGCCCACCGCGCCGATGAGCGCGACATCGACGCCGACGAACCAGCCGTAGCGGCTCCCCTGCACGTACTCGCACCCCCCGGTGCCGCAGGCGAGGGCGCCGAAGACGCCGATCTTCCACAGGTGCAGGTAGAGCGCGACGAAGCCCGAGATCAGGCTCGCCAGGGCGACGGACATGCGATAGGTCATCGAGCGCGCGGTGCGGTGGGAGCGGAAGTCGCGTCGCCGGCGCACCGGCGCGGCCGGGGCGCGGCGCGGACGGACGGCGGGCGACGCATCGTATTCTAGCAGTCTCGCGAACCGGCGGGCGCGGCCGACCCTTCACCGAAAATTCGCCCTGCACCGGTGGTGAGAGGGGCCGCCCGGCCGTATCATCAAGTCATCCGGGCGATTCCGACGCCCGCCACGCCCGCGGCGGGGTCCGTTGCCGCGGGCGACCACGGCCGCCACCCCGAGAGCCATGCACCGGTCCCATCCAGCCTTCCGCCGCGCCGCCGCGGCCGCCGTCGCACTGCTCGCGGCCGCGAGCGCACCGGCGCGTGGTCAGACGCCGGCCGGCGCGGACAGCGCCTCCCGCGACAGCGCGTACGCGCTGGAGCCGGTGCGCGTCACCGTGCTTCGCACCCCCTTCGACCTGTCGCGCGCGCCGTTCGCGATCTCGGTGCTCGGCGCCGCCGAGCTGCAGCGCGGACGCCCGGGCTTCAACCTCGCCGAGGCGCTCGTCGCGGTCCCCGGGGTCCAGGTCGAGAACCGCTACAACTACGCGCTCGGCGAGCGCATCTCGGTGCGAGGCTTCGGCGCGCGGGCGCAGTTCGGCGTGCGCGGCGTGCGCGTCCTCGTGGACGGCATCCCGGCGACGATGCCCGACGGGCAGACGACGCTCAACCACGTGGACGTGTCGAGCCTCGGCCGCGCCGAGGTCGTCCGCGGCCCCTCGGCGGCGATCTACGGCAACGCCTCGGGTGGCGTGCTGCAGCTCGAGACCGAGGCGCCGCCCGACGTCCCGCTCGCGCAGCGCTTCCGCGCCACCGGCGGCGCCGACGGGCTGCTTCGCCTGCAGAGCACGACCGCCGGCCGGTCGGCCGTCGGCACGACGCGGGTGAACTACTCGCTGAACCTCTCGCGCCTCGACTACGACGGCTACCGGGCGTGGCAGGACGCGAGCAACACATACGCAGCGCTCAGCGTCGGCGCCGGCGGCCCGCGGACGAGCGTGCGCCTCGTCGGGCACCTCTCGAACTACGACGGACACAACCCGGGGGCGCTCTCCGACTCGCTGATGCGCGTGGACCGGACGCAGGCCTTCCGCGACAACGCGGTGCGCTGGCGGGCGGGGGAGGAGGGGCGACACCGGCAGCTCGGCCTCACCGCCCGCCACCAGCTCCCGCGCGGCGAGCTGCGGGCCAGCGTCTACGGGCTCACCCGCTCGCTCGACAACCCGATCCCGCAGCGCGTCGTCGTCCTCGACCGGCGTGCGACCGGATTGCGGGCGGCGTACGGCCTGCCGTTCACGGTCGCCGGCCGCGCGGTGCAGCTCGTGGCCGGCGCCGAGCGCGACGTGCAGCGCGACGACCGCCAGAACTTCGTCAACGACACCGGTCGGCTGGGCGCGCTCACCCTCGATCAGCTCGAGCGGGTGACGGCGACCGCCGGCTACGCGCAGCTCGCGGTGGACGCCACGCAGCGACTCAGCGTGCTCGGCGCGCTGCGCTACGACGACACGCGCTTCACCGCCGCCGACCGCTTCGTGACGGCGACCGACGCCGACGACTCGGGCCGCCGCGGGATGCGCGCGAGCAGCCCGTCGGTCGGCGTGAGCTGGCGGCTGCCGCGCGGGGCGAGCCTCTACGCCAACTACGCGACCGCCTTCGAGACGCCGACGACGACCGAGCTCGCCAACCGCCCGAGCGGCGCGGGCGGCTTCAATCCCGACCTCGAGCCGCAGCGCACGCGCTCGGTCGAGGTCGGCGGACGGACGCCGCTCTTCGGCGCGGCGGCGCTCCAGCTCTCGCTCTATCGCGCCCGCGTCGCCGGCGCGCTGATCCCGTTCGAGGTGCCGGGCGGCCCCGGGCGGCAGTTCTTCCGCAACGCCGGCTCGGTCGAGCACCGCGGCGTCGAGGCCGGCGCAACGCTGGTCGCCACGCGCGGCGTCTCGCTCCGCACCAGCTACACCTACACCGACGCGCGCTTCGACGAGTACGTCGTCTCCGGCGTCTCGTTCGCCGACAAGCGCGTCCCCGGCGTCGCCCCGCACCGCGCGGACGCCGTCCTCACCTACGCCGGGTGGCGCGGGCTCGTCGCCGAGCTGGAGGAGCGCTACCTGTCGGCCGTCCCGGTCGCCGACGCGAACCCGGCCGGCAGCGACGCGCCCGCCTACGCCGTCACCAACGTGCGCCTCTCGGCGCCGCGCGCGCGGCTCGCCGGTGTCGCCCTCGTCCCCGTCGTCGGCGTGACGAACCTGCTCGACCGCGAGTACGTCGGCTCGGTCACCGTCAACGCCTTCGGGCGGCGCTACTACGAGCCCGCGCCGGGCCGCTCGCTGTACGTCGGGCTGGAGGTGGCGGCCCCTGGCCGTTAGGCTGCGTGGGGCGGGGGACGCCGGGCGCCGCGTCCTCATCGTCTCGAACCGGCTGCCCGTCACCGTCACGAGCGTGGACGGAGTCCTCCACGCGCGGCCGAGTGCGGGCGGACTGGCGACGGGACTGCGCCGCCACCACGAGCGCTCGGGCGGGCTCTGGATCGGCTGGGCCGGCTACGCCGACTTGCTCGGCGGCGTGCCGGCGGCGGAGCTCGAGCGGCTCCTCGCGCCGCTCCGCGCGGTGTCGGTGTCGCTCAGCGCCGACGAGGTGACGCGCTACTACGAGGGGATCTCGAACGGCGTCCTCTGGCCGCTGTTCCACTACCTGATCGACCAGATGCCGCTGCGCGTCGAGCACTGGGACGCCTACGAGAGCGTCAACGCCCGCTTCGCCGACGCCGTCGCCGAGCAGCACCGTCCGGGCGATCTCGTCTGGGTGCACGACTACCAGCTCATGCTCGTGCCGGCGCTCCTCCGCGAGCGCGTGCCGGACGCCCGCATCGGCTTCTTCCTCCACATCCCCTTCCCGAGCTCCGAGGTGTTCGCGACGCTGCCGCAGCGCGCCGAGTTGCTGCGGGGCGTGCTCGGCGCGGACCTCGTCGGCTTCCACACCGCGGCCTACGCGCGCCACTTCGGACGCGCCGTCGAGCGCACGCTCG
>Ga0307412_10002360_pt1 | contig 10469 bp, 7 predicted proteins | sample DK1Cmetagenome_3_FD_203823 | JGI IMG/M metagenome (GOLD analysis project Ga0307412, IMG submission 203823) | Maize rhizosphere microbial communities from greenhouse at UC Davis, California, United States - DK15-C-1 | ecosystem: Host-associated > Plants > Roots > Rhizosphere > Soil | place: USA...
TCACAGACAAGCTGCGAGCCTATCTGCTGTCGCAATCGATTGAGGGTATTCCCTCGTCCAATCTCGCGGTGTTTGACGAGCTGCAGTCACATGGATTGGTTGAGTCCACGCCGGAAGGCAAAGCCAACTGGACCGCGCTTGTGACACAGGGAACCTGGCAGCAGAGTTTCACCTTTCTGCGCCTTCAACCGGCACTGATTTGGGGGAACGAAGACCGGCCCGAGGCTTTCAGTGGAACGGTGAGCATAGCGGCTCATGAACACTCAGCTGACTCCCCGATACCAACACCAGCGCCCGAGACAGTCAGTGCAGGATCAGCTCAAAGCCAACCGCAGCCAGGTCCCATGGTACTAGAGGATGTCGATTACCTCGGCACGCTGCTGGACATGTTCGAGTTGGAAGAGCCTGAGGCCAGTGACGCACTGTCAGAAAGTGCTGTCGAAACTTCAATGCTTCAATCGGGTAACCCAGGCCAGGCATTCCTGAATTGGGTCAAGGAAGGCATTCTGAGCCACAAGCTGATCATCAATGACAGCAAGGCCAAAATCCACACAGTGGATGGAAGCGTATTTCTGGTCACGCCTGGTATCTTCCAACGTTATGTACAGGAGTTTCCTGGCATCGCCAAGAATAGCGGCCAAGAGATTGAAGAATGGCGTTGGGTGCAGAAGCAGTTTGAGAAACTGAAGGTCCACAGGAAGCGCGACAACGGCATGAACATCTGGACGTGCCAAATCGAAGGTCCTCGGAAGAGAGCGACACTCAAAGGCTATTTACTTGAAGAATCAAAACTGCTGTTCGAATCGATACCATCCGATAATCCCTTTCTTAAAATCGAAAAAACTTGAATTTCGGTAGCGGACCATTTGGTTGGGATCGAAACGCAGTTGCTTCCCACTCAGCTACCCATCCCTGGGGAAGCATCGTCACCAATGATGGATCGGACTGATTCCTCTTTGACCTCCCGTAAATAAAGGCCCAAACGCGTCGCCGCCAACCCGCGTACCAGTTGCGTACCAGCTCTGTCTTCCTCCCTCCTCCTCTCATCCCCTTCTGCAGACTGCTTTAGCAAATTTTAAGCAACGGTTCTCGGCTCCAATCCTGGCACTGTCTATCGTTTGCCCAGACGGGTTTCGGGAGAGTTAAAAGCGCGCGCATGGAAGGCCAACGACTCGCCCATCTGTGCTTCACTCCGTTTTCAGGTTGACCCCTGGGAAAAAGGTAATTTTGATAATTTTCTGTTTTATCACGAAAAAAACTAAACAATATCAGTAGGTTAAAGACATTTAGCAATGGTAATAATAGGGTAATAGAGAGGTTAGAAAATTACCCTTAGTCGTAGTAATTTCACCCACCTAGAAACCCTTTAAAATCAGTCACTTGGCAAAATATTACCTCCAGCCTTACCAAATATTACCTTCAAAGCTAATACGTCAAAGCCACGCTTTATTAGGGCTGCAGCCAATTTCTCGCATCGGCTTACCAAAATTAACCTTTTTCCCAGCCTCGAACTGAAATCAGCCCCCCAAGTGCCCTGCTATGCTTCCTGCTTTCCGAGCGGAGTCAAATGCATGGCCAGTGAATATTCCCTCACCGTCGTCCTCGAAAAAATGTACGAAAACCAACTGGGGCTTGAGGCCGCGTTGATGGAGTTGGTTTTGTTAGTTGAGCAGCAGGGATACGAGGCCGTGGGGGAGAACGCCCGCGGGACGCTTGAGCGAATTGGAGAAAATGCAGGCTTTATTAACCAAGGCTTGGCGCGACTGAGAGCAATGGAGAGGGATTAGGTGGTTATGCGTGTCGATCCGCGAAAAAGCTATCGCCGACGACGAGATTTTCGCGGGTTTGATTACCTCTATTCAGTACGCCGATAACGGGAAGCCTACCAAGCAGTATGCGGCTCCCTGAGCAGGTGAAAGCGTTGATCAATGGAGCAATGGCTAACTGCACTCATTGCTGGCATCATGCCTCCATCAACCTTCTCGCGGCATGTTCGAACTGAATCAAATTCAAGGATGCAAGATGATCAATTCCTTAACTCTAAAAAACTTCAAATCTATTAAGAATCAGGCTGCTCTCGGCCTAAAAAACCTATCTGTTATATGCGGCTCTAACAGCTCCGGCAAAAGCTCGATAATCCAAGCAATATTAATGCTGAGCCAAACTTATTCAAATCGATATCTAAAGAGCACTGTTTCATTAAACGGCAAGCTAGTGAGACTTGGCTCCTTTAACGACATCATGAACTACTCTTGCAAAGAAAAAGAAAAAAATATAAAAATTGATTTGATCTTAGAATTCCCACCAGAAACAACTTGGGACTCCATCAAATCCATCAAAATCTCAATCACATTCTCTGGGTCAAACGACCCAAATAAAAAGTATGAAGGCGAGTTTCACCCCGAAATTATAAAGGGAAGTATTAGCTATGAAAAAGCCGGCGAAGAGATTGTAACCGACCACATTGAGTTTTCATCTTTCGACCCCGGAAAATCAAACCCCGATCTCTTTCAAGTTTCCAGCCTTGGAGCTTTTACTACTGCTCGCATTGGGAAAGAATACCCAGATTTTAGAGTAGAAGGCATTTCAAAGGAAAGTCTGATCCCACACGAATTAAAAATTGTTTACGACTTTACTAAAAAATTAAGCCAAGTATTAGTTCCATTTCTGATCGGAAGTCCTAACTACTTAAAAACGATCAAGGACGAGGACCTAGCCGCACTGGCGGAAATAGAACTACCAAGAGCTTTAATCAATACAATTGGCTCTATGATTGAGACTGAAAATGAAGAATTCATCAAGAACTTCGAAATATCTGAAGAATTACGCCGCATAATAAAAACTGAAAAACATACACCCAACCTTGAACATGTACGCACCTTATTAGCTCGGCAAGCAATCACACTCACACCCGAAAAAATCCTTTCAGATCTTCCATCAGAAGATCTAGACATTAAAGCTTGGCGAGCAAAAGTTAAAACTTTAAACGATAAGGAGCAGAAAGCATTATTCGATTTATTGATACGCAACAGGGAGGAAATCCAAGGGGCTTGGTATATCAATAGAAAAAGAGTGCGAGCAAAAGCCACATGCCTTTTAAGCGGCTTTGCAGACATTGATCTGTTTATGGGTTATTTTTTTCCCAGAAAAATTAAGTATCTTGGCCCCCTTCGATACGAACCGCAGGCAATGTATCAGGCTTTTGATCTCTCAGAGCCCAAAATGGTTGGATTGAAGGGAGAGAATACACCTGCCGTTCTACATTTAAATAAGAACTCCAAAATAACTTACCCTTTAGCAATTGAAAGGCCAGATGGAAAAATTCAATTCTCCAACAAAGAAAGTATATTGAGTACAGCCTGTACCGATTGGCTTTCTTATATGGGTGTGATAACAGAATTTCAGACCTTTGACAAAGGCAAACTGGGCTACGAACTGCAAGTCAAGACCAGCAGTGATGACCATATGCAAGACCTTACACACGTCGGAGTCGGTGTTAGCCAAGTTCTGCCTATCGTGGTAATGGCGCTTTTATCAGAGGCCGACGACATTCTGATTTTTGAGCAACCTGAATTACACTTACATCCCAAAGTACAATCACGACTTACTGACTTTTTCATTGCGCTTTCGAAAAGCCGTCAAATTATTGTAGAAACCCATAGCGAATACATTATCAATCGACTTCGACTTCGTATAGCTCAAAGTAGAGACAGTGAGCTAAGGGACAACTCTTCAATACTATTTGTAAACAAGACAAGTGAAGGTTCTGATTACAAAAAAGTTGACATCACCTCTTTTGGCTCAATAGTAGATTGGCCACAAGACTTTTTCGACCAGACAGATACAGAAGTAGAAAACATACTCTTAGAAGCAGTAGCTAAGAAAAAAGAAATATCTGCTAAAATGGGCGCGGAGAGCAACTAATGCAAATTGTTGTCAGCTCCGACTTTCTCGTTTCTCCAGCTTTTTGTTTACATAGTATGTTGGAGAACCGCATCAATGACTTGATCGCCATCAAGCGCGAAATGGACACTGGTGGAAATCGCGTAGTGATTGAGACTGACGCTCTCACAAAGCTAACGAATTTACATTATTACCCATGCCCCCCTATTTTCAAGAAAAACATCCCACCAGAACTCGCAGAATTTTTTTCACCTAAGGATATAGCAAAAGTCGTTCATGGAATTGCCTCTATGACTGTAGACCAAGAGTGCTTACTACCGGAGTCCGTAGCCTACTGGAATACTAAAACAATCAACCCTATCCTCTTAGGCTGTTGCCATGAGAGGTCTGAAGCGATATCACAATTAATAGAGGATGTTTTTCTAGCAAACTATATCCATGAAAGGTCCTTGTCGCTTTTACATCATCCGCTCGAAGAGCAAGTTAAGTCGGTAGATTTTACTGGGGAGTTGACGCACAGCATCCCTGAAATTGAACCACCACCTCCGTTAACACTACATAATCTTGTCTCTGTCTTTGCTAGCTACACTGAATTTTTATCGAAGTTTGATGCTAGCGACGCCTATCGTAAAGCTGAAACGCAGCTGCAGATGATCGATGCGTTTACATTGGGGGCTGCGTCGATAGCTAAACAACATGGAAAGAATGGACTAAGGTCTTGTACATATGGTGATCATTTCTTCGCGAGCCTTGATGAACATCAATGTGGCCCAAACCAGAGATTTTCAAATACCACGTTTGAGGTTATCTGCCATGTCATAGCAGATGTGGAGAAATATGCACACAAGCCGATGTACTCGGATTTAGACAAAAAAGAGCAATTAGTAAGAGATGGAAAGGAAGCTTGGCGAACTCATATTACAAAAGGCAACCCCGCCCTCCGTTTAATGTATTGGACGGAAGGCAGCAAAGTAATATTTGCAAATGTTGGAAACAAAAACGCGTTAGAAATACTTTAGGTATTGAGAGAACATAAAAATCTCCAAACAGAATCACATAGCGCGCTTTATCTTGATGCAATGCAGGCATCTGTAAATTTTTGAAAAGCTTTAGCCGGCTCAAAGCCCCCCGCCAGGGGGCTTTACGGCAACTCGTCCCCTTTTCATAGCTGCATTTGAGCCTTTACTGATCAAGAGATCCAAAAGGAAAAAACTGAAAGTTAGCTAATTTTCATTGAGCAGTGCCCCGCAAACACGGGGGACTACAGCTCTAGCCACATCCCCGCTCTCTCTATAAACGCTTTGGATTTCCACTGCATTTATTCACAAAACCTTTCACTTTTTGCAATCGCATCCTTCCTCGCAGGCCACGCAGAAGGCTTGGAGGACGCTCGGTTAGCAACACTCCCACATTTTCATAAAACCCCTTCGCATAGCCCGCTGGCGGGAGGGGGATAAGTGCTTTTTCGGCATTTTTTTTGTGCCGACGAGATTTCTACGAATGTCGCCAGAGGAGTGAATGCCGTCAGTCGCCCTGTTGATTGGGACGGCTCCCTAATCAGCACACTGTTTGCATACACAGTAATCTTGCAGGGTAGGCTTGCCGATGAGTAGAGAATCTGCGGGAGTCGTAAACGCGGTGTCCTCCGCAGTAGCGCAGTGGCGAGTCATGCTGCGCGATGAGGTGGCGTTGCTTGCAATGCCCGGCGCCCATCACAAAGCATTGCTCAAGCAAGCCCATGCTCTGCACGCACGTACTAGTCACTCCTATGCGTTTACGTGGGGTCGCGTTAGATCCCAAGGCGCGGCGCCGCTATCCAGCGATACGGGGGTCAACTCCGTTGATTGCCATGAGTTAGGCCGAGCGGCCAACGTTGCCCGCATTATTGTGGGAATGCCGCTAGATACAGATCCGCTGCCGCCGCTACTCGATGCGACACTGGCAGGGTTGGCGGTAACTGGCTTTGTTTTGAGCGGAATTGAGTATGTCGATGGATGCGCCTATGCACAGTCATGGTGGTGTCGGGAAGGATAGGCGCATTATTAAGGTTCAAAGGCTTTGTAATAATTATTCTTTTTAGGTGCCACCCCAGCCTGCATGATCTAAGATGGTAATTACCTCGCTCGGTCTACTGGTTGAATTACCTTATGCATGAAGAGAAGAAAAAAAAGAAACAGCACTATGTCTGGCGTTTCTACTTAGATGCGTGGGCTGAGGATGAATTGATTTATTGTTGGAGAGAGGGTAAGGTTTTCCGACCAAATATTAAAGATGTTGCTCAGGGTCGTTATTTTTATCAAGTTAAAAAACTATCCAAAGACGATATTGATATTGTAAAAGCATTTATCGAGCGTTTCCCACCACATCTAAAAAACATTCACAACAGAATTCTAGAGGTGTACATAACGCCTCACAAGCTACAGACTCTATTTGGTTTGCATGCGGATATTCCAGAGGATCTAAATGAAACACTGGACACCATGATTCATAACCTGGAGGAGAATTTGCACGCCACAGTTGAAAGTGACTCAATTAAATTCATCGAATCCATAAGGGCGGAGGATATTAGTTTTTGGGATAGTAAAAAAGAAAGAACAAATTTCTTAATTTTTATTTTCCTACAATTGTTCCGGACAAAAAAAATCCAAGAGGATCTGACACTGGCTTTACGAATAAAAATTCCGGGGGAAACCAGATTGACTAACGCATGGGGCGTACTCCGCCAAATGTTCGCAATGAATGTCGCAGATAGCGTGCTTAACGATGAAGGCTACTACCCTATTCTTCTTTTGAATGATAGCAACATCCCTCTTATAACCGCCGATCAACCAGTCATAAACACACACTCTATAGGCTCGACACTATTTCAAGAGCCCGAACAATTTGAAGTCTATTACCCTGTATCTCCGAGAAAGGCCATAATGCTAACAAATGTCAAGCCGAGACCTAAAGGCGAAGCCATTTTTCTAACTGCGAGCGATGTCAATCTCTATAATTCATACATGATAGACAGGGCGCACGAGCAGATTTTTTCAACATCGAAAGAGATACTCAATCAGATAGAGCATCCAATGGACACGAGGAGTTAAAGTTGAGGAATTTGACCACGCGAGCCTTCTAGGGTGATCTCTTTTGTCATGAGTAAAAGTTTGGCTGCATGCACTGAGTTGTTCGTAAAATTCGTCGATGTAGATGGCACTGCCCCCGCACCATGGTTATGCATAGCAATTTGGTTGTTCATTAGCTGCAACAGATCTAACACTTCACAAACTACCTGAAAAAGATTTACACCCCCTGACACTATCCAATTCTTCGGTGCCTGCAATTGCTGGCTTACGTTAGTCACGCTCCTACGAATGCCCTCAATCCGCTCATGCATATCGCCACCCACCGTAGCGTTGTGCTTCTGCCCCACGACCAGGTTCAGATCCCGTCCGGTCGCCTGGTGCAGATCATCCACCGCAGCCAGGCTCTCGGATCCGCCGGACAGCAGCTTGAGCGCGCCCAGCGCCTCGATCGTCTTTACACCGCCCACGGACTCGCTTGAGTGGTCATCGACCGCCCGCGTGTGCCTCTGGAACCGCTCGCGGTTATCCAAGGCTTCGACTTCCCGCTCAATCGCTTTGTCCTGGATCTTGCCATCAGTCTGGCGCAGCCAGTTGCCGTCTGCGCCCACGCACTGCTGGGCTGCATCGCTGTGCTGCCAGACCTGATCCCCCTTCGGCGCCTTGGGCATGCTCAGTCCGTGCGGGAGGATGGTTTGAATGTAGGGCTTGTTCGGCAGGCCACAGGCGAAACACACCGCCACCTTGGTGCCTTCCTCCGGAAACGCATAAATCCCCATTTCCTCGCCACCGGTGGGCAGCGGCAACGGAACGCCAATGAGCTCAGGCAACAGTGGATCCGGCTCCCCGTCCGGACCCAGGACTTCAACATCCACGGCATAGCGCGGCCGGAAGTCGTCGTAAACAAGTCTGGCATACGTCGAGCGAGGTTCACTGGTCGAGACATCCTGCTATATCGTCGACACCATATTGAAGGCGCAAAGCTTCGACAAACTTCAGCATGATGGCGCCCTGAAGGGAAAAGAAAAATCAAACAAGGTTGGTGCCAAAGTCAGCGCGAGAAGGGCCAAAACGGCGCGAACTCACAGCTGCCTAGATCCAAGACATCCGCGGGAGTAAATGTGGGAGTAATTTTTTAGACATGAAAAAACCGAACTTGCTATGGTTCGGCCAAATCATTGAAAATATGGTCGGGACGGAGTAATTCGAACACTAGACCCCTAGCACCCCATACGAGGGTTAGCTGAATTCCATGTTTATCCGCCAGCCGTATCTGCCGAACGCATAAAAAACCCGGCACGAGGCCGGGTGATTACCCGCCCCTCAAAAACACAGCCCCCAAATGAGAGGGATGGAGAGCTGACAAGAGAGTGCGGGAGCGGGATATTGCCAAATGGCGTCTTCCTGCGCAATAGAATCCTCTAGCCGACCAGCTCCGAAACATCAGGCGACTTGCGTAGCCCACACATTCAGGAGTAGCTCTAGATGGGCCCAAGAAAGCAGCGACATTCGTTATCACCGCACGAGACAGCACCTCAGCTTGAGCCCAGCGCGCTACAAACGATTCGCACAGTCACGTCGAAATTCTCCAGAGTGAGCGCATCGATTGGTGAACGACCCTTAAGTCGCTCATGAGGCTCACAGGCCGTCCGATAAAGCTTCCACGCATCAACACCCGGAAACCGCGCTAACGCAGCAAGTACCAACTTATGCCGTAGTGGATCAAGTTGCCAATCCGGAATGCGCTGACCACGATTCCCCAGGCTGAGGGACAGCAGCCGGCGAGCCTTGATATCGCGGTTGATCTGATCACGGGATTTGCCTGCCAATTTGGCGAAGACCAGCAACGGCAAATTACTCGGAGCCTCATAAATGGCCAACATCTCGGCGCGTTCGCGCTGAATGTCAGACACGTGAGATTTATGCGGTTTTTCAGTCGGGACCGAAAGAGGCAGAACAGGCGACTGGTGCGACACGATAAGAGCTGGTTCGTTGTTAACCGAAGTCTCGGGCACCGAGACGGTAGTCATTGGAAAGGTGCTGTTGAACTGAATTGAATTTGCGCTCACGTTTTCAAGTGACGGCAGCGAAGCGGCCCCCTCCAATCGGATGGTAAGCGGAGAGCTAGCCGCTTTCAGCTGGCCCTGCCCCCATAGATCCAGACGGTTCGCCCAATCCTGCATCATGGTCCGGCGCTGCTCGACGTATTCCGCGTGGTTGTAAGCCGCACTCACCTTGTCCGTATCCGCATGAGAAAGCTGAGCATCCACCCACACCTTTGGGTATCCGATTTCGTTCAGCGCCGTCGAGATCGTCGCCCTCATCCCATGCCCGGTAAGTTGATCGGCGTACCCCATCCGACGCAACGCGCCATTCAGCGTGTTCTCGCTGATCCGTTTGCTCAGGTCGCTTCGATGCGCAAACAAGTAGCGCTGGGCGGGGACAACCTGGTCCAGCAAGTGACGTACGATCTCCAGCGCCTGAACCGACAGCGGGACAATGTAGGGCGGTACATTTTGAATCTGCTTACCTGGCTTGCGCATCGCTAGCTGGAGTTGTTTCACCACCTCCGCCGGTATGACCCACAAGCGCTTTTCCAGATCGAACTGGTCGGGTGTCGCCAACCGCAGCTCGCCCGTGCGGACACCGGTCAGCAGCAACAAACGAAGGCCAAGGCGGGTTTGGTTTGCGCCACCATAATTTCGAAGAGCAGCCATCAATGCCGGGAGCTCGTCCATACGAAGAAATGGATTGTGCGTAACAGGCGGTTTGGGGAGCGCGACCACATCAAGGTCCGAAGCCGGGTTGTGTTCCAGCCCCTCGATCTTCACCAGCGCATAGCGGAACAATTGGTTGAACCAGGTCCGGCATTTTTCGGCGGTCGTTAAGGCCTTGCGCTGTTCGATCCTGCTCAGTAAATCCAGCAGATCGTGACGATTGATATCGTAGATGGAGCGTCCGCCCAGCGTGGGCAGGACGTCTTTATTGAAGATCCTCAATATCTGCGAGAGCGTGCTCTGGCGCCCCTCCTTAAGGCTCAGCCTGCGGAACGCTACCCACTGATTGAACACGGCCTCGAAGGTGTGCTCCTTCGCAGCATGAACAGCAAGTCGCTGTTGTTTACGATGCTCATAGGGATTGATGCCCTGGGCAACCAAGGCGCGCGCCTCGTCACGCCGAGTACGTGCATCTTTGAGGGAGATTTGCGGGTAACAACCCAAGGACATGCGTTTCTGCTTGCCCGCCCAGTAGTAGCGGAAGAGCCAGACTTTGCCACCTCTTGCCGTCACGTTGAGTGTGAGACCATCACTGTCACCGAGAGTGTAGTCGTTACCGGTGATTCGGGCGTGCCGAACTGTCATTTCTGAGAGTGCCATCGCGAGCTCCTGAACAGAGTCAGGGCCAGATGCTCGTCTCGTTGCGCAAACTGCTCCAGCAACAAACCGATTCAGTGCTCGTCAGAATCCTGGACTCAATTCTGGACTTAAACGCACCGGATAG
>Ga0307412_10002361_pt1 | contig 10465 bp, 7 predicted proteins | sample DK1Cmetagenome_3_FD_203823 | JGI IMG/M metagenome (GOLD analysis project Ga0307412, IMG submission 203823) | Maize rhizosphere microbial communities from greenhouse at UC Davis, California, United States - DK15-C-1 | ecosystem: Host-associated > Plants > Roots > Rhizosphere > Soil | place: USA...
CCCCGCTGGGGCAACGGTATTCACGCTCTCTTGAAATCCCTTGGAACGGCACCGTTGGGTACCGTTCGGGATGATCCTCAAGTAGTGGGATCAATTTTCAGGCGAATAGGTCCATTTTCGTCGTCTCAAGGCCATAAAACTTCAGGATCGTCAGCTCATCCAGTTACCGCCGTCGACGTTATAGGTCTGGGCTACCACATATTCGCTGTCGGCCGAAGCCAGGAAAATCGCCATGCCAACCAGATCCTGCGCGGTGCCCATCCGGCCATAAGGCACCTGTTGCCCGACCTGACGCTTCTTTTCGCCCAAGGGCAGGTTTTCATGACGGGCGAACAGTGCGTCGACGCCGTCCCAGTGCTCGCCGTCCACCACCCCTGGCGCAATGGCGTTGACATTGATCCGATGCTTGATCAAATCCAGCCCGGCGGATTGGGTCAGGCTGATCACGGCAGCCTTGGAGGCACAGTAGACCGCCACCAGGGCCTCGCCACGGCGGCCGGCCTGGCTCGCCATGTTGATGATCCGGCCGCCGTGGCCCTGGCGGATCATCTGGCGGGCGGCGGCTTGCAGCGTGAACAGTGTGCCGGCGACGTTGATGGAGAACAGCCGCTCGTAGCTCTCCCGGGTGATCTCGACGATGGGCGCCAGGTCGAACAGCGCCGCATTGTTGATCAAGATGTCCAACTTGCCTGCCCGGGCCACGACGGAATCGATGGCCTGGTCGATTGATGCCTGATCGGTCACGTCCATCCTGACGGCATAGGCGCTGTCGCCCAATTCAGCGGCAGTCTCCCGGGCCCGATCCAGGTCGATATCGGCGATCGCCACAGTGGCGCCTTCATCGACATAGGCCTGGGCGAACGCCTTGCCAATGCCACGGGCAGCACCGGTGACCAGCGCGCTTTTTCCTTGCAGTCGTTTCATGGGGGAGATCCTGTCCTGAATAAAAAAATGTGTGTCTGTGAACCGTTGTGGTGAGGGAGCAAGCTCCCTCACCACGGGAATGGCCATGCCATTATTTCTTTGGGTATCCGGCCCGTTTCATTTCCCGTTCGGTGCTCGATTGCGCCGACGCCAGGGCTTGTTCCACGGATATCTGGCCAGTGAGCGCGGCGGTAAACAGCTTGCCAACCGATGTACCAATGGCCTGGAACTCGGGAATGGTCACGTACTGGATGCCCACGTAAGGCACTGGCTTGGCCGTGGGGTGCGCCGGGTCGGCTTTCTGCATCATTTGCAGCGTGATTCGCGCAAAGGGCGCGGCGTTCAGGTAGGCGTCGTTGTACGTGGAGGTACGAGTGCCGGGTGGCACGTTGCTGATGCCATCCTCTTTGGCAACCAATTGCACGTAGTCTTTGGAGGTGGCCCAAGTGACGAAAGACTTGGCGGCGTCCTTGTGGCGGGAGCTGGTTGGAATTGCCAGCGACCATGCGTACAGCCAGGACGCGCCTTTGTCTGTCACTTGCGTGGGAGCCGCGGCGAAGCCGACGCGGTCGGCCACCTTGCTCTGGCTGGTGTCGGTGATGAACGAGCCGGCGACGCTTGCATCGACCCAAATGGCGCACTTGCCGCTGTTGAACAACGCCAGGGTTTCGTTGAAACCATTGCTGGTCAGCCCCGGCGGTCCATATTTCTTTAGCGTATCGACGTAAAAGCTCGCGGCGGCCTTCCATTCCGGGCTATCGAATTGCGGCTTCCACTGCTCATCGAACCAACGAGCCCCGAACGTGTTGGCCAGGGTACTGAGCAAGGCGATGTTCTCGCCCCAGCCGGCCTTGCCGCGAAGGCACAGGCCGTACTGATCCTTGTCGGGCTGATGAAGCTTGGCCGCGTATTCGCCAAGCTGGCCCCACGTGGGGTGCTCGGGCATGCTGAGCCCGGCCTGCTTGAAGAGATCGGTGCGGTAGTAGGTAACGGTGCTTTCGCCGTAAAAGGGCAGGGCGTAAAGGGTGCCGTTGACTGACAGCCCTTGGCGCACCGAAGGAAATATGTCTTCCAGGTCATAGGCGGCGGGCAGGTTGGTCATCGGTTCGAGCCATTGCTTGGCGCCCCATAGCGGGGTTTCGTAGGTGCCGATGGTCAATACGTCGAATTGCCCGCCCTGGGTGGCGATATCGGTGGTCAGGCGTTGGCGCAGGACATTTTCTTCGAGCACCACCCAATTCAGCTTGATGTCCGGATGCTCGGCCTCGAATGCTTTCGAAAGCCTTTGCATGCGAATCATGTCGGCATTGTTGACGGTGGCGATGGTGATGGTTTCGGCGGCGTGGCCGGCCAGGGCGAAGGACAGCCCCGCGGACATGACGAGCGCCTTGCGCAGCATTTTCATGGGTTTCTCCAGAGCTGCGCCTGGGCGCAGGATTATTATTGTTGTAAAGCCATGGAGGCAGGACCGACCTGCCAGCCGTCAATGGCAAGCCGATTACATCAGCGCCGTCAAAGGCCGACAAATGCGAAAAGGATCGACTGCAGGTACTTTTTTAACCTCAGCGGGCACTGTTAAAAAAGTATCAGTGGCCGGTCGGTTCAAGGCTGGCGTACCGCTGTGCGATCGACGTAAGGTGCCGGCTATAACGATAAAGAGGCGCGACATGCCTGATCACCGAACGCTCCTGTACGACCAGCGACCGGCCGAACTGGAAGTCATCCTGCCCGAGCCCGAACACAGCTTTCGCTGGTACGAGCATGACTATCCCTACGCGATGGCGCGCTGGAACCATCACCCGGAATTCGAGATCCACTTGATTCGCCACGGCAGCGGCAGGCTCCTGGCAGGTGACTACATCGGGCCCTTCGGCCCCGGCCATGTGGCGATGATCGGTCCGGATTTGCCCCACGACTGGATGGGGGACCTGGCGCCGGGCGAGTGCCTGGCTGGGCGCGACGTGGTGTTGCAGTTCGACGGTGCCACGCTGATGTCGATGCGTCAGACGCTGCCGGAACTGGGTGATCTGCACAGGTTATTCGAGCGCGCCCGGCGAGGGCTGGCCTTCAGCGGCGACACAGCGCGCCAGGCGGCGTACCTGCTCGAAGCGATCGGACCGGCCCAGGGGCTGGCGCGCCTGGCATTGTTTTTCGAACTGCTCGATACCCTTGGCCGCGCCAGCGAGCGCGAGGTCCAATGCCTGGCAAGCCCGTGCTATGCGCCTGCCCTGGATGCCCGCAGCTCGGCGCGCATCCAGAAAGCCTTCGAATATCTGCAAGCCGAGCTCACCGGCGACCTTCGAGTGTCGGTGATCGCCCGGCAACTGGGCATGAGCGAACCTGGCTTCTCACGATTTTTCAAACGCATCACCGGTCACGGATTCATCGACCTGATGCGCAAGCTCCGCGTCCAGCGTGCCTGTCGATTGCTGTCCCACAGTGAAATGGCCGTGACTGACATCTGTTTTGAAGTCGGCTACAACAACCTGTCCAACTTCAATCGGCACTTCCGCATCGAAACGAACCAGACGCCCAGCGACTATCGCCGTAGCGTCATGGCGGCGGGCACGACGGACTGAGCCTCAACAAAATCCGTGGCGAGGGAGCAAGCGCCCTCGCCACATGCCTGGACTTGGCTCATTCATCGCTCACGAGCTGATGCTTTTTCAACCGATAGGCGAACTGCGCCCGGCTCAGCCCCAGCGACCGAGCAGCCGCGGCGAGGTTGCCGTCGCTCATCTGCAAGGCTTCGTTGATCAGGCGTGATTCCAGGCCATCAATGCTGAAATCCGCTCCCGATTGGCGTAGGGACTGCAGCAGCGATGTTCCGGTCGTGCCATCGCTCGCTGCCTTGGCCGATGGCGAGAGCCCGCCGTTGCCATCGACCGAATACGCGTCCACGGGCAGTCGCTCATCGCGAAACAGGTGAACCAGGTCGATGGCCTGGCCTTCTTCGCTGGCAATCAAGCCTCGCTCGATAAGGTTCTGCAATTCCCGCACGTTGCCGGGGAAGTCATAGCGCAGCAGCATCTTCAAGGCGCGCATGGTCAGGCCCACGGGGGTACGGCCATATTCCAGGCAAAATCGCTTGAGGAAGGCATTGATCAGCAGCGGGACATCATCGCGGCGATCGCGCAAGGGCGGCAGGGCGATGGGGTAGACGTTAAGCCGGTAGAACAGGTCTTCACGAAAATCACCCTGCGCCACGGCTTTGCGCATGTCGATGTTGGTTGCCGCGACGACCCGCACATCGACCTTGATCCCATGTCCACCGCCGACTCGCTCGATTTCCCGTTCTTGCAATGCGCGCAGCAGCTTGCCTTGGCCAGCCAGGCTCAGGCAGGTGATCTCATCGAGGAACAACGTGCCGCCGTTGGCCCGCTCGAACCGACCGGGACGAGAATGGGTGGCCCCGGTGTAGGCACCGCGCTCGACGCCGAACAGTTCGGCTTCGATCAGGTTGTCCGGGATGGCCGCACAGTTGAGTGCGATGAACGGACCGTCGCGGCGCCGGCTCAGTTGGTGCAGTTGGCGCGCGAACATTTCCTTGCCCACTCCGGACTCGCCGCTGACCAGGACGGTGGCGGGGGTCAGGGCCACTCGCTGCAGGGCCTGGGTGGCGGCATTGAATGTCGCACTCGCGCCGATCAAGGGCTGTTCACTGTCCGGCAGCGGGACGCTGCTGGCGACACCCTCGGTCCGTGCGCCCGGCTCCAGGGCCACCGCCGGTTGCGACGCGTTGAGGTAACTCAGGTCGCGCTCGATGTCGCCCCATTGCTCGGCGGTCTTGCCAACGACCCGGCAGCGCTCATGCCCCATGCCCCGGCATTCCACTTCGCGAAAGATCACCAGTTGCCCAAACAGGCCACTGACGAAACCGATGGCATAGCCCAACTCAGTCCAACATACCGGATCCTGCCCGGTGCCGAAGGCGGCGACATGCTCGTCGGCCTCGCAGGAGTGGTGCCAGAGAAATTCGCCTTCATAGAACCCCGAGTCCGCATCGAACTTGAAGTGCAGGGGTTCTACCTTGGTCATGCCTTCCAGCGTATGCAGGTGCGTGCCGGCGCGAAACACGGCGGCGGCATCGGCCCGTGGCCAGCGCTCGCGAATCAGCCGGGCGTCCCGCGCGCCAGAGGTGTAGCCCGTGCGAGTGAGCATGCCGCGCGCCTGCTCCAGCCCCTGGCGCCCGATGATTTCCCGGCGCAAGGCGCCGAACGACGAGCTGTGCAGCAGCACCATGCGCTGGTCGTTGAGCCAGATGCGCCCGTCGTCAGGAGAAAAGAACAGGCAGTCCGCCAACTCCGCCGGGGTGGGTGAGCTGCTGTCGTCCAGCGAGTTGCTGTCGCCTCGGGGGCGAAACGGTTCGGCGGCGAAGCGGTGATCCGGCAGCGGACAGTGGGGATTGTTCATTGTTATGCCCCTGATGGCGGGGTGATCGAAATGATCACCTGGCGAGATAGTTATTAAGCATAACTTTATCAAATGAACAAGCGGTGGCTGGCCAACGGCCAGGTTGCCGAATGACCCATCCGCGCCGCATCAGGCGGAGATCCCCAGGCCAGAGCCTTGCGCCAGGTTTATCCAGCGCCCTGGCACAAATCGGCACAGCGCTTGCTCAGGCACCCGTACGGCGTTTGCCTCGATACCTTCCAGGTGCGGCAAACGATGACAACAACAAAGAGCCGGGAGTTTTAAATGTCTGCATCCAAAAGCCAACTGCTGTCCCAGGTGATCGAGTCGGAATGTGTCTTCAACGGTGATTGGGTGAAGGCCTCGGGCCCGATGCATTCGATTATCGAACCGGCCACGGGTGAGCGGCTGATGTACAGCGCCACCGCCGACACCGCCGACATAGCCAAGGCCAGTCGCGATGCTGCCTTGGCCCAACCGGCATGGGCGGCGCTGGGCCCGCGGCAACGCGCGGCGATCTTCCGCAAGGCCGCCGACGTGGCCGAGCAGGCCTTTGACGAACTGGCGCTGTACGTCGCCCGGGAAACCGGCGGGGCGCTGTTCAAGGGGCAGCATGAGGTACGCGAAGCGATCGTGTTGCTGCATCAGGCAGCGGGCATGTTGTCCCAGGCCCACGGGGTGGTGCTGCCCAGCGAAGCCGGGCGCTTGTCTTATGCGCGTCGCCAGCCACATGGCGTGGTCGGGGTGATTTCGCCCTTCAACTTTCCCCTGGTGCTGTCCATGCGCTCTGTCGCGCCGGCCCTGGCGGCGGGCAACGCGGTGGTGCTCAAGCCGGACGCGCAGACCCCGGTGAGTGGCGGTTTTCTCATTGCCCGGTTGTTCGAAGCCGCAGGCTTGCCCAAAGGCTTGCTGCAGGTGTTGCCCGGGGCGGCGGACGCCGGTGAGGCGCTGTGTCGTGATCCCAACGTGCGCATGATCGCGTTTACCGGTTCCACCGGTGCCGGTCGCAAGGTCGCTGAAGTGGCCGGGCGCAACCTGAAGAAAGTCGCGCTGGAGCTGGGCGGCAAGAACCCGCTGATCATTCTGGAAGACGCCGACCTCGACCTTGCGGCCCGTAACGCGGCCTGGGGCGCCTGGCTGCACCAAGGCCAGATTTGCATGGCCACCGGTTTGATCCTTGCCCATGAATCCATCGCTGCAGAGCTGACCCGCCGACTCGTGGAGAAGGCCCAGGCCTTGACCGTCGGCAACGCCGCCCAGGGCGAAGCGGCGCTGGGGCCGCTGATCAATCAGCGCCAGTTGCAACGGGTCCATGACATCGTCAGCGACAGCGTGCGCGCCGGGGCGCGACTGGAAACCGGTGGCAATCACGATCGGCTGTTTTATCAGCCCACCGTGCTCAGCGGCGTGAAGCCCGGCATGCGGGCCTTCGACGAGGAGGTGTTCGGGCCTGTGGCAACGGTGGTCAGCTTCGCCACCGATGACGAAGCCATCGAATTGGCCAATCGCACCGAGTACGGCTTGGCGGCGGCGGTCATTTCACCGTCGGTGGGCCGGGCCATGGCGATCGGTGAGCGCTTGCAGTGCGGCCTGTTGCACATCAATGACCAGACCGTCGCCGACGAGTGCATCAACCCGTTCGGCGGGCGCGGCGCCTCGGGCAATGGCGGCAATGTGGGCGGTCCGGCGGACTGGGATGAGTACACCCAATGGCAGTGGGTGACGGTCAAGGACAAGGCGCCCATCTACCCGTTCTGACAAGCCGGTTGTATCGGGGCGGATGAGCTGAAGGCCCTGCGAGCAGACAACAATAACAAGAGGACTCAACATGAAACTCGACAACAAGATTGTGCTGGTAACCGGCGTCTCGTCGGGCATCGGCGCCGCCACGGCGAGCCTGCTGCGAGCCCAGGGCGCCCAGGTGATCGGCGTCGACCTCAAGGCGCCGCACATGACCCTGGACGGTTTTGTGCAGGGCGATTTGAGCAGCGCCGAGCACATCGACAGGCTGCTGCCGCAGCTGCCCGCGCGGTTCGACAGCCTCTGCAACATCGCCGGGGTGCCGGGCACCGCCAATCCGCAACTGTTGGCGCGGGTCAACTACCTCGGCTTGCGTCACTTGAGCCAAGCGTTGCTGCCGCGCATCAACGCGGGCGGCAGCATCGTCAACATCGCCTCGATCCTGGGTGCCGAATGGCCATTGCGCCTGGAACAGCACAAGGCGCTGGCACGCCTCGAAGGTTTCGCCGCCGGGCAAGCCTGGCTGGCCGAGCATCCGGTGCCGGACCAGACCTGTTACCAGTACTTCAAGGAAGCCTTGATTGTCTGGACCTATGTGCAGGCCCAGCCCTGGTTCCTCGAACATTCGGTGCGCATGAACAGCGTCGCGCCAGGCCCGGTCTTCACCCCCATTCTCGATGACTTCGTGAGCATGCTCGGCGAGGCCCGGACCCGGGCCGATGCCAATCGCATGAAACGTCCCGCCTACGCCGACGAGGTGGCGGCGGTGATCGCCTTCCTGTGTGCCGAAGAATCGCGCTGGATCAACGGCGTCAACCTGCCGGTCGATGGAGGATTGGCATCCACCTACATCTGAAGGGCTTATCCGTAGCACGCGGCGCAAGCCGCTATCCGAAAATAACAATAATGAGAAACCTCCATGGATAACGTCAAAGATTGCCTTGGTTTCAAGCAGTGCGCCCTGTTCCTGGCGTTATGCAGCGCCGGTGTGATGGTCGAGACGGTCGAGGCCATGCAAATGGACCTGGGCGACTCGGACTGGAAACTGCGCTGGGACAACACCATCAAGTACAGCCAGGCCTGGCGCCTGCATGGGCAGGACAGTCGCTTGACCAACGCGCCCACCGCCAACGGCCTGTACCCGTCGATCCAGAGCCAGGGCGACAAGAATTTCAGCAGTGGCCTGGTCTCCAACCGCCTGGACCTGTTTTCCGAAATGGACCTCAGCCGGCAAAACTACGGGCTGCGCGTGAGCGGCGCGGCCTGGTACGACGACATCTACAACCAGGACACCGACAGCAGCGAACAACCGCATTTCCTCAGCGAAACCCGCAAGCTTCATGGTCGCGACGCGGAAATCCTCGACGCCTTCGTGTTCTTGCGCGGCGATCTGGGCGAAGACTCCCAAGGCGTCGCGCGCCTGGGCCGACACAGCCTGATCTACGGCGAAAGCCTGTTCTACGGCGGCAACGGCATCGCCAATGCCCAGGGGCCGACCGATGTGGTCAAGTTGCTCAGCGTGCCGGGCACACAATTCAAGGAAATCCTGCGGCCGGTCAATCAGATCTCCGGGCAGTTGCAGATCAACCCGCAGTTGTCGGTGGGCGCCTACTATCAGTTCGAGTGGGAGCGTTCCAACCTGCCCGGCGCCGGCAGCTACCTGAGCGATGCCGATCCCATCGGTTACGGCAGTGGTCCGCTGCGCGAAGTGTTCGGCAACGACACGGTGAATGGCGGCGACCTGAAACCGCGTAACTCGGGGCAGGGCGGTATGCAGATCCGCTTCAAACCGAGCGGCACTGAGTTGGAACTGGGTTTCTACGCGGCCCAGTACCATGACAAAGCGCCAATCGGCTTGTACGCCTATTTGGACGGCCCGGCAGCGGCGGCCAGCGGATTGCCGATCCTGGGGTCCTACCGCCAGGTCTATGCCGAAGACATCAAGACCGCTGGCATGAGCTTCTCCACGGCCTACGGCCCGTTCAACTTCGCCGGTGAAACCTCGGTGCGCTGGAACGCGCCGCTGGTGAGCAACCTGCAAGTGGTGGCTCCCGGCGTCGAAGCCGATGGTGGCGACAACGCGTTGTTTGCCAGGGGCAAGACCGCTCACGCCAACCTGTCGGCGATTTACCTGCTGTCGCCCACCGCGTTCTGGGACGGCGGCTCGGCCCTGGCTGAACTGGCGTGGAACCGCACCTTGAGCGTGACTGAAAACGCGGCCGCGCTGGATTCCAACACCACCCGCGATGCCACGGCGCTCCGCGTCCTGATGGAACCGGCTTACTTCCAGATCATCGACGGGATCGACCTGACCGTACCGATCGGGATGGGGATTGTGCTCGATGGACGCTCATCGGCGGTCAACAAGTCCGGCTTCGGCAATACCCACTCCGGCGACTGGAGCGTCGGGCTCAAGGCCACCTACCTGCAACGCTGGGATGTCGGCCTCAACTACGTGAATTTCTTTGGCGCACCGAAAGCCGGGCTGCGCGAGGACGGCAATTTCAGTTACGGACAGTCGTTGGCCGACCGCGACTTCGTCTCGCTCTACGTGAAAACCTCATTCTAATAAGGTGGATTCGCCATGCAGAACACAACATTCCTGAACACCTGCCTCCTGACCCTGACCCTGGCGCTGGCCAGCACGGGCCTGGCTCAGGCGGCGGTGGCGCCTGATCAGGCCGCGCGCCTGAAAACCGACTTGACCCCCTTCGGCGCCGAGCGTGCCGCCAATGCCGATGGCAGCATTCCGGCCTGGCAGGGCGGCTACACCCAGGTTGCGCCCGGCTATAAACCGGGAGACAAACGACCGGACCCATTCGCCGGGGAAAAACCGCTGTACGCGATCAAGGCCTCGAACATCGAACAGTACGCCGGCGAATTGGCCGAAGGCACCAAGTTGTTGCTGAAGAAATACCCGGACTATCGCCTCGACGTGTACCCGACCCATCGGTCGGCGGCCGCGCCGCAATGGGTCTATGACAACACCGGCAAGAACGCCACCCGCGCCACGCTGGACGTGGACAGCGAAAAAGTCTCCAACGCCTACGGTGGCATTCCATTCCCGATCCCGGAAAACGGTGCGCAAGTGTTGTGGAACTACCGCTTGTCCTGGCAGGGCGGTGACACCATCAGCTCGCCGTTCGATACCTGGCTGATGACCGCTGGTGGCAAGAAAGTCCAGGCGACCCGGGCCCAATACACGTACCAGTTTCCCTACTACGTCGAAGGCGGCAGCCCGGAAAACTATTCGGGCAAGTACCTGCTGGGCAAGCTGTTCACCGAGTTGCCGTCGTCCAAGGCCGGCGAAGGCCTGATGACCCATTGGGACCTGGACCCGGCCAACCGTGCGGCCTGGCAGTACCTGGTCGGCCAGCGCCGGGTTCGC
>Ga0307412_10002362_pt1 | contig 10465 bp, 9 predicted proteins | sample DK1Cmetagenome_3_FD_203823 | JGI IMG/M metagenome (GOLD analysis project Ga0307412, IMG submission 203823) | Maize rhizosphere microbial communities from greenhouse at UC Davis, California, United States - DK15-C-1 | ecosystem: Host-associated > Plants > Roots > Rhizosphere > Soil | place: USA...
CTCTTCTTGTCCCGCACGATCATCAGCGTCACCCGTCGATCGGACGCGCGCCTGATCACCTGCTGCAACTGCATCACCGTGCGAAGATCGATGCTGTCGGCCGAAAGCAGGATGTCGCCGCCGCGCAGTCCGGCCTCGTAACCCGGCGTACCGACCATCACCTGATTCACCAGGATGCCGTGGCTGACGCCCACCAGGCGGCTCGACTCTCTGCTCAGCGCCATCAGCTGAAGGCCGGCGAGCGAATTCGCCGGAATGCCGAACAGACCCACCATCGGGCCGGCAACGACGTTGGCTGACGCCGGAAGGGGAGCAGCGCCGCTGGCGCTGTCTGAAGTCTTACGGGCAACCGCCGCTCCTCTGACACTCGTCTCATACGTGTACGTGTACTTCCCACCTGAACCCGAACTCGAGCCCGTTTGCAAGCGCACCATCCTCGGGGCCTGGGCCGGTGTCGGCGAGACGATATATGCCACCGCGGGATCGACAAAGGCACACGACGACGTGGCAGCCGCCTCGGGCAGCGGAACCACCGTGGGTGTCAGCGTAATGATCTCGCTTCCGCGCTGCACTTTCAGGACGACTTCCTTTCCCGGGACGAGCAGGTCGGAGATGACGATGCTGCCGCGCATCACACCCTGGCCGCCGATCTCCATCAGCACGTCACCCGCGCGTACGCCGACGCGTTCCGCAGGCGAGCCTGGGTCCACCGTCGCGACGACGGGGGGCTCGTAGTACCGAACGATCTTCGTTCCGTCGGCTCGCTTGTCCTGTCGCTGGAACCCGATGGCGTAGAAGCCAAGCCAGCCTTCCGGCTTCCGCATGGACTCGCATAACGTCTCGAGCCGGCGCTTGATGGCCGCCTGTTCGATTGACGCTTGTTGGAACTGGTTGAACAGAAGCTGCGATTGCGCCATCAGCTTCGGCTGAGAATCGGGAAGCGCCACCTTCTTTCGCATTTCGATCTCGGTCAGCGCGCGGAACAACTGCGACTCGAGCCGCTGCTTGGCAAGGAATTCCTGTCTCAGGCGATCGACATCCGTCTGCCAGGTCGAGACGACGCGCGTCACGACCGTATCCCGTTCCTGTGCACCTGCCGGTACGGCAACGACGGCGACCGGCAACAAACCAGCGATCCTCCCCGCCAGGAAAACCTGGCGGCGCTTCGTGCCGCGCGACTGCGAATTCGAATACTGAGCGTTCAAGACTGCACTCCTAAAAACGCGACAGCCGCGACCCGGTCGGGAGGGCCGTCGCCAACTTGCCCAGCGTCATGTTGCGCGCGCCGAGCGTGGTGAAGTAGACCTGGTTGATGATCGGATCCGCCGGTGCCTGGCTGAGCGCCTTGAGCGACGTCTCCGCCATTTCGTCGAGTGCGGCCAGCGTCGTCCGATACGCTTCCGTCGACACTTCCGTGGTAACCGTGTCGTGCGTGGAGAGGTAGAGCGCCGCCCGTTCGTAGTCCTGCTGCGCGCGCTGCAGCGTCTGCATCGCGGCCGCCGTGGTCGCAAACTCGTCGGCGTTGACCGCGACCTGTCCGGCGGTCGCATTGCCGTCGCCTAACGCGAGCGCGGTGCGGAGCGGCATGCCGGCGGTCATCCGTCCCGTGACGAGCCCCGTGGCGAGAATCGCGATTGCCGCCGCCGCGCGCCACGCGATCGTCGTGACCTTCGCGATGAACATCGTGCGAGCGGTCGCCTGTTCACGCGTCGTGATCAGTCCCTGCTCGCGAAGCTCTTCACTGAGCAATCCCCAGGTGCTGATGGGCGGAGCGATGTGACGCCGCTCGTCGGACGCCATCGCCACCACCCGCTGGTACGCGACGCGTTCCGCCGAGCACATCGCGCACTCCGCGAGATGCTCCCGTTCTACTGCGGTGGGCTCGCCATCGGCGAGCTCCGCCAAACGTTCAATAGCCAGGTGCTGCATTTTCGTTTCCTTTGTCAGTCCCTTGTACGTCCACCAGGTGCGCGAGCAGACGACGAAGCTTCGCGCGGGCCTTGAACAGCTGCGACTTTGAACCACCCGGCGTTATGCCGAGTTCTGTTGCAATTTCCTCGTGCGTATACCCCTCGACGTCGTGCATCAGGAAGACCGTGCGCGCGCCCGGCGAGAGCTGCGCCGCCGCCGCGTCGATAACCGAGCGAAGCATCGCGCGGTCACCAGTGTGCTCGACCGCCACCGTCTCCTCTTCCATGTCGGTCTCGATCTTCACCAGCCGTCGAGTCCGTCGGAGTGCGTTGAGCGTTCGGTTGACTGCTATCCGGTGCGCCCACGTCCCGAATTGTGATTCGCCACGGTACGAGGGCAGCGCACGGAAGATCTGGATCCAGACTTCCTGAGCGATGTCCTCAGCCAGATCCGGATCGCCCGCCAGGCGCCTGACGACGGCATCGATGTGCGGCGCGTGCTGCGACCACAAGGCTCGCAACGCCCGTTCGTCGCCCTCGATAGCTCGTTGGATGGTCAGAAAATCGGTCGCCATGCGTTTGATGAATTTGTCACGAAATTCGAGCTTCGAGTTGCTCGACCTTCGGGGGTTTAAGGGGACGGGGCACGCGGCACGGGGTCGCTGGTTCTATCCCCGTGCCCCAAGCCCCCATGCCCGTACCCGTTGGAGGACGAATTTGTGACCTAAGTCACCGGTCGGGAGTCTGTGTTACCGTCGAGGGACCGAAGTCGTGTAGCCACAAGGGGATGCCATGCTTTCGGAGTACTCCAAATCCCCAAGTTTTTTCTTGACAGCCGAATTGCATTTGCCTATCTAGGGCAGGGTTCGGTGTCCGGGACGACCCGAGAGAGTACTTGAAGGCCGTACCGGAACCTTTTCAGTCGCAATGTACTAACACGCGTGCCGCTCAAGCCGGCAGATCCGTAAGCTGCCGGCTCGACTCTTGCCACTCGTCTCGTCCGTAGTACTGCCGTAAACGCTTCAACGCAGGATCCTGGTGCTCGCTACGCTCTCCGCCATCGCGATCGCATTTGCACCTTCGGACGGGTTGCCAGCCCGCCCTGCGGCGTCGGTGGGAATGTCAGCCGAGCGACTCGAGACGATCGATCGCATCGTCAGGCGCGGTATCACCGCCGGCGGGTACCCCGGCGCCTCCGTCGTGGTGGGTCGCAATGGATACTCGGTCTTCGAGAAAGGCTACGGCCGCCTCGGCTGGACGACGGGTAGCGCGGCCGTGGTGCCTGACGAGTCGGTCTACGACCTGGCGTCCCTGACCAAGGTCGTCGGCACGGCGACTGCAGCCATGATCCTGTACGACGAAGGGCGGCTCGAGCTCGACGCCCCCGTCGCGAAGTACCTCCCTGCATTCTCCGGTGGCACGAAGGACCTCGTCACTGTCAGGCAGCTGTTGACCCACACCAGCGGGCTCCCCGCCGGCCGCGACCTCCGCCGGCTGGCGAGCAGCGCGTGGGAAGCGCGCCAGCTCGTGATCGGCACGCCTCTGACCTGCAACCCCGGCCGCTGCCTCGTTTATTCAGACCTGGGCGCCGACGTCCTGGGCTTCACGATCGAGTCGATCACCGGCCAGGGACTCGATGCGTTCCTGGATGAACGAGTCTTCGCCCCCCTCGGCATGAGCGACACGCATTTCCGCCCCGACGCGGCGATGCGCGACCGGATTGCCCCGACCGAAGTCTCATCGCCGCGCGGGTATGCCATCCGCGGCGAAGTGCACGACGAAAACGCCTGGGCGTTAGGCGGCGTGGCCGGCCATGCCGGGCTCTTTTCGACGGCCGCCGACCTGTCGCTGTTCGCGCAGATGATGCTCAATCGCGGCACGCTCAACGGCGTCCGCATCGTGAGCGACTCGGCAGTCGCGCGGTTTACGACGCGAACTACGGGTACCCGCGCCCTGGGATGGGACACGTCCGACGGCGAAGGATCGGCCGGCGTCCACATGGGCGAGCGCGCCTTCGGACACACCGGGTTCACCGGTACGTCGCTCTGGATCGATCCGGATCGCGACCTGTTCGTCATCCTGCTCACGAATCGGGTGCACGCGGCTCGTGCCCGACGCCCTGCGAAGGTGATCGCCGATGTTCGCGCTGACCTCGCGGATGCCGCCGTTCTGTCCGTGGTTGAGGACAAGGACAACATCCTGCGCATGCCCGCGTCGTTCCGCTCGGACAAGGCAGTGGGCTGGAATCGCACCGTCCGACGTCGATCGCCGGTCCGCCGTCGCCCTGTAGCGACCAAGACGTCCACGAAGAAGGCGACGGCAAAGAAGCCGACGGCGAAGGCCGGTACGCCGGCGAAGAAGCCTGTGGCGAAGGCGCCGGCGAAGAAGCCGCCGGTGGCCAAGGCGACCGCGGCGAAGAAGCCGGCAAAGAAGCCCACCACGAAGTAGGTAGGGGGTCTAGGCCCCAGGCCCCAGGCCCCAGGCCCCAGGCCCACGCCGCACGCCCCAGGCCCTAGTTTTAGTCATGTCCGACGACCCCGGATTCGTCCAACACGAGGACGACCTCGAATCACCGCCCGCCGATGGCGACGCCCTCACCGAAGATCAGGTGCGCGTCGCGCTTCGGCGTGTAAAGGATCCTGAGATCGGGCTGAACATCGTCGATCTTGGACTCATCTACGAGGTCGCCGTCGATGGAGCGGATGTGAACGTCGACATGAGCCTCACGTCGCCCGGATGCCCGGCCGGCCCGCAGATCCTGCACGAAGCCGAGGAGCAGCTCCGCGGACTGCCCGGCGTGGGCGCGGTGAACGTGAATCTCATCTGGTCGCCGCCATGGACGCCGGAGAGGATCGAACCCCGTGTGAGGGCCTACCTGGGGTTCTAACTGTTATTGGTTATTCGTCATTGGTGCTGCTGCTTGCTTCAAGGCTGTCCGTTCACCTGGACACCTTGAGAAAAGCGCACCGGCGCCGATTCCACCCCCGCCCGGTCGATCGAGCTCACCACGAAGAAATCGGGTAGTTCCAGAGCCCCACCGGGGGTCAGATTGACGGTGTTCGAGCGGGCGTCCGCGACCTGGGCGCGCCAGCCGTCCGCATAACGGGCACGAACGAGCCACCATCGAGGCACTATTCGCGGGTCGCTTCGATCGGTCGAGATCCGAAGCGTGATCGTACGCGAGCCTCGCGATACCGTCACCTGTGGCGTGGGTGGTTGCCGCGTTGAAAGCCACGGCGACGCAGGAACGAGGGCCGGTTGGGCGTACGCTCCTCGCAGGAGCCGATCCGCCAGCGCATCCGTGCTCCTGACCAGGGACGTCATGTTGAAGTGGACATTGCCGCCCGCACCGGCGCGATCGCGGGTGATCGTGATCTGACGCAGCATCTCGCTCGCCGTCCAGCGCGTCGACCCAAAGTCGGCAACCTTGTATGTGGCGTTGCCGGGCCACAGGTGGCGCCCGCGCTGGTTCTGCGACGTCCACCACTCCAGGAGTTGCGGATAGCTCTGCTGAGGCGCGTCGACGGCCCAGTAGAGCTGCGGCGTGAAGTAGTCGAGCCAACCCTCGGCCAGCCACCGGCGGGAATCAGCGAACAGCACGTCGTAGGCGTCGAGCCCGCGGACGGACGCCGGGTAGCCGGGTCGCCAGATGCCGAACGGGCTGATGCCGAACTTCACCCATGGCTTTGCCGACTTGATCTGGCGGTAGAGATGTTCGATGAGCAGGTCGACATTCTGCCGGCGCCACGAGTCGCGATCGAGCCTGCCGCCGGCCCGGCGGTACCTGGTGAACGACGCGTCGTCGGGGAACGGGATGGCCCCGCGGCGATTGCGTTCCGGATATGGATAGAAGTAGTCGTCGATGTGGACGCCGTCGACGTCGTATCGCCTAACGACATCGAGGATGACCTTGGTCGTGTGGTCGCGGACGCGCGCCTCTCCCGGATCCATCCACAGGTACGGACCGTACTGCTTCACGACCGACGGCATCGTCCGGCTGACGTGTTTCGGTGAGAGCGGACTCCGGTCGCCGCGGAACTTCGCGCGGTACGGGTTGAACCAGGCGTGCAGCTCCATGCCCCGGCGGTGCGCTTCGGCGATGGCAAAGGAGAGCGGGTCCCACTCCGGCGATGGCGCACGTCCGTTGCGTCCCGTCAGGAACACCGACCATGGCTCGAGCGTGGACTCATACAGCGCGTCCGCCGCAGGCCGAACCTGGAAAATCACCGCATTCAGCCTGAGTCGAGCCGAGGCGTCGAGTAACGCGAGCAGTTCCGCTTTCTGCGAATCGACAGGGAGCCCGGGCTTCGACGGCCAGTCGATGTTGTCGACCGTCGCGATCCATACGCCCCTGAATTCACGGGCGAGGGGCGGCGCATCGCGGTCGGACGCGAGTGCCGGAGCGTACGCCTCGCCAAAAGCATCGACCAGCAACTCCGGGTTCACGCGTGTCTGCGCGCGCACGGGCGTCACGGCGCAGGCCAGGGTCAATGCAATCAGAATCGACCAGCCCCGCATCAATCCGCCCGATATGGTGACTCGTCAGGCATCCCCGGCATCCCTCGCATCCCTGAACGTAGCGCCTTGATGAACTCTTCGCCTAACACTTCGGCTTGCCATCGACGCACGTCCGGCACTTCCAGCAACTCGTCCACCGTGCGCGGATTCTTTCGGGCAACCGCTTCGAGCCGCTCTCGCGGACACAACACACCCGGATCGAGCTCCAGTTCCCCGGCCTTTCGATCGCGGACCGTCTTCAGCGCGATCGCACGATCTTCGTAATCGGGGTCCCGCGCCCACCGCGGTCCGCGCGGAAACCTGGGCAAATCGGCTTCGGCCACGGCCTTTCCGCGCGCCACCGCGTCGACGATTGCCTTCGCGTGTCGCGCCACGACGCTGCGCGACAGCCCCTTGGTATTCTCGACGGCCGAAGTCGTCGATGGTCCCTCGCGCGCCATGGCGAGCAGCACCTCATTGCCGGCGACGCGGAACGTGCTGCGATCGAGCTCCCGCGCCACGGAATCGCGCCAGGCGACGAGCTCGCGCAGGATCGCAAGCTCCCGGCGCGACAGGTCACGCGCGCCCTTCATTCGCAGGAAGCCGTTGTCCTCCTCACCGTCATCCCACTTCGTGCCCTCGAGCCGCTCGAACTCTTCCTCGGCCCAGTGCAGGCGGCCCTTCCGATCGAGCGCGTCGCGCAGGCGCTGGCGCAGCTGCAGCAGGTGCATCGTGTCCTGCGACGCGTATTCGAGCATGTCGTCGGGCAGCGGGCGCATCGACCAATCGGCCCGCTGGTGCTTCTTGTCGAGCTTCAGGCCGAAGTGGCTCTCGAGCAGCGCCGCGAGCCCAAAGGCCCGGATGCCGAGCAGCTGCGCGGCAATGCGGGTGTCGAAGATGTTGGTGACACGCCAACCGTAGTCCTGGTGCAGGAGACGGAGGTCGTAATCGGCGTCATGAAAGACCACCTCGACGTCCCGTGACTCGAGCAAGCTGCCGAGTTTTTCAGGGGAGTCGACTTTCAGCGGATCGATGATCGCGTGCTGGCGCTCGGTGGAGAGCTGGAGGAGGTAGATGCGATCGACGTAGCGGTGGAAGCTCGCCCCTTCGGTATCGAGCGCGAGAGACCGCGCGTTCGCAATCGAGGCTAGGAACCGGTTCGCGGCCTCGGGGGAGTCGATATAGAGCGGTCCATTGGACCCCGGGGAACCTGACACGACAGGCAATCTAGCAGGGTGGCCAACACAGGGCGCATGTTGGGGGGATGAACATCCGCTGAGTGCTGATTGCTGATTGCTGATTGCTGATGCAGGTGCAACATGCTGGGGCTGGCGAACAATGCCTTGGCACCAGCCACCAGCCACCAGCACCAGCACCAGCACCAGCACCAGCACCAGCACCAGCACCAGCACCAGCAAGCAGCATCAGCAAGCAGCAATCAGCAATCAGCACTCAGCATTTTTCCCTCGCCCATGATCGCGCTACTGAACAGCCTCGAAATCGGTTACGACGACAGTGGAACCGGGATCCCGATCCTGTTCATCCACGGGTTTCCGCACAACCGCTCCCTGTGGGCCCCGCAGATCCAGGGGCTGCCGCTCCATGCGCGGTGCGTGGCGGCAGACCTCCGCGGCTTCGGCGAGAGCACTGCCAAGCCGCCGTATTCGATGGACCAGTACGCGGACGACCTCATTGGGCTGCTCGACGTGCTCCACATCGACAAGGCGGTGGTCGCCGGACTTTCGATGGGCGGCTACGTCGCGTTTGCGACGTGGCGGCGGCACGCGTCGCGCGTACGGGGACTGGTTCTGGCGAACACCAAGGCCGGCGCCGACAACGAGGAAGCGCGCGCCAAGCGCAGGAGCCTGATGGATGTCGCACGTGAGCAGGGGAGCAGCGCGATCGCCGACTCGATGATTACCGGCATGCTCGGGAAATCCACGCGGAGCAGGCGCCCGGAGACGACGAACAACGTCCACCGCATGATCGCTTCGTCACCAGTCGACGGTGTGATCGGGGCGTTGCAGGCACTGATGGATCGTCCCGACTCGAACCCAACGCTGCCGACGATCGATGTGCCGACACTGATCGTCACCGGCGACGAGGACGCGATCATTCCGGTCTCTGAATCGGAAGTGATGCATGCTGCGATCAAGAACAGCACGCTCGAGGTCATCACGGGCGCCGGTCACCTCACGAATCTCGAACGGCCGGCGGCGTTCAATCACGTCGTGTCCGAATTCATCGCAAAGCTCAGTTTCGCTTGATCGCGTCGTGTCTTCCTGATCCTGCAAGACACCTAACCACAGAGAACACGGGGACGCGGAATCGCGTCGACCAGTTCCCGAGCGCATTCCGGATCCCGTAAAAGACGTTAACACGGAGAGCACAGAGAAGACACAGGCTATCGTTAGGCATTCTGTTCGCTTTGACCCTCTGTGTTCTTTGTATTCTCTGTGTTAAATGCTTTTTCATGAGCCGTCCCACCGCACCGGCTCAATCAGTAAGGACCGTCAGGTATTGAATCAGGTCCTTGTAGCTCGTCGCTACATACTCGGCGTCGCTGGAGCCGCCAGGCCGAACCTGATCGAGTCTCACGGCACGCATGCCGCTCGCGAGCGCGCCGCCGACGTCGGTGCGCTCGATGTCGCCGACATGCAGCGCTTCGCTCGCTGAAACGCCCAGCAGCTCGAGCGCGCGACTGAACGGTTCCGGACGCGGCTTGGCATGGCCGACGTCCATCGAATACACCGTCGCCGTGAAGTGCTCGAGCAGGCCATCCTGCGCCAGCAGCTTGTCCTGCGCTCGGCCCGATGCGAAGCCGGTGTCCGAAATGATCGCGAGCTTGAACTTGGACGCGAGTGCTCGGATCCCATCCGCCGCACCGTCCAGCAGCGGCGGCGGAACCGCGGTCAACGTGTCGTCGATTTCCTCGACCGCGAGTGCGATGTGCTCGCAGTGCTCAGGACGTTCGATCGCGAGTTGGGCGAGCAGCCACCGGATCCGGTCGGCGGTCGAATAGCCGCGATGTTCATCGCGCCACCATCGATCGGCCTCGGCGGCCGACGCTTTGTAGAGTCTCGTGAACTCTTCGGTGGGGACTTCGGCGCCAAGTCGGCGAAGCATCGATTGCAGGGACTCGTGCCGCTTGCGAACGCGATCGGGCGTGGAGATCGCGTGGTAGATGGTGTCCCAGTAGTCCAGAGTTACGGCGCGTAAAGGAGACAGGAGACAGGAGACAGGAGACAGGAGTAGAAGTGCGCTTTGCGCGATGACACTTAATCAACAACCGCCGTTGTTCCCTGTCTCCTGTGTTCTGTCTCCTGTATCCTATTTCGTCGGCCGTCCCGGCGGATTATCGCCCGCGAACACTTCCCGGTTCTTCTCGATGTACTGCTTGAGATTGCCGGGAACGTCCTCTTCCGGGAAAATCGCGGTCACCGGGCACTCGGGCTCGCAGGCGCCGCAATCGATGCACTCATCCGGATGGATGAAAAGCATCTCCGGGCCTTCGTAGATGCAGTCGACCGGACAGACGTCGACGCATGACTTGTCCTTGACCCCGATACAGGCTTCGGTGATTACGTACGGCATTCTTGAAGGAAAAGAGAACGTGTGGTTGAGGCTGAATTATATGGAGCATGCAGAGGAGCGTGAAGCGGGCAAAGCCTTCCGCTGCGTGCTGAGTGCTTATTTCGATTGCTGCGGCTACTTCGTGCTGGGGCTGGCGCTCGGTGTACGGCGCCAGCACGTTGCATTTGCAGGAGCATGTAGCAATCAGCACTCGGCACGCAGCATCATTCCGATATGGAACTCGTCGTCAACGGGCGAAAACACGACGTCACACCCGGACCAATCGAGTCGCTCGCCGAGACCCTCCGCGATCGCCTCCACCTGACCGGCACGAAGGTTTCCTGCGGTCGAGGTGAATGCGGATCGTGCACCGTGCTGCTCAACGGTCGACCGGTTTACTCCTGCCTGACGATTACGAATGCCTGTGCCGACGCCGCCGTCACGACGATCGAGGGATTGGCCTCGCCGGGCACATTGCATCCGAT
>Ga0307412_10002365_pt1 | contig 10463 bp, 8 predicted proteins | sample DK1Cmetagenome_3_FD_203823 | JGI IMG/M metagenome (GOLD analysis project Ga0307412, IMG submission 203823) | Maize rhizosphere microbial communities from greenhouse at UC Davis, California, United States - DK15-C-1 | ecosystem: Host-associated > Plants > Roots > Rhizosphere > Soil | place: USA...
AATGCGCTTCTGTCTACCATTAAATCTTTAATAACAGGGAAAGCAGCACTTCTCCAGGGTTCAATAACGATGGTTTCACCGTCTTTGAACATTCTCATGTGAAGCTGACAAGTCGTGATACCCGTATCAGGACCGTGCGCTCTGCCATTGATGTAAAGAGAACACATCCCGCAGATTCCTTCACGACAGTCGTGATCGAAAGCGATAGGCTCTTTTCCGTCATTAATTAAATTTTCATTAAGGATGTCTAACATTTCTAAGAATGAAGAATCTGTAGAAACATCCGATATTTTATAGGTCTCAAACTGACCTTTAGTTTTACTATTTTTTTGTCTCCAAATTTTCAGCGTAAGATGTAAGCCTTTTTTTGCACTCATAATGTTATATTTATAGGTTGGAGATTATTTATAACTTCTAGTTTTAACCTCGATGTTGTCATATATCAAGTCTTCTTTGTGCAACACCTCTTGGTTGATGTCACCACCTTGATATTCCCAAGCTCCGACGTATTTGAAATTTACGTCATCTCTTTCCGCTTCTCCGTCCGGAGTTGAGTGGTCTTCACGGAAATGGCCTCCACAAGACTCATTTCTGTGCAACGCATCGATAGCCATTAATTGTCCAAGTTCCAAGAAATCAGCCACTCTGAATGCTTTTTCAAGCTCAGTGTTCATACCTTCTCCTTCTCCCGGAACTCTTACGTTTTTCCAGAAATCGTTTCTTACTTCTTCGATTTCCCTGATCGCTTCTCTTAAACCTTCAGGAGTTCTTCCCATTCCTACTTTATTCCACATGATGTGTCCTAATTGTTTGTGGAAATGATCTACAGAGTGAGTTCCTTTATTATTTAAGAAGAAATCAATTTTTTCTTTAATTCCTTTTTCAGCTTCATCAAAATCAGCAGAATTTGTAGGAATTGCTCCTGTTCTGATATCTGCAGAAAGATAATCCGCGATCGTATAAGGAAGTACAAAATATCCATCCGCCAAACCTTGCATCAATGCAGAAGCTCCCAATCTGTTTGCTCCGTGGTCTGAGAAGTTGGCTTCACCAATTACGAAACATCCAGGGATTGTAGACTGAAGATTGTAATCAACCCAAACACCACCCATTGTGTAGTGAACGGCAGGATAAATCTTCATCGGAGTTTTGTAAGGATCATCAGCCGTAATTTTTTCGTACATAACGAATAAGTTACCGTATTTCTCCTCAACCCAGCTCTTACCTAAATCATAGATTTGCTGATCACTCGGATTATGAATATGTTTTTCGATAGCAGCTTCTCTACCTTTCTTCATAATCTCTGTTGAGAAATCAAGGTAAACGCCTTCCTGTGTATCATTATTTTCGATTCCGTATCCGGCGTCGCATCTTTCTTTGGCAGCTCTCGACGCAACGTCTCTAGGCACTAAGTTTCCGAATGCAGGATATCTTCTCTCTAAATAATAATCTCTATCTTCTTCTTTAATATTTTCAGGTCTTAATTTACCTTCTCTGATCGCTATTGAATCTTCAATTTTCTTAGGAACCCAGATTCTTCCTGAGTTTCTTAATGATTCAGACATTAAAGTCAGTTTAGACTGCTGAGTTCCGTGAACCGGAATACAAGTCGGGTGAATCTGTACATAACAAGGGTTTGCGAAATACGCTCCTTTTTTGTGGATCTTCCAAGCTGCAGAAACGTTTGAACCCATTGCATTTGTAGAAAGGAAATATACGTTTCCGTAACCTCCTGATGCGATTACAACAGCATGAGCAGAATGTCTTTCGATCTCGCCCGTCACAAGGTTTCTTGCGATGATCCCTCTCGCTTTTCCGTCAACAATGACAAGATCTAACATCTCGTGACGGTTGTACATCTTAATTCTACCTTTACCGATCTGACGGCTCATTGCAGAATATGCCCCTAATAATAACTGTTGCCCTGTTTGTCCTTTTGCATAGAAAGTTCTTTTAACCTGAACCCCACCAAATGAACGGTTATCTAACTGACCTCCGTATTCTCTTCCGAAAGGAACACCTTGTGCAACGCACTGATCAATAATATTTGCAGATACTTCAGCTAATCTGTAAACATTACCTTCTCTGGCTCTGTAATCACCCCCTTTAATTGTATCATAGAACAATCTGTAGGTAGAGTCACCATCGCCCTGGTAATTTTTAGCAGCATTAATACCTCCTTGAGCTGCAATAGAGTGTGCTCTTCTCGGAGAATCCTGGTAGCAGAATGCTTTTACGTTATATCCCTGCTCAGCCAAAGTAGCTGCGGCAGAACCACCTGCCAAACCTGTTCCAACAACAATAATATCAATCTTATCTCTGTTGTTTGGTGCAACAAGGTTCATATGGTCTTTATGATTTTTCCATTTATCCTTTAAAGGACCAGCTGGAATTCTTGAATCTAATTTACTCATAAGTATATTGATATTATTGAGTTACGAAATGAAAAATTGCAATAAAAATAAAACCTGCAGGAATAAGGATTGAATACCATTTTCCAAAAGCTTTAATTACCGGGGTATATTTCGGATGCCTTGCACCAATTGACTGGAAAGAAGACTGAAACCCGTGAGCCAAGTGTAATCCCAATAAAACAAATGCAATTACATATAAAACCACTCTCCAGATATCAGCAAATTTCTCGTGTAGCTCCGGCCAGAAACGTTCAGCATCAGGAGCCAGTCTTTCCACATACTTATAGTTGATTTCATGAAGCCAGAAATCATAGAAGTGAAGTGCCAGGAAAGCTAAAACCACAGCTCCGGAAATAATCATATTTCTAGACATCCATGATGAGTTCACAGAAGGATTGTTTGCACCGTACTTTATAGGACGTGCTTTGTTATTCTTAATCTCCAATACAAATCCCATAATAAAATGGAAAATTACTGCAAAACCAAGAATAGGCTGCATTAAAAACTGTACAAACGGATTATATCCCATAAAATCAGAAGCCGTATTAAAAATATCACGGTTCGGCAATACAGATAATAAGTTTGTCGTTACATGCAGTATAAGAAAGATCAGCAAAAACATCGCCGATAATGCCATAGCATATTTTCTACCTATCGTAGAACTCGTTAAACCTGCCATATTAAGTTTAAATTTGAATTTGTACAAAATTAAGAAATGTTAACAAGAATGAAAAGTGAGAAATCTCACAATTAGCCAGTTTGTAATCTTTCTAAATAAGACGCTAAAATGCCATAAATAAAGGAAAAATTAAAAATCTTAACAATTAATTTATATTATAGATTTTACCATTGCAGACAACCCGTCGGGCAGACTCGGGAAAAGTTTTGATTTCAGTTTGGTGTAATCGTCTCGAAGCATTATATGGATTAATAATAAACTGAGTGATTTTATTTTTATCTGAATTTTCCTTAATCCAAAAACAGGCTTTATCGCCTTTCTTTACTGACAATACTTTATCTTTATAAAAGTCGTGAATCAGAATTTCTTCTTTCTGATATTCAATTAAATTAAAGCTGGATTGTATAATAAAAAACACCAAAATGCCAATTATTAACCTCATCGAATTTTTGAAATTAAATCTTAAAATCACAAATCTCAACAAATAAATTACTACAAATAAATATAAAACCTCAACCAGATTCATTGAGACATTTTCGAAAAATAATTTATCAAAGTCAGCAAACCAATGAATTATTTTCAAAAGCATCTGAATTGTAAAATCATAAATAATATTTACAAGTCCAAAATCAATGTTAAACGCAATCAAAGCTGTCATTAAAAGCGAAAAAATAATGATAATTTCAGAAAATGGAACAATAAAAAAATTAGCAACAACTGAAATAAATGAAAACTGATGAAAGTAAAACAAAACCAAAGGCAACGTCGCCAACTGCGCGGAAACAGAAATTGAAATCGTATTAAAGATTAATTTTTTAAACCAATTATTTTGTTTCGGAAGATATTTTAAAATCGGCTGATTCAACCAGAAAATTCCCAGCACGGCCAGAAAACTCAACTGGAATCCGACATCAAAAATTTGCTGAGTATCGATAATCAAAATGATAAACGCCGATAATGCCAAAGAGTGCAATAAATCCGGTTTTCTTTGAAGCAAGACATATATAAAATACACGCTCAACATACTACAAGATCGTACAACAGAGTTCCCAAAACCAATGAATACAGCAAAAAACCAAATAAAAACCAAACTTGAAATGATTGCAAATTTTCTAAATCTCAAAGGTAAAATTCTAATTAATAAAAAGTAAAACAACCCAAAAATGACAACAATATGTGTCCCAGAAATTGCTAAAAAATGCACCAAGCCGGATCTGTTAAAATCCTGTGCGGTCTGAGAATCGATTTCGGTTCGGTCTGCTAAAATAATTCCTTTCAGAAATTCTTTTGTTTGCGAAAACATCTTAATCTGATCAATATTTTGAAGAACTTCAAGTCTTTTCTGTGAAATTTTTTCATTAAAACTTAAATCATTTCTTACGGCAGAAGAAATCCCATCATTCACATAACATTGGTATTCAATATTTTTCCGTTTTAAATATTTAGCATAATTAAATTGAAAATCATATTGTGGAGATTTTGGTTTTGCGATATAAGCTTTTGTCTTATAATAATGAGTAAAATCAAGTTCGTTATTATTTTTCGGAATATATAATACTGCATCAAAATGATTTATCCCAGCTTGAACTACAACTTCATATTTTTTATTTTTTTCGTTTGAATTTAATTTTTTAGAAATTTTAAACACAATTGTTTCATTCGAAGAAACAGAAAGTTTTTCAGTCGAAAATGTATTGAAAAAATGCAGAACAGTTCCCACTCCAAAAAACAGCAAGCCCAACACATAAGGTCTTGCTTTATGTAAAAAATAGGTTTTGAAAAATGTAGAAATAAGAATAAGAAAGCAAATTCCTATTACGGAATAAGTAAAATTTTTATCCAAAGAAAATTGGTCCTGAAAGAAAATTCCAAGGATAAAACAAATAACAAGAATTAAGAGCGGTTGTTTATTCAATTAAAAAAATTGTGCTCCTCAAAAATATTTATTTGAAATAAAAATTACCCATCAATTTTTTAGAATTTACAAAACAAGACGACATTCATATCATAAAAGAAAAATCGCAGAAAAAATTTCTACGATCTGTATGAATAATTCAATATTTTAAACTTTCAAAATCACCTCAGCCGCGTGATCACTTGCTCCACTTCCTCCCAGCTTTTCTCTTAAAAGCTTGTAATCTTGTAAAACCTGAGTCCGTTTTTTGCCTTCTAAAATCTTTTCCAATTCTTCAACTAGGTTTTTAGTATTGAGATCATTTTGAATTAATTCTTTAACGACTTCACGATCCATGATGAGATTAACTAACGAAATGTATTTAATATTTTTAACCAATCTTTTCGCAATAGCGTAAGAAATTTTACTCCCACGATAGCAAACAACTTCGGGAACATTCAATAAAGCGGTTTCTAATGTCGCTGTTCCCGAAGTTACCAAAGCCGCTTTTGAACACCTCAACAAATCATATGTTTTATTGGAAACAAAATGCACATTTTCATCTACATACTTCTGATAGAATTCTTTTGGAAGACTTGGCGCACCGGCAATCACGAATTGATATTCCTTAAAATAAGGCCTTACGGAAAGCATGATTTCAAGCATTTTCTCCACTTCCTGTTTTCTGGAACCTGGCAAAAGCGCAATGATTTCTTTTCCGTTTAAACCGTTTTCTGATTTAAAATTTTCACTATTGATTTCCTGCAAACTCGAAATGGCATCCAACAATGGATGTCCCACAAAATGTGAATGAACTCCATGCTTTTTATAAAAATCCTCCTCAAAAGGAAGAATCACCATCATTTCATCAACGTATTTTTTGATAATTTTCACTCTGCCCTCTTTCCAGGCCCAAAGCTGTGGAGAAATATAGTAAACCACTTTGATTCCGAGTTCTTTTGCAAATCTTGCAATTCTTAAATTAAAACCGGGATAATCAACCAAAATTAGAACATCCGGTTGATGATTTTTAATATCCTCCTTACAAATTTTAATGTTATTTAAAATCGTTCTTAAATTCATCGCAACTTCCAAAAAGCCCATGAAAGCGAGATCTTTGTAATGTTTTACCAAAGTCCCTCCTTGTGCCATCATCAGATCACCGCCCCAAAAACGAAATTCAGCGTCGGGATCTTTTTGTTTTAAAGCTTTCATCAAATTACTCCCGTGTAAATCTCCGGAAGCTTCACCTGCGATAATGTAATACTTCATTTTTTATGAAATCTCTTATTATTTTTATGGTTTCTATGATAGGGATAGAGAACAAATTAAGCCGTTGTACGATCTTAATTTGTAAATTTGTTCAAAGATAATGATAAAAATGTCAGAAGAATTTGAAATCCGAAATAAAGTTGCAGAAAGCGGTTTGATCAACTTTGATCTTACTGATCTCGTTCCAAAAGGTGCCAGAAAAGGCATTGACCTTAAAGATTTTCTTTTCATGGAAATGATCTTAAAAGAGAAAGATTTTCGCGAAAAAGTAGCAGCCATCGATGTTGAAGAATATCGGGACTCTTATATTTACATTTATAATTCTGCCGATGCTATCGTTCCGCTTTGGGCGTATTTTTTAATTACGGCAAAACTCACACCGGTAACTAAAAAGATAGTTTTCGGAAATCAGGAAGATCTTGAAGTTATTTTAATGCACAATGCCATTCAGACCTATGATTTTGAGGAAATGCGAGGAAAAAGAGTATTGGTAAAAGGTTGTTCGGACAAAGAAATCCCGGAAAATGCTTACATCGAATTGGTAGAACAGTTACAGCCGCTCGTGAAGTCCCTGATGTTTGGAGAAGCGTGCTCGAATGTTCCAATTTTAAAAAATTAAATGAAACTCAATAATAATCAGGTTTCAGTACTATTATTTATAAGCTTCTCATTAATTTATTTAGTGGGAAGCTTTTCAAAAATACCCTTTGGAGACTCGATCGGATTTGTTTTAGAAACTGAGAAAAAAGAGTTTGTTCTGGCTTCTGCTCCTCACGTTCACTCTCTTTTTATTAATACTTTGGTTTTCTTAAAAAAGCTCTTTCCTACTATAGAAAGTTCGGAAATTTGCAGATTTTTAACGGTAATTTCGGCTTCTCTTTCTATTGTTGTTTTATTCAGAACAATATCAGAACTCATACAAAACAATTTTTTTGCTATTATTTCAGCCATAATTTTCGGATTCAGTTTTTCTTTTTGGAAAAATGCTGAAATCATAGAGGTTTATACTTTTAATTTGTTGTTTGTAAGTCTGGTGATTTACTTTTGCACCATTTTTATTCTCCGTAAAAAAAAGAGTTATTTAATTTTTTCTGCATTTTTATTAGGATTAAGCTTATGGATTCATATTCAGAATATATTGATCATTCCTGCTTTTATGCTTGTTATTTTTTTGTCTAAAAATGTAAAGCTGCAATTGCTTACCCTTGGTATTCTAGGAGTTTTATTCTGTTCTCTTTTTATTTTCCCCTTGCTCAATAGTCAACCTCTTTCTTCTGTTTTTTCAAGCGGAACGGTTTCAAAAAATATTGATTTAAAAGATTTATTAAAAAACTTCATCACATCAATTGGTTACCTCATCTATAATTTCTGGTATTTTTTGATTTTCAGCATTTTTGGGGTCACAATTTTATTTAAATCTAATAAAAAGCTATTTATTTTCTTCACAACAACGGCATTACCAGTCTTTATTTTTTCAACTGTTTTTGCCGTTTCAGACAATTATGTTTATTTTATTCCTTTCAACTTAATTGTGACCATTTTTATTGGAATTGGACTATATCATTTACATCAAAGAAAATTCATAAAAACGCTCTCTTATTCATGTATTTTGATTCCTTTATTTTATTTTTTCACACTCAAAGTTGTTTCTAGCACCGAAAAAGGGAACAATTTCCATCAGGAAAAATTATACAAAGGAGGTTTGGAATATTATCTTTTACCTTGGATGAAAAATAATGTTGGAATTGTAGAGTTTACAATTGATAAAAAACAAGCTCCCGAAAACATAGAATGGATGAGTCGTGCCTCCGAAGAATTTATAAATATTAAATCTAAATATCAACCCATTAAAGAAATCCGTAAACTTTAACAGTAATTTTTGATTAAAAAAAATCATCGGGGAATATTTTTTGATAACTTTGGTTTACTTAACAATTAAATAAACACAAACATGAGTCTAATCGACCTACTTACAGGAAACACGGGTAACGAAGTTGCTCAACAGGCAGAAAACAAATTTGGAATTAACAGAAATCAGATTCTCGCTTTGTTGGCTGTAGCTGCTCCGTTGGTTATTTCGTATCTTAGAAACAAATCTCAAGATTCAAATGAAGCTGAAGCTTTGAATAATGCTTTAGATAAAGATCACGATGGAAGTATTTTAAATGATTCTTCTCAACTGGAAGCCAGACAAGCGGAGGGCGGATCAATTCTTAGTCATATTTTCGGGGGCGAAAAGCAAAATGTAGAAAATCAACTGTCACAAAATACAGGGATTTCTATTGATAAGATCGGACCTGTTTTGGCGATGTTAGCGCCTGTAATTATGGGATATATCGGGAAAGAAAAACAACAGAATAATGTTGGCGCAGGAGGTTTGGGAGATTTATTAGGCGGAATCTTAGGAAATGCTTCAAATCAGGCTCAAAGTCAACCGTCAAATCCATTGAATGACATTCTTGGAAGCGTTTTGGGCGGCGGACAATCACAATCTTCAGGAAATCCCTTAAATGATATTTTAGGAAGCGTTTTAGGGGGTGGTAATCAACAAAAACAACAAGGTGGAGGCGGATTAGGTGATATCCTTGGAGGTTTTTTCGGCGGAAAATAATTTAATTTGTATATCAAAAAAAGACCAGAGAATTGATCTCTGGTCTTTTTTATTTTTGTTACTTCTTAGCTTTTTCTTCAGCCACTACAACTGATTTTGAGTCTTTTCTAGGTCTTCTTTTACCATAACTTCCGTTATTGATCTTACCTCTTCTTGATTTTTTATCTCCTTTTCCCATAGTAATAATTATTTGTTGACAACTACGAATTTAGGCAATAAGCAATGAAAACCAATCAATTAAGCTGTTAAAATTATTATAATTTTAAGATGGAAGTTAAAAGCGGGAAGTTGGAAGCTTTATGAAGTTTAATTAACATTCCAATAATATCTTCCAATTTCTCTCTTCTAATTTCTCTCTTCTAATTTCCATCCTTTTACACTTTCACCGTCTTCCATTTTCCTTTTTTAAATAAAATGAAGGCTACAATTGTTATTAAAGTTTCCGCAGCCGGAATAGAAATAAAAACCCCTTTCGGTCCCATTCCCAAATGTTTGGAAAGAACATACGCCAAAGGAATCTGAAACAGCCAAAATCCGAAGAGATTCACCCAGGTCGGCGTCCACGTATCTCCTGCCCCATTGAATGCATTGATCATTACCATCCCGATCCCATAAAAAATAAAACCTACACTCATAATATGCAGTGCGTTTTTAGCAAAATCTTTAATTTCAATTTCTTTTGTAAAAAAGCTGATCAGAAAATCGCCTAAAAAGAAGAAAATTAAACTTACGGCAAGCATAAAAATCACATTATATTTCACGGTTTTCATGACCGATTGCTCGGCTCGGAGCATTTCGTTCGCACCCATATTTTGCCCGACCAATGTTGATGCGGCATTGCTCAATCCCCACGCCGGAAGCATAAAGAACATCATTAATCGAAGCGCTGTCTGATAGCCCGCCGAAGCATTTTCTCCGCCTGTTGTCGCTACCAATTGAGCTAAAAAAATCCAGCTACAAGAAGCAATCACAAACTGAAAAATTCCCGGGGTGGCAATTTTCACAATAGATTTTATCATGCTGAAATCCGGTCTGAAAAAACTTTGCTTGATACGGATCTGAGAATCTGCAATCAGCAAATGATATAATTGATACAAAACTCCGATACTTCTGCCAATCGTTGTTGCCAGAGCCGCGCCCGTTAATCCCATCGCCGGAACCGGCCCGAAACCTTTAATCAAAACCGGACAAAGAATAATATTGGCAATATTCGCGATCCAAAGACTTTTCATCGCAATGGCTGCATTTCCCGCTCCTCTGAAAATCCCATTGATTAGGAATAAAAGCATAATAATGACGCTGCTTCCCATCATAATCCGGGTAAAATCTTTTCCGTAAGCTGCTGCTTCGGGCTTAGAACCCATTAAAACCAAAATTTCTTCGGCATAAATCACTCCAAACAAGCTCAGAATAAATGTCACGGCAAAAGAAACCAACAACACCTGAGCCGCGCTTTTTGAAGCCTTCTCCTGATTTTTTTCACCAATTCTTCTGGCAACCAAAGCCGTCGCAGCCATACTCATCCCGATCGCAATAGAATACATGATTGAAAGTACAGATTCTGTCAATCCGACCGTTTGTATAGCATAACCA
>Ga0307412_10002368_pt1 | contig 10460 bp, 9 predicted proteins | sample DK1Cmetagenome_3_FD_203823 | JGI IMG/M metagenome (GOLD analysis project Ga0307412, IMG submission 203823) | Maize rhizosphere microbial communities from greenhouse at UC Davis, California, United States - DK15-C-1 | ecosystem: Host-associated > Plants > Roots > Rhizosphere > Soil | place: USA...
CGCTGCGCGGCCGGTGCGTCCAGCGGAGGATGATGCTCGCCCATGTCATCGCTCCGGCACGAGCCGGCCGCCGGTGGCGCAGCGCCGGGCGATCAGCGGTGCGACGCGGTAACGCGGATCGCCGTAGTGGGCCTGCAGGTTGACGAGAATGTCGCGCACGCGCGCGCAGCCGATCGCGTCCGCCCATTCGAGCGGACCGAGCGGATAGTTGACGCCCTTCTTCATCGCGATGTCGACGTCGGCCGCGCTCGCAATGCCCTGCTGCACCGCGTCGGCGGCTTCGTTCGCGAGCATCGCGACGGTGCGCGCGACGACGAGGCCGGCGGCGTCGTCGATCGTGGAGACGTGCAGTCCGGCCGACTGCAGCGCGCCGATCGCCGCGCCGAACGCGGCATCGCTGCACGAGTCGGCGCGCGCCACGGCGAGCCGCGTGCACGCGTGGTAGTCGAGCGCGACGTCGAACACCACCAGGTCGCGTGCCCCGCTCTCCGCGGCGCGGCGCGTCGCGGTGCGCCCGTCCGTCGGCGCGAGCAATGCGCCGCCGGCGGCGATGACGCCGTCGGGAATCGCGGGATGCCGCTCGCGCCGTTCGATCGGAGCGCCCATCGCGGCGATGCGGTCGACGAGCTGGCTCGCGCGGCCGAGCTCGCCGAAGGCGACGAGGCGATCGGGAACGGCGCGCGGCGGCTCGGTCGCCGGCTCCGGCCGCACGGCATCGACCGAGTAGTCGTAGAAGCCGCGGCCGCTCTTCCGCCCCAGCATGCCGGCGTCGACCAGCGCCTGCTGGTGGATCGAGGGCGTGAAGCGCGCATCGCGGAAATAGCCTTCCCACACGCTGCGCGTGACGCTGAAGTTGACGTCGTGGCCGATCAGGTCCATCAGCTCGAACGGGCCCATGCGGAAGCCGCCCGCCTCGCGCATGACCGCGTCGATCGTCGCCGGGTCGGCGGCGCGCTCGGCGTAGAGGCGCAGCGCCTCCGCGTAGAACGGCCGCGCGCAGCGGTTGACGATGAACCCGGGCGTCGAGCGCGCGTGCACGGGCACCTTGCCCCATGCGACCGCCGTGTCGTAGACGGTCTGCGCCACGGCGGGATCGGTGGCGAGGCCGCTCACCACTTCGACCAGCGGCAGCAATGGCGCCGGGTTGAAGAAGTGCATGCCGACGACGCGAGCGGGGTGCCGCGCGCCCGCGGACAGCGCGGTCACCGACAGCGACGAGGTATTCGTGGCGAGGATCGTCTGCGGCGCGACGACGACCTCGAGCTGGCGGAAGAGCTCGCGCTTGGCGTCCAGGTCCTCGACGATCGCCTCGATCACGAGCCTCGCCGACACCGCGTCGCCGACCGCGTGGATCGTCTCGAGGCGCCCCGTGGCGGCACGCGCGTCCGCCTCGCTCATCTTGCCGCGCGACGCGAGCGTCGCGAAGGTCTCCGCGAGACGCCGCCGCGCCTCGTCGACGGCGCCGATGCGCGCATCGAACAGCTGCACGCGATGCCCGGCCTGCGCGGCGACCTGCGCGATGCCCGCGCCCATCGCGCCGGCGCCGAAGATGGCGACGGTGGCGTCCCGCGCGAGCGCCGGCATGGCGACGCTACCGCCCGGTGAAGCGCGGTGCGCGCTTGCCGACGAACGCCGCCACGCCCTCGCGATAGTCCTCGCTGTAACCGAGCTCGCGCTGCAGGTCGCGCTCGAGCGCGAGCTGCGCTTCGAGCGTCGCGCCCTCGGACGCGTGCAGCGCGCGCTTGATCGCGGCCAGGCCGCGCGTCGGCGCCTGCGCGAGCTGCGCGACGAGCGCGTCCACGGTGCGGCCAAGGTCGGCGTCGTCGACGCACTGCCAGATGAGGCCCCACTGCGCCGCCTGCTCGGCGGACAGCTTCTCCCCGAGCAGCGCGAGGCCCATGGCGCGCGCGCGGCCCACGAGACGCGGCAGCAGGTACGTTCCGCCGGAATCCGGCACCAGTCCGATCCTGCAGAACGCCTGGATGAACGACGCGCTCTTCGCGGCGATGACGATGTCGCAGGCGAGCGCGATGTTCGCGCCGGCGCCCGCCGCCACGCCGTTCACCGCGCACAGCACCGGCAGCGGCAGGTCGCGCAGGCCGAGGATAAGCGGCATGTAGTTGCGCTCGATCGAGGCGCCGAGGTCGACGGCGGCTTCTCCGGGCGCGACCGCGCGGTCCGCCAGGTCCTGACCGGCGCAGAACCCGCGTCCCGCCCCGGTGAGCAGCATGACGCGGACGCTCGCGTCGGCGCGGACATGCGCGAGTGCGTCGCGCAGCGCCGCATGCATCGCGTCGTTGAAGCTGTTGAGGCGATCCGGACGGTTCAGCGTGACGCGCGCGATGCCGTCGCGGATGTCGAGGAGGATCGGCGATTCGGCCACGGGCGCGTCCGTGTCAGGCGTGCATGCGGTGCTGCACGACGCGGAAGCGGCTGGCCACGAACGCGGCGTCGGTCAGCGCCGCGTTGGCCGCCGGGTTCGCGCCCGTGCCGTGGAAATCCGAGAACGCCGCCGACTGGTTGACGAACACGCCGCCGGTCAGGTTGATCGACAGTGCGACGCCCGCATCCTCCGCCACGTCGATCGCCTGCTCGATGACCGCTTCGCGGGTCGAGTAGAGCGAAAGCGTCAGCGCGCCGTGCGACTTCGCCGCGTCGCGCGCGATCGAGAGGCTCTCGTCGGTGTCGCGCGTGGCGATGACGAACGCGATCGGGCCGAACCACTCGGTCAGGTACTTGTCGCGGTCCTTCGCTTCGAGCCGCACGAGGAGCGGCGTGCGGATCGTCGCGTCGGGGAACTGGGGATGCGCGACCGGCTGCGAGTCGAGCAGGACGCCGCCGAGCGCGCGCGCCGCGTCGATGCGCTTGGACGTCGCCTCGCTTTGCACGGCGCCGAGGAGCTCGACCGCGCGCGCCGGGTCGCCGAGGAGCTTGCGCACGCCGTCGGCAAGCGCGGCCGCGACTTCGTCGAACGACTTGTGCCCGTCGGCGGTGTCGATGCCGCCGGCCGGCACGTAGATGTTCTGCGGCGCCGTGCACATCTGGCCGGTGTAGAGCGACAGCGAGAACGCGACGTTGCGCACCATGCCCGCGAGGTCCGCGGCCGAATCGACGACGATCTGGTTGACGCCCGCCTTCTCGGTGAACACCTGCGCCTGGTGCGCGTTGCGCTCGAGCCAGGTGCCGTTGGCCGGGCTGCCGGTGAAGTCGATGATCTTGACCTCCGGGCGCAGCGCGAGCGTCTGCGCGCTGTCGTCGCCCGCGTCGTGCGCGAACAGCGTGACGACGTTCGGGTCGAAGCCGCCGTCGCGCAGCACGTCGCGCGCGATGCGCACGCTGAGGGCGAGCGGCAGGATCGCGCCCGGATGCGGCTTCACGATTACCGCGTTGCCGGTGGCGAGCGAGGCGAACAGCCCCGGGTAGCCGTTCCACGTCGGGAACGTCGACACGCCGATGACGAGCCCGATGCCGCGCGGCACGACGCGGAAGCGCTTGTGCATGCGCAGCGGCTCGTTCTTGCCCTGCGGCTTCTCCCACGTCGCCTGCGCCGGGATGCGGCGCATCTCGTCCCAGGCATAGGCGACCGCCTCGAGCCCGCGGTCCTGGGCGTGCGGACCGCCGGCCTGGAACGCCATCATGAACGCCTGGCCGGTCGTGTGCATGACCGCGTGCGCGATCGTGGCACTCGCCTTGTTGATGCGCTCGAGGATCTCCAGCGACACGCCGACCCATGCTTCCGGCCCGGCCCTGCGCCATTCGTGCTGCGCCTTGCCGACCGCCTCGAACAGCGCGTCGATCGCCGGCTGCGGATAGGTGATGCCGAGGTCGAACCCGTACGGCGAGCGCTCGCGGCCGACCATCCTCACCGTGCCGGGCTGCTCGAGCGCGAACGGCTTGCCGCGCATCGCCTCGAACCCGGCCTTCGCCGCCTCGACCGCGCCTTCGCCATAGTTGCGCGGGCTCGGGGATTCCGGGTACGCGCTCCAGTAGCCGCGCTCGGCGATCGCCTGCAGCGCGCGATCGAGCGTGGCTCGGTGCTTCTCGAAGAACGGATGCGCCACGTCGGGCTCGCTAGCGGAAGGGCAATGGATCGGGAATTCTAGCGCGCTGCCCGACACCCCGGCCGGGCGGCGCGTCGCACGCTCCCCGCTCGCGTGGCCGCAGCGGCGACGGCGGCGGATGGCATGGCAAAAAGCGGCCAGTCCCCGGCGGAGCCGAGGAAGCTCGCCATCCGGCCGCCGGTCATCCCGTCTGGTCGAAGTCGACGACGACCCGATCGGTCGCCGGGTAGCTCTGGCACGCGAGGATGAAGCCGCGCGCGACCTCGTAGTCCTCGAGCGCGAAATTCGCGTCCATGTCGACCTCGCCTTCGACGAGGCGGCAGCGGCAGGTCGAGCACACGCCGCCCTTGCACGAGTACGGCAGCTCGATGCCCTGCGCGAGGCCGGCGTCGAGGATGTTCTGCTTCGTGCGATCGAGCGTGAACGTGCGCGTCGCGCCGTCGAGGATCACCGTGACCTCGGTCTCGCCGGCGCTGCCCGCGGGCAACGCGGCGGGCCGGTGCTCGACTTTCGGAATGCTCGTGGCGAAACGCTCGATCTTGATGTTCGATTCCGGATACCCGCGGGCTCGAAGCATCGCGTGGATCGATTGCATCATGCCGTCGGGGCCGCACAGGAACACGGCGTCGACGTCGTCGAGCGGCGCCCAGTGATCGAGGAGCGCCGCCGCGCGATCGCCGTCGATCCGGCCGTGCAGGAGCTCGATGTCCTGCGCCTCGCGCGACAGCACGTGGACGAGATTGAACCGCTCGAGGTGCAGGTCCTTCAGCGCGGCGAGCTCCTCGCGGAACATGACGCTGCCCGACGCGCGGTTGCCGTAGAACAGGGTGAAGCGCGCGTGCGGCTCGAGCGCGAACGTCGTCTTGATGATCGACAGGATCGGCGTGATGCCGCTGCCCGCGGCAAAGGCGACGTAGTGGCGCTGCGCGTCGCGCTGCAGTGGCACGTTGAAGTGCCCCATCGGCGGCATGACCTCGATCAGGTCGCCCGCCTTGAGCCGCTCGTTGGCCCAGGTGGAGAACACGCCGCCGGGCGCGCGCTTGATCGCGATGCGAAGCTCGCCGTCCTGCACGCCCGAGCAGATCGAGTACGAGCGGCGCAGGTCCTGCCCGTCGATCGCGCAGCGGAGCGTCAGGTGCTGCCCCTGTTCGTAGCGGAATTGCTGGCGCAGCGCCTCCGGCACTGCGAACGTCACGGCGACCGCATCGCGCGTCTCGCGCTCGACGCGCGCCACCGGCAACGGGTGGAACTTGCTCATCGGTCAGTAGGGCTTGAAGTAATCGAACGGCTCGCGGCAGGCGTCGCAGCGATAGAGCGCCTTGCACGCCGTCGAGCCGAATTGGGCGATCAGCGTCGTGGCGGACGATGCGCATCGCGGACACGTCACCTGCATCGCGCGCCGCAAGGGGCTGATGCCGCTGACGTCGATTCGCGCGACGCGGCCCGGCGGCGCGATGCCGTACGCGGCAAGCTTGCGCCTGCCTTCCGGCGCGATCCAGTCGGTGGTCCACGCGGGTGCCAGCGCGATGTCGATGGCGACCTCGCCGATGCCCGCCTCCGCGAGCGCCTCGCGCATGTCTCGCATGATGACGTCCGTCGCCGGACAGCCGGAATACGTCGGCGTGACGCGCACGCGAAGCGTCGACGCGTCGGCAACGACGTCGCGCACGATGCCGAGCTCGACGACCGACAGCACCGGGATCTCCGGATCCGGCACCGACGCGAGCGCGCGCCAGGCGCGGGCCAGCCTGTCGCTCGCGTCCGCGGACCGCGCGGGTGAAGGTTGCGGCGCGGTGACGGCAGCGCTCACCACTGCGCGTCCGGGTAGGCGCGCTGCAGGAACTGCATCTCGGCGAGCATCGGGCCGAGGTGCTCGGTGTGCACGCCCTTCCGGCCGCCGCGATGCGACCAGCCGTCCGGCGGGCGCGCGAGCGTCGCTTCCGCGAGCACCGCGTCGACCGCCGCGTTCCACGGCTCGCGCAGCGATCGCGGGTCGACGGCCACGCGCCGCTCGACGAGCGCGAGCTCGATGTCGTCGGCGTCGAACATCTCGCCGGTGAAGCGCCACAGCTCGTCGATCGCCTGCTGCATGCGACGATGCGACTCGTCGGTGCCGTCGCCGAGGCGGATCACCCAGTCGGCCGAGCGCTCGGCGTGGTACGACGCCTCCTTCAGCGACTTCTGCGCGATCTCCGCGATGCGGGCATCGCCCGATGCGGCAAGGCCGCGCAGCATGAGCACGTGCCAGCGGTCGAACAGGAACTGCCGCGCGATCGTGTCGGCGTAGCTGCCGTTCGGTTGCTCGACCAGCAACAGGTTGCGGAACTCGTGGCCGTCGCGACGGAAGGCGAACTCGTCCTCGCTGCGGCCGCGCCCGGTGGCGGCCGCTTCGACCTCGGACGCGTAGGCGAACCACAGGCGCGCCTGGCCCAGGAGGTCGAGGCCGACGTTGGTCGTGGCGATGTCCTCCTCCAGCACCGGTCCCTTGCCGACCCATTCGGACAGCCGTTGCGCGAGCACGAGCCCGTTGTCCGCGAGACGCAGCAGGTAGTCGAGAAGCGGAGGGTTCGCGTTCATCGTGGGTCCGATCTGCAACGGCGGCGGCCAAGCGTCGCCGCGTTGGCCAGGGCGTCGAAGCGCCGCACCTTCAACGTCGCCGCGCCGGCATGCCCACAGGGAAGCGCCGAAGACGTCGAGCTCGCGCGGCGCCCGCGCTAGATGTGCTTCACCTCGTCGGGCATCGGGAAGAACGTCGGGTGCCGGTACACCTTGCTGTTGGCCGGCTCGAACAGCGCCTCCTTGTCCCCGGGCGACGACGCGACGACGTCGGCCGACTTCACCACCCAGATCGAGACACCCTCGTTACGCCGCGTGTAGACGTCGCGCGCATTGCGGATCGCGAGCTCCGCGTCGGGCGCGTGCAGGCTGCCCACGTGCTTGTGCGCGAGCCCGTGCTGCGACCGGATGAACACCTCCCACAACGGCCATTGCCTGCTCATCGCCTCCTCCGATCGGTCCTCAAGCGGCCATCGACGACGCGCGTCGCCGCGCCTGCTTGTCCGCGTACGCGACCGCCGCGTCGCGGACCCATGCGCCGTCGTCCCACGCCTTCACGCGCGTCTTCATGCGCTCGCGGTTGCACGGGCCGTTGCCCTTCAGCACGTTGAAGAACTCGTCCCAGTCGATCGGGCCGAAGTCGTAGTGGCCGCGCTCCTCGTTCCAGCGCAGCAGCGGGTCGGGCATCGCGAGGCCCAGGTAGTCGGCCTGCGGCACCGTCTGGTCGACGAAGCGCTGGCGCAACTCGTCGTTGGAGAGCAGCTTGATCTTCCAGCGCATCGACTGCGCCGAATGCACGCTCTCGGCATCCGGCGGACCGAACATCATCAGCGACGGCCACCACCAGCGGTCGAGCGCGTCCTGCGCCATCGCCTTCTGCTCGGGCGTTCCGCGGCACATCGCCATCATGATGTCGAAGCCCTGGCGCTGGTGGAACGACTCCTCCTTGCAGATGCGCACCATCGCCCGCGCGTACGGACCGTAGCTGCAGCGGCACAGCGGGATCTGGTTCATGATCGCCGCGCCGTCGACGAGCCAGCCGATCGCGCCGATGTCGGCCCAGTTGAGCGTCGGGTAGTTGAAGATCGACGAGTACTTGACCTTGCCGGCATGCAGGTCGGCGACCAGTTCGTCGCGTGACACGCCGAGCGTCTCGCAGGCGGAATAGAGGTACAGGCCGTGGCCGCCCTCGTCCTGGATCTTCGCCATCAGGATCGCCTTGCGCTTCAGCGTCGGCGCGCGCGTGACCCAGTTGCCCTCGGGCAGCATGCCGACGATCTCGGAGTGCGCGTGCTGCTGGATCTGGCGGATCAGCGTGCGGCGATACGCCTCCGGCATCCAGTCCTTCGGCTCGATCTTGATGTCGTCGTCGATCCGCTGCTGGAACGCCTGCTCGTCGGGCGTGAGCTCGCTCGCGTCCTGCACCTTCTTCAACCCGGTGTCGACCAGTTGCGCGTACATCGCCTCTTCTCCGGCGGGCAGGAGCAACATGATACGAGCGGCATCGGTTCGGTGTAAAGCTTGTATCATATCGGGCCATGTCCCAGACGCCCGGCCCCGATGCCCGCGCCGTCGATCGCTGGATCCGGCGCGAGCTCGCTGCGCACCCGCCGCGGGCGCGCTCGCTGATCGTGACGCTGTGGGGCGACGCGCTCGCCCCGCACGGCGGCGAGGTCTGGCTGTCGACGCTGTTCGCGCTCGTCGCCCCGTTCGGCCACAACGAGCGGCTGGTGCGGACCAGCGTGTTCCGCCTCGCGCGCGACGGTTGGCTGGCCGCCGAGACGCGCGGCCGGCGCAGTCGTTACCGGCTCACGTCCGACGGCGCGCATCGCTTCGCGCAGGCCTACCGCCGCGTCTATACGCCGCCTTTCGCGCGCTGGGACGGCCGCTGGGACGTCATCGTCGTGCCTGCGGACGCGCTCGGCGCGAGCGAGCGGCGGACGTTGCGTGACGACCTCGCCTGGAACGGCTACGCCACGATCGCGCCGAACGTGCACGCGCGACCTGCCGCCGGCGGCGATGCGCGCGTCGAGATCGGGCCGAAGGCGCGCGTGTTGCGATTCGTCGCGCGTGACCTCCCCGGGTCGACGCAGCAGTCGCTCGCGGCGCGCGCCGAGGATGCCTGGTCGCTCGGCACCGTCGCGGCGGCCTACCGGGCGTTCCTCGCGCGCTTCGCGGCGGTGGCGGCCGCGTTCGCCGCGCGGTCGGCGCTGTCACCGCTGCAGGCGTTCGTCGTGCGCACGCTGCTCGTGCACGAGTACCGGCGCGTCCGCCTGCACGATCCGCAGCTGCCCGAAGCGCTGTTGCGCCCGGACTGGCCCGGCGCGCGCGCGTACGCGCTGTGCCGCGACTTCTACCGCGCGGCCGCGCCGCTCGCCGAGACGCATCTTGCCAGCATGGTCGCACTCGAAGGCGAGGCGCTGAAGCCGGCGTTGCCGGAGTTCTACACGCGCTTCACCGACGCGCGGTGACGGCGGCCGTTTCAGTCCCGCTGCGCGAGGCGCTCCGGGCGGTTCGCGTAGCTGTCGTGTGCCTGCGCGCCGGGCTCGATGCGCAGCCACGCGACGTGACCGGTATACGGACAGCTCCCCTCGCCGCCGTAGTGCGCCGTGACGTGCAGACGTCGATCGCGACCGAGGTCGAGGCCCTCGCCGACGCCGAGGCCGAGGATCGTCGTCGGCGACATGTCGAGCGTCGCGATCGTCGCGCCATCGACGGCGATCGTGCCGATGCCCTTGCGATCGCCGAGCGCGCGGTGCGCGAGCTCGAACCGGTGACGGCCCGCGGACATCGGATGAACGCACTCGGCGTGGCGCCCGCCGCCGCCGTGAAAGAAGAAATGAAGGCTTCCGTCGCGCGCGTACAGCGCCATGCCGGCGATCGGATCCCCGAGCGCGAACACGACGCCGCTGTCCCCGACGTCGCCGCTGAACTCGCACGTCAACCGGTAGTCGCGGTCGGCGATCATCGGCGCCACCGTGGCGAGCGGCGCCGTGCCGGCGCCCGGATGGAACGTGCGCGCCTGCGCGATCGATGCCTCGAGATACGGCGGCACGGTGAGCGAGCGCCGCACGCCGCGGTTGTCGAGCGGATACACGTCGTTGGCGAGCGCGTCCGATTCGAACGCCGCGACGAGCTCGCGCAGCCTGTCGGGATGCGCGGCCGCGAGGTCGTCGATCTCTCCCGGATCGCGCCCAACGTCGAACAGCATCCAGTTGTCGAGGTCGATCGGCTTGCCCGGCGGCTGCAGCGAGACGATCTTCCAGCCGTCGCGGACGTAGCCGCGGTTGCCGGCCAGCTCGTAGTGCTGCGCTCGTCGTGCCGACGCGGCATCGGCATCGTCCAGCATCGGGAGGAAGCTCACGCCGTCGAGCGCGCACGTGCGAACGCCCTGGTGCTGCGCCGGGTACGGGACGCCGAGTACGTCGAGCACGGTCGGCACGAGGTCGGTGACGTGCACCCATTGCCGGCGCACGACGCCGCCGTCGCGGATGCGCGCCGGCCAGTGCACGACCAGCGGCACGCGGATGCCGCCGTTCATCGTGGTCGTCTTGTACAGCCGGAACGGCACCGACGACACGTCGGTCCATCCGAGCGGATACGCCGGCCACGAATCGCCCGCGCCGAGCCGCCCGCGCTCGAGCATGTCGCGCACCCATGCCGGGTCCTCGGCGTTGACCAGCCGCTTCGACAGGTTGTTCGCCGCGCCGTCGATGCCGCCGATGCCGTTCGCGCCGTTGTCCGAGGTGACGAGGATCAGCGTGTTGTCGAGCCGCCCGAGCATCGCGAGCGTGTCGACGAGACGCCCGATGTTGCGGTCGAGATTGTCGACGACCGCGGCGT
>Ga0307412_10002369_pt1 | contig 10459 bp, 10 predicted proteins | sample DK1Cmetagenome_3_FD_203823 | JGI IMG/M metagenome (GOLD analysis project Ga0307412, IMG submission 203823) | Maize rhizosphere microbial communities from greenhouse at UC Davis, California, United States - DK15-C-1 | ecosystem: Host-associated > Plants > Roots > Rhizosphere > Soil | place: USA...
TCAATGAACAAGCACTGGAACAGATGCGCCTGGGCTACATCGAACGCCATCGGGATTGGCTGGAAGAACAGGCCAGGCCCCTGCGCAAGCTCGGCATCGAAGTCACCACCGAAGTGACCTGGGTCGAGCGCCCCTTGCAGGAAATCATGATCCACCTCAGGGAAACGCCGATGGCCGCGCTGATCAAGACAGTGGATCCTGAATCCTGGATCTCGCGCCTGATGTTTACGCCGCTGGACGTGCACCTGCTGCGCGAATGCGAGGTACCGTTGCACTTCGTCAACAAAGTGGCCCATGCGCGCCCGCGCAAGATCCTCGCTGCCATCGACCCCTTCCACCACGACGGGCGCTACCAAGGCCTCAATGACCGGATCCTGGGCGAAGCCAACAAACTCGCGGCCAGCTGCGATGCGGAACTGGAAGTCATCTACGCCTACGATCTTTCCTCCATCACCGCCGCCGAATACGGTTTTGGCAACGGCTCGACGTTCTTCTCTTCGACCCTGGCTCGCCAGCTCTATGAATCCCAAGGCGCAGCATTCGACGCCTTGGCCGAACGCAACGGCATTGCCCCGGAACAACGACGGATGATCATGGGCGATCCGGCCAAGGTACTCGCCAGCTACGCCGGGTCCCATGAGATCGATGTCGTCGTCATGGGCCGCGTGCGTTATGGCGGCCTGGACAAGCTGATCGGCAGCACCGTGGAAAGCCTGTTGTACAAGATGCCGTGCAGCTTGTGGGTCATCGCACCGCAGCAGTTTGACTGAGGCCTAAAGGCCATCGCCGATGGCCTTTAGAACCGCTCAGCGTTCCAGGAAACCCGGCTGATGAACCGACCCATCGAGACGCCTGCCCAGCAACAGCTCATCGCCACGGACGTTGAGGCCTGGCACACGCTGTCCGCCGAGCAGGTACTCGAACGGCTGGGTGTCAATGAGCAAGCCGGGCTGGACGAGGCACAAATCCAGGCCCGACTTGCCCGTAGCGGCTTCAATCGCCTGCCGGAATCTTCCAGAAGGCCGGCTTGGCGGCGATTCCTCCTGCAATTCCACAACATCCTGATCTATGTACTGCTCGGGTCGGCTGTGATCACCGCGATTCTGCAGCACGTGTGGGATACGGCGGTCATTCTCGCCGTGGTGGTTGCCAACGCCATCATTGGTTATATCCAGGAAGGCAAGGCCGAAAAAGCCATGGACGCCATCCGCGAAATGCTCGCCCCCCGGGCAACGGTGATTCGCGCCGGCTTACGTTTGGGCATTGCAGGCGACGAACTGGTACCGGGCGACATCGTTTTGCTGGAGGCCGGCGACAAGGTGCCCGCAGACCTGCGCCTGCTGCATGCCAACCGGCTCCAGGTGCAGGAAGCCATCCTGACCGGAGAGTCCGCACCGGTGGAAAAACACACCGAACCGGTACGCCCGCAAGCGCCCCTGGGTGACCGCGCCTGCATGGCCTTCAGCGGCACCCTCGTTACCTGTGGACAGGCCACGGGTATCGTCGTCGCCACCGCGACATCCGCCGAAATCGGGCGTATCAGCAACCTGCTGGCAGACGTGGAGTCACTGACGACACCGCTGATCCAGCAGATGGACGCCTTCGCACGCTGGCTGACGATATTGATCCTGCTGATCGCTGGCCTGTTACTCGTCTATGGCCATTTTGTCGGGCATTACGTCTTCTCAGAGATATTCATGGTCGTGGTAGGCATGGCGGTCGCCGCCATCCCTGAAGGGCTGCCTGCGGTACTCACTATTACAATGGCGGTGGGCGTGCGGGCGATGGCCCGCCGCAATGCCATCATTCGTCGCCTGCCAGCCATCGAAACACTGGGCTCGGTATCGGTCATCTGCACGGACAAGACCGGCACCCTCACGCGCAACGAGATGATGGTGGTGTCGGTCGTCACCCATGACCTGACCTTCACGGTCGACGGCGCAGGCTATCAGCCTTCGGGCACCATGAGCCTTGCCGATCAATTGATTGACACCATTCATCACCCGGCCCTGGCCGAACTGGCGCGCGTAGCCAGCCTTTGTAATGACGCAAGGTTGCGGCAGCACGAAGAGACCTGGAAAGTCGAAGGCGATCCCATGGAAGGCGCCTTGCTGGTATTTGGCGCCAAGGCCGGCCTCAACGGCGACGAAGAACGAGGCATCTGGGCCCGCACCGATGCCATTCCGTTCGATGCCAAACACCGCTTCATGGCGACGCTGCACCACAACCATGACCGACAAGCTGCGGTGTACGTCAAAGGCGCGCCGGAACAGATCCTGGCCATGTGCAGGCACCAGCGTGGCAACGACGGGACAACCGCCCAGCTCGATGCCGATTATTGGCACGCGCAAGCCAATCTCATCGCCGCAAAGGGCCAGCGAGTCCTGGCGCTCGCCATCAGGTCAATCCCGCCCGAACACGCCATCCTGGAATTTGCCGACGTGCAAGGGACGCTGACCCTGCTTGGCCTGGTCGGAATGATCGACCCGCCCCGCCCGGAGACGATCCAGGCCATCAAGCAATGCCAGACGGCAGGCATCGCAGTGAAAATGATCACCGGAGACCACGCCGGCACCGCCTCTGCCATCGGGCGCCAGATCGGTCTGCTCAACCCGGACGAAGTACTGATCGGCGCGGATCTGGACAGCCTGAACGATGCGACACTCAAGGAGTCGCTCAAGCGCGTGAACATCTTCGCCCGAACCAGCCCTGAACATAAACTCAGGCTGGTGATGCTGTTGCAATCGAATGGCATGACCGTGGCAATGACCGGCGACGGCGTCAACGATGCGCCAGCGCTCAAACGCGCGGATGCCGGCATCGCCATGGGCGGCAAAGGCAGCGAGGCTGCCAAGGAGGCCGCAGACGTGGTACTGGCGGACGACAACTTTGCCTCGATCGTCGCGGCTGTCAGTGAAGGAAGGACGGTCTACGACAATCTCAAGAAGGTACTGAGCTGGACATTGCCGACCAATGCCGGCGAGACGATGACGCTCATCGTTGCGCTGCTGTTTGGCTTGACGTTGCCGGTCACGGCGATACAGATCCTGTGGATCAACCTGATCACCGCCATAACCCTGGGTATCGCCCTGGCGTTCGAACCAACCGAAGGCAGCACCCTGCGCAGGCCCCCTCGCTCAAGGCATGAGCCGCTGATAAGCGGCGCGCTGGTCTGGCATATGGTGCTTGTCTCGGTGCTTTTTCTCTGCGGGGTGTACGGCATTTTTTCCTATGCCCTGGAGCGGGGCTACCCCATCGAACTGGCCCGTACCCTGGCGGTGAACACTTTAGTCGTGATGGAAATTTTCCATCTGTTCTTTATCCGCAACCTCTACGGTACGTCACTGACTTGGCAAGCCATTCGCGGAACCAAGGTGGTGTGGATGACTGTCGCGGTGGTGACCGTCGCCCAGTTCGCCATCACCTACGCGCCACCGCTGCAAGCAGTGTTTGCCACCCAAGCCGTCCCCTTTCTCGACGGCCTGCTGATCATTGGGGTGGGAGTTGCACTGTTCGCCATCATCGAAATCGAGAAACAACTTCGACTGCGTTTAACCGAGTCCGATCGTCAGCCGTGACTGATCACTCCCCTGCCACCCATCCCGCAAGGACCTGAACCATGAACGCATCCAGACTCGCCGCCCTCGCCCTGACCACGGTGCTTTTCCCCACGCTGACCTTTGCCCAACAAGACACCGATGCTGCCCAGCCCACGCCGCAGTCGATGAGCATCGAGCAATTTGACCAAGATGTGGCGAAGGCCCAGGAAAACCTGAAGAAAATGCAGGAGCAAATGAACCTGATCCAGAAAACCACCGACCCGGCGCAACGCCAGAAACTCATGCAAGATCACCAGGCCATGATGCAGCAAGGCATGCAAGGAATGAACGGCATGATGGGCTGCTGCGGCGGCATGATGGGCAGCCACATGAAGGGAAACGGCCCAATGATGAGTTGGAAGCAAATGAGCAGCCACTATTCCCGAATGACGCCTGAACAGATGAAGCAGCACCAGTACATGATGGAACGGTACATAGGCATGCAACAGATGATGATGGAACAGATGATGCAGCATCAGCAGAATATGGGCTCTGCGCCTCGCTAAGCATCTGCCGCTTGCTTTATGGCCCGGCGGTCAGGCAGCTTGCAGTCAACACCTGGGTAAGGGAGAAAACTGATGACTCTTGATTGGCCAAACTTCACGCCGTGGTCATCCCTGGCCGGAGGTATGTTGATCGGCTTGGCGGCGAGCCTATTCGTGGTCAGCAACGGACGGATCGCCGGTATCAGCGGACTGATCGGCAGCCTGCTACAGCGTGGCAACGAAGGGTTGGGCGAGAAGGCGCTGTTTCTCCTGGGCCTGCTTGTCGCACCGCTGTTTTGGGGCGTGTTTGTGACATTGCCGCCGATCAAGTTTCAGGGCGGCTGGTTCGGCCTCATTGTCGCGGGCCTGTTGGTAGGTGTCGGTACTCGTTACGGTTCGGGATGCACCAGTGGCCATGGCGTGTGCGGTCTATCGCGCCTGTCACCGCGCTCAATGGTTGCCACGGCGTGCTTCATGCTCAGCGGTTTCGCGACCGTGTTTGTCGTGCGTCACCTGATAGGGGCTTGAACATGCGCAAACTGACGGCATTCCTCGCCGGCCTGCTCTTCGGCCTCGGCCTGCTTCTGGCGGGCATGACCAACCCAAGGAAAGTCTTGGCTTTCCTGGACCTGGCTGGCGCCTGGGATCCCTCGCTGGCCTTGGTGATGATCGGGGCAGTTGGCACCGCCATCGGCCCACTGGCCTGGGCGCGCCGCCAGACGCATTCGCTGCTGGGCAACCCGATGCAATTGCCGGTCAAACGAGAACTGGACCCGAGGCTCGTCGGTGGCAGCCTGGTGTTCGGCATCGGCTGGGGCATCGCAGGCATCTGTCCTGGCCCCGCCGTGGCCATCCTGCTGACCGGGCATTGGCAAGCCATGGTGTTCATCCTGGCGATGTTGGCAGGCATGTTGCTGTTTAGCGCACTGGAAACCCGGCGATGGATGCCCTTCTCGCCTTGATCGAGGAATTGCTGTCATGCCCCATTCACAACCCGGTCCCTATGACGTTGTCATTATCGGTGGCGGCCAGGCTGCCCTCGCGGTGGCGTATTTTCTGCGCCGCACTTCCCTGTCGTTCGTCATCCTGGATGCGCAAGAAGAACCGGGGGGTGCCTGGCGACACGGCTGGAACTCGTTGCGACTATTTTCCCCCGCCACCTGGAGTTCAATTCCCGGTTGGATGATGCCGCCTGCACCAGAGGGCTATCCTTCGCGTGACCATGTTGTCGACTACCTGAAGCGGTATGAACAACGCTACCAGTTTCCCGTGGTGCGTCCGGTGCGGGTAACGGCCGTGGAACAGATGCCGTCAGGCTTGCGGGTGCGTTCGGATGAGCAATGTTGGGAGGCCAGGGCGGTGGTCAGCGCGACCGGCATTTGGAGCAACCCCTATACGCCTCCTTATCCTGGGGCCGACGTATTCATCGGCCAACAGCTGCATTCCGCCCACTATGTCCAGCCACAGCCGTTCGAAGGCAAGAAAGTACTGGTGGTAGGCGGTGGGAATTCAGGGGCTCAGATTCTCGCCGAGGTGTCCAAAGTTGCCGAGGCAACCTGGGTGACACCTACAGAACCGCTGTTCCTGCCTGATGAAGTCGACGGACGGGTGTTGTTCGAACGTGCCACCGAACGACTGAAAGCCCAACAAGAGGGCCGGGTCATCGAGCAACCGGTGGGTGGGTTGGGAGACATCGTCATGGTGCCGCCAGTGGTCGAGGCCCGTGAGCGCAACGTCCTGCGGTCGGTCCGGCCATTCGTGCGCTTTACCCACAACGGCGTGGTCTGGCCCGACGGCCATGAATCAGCGGTGGACGTGGTAATCTGGTGCACCGGTTTCAGGCCCGCGCTGACCCACTTGGATACCCTGGGCGTCATCAATGATGAAGGCCGCGTCGACGTGCAAGGCACCCGCTCGGTACGAGAGCCCAGGCTGTGGCTGGTGGGCTACGGCGAGTGGACAGGTTCAGCCTCGGCCACGTTGATCGGCGTCACACGCACGGCACGCAGTACAGCCAGCGAAATAGCCGAGTTTCTCAGCTCAGCCTCATAGAGGCCTTGCCAGCCCGAGCGCTGCCAATTTCCAAGGTGGCGCACAACCCGCCTTCGGGGCGATTTTCCAAACGGACCTGACCGCCCAGGCGATCGGCGATCGTGCGCACGATGGTCAGGCCCAACCCCGCGCCCTGGTCATTGCCACGGCTGTAGAACCGCTCGAAGAGCCGTTCACGTTCGGCCTCGTCGATGCCCGGCCCTTGATCTTCAACGGACAGCTCGTAGTGGTCGCCCTTCTTGACCAATCGCACGGTAATCGTGCCGTTCGCGGGCGAAAAATTCGCGGCGTTGGTCACCAGGTTGTTCAAGGCGATATCGATGGCCACCGGATCGATACGAACAGGACCGACGTTATCGCTGATGTCCAGCACCGGCTCGAGCCCCTTGCTCAATAACCACGGCGTCATCTGCACCAGGCTCTCACGCACCGTGGCCGGCAGATCGATGGGAACCGCCGCATCGGCAGTCGCCTGCGGTTCAAGCCGCGCCATGGTGAGCAGTTGGTTGACCAGGCGCGTGGTGCGATCGACACCGGCGACCAGATGTTCCAAGGACTCGCGACGGCTTTGCTCGCTCCCCGCCTCCATCAGGTTCTGCGCATGCACGCGAAGCACGGCCAAGGGCGTGCGCATCTCATGGGCAGCATCGGCGATGAAACGCCGCTCACGACCCATGACCTCCTGGATCTGCGCCAACACCCGATTGAGTGCCGCTTGCATGGGTTCAAGCTCCGTCGGCAGTGGCATCAACTGCAAAGGTTCCAGGGAGCCCGGATGCCGGGCGCGCAGCTTGGCCGCCATGTCCACCAACGGCTTGAGGCCCCAGCCGATCGCCAGCCAGATCACCGCGGCCAGAATCACGCTGCCGATCAGGTTGGGCACAACCGTGTGACGCACGATCCGATCGACCAGGTCGGCACGCACGTCGTCGCGTTCACCGACCCAGATCTTCAAGCCGTATTGCGCGTCGTCGAGGACGAATGCCCGCCACCGGCGGTTCTTCTGGTCCACTACCTCGCTGAAACCGGGGGCACCCGGAGGTGAGGTGAACGACGGTGCGCTGGAGGTATGGACCAGCACCGAACCCTGGGCATTCCAGACCTGGAAAGCGATCTTGCTTTCGTAGGGATGCCCATCGACCCTGGGCGCCGCCTGTCCCAGGGCTGAATTGAACGCCTGGTACAACTGCGCGTGTTCCTGGCTCGCCATCGGCATGCGCATGACGCCTTGCAGCAGCCGGGCGTTCTGCGCCAACTGGGCATCGTAGACCTCGGCGATTTCATGATTGCTGTCATGCAGGTTGAAGACAGTGATGATCAATAACCCAAGGAACAACAGGCCGAGAATCAGCGTGAGGGTACGCCGCCGGATCGAGCTCATCGGCGCTCCTCCACCAGATAACCGACACCCCGGAGGGTGCGGATCAAGTCGGTGGAGAATTTCTTGCGCAGGTGATGGATGTGCACTTCCAGGGTGTTGCTTTCGGCTTCCTCGCTCCAGCCGTAGAGCAGTTGCATCAGATGGTCACGGGTCATGACCCGGCCCGGCGGCGAGAGCAGCTCATGGAGCAGTTGATATTCCTTGGGCGTCAGCGCCACCGGTTTGCCTTGGTAACTGACTTGCTGGGTCACCGGGTTGAGGCTGATGCCGGCATGCTCGATCAACGCCTGGGCGCGTCCGGCACTGCGGCGCAACAAGGCCCTGAGCCGGGCCTTGAGTTCCGCCAGGTCGAAAGGCTTGACCAGGTAATCGTCGGCGCCGGCATCCAGCCCGGCGATGCGGTCTTCGGTGGCGTCGCGCGCCGTGAGGATCAGCACCGGCAGGTTGGAGCCGCTGTCGCGCAAGCGCCGCAGCACTTGCAGCCCGTCCATCCGCGGCAGGCCGAGATCAAGTACCGCCAGGTCAAAGGCTTCGCTGAGCAGTGAATGCAATGCGCTGCCGCCGTCCTGCACCCAATCGACGGTATAGCCCTCACGTACCAGCGCCTGGCGGATGCCTTCGCCCAACGCCACGTCGTCTTCGATCAGTAATAAACGCAACGCACGCTCCCCGTCAGTTCAGTCGCTTGTCCACATCCACCAGTAAAGCGTCGATTTCCTTGCGGCGCCCGGCATCGGCTGTTTCCCGGCCTGGCCTCGGCGCGGCCTGCAAGGCTTTTTCAAGCGCCACCTTGGCTTCGCTGTAGCGCTTCTGACGGTAGAGGTGATCGCCCCAGAAGTACAGGCTGTCGATGCCGTTGGGGTTGAGTTGCAAAGCCTGCTTGAGCATTTGCTCGGCCTTGTCCGAATCACCGAAGCCCAGGGGCCAGCCCGGTACTCGGTCGTAAAGTGCGCCGAGGCTGGTGTAAGCGGAACCTTGCAGTGCCTTGGGATCGAGGGCCAAGGCTTTTTCCAGGTCGCCCTTGGCGTCCTTGACCTTGCCCAGGGCACCGATACCACCCTTGGCGCCGGCCCAACTGCTGTTGACGATGCCAGACCAGATCCACGCCTCGGCCACGGATTGGCGTTGCTGTGTGAATGCCGACGCCTGGGTGGCGAGTTGTTCGAACGCTTCGGCGCGCTGGCCTTCGGGCAACTCGTATTGGATGTGCGCCCAGCGCTGCTGGATGTCACTGAGGCGTTGCTGGTCAGCCGCTTCCAGCGCCCAGACACTTTGGCTCAAGGCGCCGATCAACAGGCAAGCGAGGATTTTTTTCATGGCTTGAGGTGCTCGTTCTCGGGTTTGTGACTGAGGCGGCGAACCAGCGGCAGTTGCTTGCGCAGGCCACGGTCCACCAGGTTGGGCAGCAGGCTGTTGAGGCCGACGAAGAAGCGTTCGGGCCAGCCCAGATAGAGCTCGCGACGGTCGCCGATAATCGCGTGGATCACCGCTGACGCGACGGTCTGCGGGTCGTCGACGTTGGCCTTGAGCGCACGGTTGAGCGCGTCGGCCGCCGGGCTGTTCATCGAGGTGCGGGTGGCCCGTGGCGCCACGTAGAGCACGCCGACACGGGTATCGGCCAACTCCCGGCGCAAGGCTTCGGAAAACCCGCGCAAGGCAAACTTGCTGGCGCAATAACTGGCATAGCCGGGATAACCGATGGAGCCGTAGGTCGAGCCGACGTTGACGACCATGGCGCTGTCCGCTTGCTTGAGCAGCGGGAGCAGCAGCTTGGTCAGGCAGATCGGCGCGCTGATGTTCACCGCCAGCATGGCAGTGATCTCACTGTCGTCGAGTTGTTCGAGCATGGCGAAGTGATTCACGCCGGCGGCGTTGATCAACAGATTGATGCCGCCGATGGCTTCGGCGGCGGCCAGCACCTTGCGTCGATCGGCCAGGAAGGTCAGGTCGGCGCCGATCCAGCACAAGTGCCGGGGATAGCGTTCGATCAGCGGCAGCAAGGCTTCGTTGTGCCTGGCCACGGCCAACACCCGCGCACCGCTGGCGCACAGGGCAGTGGCGATCGCCAGGCCGATCCCGCCACTGGCCCCGGTCAGCACCACACGGGCATCACACAGGCGCATGTTCAGACTCCCCATGGTGAGGCAGGCCCCGGAACATGTCGGTGTACAAGCGGTACACCACTTTGGAAGCGTGGATCACCGCCGCCTGGTCCGCCGGATCGTCCAGCCTGTTCATCAAGCCGCGGTAGGTCTGCATGTGCTCGATGTCCAGCGAACCGTGGGAGCTGAGGTAGCTGAACGCCGTCGCGGGCAGTTCCAGGCGCTGGCGGATGCTGTCGGCGGCATGGGTCGCCAGGGCAATGCTGGTGCCTTCTAGCACGTTGACCATGCCGAACAGGCCAACCGGGTTGCCTCGGGCGATCAGGTCATAGAGGTAGCTGACCATCAATTCGATGGGCAGCGACGGCTGGCCATTGCGCACCGCGTCCTTGTCGCCACCGCACGCGGCGATGTCATCCAGCACCCATTGCTCGTGGCCGTATTCTTCCTCGATGTACTCGCAGACAGCCTTGCGCAGCCATTCCAGGTGCGTGGGCAGGCGCGCTCCGCACGCCATCATCAATGGCACGGTGTGACGGACATGGTAATAAGCCTGGATCAGGAAGCTGCGGTAGCTCGCCAGGCTGACCTGGCCCGCCAGGGCGTCACGGATAATCGGCAGGTTGAACAGTGTCTGGCGTTCCTGGCGGGTGGCTTCTTGCAGGGTGTCGAAAAAATTCATGATCAGGATTCCTCGGACTGAACGGGGTCGGTGAGCAGCGCTCGGTACTGCTCGACAATGGCCTCGCGGCGCGGACGGCCGTTGGCGGTGAGCAGACCGTTGGCGGCGCTGAAAGGTTGGTCCAGGCGCGTCCAGCGATGGACCCGGGCGTAATCGGG
>Ga0307412_10002370_pt1 | contig 10459 bp, 8 predicted proteins | sample DK1Cmetagenome_3_FD_203823 | JGI IMG/M metagenome (GOLD analysis project Ga0307412, IMG submission 203823) | Maize rhizosphere microbial communities from greenhouse at UC Davis, California, United States - DK15-C-1 | ecosystem: Host-associated > Plants > Roots > Rhizosphere > Soil | place: USA...
GCCCCCCAAGGACCTCGATCCGGCGCTGGTGCTGCGCGCCTATGCCATGGGCGTCTTCCCCATGGCCGATGCAAGAGATGCCGCCTCGGTCTATTGGGTGGAGCCCAAATTGCGCGGGGTGCTGCCGCTCGACGGCTTCCATTTGTCCCGCTCGCTGCGCAAGATCGTCCTGGCCGATCGCTTCCGCGTCACCGTGGATCGGGATTTCGAAGGCATCATCCGCCTCTGCGCCGAGTCCGCGCAGGACCGTCCGGAAACCTGGATCAACGGGCCGATCGAGCGCGCGTTCATCGAACTCCACCACCGCGGCTTCGCCCATTCGATCGAGTGCTGGGACGGCGACCAGCTCGCCGGCGGCCTCTACGGCCTGGCGCTGGGGCGTGCGTTCTTCGGGGAATCGATGGTCACCCGCGTGCGCGACGCGTCAAAGGTAGCGCTCGCCCATCTCGTCGCGCGGATGCAGGCAGGCGGCTTCCAGCTGCTGGATTGCCAGTTCATTACCGATCATCTCGCCTCGCTCGGCGCGATCGAGATGCCCCGGGACGCTTATGTGGCGTTGCTCGGCGCGGCGCTGGGCGATTCGACCGGCTCGGTTGCGTTGCCGCTCTCCGCCTCGGGCAATCTCTTCGCACTCGACGCACCGGGCGACGAGGCGGGCACCGTGTCCGGTCCGCTTTCGCGGAAGGTCATCGCGCAGCTCTTGGGCCAGACGTCGTAGATCGGGCTCTGCACCACGTTGAGCTCCGGCTGTTCCTTGTAGAGCCAGCCGGAGAAGACACGGTGCCAGTTCTTGTCCTCGCGCCGAACGTCCATCTGGACGAAGGCGCCGGTCAGCCGGTCCTGCTCCCAGGGCGCGGTGCGCTCACAGGCGCGCAGGCGGACCGTCACCTGCCCGTCGATCCGCGCAGCCTGGCCCGGCTTCAGCGTGATCTCACGCTCGACGCCATTGCGCTTGTTCAGCACGCCCAGCACCGCGACTCGATCGCGCATCGGCGTCGCCGCCGCGTCGACGGTGGCCGCATCGGGGCCCACGGATACGGTATCGACGCCCTGATTGTCACCCGCGCCGGTAATCACCAGCTCGTCACCGGCATTGTCGCCGCCGGCAGCGCCATTGCCGCTCCCGCTACCCGAACATCCGGCCAGCGCGAGCGCGAGCAGCGCCGCCGCAGCCTTCATGCGTCCGGGGTCCAGGCCTCGTAATCGCCGGTGGCGCGCGCGCGATGCGCGCCCTTTTCGAGCGCGCCGGGCGGGCGATAGGCCAGCTCGGTGCCGGTCAGATTCGGCTCGGCGGGCTTTTCCCACACGCGTACCGGCGGCAGCGATTCGTCGGGCGCGCCTTCGATCTGGTGGTGGAGCCAGCTGAACCATTCCGGCGGAATGCGGCTGGCGTCGTTGGACCCCTTGTAGATCACCCAGCGGCGCGGAATGCCGTTCGGATCGACGCCGCCTTCAAAATAAAGGTTGCCGAGCGAATCCTCGCCGATGCGCTTCTTACCGCGCAAACCCATGCGAGTGCCGAACGTGGCGCCGTTCCACCAGGTGAAGATCGGAAAAGAAAGTCCCATGGCCTTGCCCGATACCGCCAAGCGCGCCGCTCGGCAACTCCCCTCTAGAGTGGTCGTTCGACCGCGACGGCCAACGGGCCCTTCTCACCATCCACGATCCGCGCCCGAAGCGGCTGACCGGGGTCGACCTCCTCCACACCCGCGCGACGCAGCGTCTCCATATGGACGAAGATGTCGGCAGTGTCGCTCGTGCGGATCAGGAAGCCATATCCTTTCAGCCGGTTGAACCACTTCACCGATACCGGCTCGAATGGCCCTGCCTCACCGATCAGCTTCAGCCGCTCCACCCGCTCGGTAGGGCGTTTGACCGGTTCGATCGCCGTGCTCAGGTCGATCGAAAGCACCGCCCGGGCCTGCAGGCCACGCTGCCGCTGCACCGCCACGCATTCGATGCGTGCCCCCTCGGGAACGCTGCGGCGGCCATGATCCTGAAGGACCGAGAAATGGATGAGAATATCCCCGACGCTGCCATCGTCGGCGACCATGAAGCCAAAGCCACGCGTCACATCGAACCATTTGATAACGCCCTGATAGACTCGATCGTCCATCTCGGAATCGCTCTCAAACCGAACTTCCCCTTCGGACGCGACCGGATAGTGTTCAGACGCTAGCTGTTGCTCAGCACGCATTATCGTTATCCCCCAAGCCAGCAACATTAACACAGCATTACCAAAAAGGGGAACCGCTTTGTGCGATCAGGAATGTCCCGCTTCGAGCGGGCCATCCGGTTCCTCTCCCGGCTCCATCCGCAATATTCTAAGCGCAATCTCAGGCGCATGCCCCGCCCGTAAAAATGCAGCGACTTGCTTTCTGTGAAGATCGCGATCCGCGGGGGTAGCGGCGAAAGGTCCGAATCGGCGGCGTCGCGCGAAAACGAGTGCGCTTCTGAACGCATCGGCCTCGATTGCCTCCGCCAGGTCGGCGCTGTCGTCCGCATCGATGCCGTCGTGGCGCAGCGCCATCGTCACCCGGCGCGCGCCCAGCCCGCGCCGTCCCATCGATCGCACCCGTGCCTCGGCGAACGCGCGATCGTCGACATAACCGCGCTCGGCCATGCGCTCGGCGACCGCCATCGGGTCCGGCACGCCCTCCCCGCCCCAGCCGCGCTCGCGCAGCTTGCGGGTCAGATAGGCGGCTAGACGCCCGCGGGTGGTGGCAAAACGCTCGACATAGCGTAAGGCCAGCCGATCGAGATCGGCGGCGACGAGCGGTGGCTTGGAACGGGACGGTTCGGGCATACGCCTTGATTGTGCCACACTGCCAACCGATTTTGAACGATACTGCGTAGCAGAGCCACTGCGGAAATCTGCGTTGTGGGGGCACAACGAACTGCTACCTCACAGGGGCACGAGAAAAAGAATGGTATTGGACGAAACGGGATCGCTCGAAACAGTGGGAATGGCAGTGCTTGCACCCACGCCCACGGAAGACCGTCTCCCGCGCCGTTTCGCTGACTTCGAAACGCTCGGTGCTGCGCTCGACTATGCGGCGCAAGGGCAGCGCGGACTGAACTTCCACGATGCGCGGGGCAAGCTGGTGCGGCCCTATCGCTTCACCGAACTGCGCGAGAACGCGCTCGAACAGGCACGCCGGCTGATCGCCGCGGGCATCCAGCCGCAGGATCGCATCGCGCTGATCGCGGAGACCGGGCCGGAATTCGCCGCGCTGTTCTTCGGCGTGATCTATGCCGGCGCCTGGCCGGTGCCGCTGCCGCTGCCGACCAGCTTCGGCGGCGCGCAATCCTATATCGATCAGCTTCGCGTCCAGCTCGAGAGCTGCGACCCGGCGCTGCTGATCTACCCGCCCGAAATCGGCACGATGTGCGCCGAGGCCGCGCGCCTGACGGAGGTCGTCGCGACCGACTGGGACGTCTTCGCGACGAACCCGGCACCCGAGGTCGAACTGCCCCAGGCGAACAGCGACGACATCGCCTATCTGCAATATTCCAGCGGCTCGACGCGCTTTCCGCACGGCGTCGCGATCACCCACCATGCGCTGCTCAACAATCTGGCGGCGCACAGCCACGGCATGGAGGTCGGCGACGCCGATCGCTGCATCTCGTGGCTGCCCTGGTATCACGACATGGGGCTGGTCGGCTGCTTCCTGTCGGTCGTCGCCAACCAGGTGTCGACCGATTACATGAAGACCGAGGATTTCGCCCGGCGCCCGCTCGCCTGGCTCGACCTCATCAGCCGCAACGAAGGCAACAGCATCTCCTATTCGCCGACGTTCGGCTACGACATCTGCGCGCGCCGCATGTCCAGCCAGACCAAGGCGAGCGACCGGTTCGACCTCGCCCGCTGGCGCATCGCCGGCAACGGTGCCGACATGATCCGCCCGGACGTGATGCAGCGCTTCGTCGACGCGTTCGCCGATGCCGGCTTCAAGGCGACCGCCTTCCTGCCGAGCTATGGCTTGGCCGAGGCGACTTTGGCCGTCTCGATCATGCCGCCGGGCGAAGGCATCGTCGTCGAACTGGTCGAGGAAACCCAGCTCTCCGGCGGCACCGCCCGCGCCGATCGGCCGCAGCGCTATCGCGCCGTCGTCAACTGCGGCAAGCCGGTGCGCGACATGACCATCGAGATCCGTGAGGAAGACGGCACGCCGCTCCCCGAAAAGGCGATCGGCAAGGTCTGGTGCAAGGGCCCGTCGGTGATGGTCGGCTATTTCCGCGACGAGGAAGCGACGGACGCCTGCATGGCCGATGGCTGGCTCGATACCGGCGACATGGGCTACATGTCCGAAGGCTATGTCTACATCGTGGGCCGCGCCAAGGACATGATCATCGTCAACGGCAAGAACCACTGGCCGCAGGACATCGAATGGGCCGTGGAGCAGCTGCCGGGCTTCAAGCAGGGCGACATCGCCGCCTTCGCGATCACCACCCCCGGCGGTGAGGAAACTCCGGCGGTGCTGGTCCAGTGCCGCACCTCCGACGAGCAGGAGCGCGTGCGCCTGCGCGAGGAAATCCGCGAGCGCGTCCGCTCGGTCACCGGCATGAACTGCGTCGTGGAGCTGGTGCCGCCGCGCACCCTGCCGCGCACCAGTTCGGGCAAGCTCAGCCGCGCCAAGGCGCGCAACCTCTATCTGAACGGCGAGATCAAGCCCTACGCGATCGCCGCCTGACGCGTCCTCCCGTCCGGGCATTGCGCCCGGCCGGGAGCCGTCCCCGCCTTTTGGGCGATGCCCCGCAGAAATGGATCTATTCGCCTCCATTTTCGCGGCACCCTAACTTCTCGCTAACCTGCCACAGGCTATGAGGCCGGAGTGAGCAGCTCCTCCACGACACCGCTGATTCAACCCCGCGTGGATGCGCGCGCGCTGCTTGGCCTCACCGATCCCAGCGATACAATCGATTGGCCGCGGATGCGCGCCGCGCAGCTGCACGCCGGGCGGCGCTCGGCGCTGCTGTTCTTTTCGGCGCATGTCGGCGGGGCCGGGCTGGCCGCCCTCGCGCTTGAGCCGCTGGCGCCTCACGGGCTGCTGTTCTGCTGGATGATCCTGACGCTCGGCACCGCCGTGTGGATCACGCTGCGCCGCTTCGGCTGGCGCGACGGGAATGCGCTCACCGCCACCCTCGCCGACATCCGCCGGACCTCGCCCGAGGGGATCGCGATGGGGCTGGCCTGGGCGATCCTGCCGCTGGCATTCGGCGCCACCGCCACTGCCCGCGCCAGCCTCGATCTTTGGGCGGCGACCACGCTGGTGCTGATCGCCTCCGCAATGACGATCGGCGCGCTGCCGCTCCTCAGCCTGTCGTTCATCGCCATCCTCGGCAGCGCCTGCATCGTCACCCTGCTGCTGGCCGGCGCGCCGCTTCTCGCCGCCACCGCCTGCTTCCTCGTGCTGCTGCTCGGCGCCGGCAGCTATAGCCGGGCGCGTGCACTGGTACTGCTGCGCGCCAACCAGGTGGCGCTGGCGGAGCGCGACCAGACCGTCAGCCTGTTGCTACGCGAGTTCGAGGATGCCGGCTCCGACTGGCTGTGGGAGGTCGACACCCAGCGGCGCGTCGTCCGCGCCAGCCCGCGCCTCGCGGCGTCACTCGGCCTGGAACCCGGGACGCTGGCCGGCATGCCTTTCCTGCAGTTGCTCGCGGGTCCTGCCTGGCAGACCGGGCGGTTCGCCACCGAGCTCCACGAGCTCGCCGACAAGCTGAAGAGCCGCGAGCCCTTCGCCGATTTCCCGATCCCGATCGATCTCGAAGGAGAGCGGCGCTGGTGGCAGATGTCGGCCAGCCCCAAGTTCGACGAGCGCGGGATCTTCGCCGGCTTCCGCGGCGTCAGTTCCGACGTCACCGAACAGCGACATGCCACTGAGCAGATCTACCGGATGGCCCGGTTCGACACGCTCACCAGCCTGCCCAACCGCCTCCACATCAATGAAGCGCTCGCCACCGCGATGGCCGAGGCTGACAAATGGGGCGCGCGCTGCGCCTTCATGATGATCGACCTCGATCGCTTCAAGGCGATCAACGACACGCTTGGCCACCCGGTCGGCGATCGCCTGCTTCAGCGCGTCGCCGAGCGGTTGCGCCAGCTGGTAAGCGAGAACGAGATGATCGGCCGCCTGGGTGGCGACGAATTCGCCGTCGTGGTCCGCGATGCCCGCGATGCCGCGCGCGTCGAGGCGCTCGCGCAGGCGCTGATCGACACCGTCTCGCGGCCCTATGAGCTCGATCAGCACACCCTCTATATCGGCGCGTCGGTGGGCCTGGCGGTGGCACCACGCGACGGCCGTACCGCCGAGACGCTGGTCCGCTCGGCGGATCTCGCGCTCTACCGATCGAAGGACAAGGGCGGCGGCGTCTTCCACGCCTATGAGCCGCAGCTGCACATCGCCGCCGAGGAACGCCGCGTGCTGGAGATCGCGCTACGCGCCGCGGTCGAACGGGGCCAGATGCAGCTCGCCTATCAGCCGGTGGTCAATGCCCGCACCGGCGCCCTGCTCGGCTTCGAGGCGCTGCTCCGCTGGACTCATCCCGACCTGGGCGCGATCCCGCCCTCCAAGTTTGTCCCGCTCGCCGAAGAGGCCCGGCTGATCGGCGCGATCGGTGCGTGGGTGCTGCGCACCGCCTGCCAGGAAGCGGCCCTATGGGAGGCGCCCGCCCGGGTCGCGATCAACGTGAGCGCCGATCAGCTGCACAACCCCGCCTTCCCGGCACTGGTCGCGCAGACGCTCGCCGCATCCGGCCTCGCGGCCGACCGGCTCGAGCTGGAGGTTACCGAAAGCGTGTTCCTGCGCGAGGGCACCGCCGCTGTGACGGTACTGGAACAGATCCTCGACCTCGGCGTACACCTCAGCCTCGACGATTTCGGCACCGGCTATTCCTCGCTCGGCTATCTCGCCCGCACCCGGTTCAATTCGATCAAGATCGATCGCAGCTTCGTCCAGAACGCCGCGCGCGGCGCGCGCGAAGCGATCGCGATCATCCGCGCGGTAGTCGCGATGGCCGACAGCCTGGGCATCGCGACGACGGCCGAAGGCGTGGAAACCCAGCAGGAGCATGAGGTCGTCCAGGCGCTTGGCTGCACACGCGCGCAGGGCTTCTATTTCGGCCGGCCGCTGCCCGTGCAGGAAGCTCGAATGATTGTGTCACGAAACGGTCACGAAACGACCCGCGCGCACGCGTGACTTGCGCCGGCCTGCTCCCGTAATGGGACATAAGTCCTTTTTTTCCTTGGAACTTTGGAACTTCTGAGGGGTCTCGCCCTGCACTGCAATGGTTCACTTGCCGTTAAGGGAGACCCCCCGAATGTATCGTACGCTTATGGCGGCGGCGGTTGGCGCCGCTGCGCTCATCGCTGTCGCGCCCGCTCAGGCGCAGACCTATTTCGGCCCGGCCGACATGAACATCGCGCTCAGCGCTGATGGTTCGATTTCGACCAACTTCGGTCAGTCGGGCATCACCGCCGGCAACTTCACCCACATCTACCAGTTCACCCTGCCGCAGGACGGCGTGGCGAGCGGCTCGCTCATCACCAGCGCGGTGACCTTCCAGGGCCCGACCGATCTCGATCTGACGTCGGTGCTGTTCAACGGCGTGCAGCTCACCGGCTTCTTCGGTGGCGGCCTGAACGAGTTCGTCTTCGCCAACGCGGTGCCGATCAAGGCCGGCGTCCAGAACGAGATCGTCATCACCGGCTTGTCGCGCGGCAACGGCTCCTATGGCGGCCAGGGCGTGTTCGTGCCGTCGGGCGTGCCCGAGCCGGCAGCCTGGGGCATGATGATCGGCGGCTTCGGTCTGGCCGGCGCTGCGATGCGTCGTGCGCGCAGCACGCGCGTCACCTACGCAAAAGCCTAAAACAAAAACCAGACCTTGGCCGTTGCAGAAAGGCGCCGTTGCGGGAGACCGCAGCGGCGCTTTCCGTTTGGCGGCCATTTCGTCGCCCGCCGCATCTTTCGCTCTTGCCCACGCCGAAATCGACCGATAAAGGGGCGAACCGCACAGGGGTGTAGCTCAGCTGGTTAGAGCGTCGGTCTCCAAAACCGAAGGCCCTCGGTTCGAATCCGAGCTCCCCTGCCACGCTTTCCGCCAGATGCCGCGCCGATCGGATACCGCAGCCGCCGCATCGCGCGTTGATGCCCGCGATCGTGCCGCGCCCACCCCAGCCTCGCATCCGCCCTTGCGCATCGATCGTACGGAAACCGCTTTTATCGGTGAACCGCCGCTGCGATAGGCCCCGGCGCAACCGGGGAGGATCGAACGATGTCGCAGCGCCGCCACAAGCACCGGTACCCTGCCCTCCTCCTCGCGGCGGCAGTACTGCTCACCGGGGCAGCGGATCCGGAGCCAGCCTATCGATCGAGCCCGGAGCGGCGGACGGTGGAAGACACGCGCGACTGGGGCCGCTGGCTCGGCCCGTTCCGCGCCAAGCTGGTGCCCAGCATGATGCAGGATTTCGGCGAGCGCTATCTCTACGCGTCCGCCAATGCCGCGCTGCCGCCGCCGAAGCGCGACGAAGACCGCGTCGTGTTCCTCGGCGACTCGATCACCGATGGCTGGGATCTGGCGCGCAGCTTTCCGGGCCGGCCCTATATCAACCGCGGCATCGGCAGCCAGGTCACCGCGCAGATGCTGGTGCGGTTCGAACAGGACGTCGTCGCGCTGCGGCCCCGCGCGGTCGTGATTCTGGGCGGCGTCAACGACGTCACCGGATTCCTCCAGGTCGAGAGCACCGACTCGATCGTCGCCAATATCGAAGCGATGGCGGACATCGCCACCGCCCATGGCATCGCCGTCGTGCTCTGTTCGATCCTGCCGGTGAACGACTATACCGAGGCCGCGCGCACCGTGGTGGAGGAGCGCAAGCCCGCCGAGTTGCGCGCGATCAACACCCGCCTGCGCGCACTCGCCGCGCGCCGGGGCTTTGCCTATGCCGATTATGATGCGGCACTCGCCGACGGCCGGGGATTGCTCCGCGCCGACCTCAGCCGCGACGGCATCCACCCGATCGCGCAGGGTTATGCACTTATGGCGCCGGTCGCTGCCAAAGCAATCAACACCGCGCTGCACAAGGCACCAAGGCATTGATTTAATTGTAGAACTACATGTTAACGCTAACCAGGTTTCATTCGTAAATATCAGTTTCACATTATTGTTGCGATAAATCCGACGCGATGGTAGCGCAAACATCGGATGCCGGGACGACACCGGTACCGCCGTGCGAGCGCTCGTTCATGCAAGCGCCCCGGCCGAACCATCAGCGTAAGGCGCCGTGGCGCCGAGGGAGGGGACTCATGAGCTACCGTTTCAAACCATCTTTCCATGCATCGTCGATAACCGCATTGCTGCGTGCAAGCGCGTCGATGGCAACGTTGTCACTGCTCGGCCTGCCCGGCGCAGCGCTTGCGCAGACCGCCGCCGCCGCGCCGCAGGGCAGCGAAGCCGCCACGCAGGACGCGCCCCAGGCCGATGCCGCGCAGGAAATCGTCGTCACCGGTATCCGCGCCTCGCTGCAGAGCGCCCGTAACCGCAAGCGCGACGCCGAACAGGTCGTCGACTCGATCACCGCGCAGGATATCGGCGCCCTGCCCGACCGCTCGGTCTCGGAAGCGCTGCAGCGCGTGCCGGGCGTGACGCTCCAGCGCACCAACGAAAACCGCGACCCCGCGCGCCTCTCGTCCGAAGGCGGCGGCGTGTTCATCCGCGGCCTGTCCTGGGTCCGTTCGGAACTCAACGGCCGCGACGTCTTCTCGGCGAGCAACGGCCGCGGCCTGTCGTTCGAGGATGTCTCGTCGGACCTGCTGGTCGGCGTCGACGTCTACAAGAACCCCTCGGCCGATCTGGTCGAAGGCGGCATCGGCGGCATCATCAACCTGCGCACCCGCAAGCCGTTCGACGCACCGGGCTATGTCTTCGCGCTGTCGGGCGACGCCAACTATGCCGATCTGCGCAAGAAGACCTACTGGTCGGGCAACGCGCTCGCCAGCGGCCGCTGGCAGACCCCGCTCGGCGAGATGGGCCTGCTGCTCAGCTATTCGATCAACAATATCGGCAACCGCACCGACAGCATCACCGCCGGCCGCTATGACCGCGGCACGCTGACGACCGCGCAGGACGGCCTTGCCGCCGGCACCAACGTCTACATCCCCGCCGGCATGGGCTTTCGCCGTATCGACTGGCAGCAGAAGCGCACCGCGTTCGACGGCTCGTTCCAGTGGAAGCCCAGCGACACGCTGCAGCTGACCTTCGAGGCGCTGATCTCCAAGGCGACCCCGCACGACATCGAATATGCCGTTGGCGACTACGACACCCCGTCGTCGGACAACTCCAGCTACAAGTTCGGCTCGAACAACGAGCTGCAGTCGGGCACCATCACCAACCGCAACCTCAACCTGGATACCCGCGCTGGCAGCCAGGACAAGAAGACCCAGGACTTCTCCGGCAATGT
>Ga0307412_10002372_pt1 | contig 10450 bp, 8 predicted proteins | sample DK1Cmetagenome_3_FD_203823 | JGI IMG/M metagenome (GOLD analysis project Ga0307412, IMG submission 203823) | Maize rhizosphere microbial communities from greenhouse at UC Davis, California, United States - DK15-C-1 | ecosystem: Host-associated > Plants > Roots > Rhizosphere > Soil | place: USA...
CCGCGGCGCTCGAGGACGCGGTAGCGCACGACCGAGGGCTCGCCGCCGCGCGCATTCGGCAAAAGGACGCGCTGGCCGCCGTCGCCGGGCGCGAGGCGGTGGCGCAAGACGCCCCCATCGGGCTGGATGCCGCGGCTCTTCGGGCCGGGCAGGCCGAGCACGGCGGCGACGTAGGTGCGCTCGACGCGGCGGCGCTCGAATTGCTCGGCGACGGCGCGGTTCGCCTCGCGGCGGCGGGTGAAGACGAGGACGCCGGAGACGTCGCGCTCGAGGCGGTGGTGGACGCCGAGATAGGGCGTCTTCTGGCCCTCGGAGAGGAGCGCGCTCAGCCTGCGGTGAACGTCGTCGCCGCGCTCGGGGGCCTGCACGGGGACGAACGGGGGTTTGTCGACGGCGATGAGGTCGTCGTCGGTGTAAAGGACGCGGTCGGGCCGGAAGGCTTGCCAGAGGTCGGCGAGGGGCACGGCGGGGTCAATTCTGAACGATGTTGGTCCCCGCGGGGGGCGTGAAGGTGAACTCGGCGGGGTCGATTTTCTCGGGGAACCTGGCGTTCTCGAAATCGAACTGATTGCGGTTGCCCTGGGCGTCCACGAGCATGACCCGGCGGATCGTGCCGGCGTCCTTCTTCGCGAGCAGGGCTTTGTCGACGTAGAAATACGCCTGCTCGTAATGGACGGTGGGCTGGCGCGGCTTGCCGAGGAGGACCGGGCCGCCCTCGAATTTCGATTTGTCGTGGAAGGAGAAGCTGAACGAGGGCCCGAGGCCCTTGCCCATCAGAAAGCCGAGCGCGCCCGGGTATTCGCTCTTGTCCACGGCCTGGACGAACATCTGGCTGTCGTCGGCGATGTAGACCTTGAGCTGCGAGCCGTCGGAGACGATCCGGTTCTTGCTCGGCGGATCGTAACGGAAAGAGATCTTGTTCGGACGCTCGAAGTAGAGGACGCCCGAGGACTTCTTGACCGTGCCCGTGATCTTCTGCGTGTGCTGCTGCTTGAAATTGGCCTGGAAGGTCTTCTTGGCCAGGTAGATCGCGTCGACCTCGGCCGCGACGGCGTCGGCGGAGCCGGGCGCGGGGGGGGCAGACGTGGGGGGGGTCGTGACCGGGGGGGCGGGCTCGGCCGTGGGCGCGGCGGTGGGCTTGGGGGCGGCGGCCGTGCCGGCGTCGGGCTTGGGTTTGCCGGCGTCGGGCTTGGGCGCTCCGGCGTCCTTGGGCTCCTCCGGGGAGGCCGTGGGCGCGGCGGTGGCCGTGGGCTCGGCCGTCGCGAGCGGCTCGGCCGAGGGGAGCGGCGCGGCGGCGGAGGCGGTGGCCGGCGGCGCGGTCACGGGCGGCGCTGCCTGCGTGGCCGTGGGCGCGGGGGAGGGGCCGCCCGCGGAGGGTTCGTCCTTGCAAGCGGCGAGGGCGAGGAGGAGCGTCGAGGCGGCGAAGAAGGGCAGAGAGCGCATGGTCGGCTGGGCCGGTTCTAGCGCATGCGGGCGGCCGGGGCTCGCCTCGGACGAGGCGGGGGGTCGAGGCGGGCTCGAGGAGGTCGATCCAGGGTCGGAGGAGCGTTACGAGCGGTTCGAGGAGGTCGGTCGAGGGGTCCGAGGAGCGTTACGAGAGGTTCGAGGAGGTCGGGCGAGGGTCCGAGGAGCGTTACGAGAGGTTCGAGGAGGTCGAGCGAGGGGTCCGGGAAGCGTTCGAGCGGCTCACCGCCCCGCGCGCGTGGCGCGCATCGCGAATTTCAGGCCCTCGCGCAGGTTCGCGAGCGTGGTCATCGACGACAGGTCGACCCCGAGCAGGATGATGGTCTGCGCCACGGCGGCGCGGATGCCGGTGATGATGGCCTTGGCCCCGAGCAGCTCGACGGCGCGCACGAGCTTGATCACGTGGTCGGCCGACGACGTGTCGAGCAGATCCACGCCCGTGAGGTCGAGGATCGCGAAGCGGCATCCGGTGCGGACGATCTCGCCGAGCAGCCGGTCCATCATCTCCGAGGCGCGCTGGCTGTCGATGATGCCGATCATCGGCAGGGCCAGGACGCCCTCCCAGACCTCGATGATCGGGGTCGACAGCGCCCGGATCGAGGCCTCCTGGCGCTCGATCACCGCGAGCTTGTCGCGCAGATCGGCCTCGGTCCGCGCGCGCTCCTCGACCTCCTTGCGCAGCCTCTCGAGCGCGAGCGCGAGGTCCGCGCTCGTCGCCTTGTCCTCGGCGATGAGCGACTCCAGTTGCTCCTCGACGGTGCGCGCCGATGGCGTCACGACGAACTCGTCGTACGGCGCGCCCTCGACGATGAACGCGATCTGCTCGGCCCAGCAGCGCACGCCGAAGAGCCGCTCGCCGAACCCTGCCCACTTCCCCGCCATGAACGGGCTCCCCAGCCGCAGGCCGACCGCCTTCTGGTAGAGCGGCTCCCAGCCGTTCGCGACGCGGAAATGCGCGCGCTTGGCCTCGCGGTCGAGTGACACAAGCTCCCAGCGCCCCCAGCCGGCCAGGGCCGCCTGCTCGGAGAGCGCCTGGAAACCCTCGTCGAAGCTCGGGTAGCCTGAGACGAACGCCCAGTCTTCCCCGACGCTTTGACGTCCACCCGCCTGGAGGCAGAGGTTGAATCGCTGGGTGCCGACCATGCTGTGCAGGCCCGACATCAGGCCCGCGAGCGAGCTCTCGATCCACAGACTGACGGCGGCAAACCCGCCCCACAGGTAGAGGCCCTCTTCGGGCTTCCACACGATGTCGGCTTTCACGGTCTGCGTCTGGGGCGTCGTCATGCGCGGGTCTTACTCTGGGTCACTTCTCTCTGGTACGCGGCGCCGCGCCCGAACGGGCGGGCGCGGCTCGGTGACGTTGGGCAATGGCCGCGTGGAGGCCTCGCGCCCGTAGGCGCCGATGGTGGCGCGCACGATGGGCGGCAAGAACACGTGCTCGAGGTCGACGCTGGCGAGCGAGGCGGCGAGGGTGGCGATGCGATCCACGAGCGGGGCGCGCTCGTCGAGCAGGATGATGCGCTGGCCGCGCACCACGCACAGGCCGCCGCGCCACTTCTTGCCGTTCTCCGACAGACCGGGGTCGAAGGGCTCGGCGCGGACGGTGATGTCCGCCTTGCGCGCCGCTGCGATGAGCTCCTGGAGGAGCCGCCCGAGCTCCATGCCCGCAGGGTACTCCCACTCGCCCGTGCTTGGCGCGCGTTTCGCGCACTTCGCTGGTAATCTCCCGGCCGGAGGCTGGTCGTGCGCTTTACCATCCGCTTCGGACTCGTCCTCGTCGCGCTCGTCGCGCCCGCCGCGTGGCTCGTGCCTGGCTGCGGCGCGCGCACGGACATCGAGGCCTTCGACGAGGACGAGGACGACGAGGAGGAGCCGGACGCGAGCGCCGACGCGGCCGAGGACGGAGACGCCTCAGCCGACGCGGAAGTCGACGCGGAAGCCGACGCGCCGCCGGATGCGCCGTTCGACGCGATCGAGGACGTGTCCGAGGATGTCCCCGCCGACGTGCCCGAGGATGTGCCGGCGGACGTGCCCGAGGATGTGCCGGCGGACGTGCCCGAGGATGTGCCCGCCGATGTGCCGGCGGACGTGCCCGAGGACGTCCCGCCGGACGGCGCTTGCGGCGATGCCGACGGGGACGGGTACACGTCCTGTGACGGCGACTGCAACGACGCCGATCCCCTGATCAACGCGGGCGCCTTCGATTTCCCGAACGCCAAGGACGACGACTGCGACGGCACGCCGGACAACCCGAAGACCGCCTGCGGCGCGGGCCTTCTGTACACCTCGCAGGAGCCGCTCGACTACGCGAAGGCCATCGACATCTGCCAGACGACGACCGCCAACGCGACGGGGGCGAACAAGCGCTGGGGCCTCATCTCGGCCGAGCTGCGCCTCGCCGACGGCACGGGCACGCCCTTCCCGCAGTCGCACGCGATCATCACCTCGATGGGCAGCGTGCTCGGTCCGCGCAAGAACGAGAACTTCATCTTCCTGTCGACCGGCTACGCCGCCACGCCGAGCCAGCCCTACTTCCAGTTCGGCACGCCCCAGGGCGGCTCGGACACGGGCACCTTCTCCAAGGCGCCGGCCGGCTTCCCCAGCAACAAGGCCGGCTGCCCGACGCCCTTCGACGCCACCGCGTTCAACCCGGTGAACCTGAAGCTCGTGCTGCGCACGCCGACGAACGCGCAGAGCTTCGGGCTCGATCACGCCTTCTTCTCGGCCGAGTACCCCGAGTTCGCGTGCTCGCCGTTCAACGACCTGTGGGTCGTGCTGCTCAAGACGGGCGCGCCGGGGATCGCGAACAACCGCAACGTGATCTTCGACAACCAGGGCACGCCGGGCTCGGTGAACCTGAACTTCTTCGACCGCTGCGTCGCCGGGCCCACCGGCTGCGCGGGCACGCCGGGCTTCAACTTCTGCGCGGGCGGCAAGGCCGAGCTCGCGGGCACGGGCTACGACGGCTCGGACGCACCCTGCAACAACACGCCCTCCTCGATCGGCGGCTCCACGGGATGGGTCACCACCGAAGCGCCCATGTTGCCCGGCGAGATCATCACCGTGGAGCTCGTGATCTGGGACTCGTCGGACGGCATCTACGACTCGTCCACGATCGTCGACTTTTTCCGCTGGCTCCCAGGCAAGCTGCAGAACCCGAAGACCTACCGGCCCTGAGTCGAAAGGGTCCGGACCCACACGTTTCGGCCCGCGGTCTGTTCGGGGCGACACCCAAACGCGGTGTGTCATGGTAGCGGGCGGGCGAGACGCGCGGTTGACGGTGTTGGCAGCGCGTGATATCGCACGATTGTTCAGTAGCGTCCGCGGCCGAGTGGGAGCGAATGTGCGCTTCCCGGTCGCTTCGGGGCATCGACCCGGCGCGAGCCGTCGAGGAAGGGCGGGGCGCGGGACGCACCATGAGGAGCGCCCGAGAGATTGGAGCGCCCGAAGGGCAAGATCAGATGACGTTTACCGATGCAGCGGCCGAGGTGCTTCGCCTCGTCGGCAGGCCGCTCCACTACAAAGAAATCACAGATATCGCGATAGAGAAGAATCTCCTCAGCCATGTCGGAAAGAGCCCCGAGGTCACGATGGGCGCCCGGCTGGCCGCGATGCTGAAGAAGGACTCCTCGGACACCCCGCTCATCCGCGTCAAGCCTGGCGTCTTCGCCCTCCGTGAGTGGGACGAGAAGACGATCCGCACGGGCATCGACGGCAAGAAGGGCAGGAAGGGCAAGGGGGCCGCCGCCAAGGACAACCGCAGGCACGCGGTCGGTGAGGAGCAGGTCGCCGAAGCCCCGGCCGAAGAGGAGACGGTCGAGGAGGCCGAGGCCGCCGAGGAAGAGGCGCCCGAAGAGGCCGAGGCCGTCGAGACGCGCGCCGAGGACGGCGCGCCCGCAGAGGCCCAGGATGTGGCCGAGGACGACGAGGACGAGGCGCTGATCGCGCCGCCGTCGCCCCCGCAGGCGAGGACGCAGGTCCCCTCGCCCCGCCCCTCCGCCCCGGCGTACGCGCGCGGCGCGAGCGAAGAGGGCGAGGAGGAAGAGGAGATCGACCCCGGTCCGCAGGGCCCCGACGAGGTCATGCGCGCCGAGGCCGCCGCCGGCGCGGCCGAGATGTTCGACGAGGAGGATGACGACGACCAGCCCATCCTGGGCGGAGGCGACGAGCGCGCCGCGGGCGGCTCCGCCGAGCCGGGGGGTGAAGGTCGCCGCCGTCGCCGTCGCCGCCGCCGTGGCCGCAGCACCAACGGCGACGCGCAGACCTCGCTCCTCGACCGCGGCTCTGACCGCGGCGCCGACCGCGATCGCGGCGGCCTGCCCTCGTACACGGCCACCCCGGCCTTCGAGGTTCGCCGCGACGGCCGCGATACGGGCCGCGACACGGGCCGCGACACGGGCCGCGACACGGGCCGCGACACGGGCCGCGACACGGGCCGCGATACGGGCCGCGACAGCGGACGTGATTTCGGGCGCGACAGCGGACGTGACAGCGGACGTGACATCGGTCGCGACCTGGGCCGCGACCTCGGGCGCGAGGGCGGTGGCGGCGAGCCGCTGTACCGTGGGCCGCAGGTCATCGAGCTGACCCCCGGCGACGGCCATCCGGCGCTCGACGATCTCGGCGGGCGCGAGCTGGCCGACGCGGTGGCGGCGATCCTGTCGACGTTCGATCGCAACGCGGGCGCGGTGTCGCTGCGGCAGATCGCGGAGACGGCGCAGCGGCGCGGGCGGCTCTCGGGCGACGCGCAGCTCGTGCAGTCGCAGGTGGCGGCCGCGGTGCGTGCGGACAACGCGCGCCGGATCGCCGCGGGCCAGCGGCCGCGCTTCCGGTTCGCCGGCGGCCGCGTGGCGCTGACGGACTGGTTGCTCTCGAGCGACCTCGCGCGCCTCGAGCAGGAGGCCCTCGCGGCGGTCGAGCGCTACCGCGACGCCGCGCGCCGGACGTTCGCGCGCAAGCTCGGCGAGCTGCCGGGGCACGCGTTCGTCGAGGTCTGCGTGCTCTTGCTCGAGCGGATGGGCGTCGGCCAGCTCCGCGCCGTGCGTCGCGCGGGCGCTCCGGGCGGTGAGTCGCACTTCTCGGGCATCCTCCGCACCGCGGGCGACGAGCTGCGCGTGGCGATCGTCATCCGCCGCGACGGCCGCGAGGTCGGCCGCGAGCGCGTGACCGAGCTGCGCGGGTCGCTGCACCACTACGGTCCGGCCACGGTGGGCTGGATCTTCACGGCCGGCCAGACGCTCTCCGGGGCGCGCGAAGAGGCCGCCATCCCGGGCGCCGCGCCGATCGCGCTGCACGACGGCCTGTCCGTCGCGCGTCTGTGCGAGGACAACGACGTCGCCGTGATCCGCGCTCGCCTGCCGATCGCCATCCCGGACGTCGACCTGTTCGAAGCCCTGCGCGCTTCCTGATCCGCGCGCCTCCTGTAGGCGTAGACCCCTGAATCCCTTCCCCGGCGCGCTGGGGAAGGGATTCTTTTTGGGGCGCAACGACGCGGCGCAGGCGCGCGGGCCCGACGTTGACGGGCTGGAGTTTTCCTGCAACGGTCCACGCGCATGCCGGACACGCGCCACGCCGTTCTTGCCCTGGTATCGCTGGCCCTCGCCGGGTGTGGCACCGCGCCGCCCCGGTCGGTCTTCCCCAGCGGGGACGCGGCGCTCGGCCGCATGAAGGACTCGTTCGCCTGCGTCAACGGCGTCCAGGGCACGGCCAAGATCGACAGGTTCGCGCCCGACGAGAAGATCAAGCGCGTCCGCGGCGAGCTGACCCTGATGGCGGTCAACCCCGACCGCGTCCGCTTCGACGTCATCGGCCCCCTCGGCGCGATGCTCTTCACGCTCACCGCCGACGGCCAGCAGTTCCAGATGCTCGACTTCAAGCAGGGCCAGCTCCTGCACGGCCCGGCGAGCCCCTGCAACCTCGCGCGCCTGACCCACGTGCCCATCCCCGGCCACGCCCTGGTCTCGCTCCTGCGCGGCGAGGCGCCCGTGCTGCTGCACAACCCGGGCAGCGCCAAGATCACCTGGGACAAGGGCGAGGGCTACTACCGCGTGACCGTGCCGAGCACGCGGGGCGCGAGCGAGGAGATCCTCCTCGGCGTGCGGCCCGAGGACTGGGACAAACCCTGGGAGCAGCAGCGCGTGCGCGTCCTCGGCGTGCTGGTCTCGCAGGGCGGCCGCGGGCTCTACCAGGCCGAGCTGAAGAACCACGACACGGCGAAGACGAGCGGGCCGCGCGTGGATCCCGAGGGCATCGACCCCGACATCCCCCCGAGCGGCCCCGCCTGCGACGCGGAGCTGCCGCGCTCGATCCGCCTGCGCGTCCCCCACACGGGCGAGGACGTGATCTTCCAGTACAAGGAAGCGCGCTGGAACCCGCCGATTCTTCAGGGCGCCTTCACCCAGCCGATGAGCGGCTCGGGCATTCGTCCCGTCTTCGTCGATTGTACGAAGTGACGCCCGCGCTCACCCGAGCGCCGCCCGGATCTCGCCCGGCACGTCCGTGATGATCCCGTCGACGCCGAGCGCCGCGAGATCCTGCGCCTCGCGGACGTCGTTCACGGTCCACACGTTCACCACGAGGCCGCCGCCCTCGAGCAGTCGCACCGCCTGGGGGCCCGCGATCGTGCGCTCGATGTGCGCCGCGCCCCCGAGCGGGCGCGCGAGCCTGAGCCCCGCCGGCGAATACCACGTCCGGTTCAACAAAAGTGCCCGGGGCAGCCGCGGCGCGAGCACGCCGAAGGTCGCGAGCATGGCCGGATCGAACGACGAGACGAGCACCGGCACGCGCGGATCGTACGCCGCGAGCAGCCGCGCCGTGGCGCGCACCACGGCCGTGCGATCGGGCACGTCGCGCTTCATCTCGACGTTCACCCGCAGCCGTCGCGCACGGGCGAGCGCGAGCACGTCGATGAGCCTCGGAGCCGCCTGCCCGCCCCCCACGTCGATGCGCCGGATCTCCGCGTAAGGCAGGTCGGCGGCGGCGCGCAGGTCGGCTCCGCCGGTGACGCGCTCGAAGGTCGCGTCGTGCAGGACGATGACCTCGCCGTCGCGATCGACGCGCACGTCGAGCTCGATGCCGTGGGCGCCCTCGCGCGCGGCGAGCTCGAAGGCCTCGAGGGTGTTTTCAGGGGCGGCGCCTCGCACGCCCCGGTGCCCGAAGACGAGCGGCGGGCGGCCCGGGCCACGGCGGAAGGCGTCAGGACCGAGCCACCTCATGCGTCGAGCTCGCGCGCGATGGAGCGCGCCACCTCGCGGGCCCGGGTCATTTCGGAGAGCGGGAACGACGCCGCGCCCACGACCGGGTGACCGCCGCCTTCGTAGCGCCGGCAGATCGCGGCGATGTCGTGCCGCCGCTCCTGCCCGCACCAGGGGTTGTAGCCCACGCTGATCTTGCAGTGCTGCTTGGCGCGCGTGAGCGTCACCGAGTAAACGCACTGCGGGTAGAGCGCGTAGGTGGCGAACTTCGCCCCACCCTCGAGGGGCGCGTCCGTCAGGTCGACGAGCACCACGCGCCCCATCACCTCGCCGTTCTTCTTCACGCGGGCGATGAACGCCTCCTGCGCGGCGGCGAGCGGCCTGTACAGCTCGGCGAAGTCGGGATCCCTCGCGACCTCGCCCACGGGGCGCTCGAGCAGCCGGGGGACGGCGTTCTTCAGGAACGGTCCGTCGCCGTGGTGCTCGACCACCGAGGCGAGCTGCAGGACGGGCTCGGTGCGATCGATCGCGGCCTCGGCCGAGGGGAAACGCGCGGCGTCGATGATGTCGGCCCACCGGACCAGGTCGTTCAGGGTCTGGTTTTCCACCCCGAACCGCTCGCGCGCGACGTCGGCGATGAGCTTGGTGCACGAGCCGTAGGCCGCGTCGTAGAAGATGTGCAGGGGCCGCCCGCCGGGCTTGGGCTCTTGGCCACGCAGGAGGGCCGCGTCGCGCTCCTCGGTCGAGCTGAAGGCGGTGATGTGGTGGTCGAAGTACCAGGTCAGCCGCTCGGTCGGGGTGAAGCGGAAGTCGAGGATCGCGTTGTCCTCGCCGTCGAGCCAGGCCTCGGGGATCATGCTCATTCCTGGGCCGTAGCCGCACGAGCGGTAGCGGACCTCGAGGGCCTCGCCCGGCGAGATGGCGCGCAGCAGGTGCGTGAACACCGCGGCGCTCGCCATGCCGTCGAAGCAGTGGCCGTGCGTGGCGACGACGACGTCTCTCGGCTTGGTCACGGCAGAACGGGTAGCACGGGCATGGAGCGGGATCACCCCGGGGCCCCGGAGCGTCAGCCCGTCGCCAGACGCCCGAGCGCTTGCACGTGCGCGGGCCCCGTGCCGCAGCAGCCGCCGATCAGGGTCGCCCCTGCACGCACCCACGCCTCGGCGTACTGCGCGTAAAGCAAAGGCCCCTCGGCCGCTTCGCCCCAGCCAATCCCTTCGTCCAGCGCCCCCGCGTTCGCGTAAGCCCCGAACGGCACCCCGAGCTCCGCGATTCGCTCCACGTATTCGATCGTCCGCGAGGCCGGCGTGCAATTGACGAGCACCGCCGCCGCCCCGCGACGAATCGCTTCGCGCGCGCCCTCCTCGATTTCGGCGGGCGTCAATAGATTGGCCTCGGGCCCCGCCGTGAACGCGACCCAGGTCTCGATTCCCGTGGCCACGGCCTCCTCCACGGCCACGAGCGCCTCGCCCACGTGCGGGAACGTCTCGCACAGCAATAGATCCACCCCCGCGTCCGCGAGCACGCGGCAAAGCTCTCGATGCTCGGGGCGCGGATCGGGCGGCGACAGATCCGGCCTGTAACAATCCTCGAGCGGCGACACGCTGCCCGCGACGCGCTGTCCCGGTAAAACCGCGTTGCGGGCAATCGAAACGGCCCGCCGCGCGAGAGCCTCCCAGCGATCGGGCGCGCTCCTGCGCTTGGTGCGGAACGTGTTCGCCGTGTGCACGGTCGCCCCCGCGGCCACGTAATCGCGATGGATGGCCCCGACGACCTCGGGGGCTTGCTCGAGC